>Ga0302238_1002785_pt1 | contig 11812 bp, 12 predicted proteins | sample AAG_UR_Asn_MG_FD_193527 | JGI IMG/M metagenome (GOLD analysis project Ga0302238, IMG submission 193527) | Enriched activated sludge microbial communities from anaerobic digester in WTTP, New Holstein, Wisconsin, United States - AAG_UR_Asn | ecosystem: Engineered > Bioreactor > Anaerobic >...
AAAATCTAACATGAATTATATTCTTTACAAACTGTCCTGCAGAGAAATATTAAGGGGAACCTGATTGGCCTATGCTTCCGGTAAAGATAAATGTCGGTTATGACTACGGAGTCCATTTCACGAGAAATGCCTTTTCGCCGGGCAACCCCTTGCTCAGGAAGGTGATCGCCTCCAGGGAACGCACGCGCAGGCATAAGATCATATTCTTTATCGAGAAGGAGATCGTCAGACACCATCCGCACCTTCCTGCGAGGATCACGGCATACTGCAAAAGGCATTCCAATCTGATCTCCCAGGTCTCTGAACCGGTCGTCATGCCCGGAGGCGAGGATGAGAAGAACTTCAGGCTGATAGAGAGGATGTGCAGGATAATGGCCGAAGGCCACCTTTGCCGTCAGTCGTTCGTCTGCATCGTCGGCGGAGGTGCTTTCCTCGACACTGTCGGTTTCGCGGCATCGGTCGTCCACCGCGGCATCCGGCAGATCCGCATGCCAACAACCGTGCTTGCGCAGGATGATTCCGGTGTAGGGGTGAAGAACGGGATAAACATGTTCGGGGTTAAGAACTTCGTCGGTACCTTCGCACCTCCTTTTGCCGTGATAAACGACTTTGACTTCCTCGACACCCTCGAACAGCGCGACTGGATCTCCGGAGTCGCCGAGGCTTTCAAGGTGTCGATGATAAAGGATGCCGGGTTCTTCGGCTGGCTCTGCAGGAATACCGGCAAGCTGAAGAAGCGTAACAGGAGTGCCATGGAGAAACTTGTGAAGCGCTGTGCCGAACTCCACGTCGAGCACATCCAGAACAGCGGCGATCCGTTTGAATTTGGAAGCGCGCGTCCGCTGGATTTCGGGCATTGGTCCGCACACAAGCTCGAGATGCTCAGCGGTGGCAGTCTTCGCCATGGAGAGGCCGTTGCGATAGGACTCGCCCTGGATTCGTATTACGCCTTGGAGAAAGGGCTTCTGTTCAGGAAGGAATTCGGCGCGCTGCTTGATTCGCTCGAGAAGCTTGGATTCCGGCTCTGGTCCGATATGCTGCTGAAGAAGGACAGGCAAGGACGGCATGTGGTTTTCCAGGGGATCCAGGAGTTCCGCGAACATCTCGGCGGAGACCTGCACATAACTCTTCCGAACGGACTCGGAAGGAAGACCGAGGTCAACGAGCTTGACGAGGAAGTACTGGTTGCGGGAATACGGTTTCTTGGAAAGAGGGCGGGATAAGAATTGAATTTTGAATAATGAATATCGAATGTCGAATATTGAACAAGAATGAGAACATTCCTCACGGCATTGAATACAGGCATATTCAAGATTCTGGAATTGAATAAGCTGGTAGTTAAGCCCGTAAGGGCTGTAATATCTTCTCATGTATTGAGTATCATAAACTGAAAAGGAGTATAGCAATGTCAGAGGAGAAGAAATCAGGTTGTCTAAAGTATATTGCCTGCGGCTGCGTCGTATTGGTCGTCCTTGCGATAATAGGCGCAGTGGTCGCATATTTCGGATTCAGGAAGGTGGTTTCGAACGTGTCCGAGAAATATACCGAGACAAGTCCTCGCACTCTGCCGGTACCAGTCGTTTCCCAGCAGGAAGTCGACACGGTGATCAAGAAGTTCAATGAGTTCCAGGACGCCATCAAGCAGGACAAGCCCGCACCTGAACTTGTTCTTTCCGGAAATGATATAAATGTGCTGATAAACAAGCATCCCGAGATGAAACAGCTTGCTGGGAAGGTCAATGTCGAGATTGACGGTGACAAGATAAAGAGCGAACTGAGCGTCCCCCTCGGGGAGCTGAGCAGCATGTTCAAGGGCAAATATCTGAACGGTTCAGGAACCTTCACCGCCGAGGTGAAGTCTGGACGGCTTGTAGTCTTCGCCGACTCCATAGAGGTCAAGGGCGAGAAACTGCCTCCTGACGTCATGAAGGCCTTAGGCTCCAACAACCTTGCTGAAAAGGCGAACCAGGATCCCAAGGTCACTCAGATACTTGACAAGATTGACTCGATCTCGGTCAAGGACGGCAAGCTGCATATAACCCCGAAGAAGAGACAATAATTTTTCGTCAAGCGGGAAATTATCTTTTCAAATATCTTGACAATATACAAACTTTGTATATTGTATTGCATGGGAGAAAGGAGGAGCTTTTTATGAATAATGTAACACTCAATATTTCGCTTCGGAAGGATCTCCTTTCGGACATTGACAGGGAAGCAAGGTCGGAATCCCGTTCAAGGTCCGAGCTTATAAGGGAGGCCGCGCGCCTATATATTGATAAGAAGAGGAGATGGAACGATATTTTTCGATTCGGACGGGAACAAGCTGAAAGATTGAAACTCGCTGAAGATGATGTCGAATATGAGGTAAGGCGTGTTAGGAAGGAGAGGAAGAAGGCTTGATAAAAGTTGTCCTTGACACAAATGTGCTTGTTTCTGCGATAGTCTTTGGCGGTAAGCCGCGGATTATTCTCGAGAAAGTGATTGAGGGAAGTCTATCACTTGCTATTTCGGCTCCAATACTTGACGAAACCAGACAGGTTCTCAGCGGTAAGAAATTCCGGTATCCTCCGGAAGTGGCTTCGTCGATCATCGCTGAAATTGAATCCATTTCTGAGTATGTCATCCCTACCAGGCATATTGATGTCCTCAGGAATGATCCTGATGACAATGTGATTTTGGAATGCGCGTATGAATTCAAGGCAGATTACATGGTTTCTGTAGACAGTCATCTGCTGGAACTGGGCAATTATGAAGGAGTAAGAATTGTTGCCCCAAGGGAATTCATTCAAATCCTTGAGGAGTGATGCCAAAGTGAAGATTGACGAAAGAAAACACCTTTGCTACTGCATGAACGTCTTTCCGGAGAAGGACTGGCTTGCGGAAGATTCGCAGATCAGGAAGAGGGTTCTGGAGCTCAGACGGAAAGTCACCGGCTCGGATTCCGCGAAGTTCGCAATCGGGCCCTGGTTCGATGCCGTGACAGCCTGCGAAGTCCGCAAAAGAGCGAAGCTGAAGGAATTCAAGGGCTGGCTTGACAGGAACAATCTATACGTCTTCACCTTCAACGCGTTTCCCTATGGGAATTTCCATGGCAGGCCTGTGAAGAAGAAAGTCTATCAGCCTGACTGGACAACGAAGGAGCGCCTGAAGTACACCTGCATGATCGCCGACATCCTTTCAGAGATCCTCCCGGATGGTGTCACTGGCAGCATCAGCACTCTTCCCGGCGGATATGATGCTGCAATAAAGTCCGAACGCCAGATTGCGAAGATCGCAGAAAATCTCATGCGCGCCGCTGAACATCTCAAGAAGCTCCATAAGAAGTCAGGGAAACAGATGATCCTTGGCATTGAACCCGAGCCCGACTGCCTCTGGGAGAACTCGTCCGAGTTTGTCTATTTCCACAAGAAATATTTCAAATCCTGTCCAGGACTGAAGAAATATATAGGTATCTGCTACGACACCTGCCACCAGGAGGTTCTATTCGGCCGGCCGGGCGAGGGGCTTGAGAGATTGCTCAGGAATAATGTACCGATAGCCAAGTTTCAGCTGAGTGCGGCGCTTGGTGCCCCGACACGCGGGAGCAAGAAGGCGCTTGCGAATTTCGCAGATGAAGTCTACATGCACCAGACGCGTGTGCTTCAGAAGGACTGGACTGTCTCAAAATATGCCGATCTCCCGGTTGCCATGAAAAAGGCGGATAAGTGCCGTCCCTGGGCGGTTCATTACCATATCCCAATATTTGCGACTAAGCTCTCCGGGGAACTTATCGCCGAGAAGAAGGAACTTGAATCGGTGCTGTCTTCGGACGCCTCCACAAACTTCGAGATCGAAACCTATACGTTCTCCGTCCTTCCAAAGAAGATGCAGAAGCTTGGCGTCATTGCTTCCATGAAGAAGGAATACGAATATATTCTCTCGCAATGCCGCAAAGGTTCAAAATCCTGATTTGTTGTTCTAAAGGGGGACCCTTATTCATCCTGCATGAATTTTTTCAAGATTTGCGGCAAGTTGTCGGGATTTGCGATCATCAGTATCAGAGTAATGGAATCGGTGCCTTTTGCATAATGCAATACAGTCATCTGCATAAGCGTTTCCCCGATGAAGACATCGCAATCATATCTCTGGAATGTTTTGTTTTGGAAAAGGACATCAGGCATGAACTTGTATGTAAACTCGGTTTTGATATTCTTTTCCTTGCCCCTGTCGATAAAGCCTGCTTTAAATCCATCAATAAAGCTGTCATCGGTTGACTTGTATTCATGGGTGGCGATGATTTGAAGCTTTTGATTTTCGCTATTGGTTACAGTTGCGACAAATACCTTGTCAGTATTGATATAATTTGCCTTCGAAATGGTGTTCGCCTGGGGAATCACAAAGCCAAATGAGGTTTTAACGGGGGATTGTTTTTCAGCCTGTCCCTTGTTTAACGGCTCCTGTTTGTCTTCTGAGAGAAGCAGGGCTGGATTATTGGCAAGCAAAATCCAGAGGAGAATAAGTGTCACCGTGTTTGATTTCATTGTTTTTCCTCTCATTTTTAGTGTTACTGTAAAACATCTCTGGCTGTGTGTCCACCATTAAGGAGCATATATCAGTCATGACAAATAGGATCACCGGAGGCAGTCCGGGTGTCAATAAGTTCATCCCCACAGCATTTTGCTGGATACATATATGATTCCTTTGAAATCCTTTCGGCCATAAGCCTGTTCATTGGTTAAATGACCGTCATAAGGACCGAGCTTAGTTATCGCCAGGCCATTTTTTATGACAACTTGCACCCCGTGCTCTGGTTCCCAGTCACAGCCGCCCTCAATTGAAATAAAAATATCACCGCTATCATCTTCATCCAATTTCAGGCCTGCCGGTTTCCCATCGTACCCGTAACCGAGTTGAACATGTTTCCATACATCGTTGCAGTCATTGATTACTGGAAACTTATCATCGTCATTGCCGATCTGGTCCCTGATGTCGGTGTAGTAGTTATACATTTCGATGCTGCAGCTTTTCCATATATAATCACCACAGACAATGAAGTTTTGGACAGCAGTCCTGTATTTTGAAAGGTCTGCCGGCAGCTTGCCAGATATTTGTCCGGATGAAATAATGAATTGGCATCCTCTTCCATCAAGACAAGGCACGATGATCGGCTGGGATATATGCCAGTCAAATTCAACATCGTATGTGAAATCACCAAATAATTCATCGGGTTTCATGTTTGTGTCTTGTCCTTCACTAAGGGCCATTGCTCCTTGACGACTGAACCGGTGCTTCAACGGGCCTGTCTATTATTTTAGAGGTACCCTTTATTTGAACTGCTGTTTTTCCTTCGTTTGTTTGCTAATGCCAGGAAAGCAAGCGTTCCGAGAATAGCTCCCGTGATGCCGACGGGCCATCGTATGGCTTCCATGACGGCAATCTGATCATCAACAGTTTGGTAGGCAATAGTGGTGATGAATAACATCAGAGATGATGCTGCGACACTTCCTCCGAAAGCTACCAAGATACATATTAAGATGTTCCATATCAGTTTCATGTCTACTTAGACATAACGTTTGCCTTCACTGGTGCGGGTTGCTGAATACAGTGGAAGGAGTTGCTGGGCTAGTCCTGTTTTTTCTTCACTTCGCTCATCGATACATCATCAATGTATACTTCAACATCTGGGCCATCTGAGGTTATGCCGACGCTCAAATGAGTGGTAGTCGGCATTTTTGTCTGATCTGATTCAATGCGCATTTCCGTCCACTCATCATTGATTACTCGTTGCTGTGCCTTACGGGTACCGAGCCATTTGTCATTCTCCCAATGGGTGATTTCTATGTAGGCGTGTCCCTTCTTGGTGCGGATCCAGGCCGATGCATGGTAAGTTCCGTTTGATTTGACTGCGACTTTTGCCGTGTAGGCAGACATCCACGGTCCGCTCCCATGCAGGAGCAGGGCCTTCTTCCCGCTTTTCACAGGTGAATTAACGCTCTGAAGTTCGCAGGTCGCGTCATCTGGCTTGCTTACTTGCCATCCAGATAGAGACGCATCCTCAATGTCGCCATTCTTTATCAGATTGTCGACTGGTTCAGCGGCAAGAGCAGTCACTATGATTGTACCGAGAAAAAGTATTGCTACGCCTTGGTGTAGATTGTTAGCCATGTTACTTTCCTTTCTTTTTGTCTGTTATATCCACATCCAGTCCAACGCTCTATGATGACCGAGCCGGTGGTTCACCGGTTCGGTCTATCTTATAGTTCGCCTTGATGATGTTTATTAATAATTCTATCTATATGGTCAAGTATCTTTTTTAAGGCAGACCATTCTTCTGGAAGTTTTTGGCTCCAATGGTAAGAGGTTGAAGCGGTAGGACAACCTCTAATTTCGAATTCGTAGCTTGTCCCGTCAAGTACAGATGGACAAGTAGCATAAAATGGCAGCTGCAATTTTGAAGATTCATTTATTATTTCTTCTAATTCAATATTTGAATCATATGAATACTCTTTAAGTTCTTGACTGCCTTCTTTAATATGAAGCACATATTGACATTTATGCTCAATCCATAAAATGCCAAAATATAGTCTTTTTTCTTTGTCAAAAGACGGTTTTATAAAGTAAGCTATAGATAGTTTCTTCATTTTATTTCCTTTGATGCGAACGCTCAGTGATCATCTGCCCGGCGAAGACGGGTTGGATGAATCTTTTTGTTCGGCTTCTATATGGTGTCTGTAAATCATTCTACTGCTTTTTAACTGGGTTAAGTCTGGGATACTCAGTACTCTTATTCCATTCTTCAGAATATGTTGAGGTTGAAGACCTATGGATTTGAGTTCATCTGCTTGCTTATCGTTCAGGAAATTGACAGAAAATAGATCAGGCATTTTACCCTCTAGCACCGATACAATATTTCCACGCCATCTCAGTTTATAACGACTAGAACTAGATTTAAATCCAAATATTATAGACCAAAAGGAATTTTTATTTTTAGCTTCAGTAATAACATTGTAGTTATAAGGCAAATCTACCACGTAACCATAGTCAACCGGAAACACCTCAATTAAAGCTGAAACACATTCATTTACATTAACTTCATATTTGTCAGGTAAATACCAGATAACTATCTCGTTATATGTATGGCATGAGTTAGTCATTGCATCAAATAAGCAATCAAATCCAAATGGACCTTCAGAATAGCCATCAGCATATCCTGTAAGTGCATAATAGTCCCCATGCCCTCTTTTTTCTAACTTGTTCCTGAAAGATTTAATGCCAACAGTTGAGCCTTTTTTAACTCCATATGGACCATGTATATCAAAATGCTTAGGTAGTTCTCCAAAACACTTTTGAAATAAAGCAAGAAGAGTTTCTACAAGCATGGGTCTGTTAAGCAATTTATCGCTTGGTATAGGTGATACAGTATACAATTTTATCACTCTTCTTGATAGTGCATTCTTCATATATATTCTTAAGGTTTATGTTAAGATTGTCGAACTGTATTTATATGGAATTCCTGTTTATACGGAAAACGGCCTTTTTGACCGGGTTGCTGTTTGTTTAAAAATACAAAACTACGCTTGAGATTGCATTAAATTACAAATTTATATCAGAAAATGTCATCTTTTGCAGGTAGTTATCAATATTATCAGGAATTCATGATAACTAAAATATTTAGTTATAATATAACCGATAAAACAGTGAAGGCAATGGTGTATTAAAAGGGAGGCAAGCCTGCAACTGACGACCGACGACTGACGACTTCATTTGACAAAGATTGCGGCCCAGACGGCGAGTTGTTCCCGAAATATCTTCGCGTTGTGGCGGATGTCGACAGGGAACTCGGAATGCAGGAGGAACTTTGAGATCCCGGAAGTAAGCGAACTTCCATCGGCGATCTTCTTCAAATCGACGATAAGCTTGTCATACTGTGCCGGATTAACAGGAACCTTGTCGGGTTCCATCTCAACTATCATCACCGGTGTCTGACTGCCTGGTTGTCCGACGCCGACAAGCGCGCTCCGTGCAATATTGGGGTTCTGGTTGAATATCGCCTCGCAGCAGACGGAGTAGAGTATGGCGTCCTTTGTAATGACACGATGTGCCTTCCTTCCACAGAACCAGAGGCGTCCTTTTTCATCATAATAGCCGATGTCGCCCATGCGGTGCCAGACCTTGCCGTCGGAATCTGCGATCTTCGCGTTTTCAGTTTGTTGCGGCTCGTTGAAATAGCACGGGGTCACGACTGGACCCTTTACGATAATTTCGCCTTTTTCTCCCTGCGGAACTTCAAGCGAGGAATCCCATTTCGTGATCGGTCCTTCTGTTGCCTTTATGACTTTTATCTGCATGGGTTCGATTGGGCGTCCCACGCAGTATCCGGCGCCCTGGGCGGTGAGGGCGGCGGTCTCCGCGAGCATCTCTGAGCCTGCGAAATTCGCAATCGGCAGGGCCTCGGTCGCGCCGTAGGGGACATGTGTTTCGCCTTCAGGTGAAATTATTTTCTTCAGGTTCTCATGCATCACGGCATTTATAGGTGCACCTGCCATCAGGACTCTTTTCAGCTTCGGTAGCGTGAGTTTCTTCTCGATGCAGTATTCGCAGACGTTCTTCCAGAGGGCAGGGGATCCGAATGAGAATGTGACATTGTATTTCGTCAGAGCCTCGAAGATCTTCTCCGGATCGGCCGTGGCGGGGCGCGACGGATCCATGTCGGGAATTACGATCGGCATGCCGAGTGCAAGGCTGAAAAGCCCGAAGAGAGGGAATGCCGGCATGTCTGTTTCTTCCGGGCCTGCGCCGTAGGTCTTGCTGATTATACCGAGTTGGGTGATGTATATGCCGTGAGTGTAGACAACGCCCTTTGGCGGGCCGGTGCTGCCGGTCGTGAACACGATTGCGGCTGTATCGTCGAGTTTTGTCTCCTCGGTCCTGAACAGGGCATCTTTTTCCTGTCGGTACAATAAGGAGCTGAAATTAGTTGCAGACGGTGGTGTGAAGGAGCCCAGGCATATCGATATTTTTACAGAAGCGAATTTGCCAGGAAAAAAATATTTCAGCCAGCATGCCTTTGAAATCCCGATCATGGTTTCAGGTGCTGTCTTCCGGATGCAGTTGAGGAGGTTCTTCAGGCCCATGCCGGGATCGATGAATACGGGGATGGCTCCTATTTTGAACAGGGCTATGACGGTGGCGATGAACTCGGGGCAGGGGCGGAGCATGAGCAGGACCTTTGTGTTCCTGGCTATTCCGGAATTGCGAAATCCGCAGGCGAGGGTATCGGACATCTGCCTTAGCTGGGCAAAAGTGGTTGCGAAGCCATCCTTCTGGAGGAAGATCGCGGTCCTGTCCTTGTGCAGGTCAGATGCCTGGTCGAAATATTCAGCGATATTGTTCATTTTGATCTTTTGTAATTAGAAGCAGGAAAAATTTCAACCACAGAAACCACAGACTACACAGATATAAAAATAACCACGAAACACACTAATGACACGAAAAAAAAAGTTGGCAAGGTTTTGCTTTGCAAAAAACTTGCCAATATTTTTCTAATAATGATGTGAAATGGCACAAATCTGTTTTCTATTTTAGATGTAGGGTTCGCCGTCACGGCGAAGAGCCTTTTCCGGGACGGAAAACTCTACATTTTGGATGACTCTCGGCGGGAACGCCATTTCAATATGCTTGACAATATTATTCCTGAAAGGGCTGGGATGCCCATGGCGACGAAATAGAATTCCCAGACGCCCAGAAGCCAGCCAGGGCTGACAGCCGGATTTGAAGGCCAGGACCAGAGTCCTGTCCTGATTCCTCCAAGTTCAATAAGCGGGAAGAAGCAGCATATGAAGATGAATGGGATGAGCCTCTGCAGGAATTTCCCGCCGAAGGAGCAGCTGGCCTTGTATATGATGAGAGAGACGAGGATTCCGCTGCAGATTATGAAAAGCGGTATGTCAGTTCCGGGAACCCAGAGAAGATATCCGGGATTGTAGACGGTCACCTTTGAAAAGAAATTGTTGAAGAGTTCGCCTGAGGTCACCATAAAAGCTGCAAGCCAGATCACGAGTTTTGCGGCTTTGTCCTTATCCTTGAAGGTGTTTACTGCCTCCGCGGTGAAAAGAGCGAGCAATATGAGTTCAATTAGTATGTATAAGGGTTTCATGATTAAAAACGATTCTTGTAACTGGTAACTTGTAACTTGAAATTGGAACAACAATTCATAATTCGATATTCAATGTTCGACATTCGATATTAAGCATATCCTTAAAGGTTTCCTAAAGTGTCACGAGCTTTTGGCCTGGTTTCAGCATCGAAAGGAAATTGCTTTCGGATAATTTTTCAAGGCGCTCCATCTTCCTGGTGGTCCTGTTTGTCTCTTCAAGGGTCATGGTATGGTTGTTGAAGAACTTCTCGATGAACGAGAGAGCGCCTGCTTTTGCGTCGTTGAAGCTCAGCCAGGAGCTGTCCTCCTCGGAAAGATGGATTATGATCGAGTGCACATATTCATTGCCCGAGATCTGCTTTTTCGTGCCGGGATTGTACACATCCCTTGCCGTGATTATCTGGATTTTGTAGTGTGTCATGGGAATAATATAAAATGAAAAACGGAAAATGGAAGAGGGAATATGGAAGACAGGAGTCAGGAGATGGAAGTTGCAAGTCTCCTTATAAGGATTCAGTAATAAGTAACCAGTAATCATTCCTCAAGACGGAAATTGAAAACTTGAAAATCCTAACCATGCTCCTTTTCCCCATTCTGTCTTCTGACTCCTGTCTCCTGACTCCTGTCTTCTCTCTTCTATATTCAATTTTCGGGTTGCGATGCATTGGCATGGGGGTTAAATTATAGCTATGAGAAACATCATGACATGACGGGAAGTATTTTTTGATGAAACTAATACAGGATCCGCCTCCGGGAACACATGCTCTCTATTACCGGGGAGACATAGCGACGTTCAAGCTGAAGGTTGAGAAACCCATTAAGGGCAAGGCTTTTCTGCGTACCAACCTCGGGAACGCATTCATACGCCGCCGTGAGATCATCGAGGCGGTGGAGACGAAACGACAGAGGAGCGGTCAGGACTGGCACGACATGCCGATGGAGAACATCGAGGACGGAACGTATTCCGTCTCCATCGCACTGCTCGAGGTTGGACATTTCGAGGCGAAATGCTTTTATCTTCCGGAATCCTCGGAGGAGCCCATCTGGATTGCCGGGAGCAACCTGCACCTGAACGTGGAGCCGGCAGACTACTGCTGCGGAAACAGCATATACTGCGCATTCGTCAGGCAGTTCGGACCCAACAAGCACAAGAAGGCCACCACCGGCGAGGAGATGAACTCCCTGTTCTACAGGCTCGATTCCGACGGTTATGCCGTGATTCCCCCGTCGGGCACCTTCCGCAACCTGATCAAGGAGCTCGATACAATAATCGGGAACTTGAAATGCAGGATCATCCATCTTCTGCCTATCAATCCGACACCGACTGTCTTCGCGAGGATGGGCAGGTTCGGAAGTCCATATGCCTCCCTCGACTTTACCGCCATCGATCCTTCGCTGGTGGAGTTCGACAAGCGCTCGACACCGCTCGATCAGTTCCTTGAGCTTGTCGACGCCGTGCACCGCAGGAACGGAAAGATATTCATCGACATCGCAATAAACCATACTGGCTGGGCATCGAAGATACATGAGGAGCATCCGGAATGGCTTGTGAGGGAAGCTGGTGGTGCGATACACAGTCCGGGGGCCTGGGGAGTGGTATGGGGGGACCTTACAGAACTAGATCATAAGAGGCTTGATCTCTGGAAATATATCGCGGACATCTTCCTGCTCTGGTGC
>Ga0302238_1002788_pt1 | contig 11789 bp, 9 predicted proteins | sample AAG_UR_Asn_MG_FD_193527 | JGI IMG/M metagenome (GOLD analysis project Ga0302238, IMG submission 193527) | Enriched activated sludge microbial communities from anaerobic digester in WTTP, New Holstein, Wisconsin, United States - AAG_UR_Asn | ecosystem: Engineered > Bioreactor > Anaerobic >...
GGAACTTTGTGGATGCAACAGTTCGTTACCACTACAAGACAGGGCAGCCAGAACTGATATTGCTGATTGTCTCCTGTCGCCACCAGGGGGAAAAATATCGCTTTCTGTTCGGGCTCGACGGGCACTCGTCCGGTCAATTGGCCGGTTTACTGCCAGGAGATGAGCTGCTGCTGGAACAGTCATCGTCTGGCGTGACGGTGAATCGTATGCCGGTACAACGCTTGTACAAAAGAACACTGCAAACCGTGCGTCACGCTGCCGAAACGGGCTGGGAACGGCTGCGGGGCCGGAACTGAATACTTTGTAAGCCCCTTGATTTTAACTGAGCAGGTTGCTATATTTTTAGCAGTCGGATAAAGAGAGTGCTAAAAGTAAAGAGGTGAATTGAAATGTATGCAGCACTTCCAGCTGTTTCTGATAATTATACCCGTTATCTTGCTGAGATACGCAAGTTCCCCGTGCTGGATGAATATGAAGAGCATCGTCTAGCCGTGCGCTTGTTTGAAAAAAATGACCTTGAGGCCGCCCAGTCGCTGGTTGCTTCAAACTTGCGATTTGTCGTGAAAATTGCTGGTGAATATCGCAACTACGGGCTCAAGATGCTGGACTTGATCCAGGAAGGGAACATAGGTCTGATGCTGGCAGTGCGGAAATTTAATCCGTACCGTGGTTTTCGCTTGATTACCTATGCGGTCTGGTGGATCAGGGCGCAAATTCAAAGCTTCATCATTTCTTCCTGGAGCCTGCTGAAGATCGGTACGACGCAGGCCCAGCGAAAGCTGTTTTTTAAACTGAAAGAAGCAAAAAGTGCCATCAGACGCATGACAGGGGCTGATGCAGATCTGGCGTTAACGGCACAAGCCCTTGAAGTGAGTGAGGCTGAAGCGGAAGAGATGGAGCTTCGACTCATGGGTGAAGTTTCGCTTGATGCAGAGCTTGTACCTGGTGAAAACACGACCCTTTTGGAAGGCCTGGTCGATGAACGTCCAAACCAGGAAGCCCGTCTGGCGGAATTGCAAGAGCAGGAGGTGGTGCGTCAGTTAGTTGCCGAGGCAGTTTCCCGTTTGGGAGAAAAGGAGCGCTTCGTCGTTGAGCATCGCATCACCGCAGAGACACCGATGACCTTGCAGGAGATTGCCGACTACTTCAAAATTTCTCGAGAGCGAGTACGGCAGATAGAGGAGAATGCACTGAAAAAAATCAAGGGTTTCCTCACGGCATATCCAGGGCTGCAGCCAGCCTGAGGCCGAGGCGAACGGCTGCTATGGGGCCCTACTTGCAGGGAGGTGAGCAATATACCTCCCCGTTTTTTTTCTGTGAAAAAAAACTTGACTTTTTGGAGGCTGTGCCGTAAAGAATCAAATTCCATGCTTTGCCGAGATTTTGCTGGCGTAGCTCAATTGGTAGAGCAGCTGACTTGTAATCAGCAGGTTGCGGGTTCGAGTCCCATCGCCAGCTCCAGACATACATAGTAGCACATCCCTGGAGGGATTCCCGAGTGGCCAAAGGGAACAGACTGTAAATCTGTCGTCGGACGACTTCGGAGGTTCGAATCCTCCTCCCTCCACCATACAAGATCATCGGTTTAAGCAGGGTGATTCTGAATCCAGGAGACCATGTGTCGCAAAACTGGTTAAGAGTGCCCGGTTTGACCAAGGCAGTACTACCGAAGTGCGGGAGTAGCTCAGTTGGCTAGAGCATCAGCCTTCCAAGCTGAGGGTCGCGGGTTCGAGTCCCGTTTCCCGCTCCAGTTTCTGTTAATCATTCGTGAAATGCCCACATAGCTCAGGAGGTAGAGCACTTCCTTGGTAAGGAAGAGGTCTCCGGTTCGAGTCCGGATGTGGGCTCCATTTTTGGGGCACGAGCGGTGGCGGGAAGTGACGGTAGTGCTTGCGCACGAGTTGGATTTCTCTTGATGTTGCATTATTTAAGAAAGGTAACTTTTGACAGGAGGTATTAGCGATGGCGAAGGCTAAATTTGAGCGTACGAAGCCGCACGTAAATATTGGAACGATTGGTCACGTTGACCACGGTAAGACCACCTTGACGGCAGCGATCACCAAGGTGCTTGCAGGCAAGGGTCAGGCTGAGTTCAAGGCGTTTGACCAGATTGACAACGCCCCTGAAGAGCGTGAGCGTGGTATTACCATTGCGACTGCGCACGTTGAATACGAGACCGACAAGCGTCACTATGCCCATGTTGACTGTCCTGGTCACGCCGACTACGTCAAGAACATGATCACCGGTGCTGCGCAGATGGACGGCGCAATCCTGGTTGTGTCCGCTGCCGACGGCCCGATGCCCCAGACCCGTGAGCACATCCTGCTTGCCCGTCAGGTTGGCGTGCCCAACATCGTTGTCTTCCTGAACAAGGCTGACATGGTAGATGACGCCGAGCTGCTCGAACTGGTAGAGCTTGAGATTCGTGAACTGCTCTCCAGCTACGACTTCCCCGGCGACGATATTCCCATCATCAAAGGCTCCGCTCTGAAGGCCCTTAATGGCGACAAGGACGAGCTGGGTGAGCAATCCGTACTTGCCCTGATGGATGCAGTAGACAGCTACTTCCCCGAGCCGGAGCGTGCCATCGACAAGCCGTTCCTGATGCCGGTAGAAGACGTATTCTCCATCTCCGGTCGTGGTACCGTTGCCACCGGTCGTGTTGAGCGCGGCATCGTCAAGGTAGGCGAAGAAGTTGAGATCGTCGGCATCAAGGCAACCGCCAAAACCACCGTGACCGGTGTTGAAATGTTCCGCAAACTGCTTGATCAAGGTCAGGCTGGCGACAACATTGGTGCCCTGCTGCGTGGTGTCAAGCGTGAAGACGTCGAGCGTGGTCAGGTTCTTGCCAAGCCCGGCAGCATCACCCCGCACACCAAGTTCAAGGCCGAGGCTTACGTCCTCACCAAAGAAGAAGGTGGTCGTCACACCCCGTTCTTCAACGGTTACCGTCCCCAGTTTTACTTCCGTACCACCGACGTGACCGGTGTAGCCGAGCTGCCTGCTGGTACCGAGATGGTAATGCCGGGTGACAACGTTGCCCTGACCGTCAACCTGATCACCCCGATTGCGATGGACGAAGGACTTCGTTTTGCGATTCGTGAGGGTGGTCGTACCGTAGGCGCCGGCGTCGTCAGCGCTATCATTGAGTAAGAAGCGGAAGGCGAAGACTAGGGCGCTGTGCGTAAGCAGGCGCCCGGTTTCATGTCTGAAAAGGAAGAGCGATGAGAGATATCATTACCCTTGCATGCGCTGAGTGCAAGCAGAGAAACTACACAACGACCAAAAACAAAAAGACAACACCGCAGAAGCTTGAACTGAACAAGTACTGCCGTTTCTGTCGCAAGCATACCCCTCATAAAGAAACAAAATAGGGGGTTAGTTGCAGGCCAGTAGCTCTAACGGCTAGAGCGCCGGTCTCCAAAACCGGATGTTGGGGGTTCGAATCCCTCCTGGCCTGCCATTAATTTTTTGTGCGCGTGGTGCAAGCAGTAGTAGCTGAGATCTTTCAGGAGAGCATTGTGCAGAATATTAAGACATTTCTAGAGTCTGTGAAGCTCGAACTGGGTAAGGTCACGTGGCCCACACGAAAAGAGACCGTAGCAACAACCGGTGTGGTAATCCTGATTGTTTGTATTATCTCGATCTACCTCGGACTTTGTGATGTGGTCCTATCAAAACTGGTACGTTTAGTGCTGGGTTAACGGGAAGCCGATTATGAGCCAGAAATGGTATGGCGTACATACATATTCAGGGTATGAAAATAAGGTCCGTCTCAATTTGACCGAGCGGATCAAGAACGAGGGGATGGAAGAGCTATTTGGTGAAATCCTGATCCCGTCTGAAACAGTTGTTGAGCTAAAAAAAGGCGAAAAGAAAACCTCATCCCGTAAGTTTTTTCCAGGATACATCTTGGTGAAGATGGAATTGAATGATGAGACTTGGCATATCGTTAAAGAAACCGCAAAAGTGACAGGATTTGTCGGTGGTAATACCCCTTTTCCCATCTCAGATGAAGAAGTGAACAAGATTGCGCGGAGGATGGAGGAGGGGGCTGAAAAGCCACGTCCGAAGATTGAGTTTGAAGTGGGGGAAACTGTTCGTGTTGTCGATGGCCCCTTCTTGAATTTTACCGGTATTGTTGAAGACGTGAAGCCGGATAAAGGTAAACTGCGCGTTGCAGTTACTATCTTTGGCCGTTCGACACCGGTTGAGCTTGAATTTATGCAGGTCGAGAAGTGCTGATAAGCATCCGTTCATGGTAACGGGTACGCAATAAAAGGAGTGCAATTCAATGGCTAAGAAAATTACCGGTTACATAAAACTGCAAATACCTGCAGGTAAGGCCAACCCTTCTCCACCTATCGGTCCTGCCCTTGGTCAGCATGGTGTCAATATTATGGAGTTCTGTAAGGCCTTCAATGCCAAGACGCAGGCTGATGAGGGAACCATAACTCCGGTTGTGATCACAGTTTACGCCGACCGGTCTTTTTCATTTATTACCAAAACGCCGCCAGTGCCGGTTTTGATCAAAAAAACCATCGGTATTGAAAGCGGTTCAAGTGTTCCGAATAAAAATAAAGTGGGCAAGCTTACCAAGGCACAGGTTGAAGAAATTGCTAAGAAAAAGATGCCTGATCTGAATGCGGCCTCTCTGGAAGCAGCCATGCGAACCGTCGAAGGTACCGCGCGTTCGATGGGTGTTGATATCGTTGAGTAGCAGCAGGGTAGTACTGCTTGGTATTTAGAGTTCAGTAGGAGAGGACGACGGATATGTCAAAGACTGCAAAAAAGCATAGTGTCGCAATGAGCAAGATCGACCGTAACAAGGTCTACCCGCTCAATACTGCGGTTGACGTGGTTAAAGATGCTGCGTATGCGAAGTTTGATGAAACGGTAGATGTCGCCGTTAAGCTTGGGGTTGACCCGCGGCATGCAGACCAGATGGTTCGCGGTGCGGTTGTGCTGCCCAATGGTCTTGGTAAGACGGTACGTGTACTTGTTTTTGCCAAAGGTGAAAAAGAAAAAGAGGCCCTTGAGGCCGGTGCCGATTTTGTCGGTTCGGATGATCTGGTCGCAAAGATTCAGGAAGGCTGGTTTGATTTCGATACCGCCATTGCCACCCCGGATATGATGGGCGTCGTAGGTAAAATCGGTAAGCTCTTGGGACCGCGCGGTTTGATGCCGAACCCCAAGGTGGGTACCGTGACCTTTGAAGTCGGCCGCGCTGTCAAAGAATCCAAAGCTGGTAAAGTTGAGTTTCGGGTTGAAAAAGCCGGTATTGTCCACGCACCGATCGGTAAGGTTTCGTTTGAGCCTGAAAAACTGCAGGGAAATCTTTTGGCATTAGTTGAGGCCTTGGTTAAGGCAAAGCCGTCGGCAGCTAAAGGTACCTATATTAAGAAGATCTCGCTCTCCTCTACCATGGGACCTGGTATCAACCTTGATATCAGCGACGTGACTGGTCGCATTTAATACATTTTAAGCCAAAGTCAAAGACAGCAGGCGCCAATGGCGTAAAGATAGCAATCTGCCTGCCGAGACTTGGGTGTGCACTATTATACACTGGTGCTTCCTGACTTTGGCTGGGGAAATCCCCGGATACCAAAAGAAAGGAGGAAAAAGCTTGAAGAAAACAGTCAAACAAGAACAAGTTGTAGAAATGCATGACAAGCTGAAGCGTGCCAAGGCCGTTTTTCTAGCCGACTTCCGCGGTATGAACGTGGAGAAAGCTACGGCACTTCGCAATGAACTGCGTGCTGCGCAAGTCGAGTACAAGGTCTTTAAAAACACCTTGCTTGATATCGCTGCTAAAGACACCGACGCAGCCTGTCTGACTTCCCAGCTTGCCGGCCCAACAGCTGTGGCCATATCGTACGACGATCCCGTGGCTGCAGCAAAGGTTCTGTCGAAATTTGCCAAAGAAGCAAAAGGCATGTTTGCCCTGAAGGCTGGCATGTTGTCTGGTAAATTGCTTGATGTGAGCCAGGTTCAGGCGCTGGCCGATCTGCCTTCCCGCGAGGTGCTGATTGCCAAAATGCTCGGTTCCATGCAGGCTCCAGCCACCAATTTTGTTGGTGTGCTTGCTGCACTGCCTGGCTCGCTGGTGCGTGCGCTCGAGGCCATTAGAGCCCAAAAAGCTGGAAACTAAGTTATGCTGTAAAGCTTTACACCTTATTTAAACGATACTATCGGAGGATATCATGGCTGAAATTACTAAGGATGATGTAGTTGCATTTATTGAGAAGATGACTGTTCTTGAGCTGGCTGAGCTGGTGAAGGAACTGGAAGAAAAGTTTGGTGTTTCGGCAGCTGCTCCTGTTGCCGTTGCTGCTGCTGCTCCTGCCGCTGCTGCTGAAGCTGCTGAAGAGAAAACCGAATTTGACGTTATCCTGAAGAATGCTGGTGCAAACAAGATTAACGTCATCAAGGTTGTACGCGCGCTGACCAGTCTGGGGCTTAAAGAAGCCAAGGATGTGGTTGACGGCGCTCCCAGCCCTGTTAAAACCGGTATTTCCAAGGCTGAAGCTGAGGAAGCCAAGAAGCAACTGGTTGAAGCCGGCGCTGAAGTCGAAATCAAATAGTAAAAGCGAATACCGTCTGCAGGAAGCCAAGGTCACCATGCGTGGCCTTGGCTTGTCCTGTTTCTGATAATTTCATGGCATGTTGCTGGTGATGTTTATTCTTTAAAATCAGCTTGTTACGTGTCTTTCGTTCTTTATGCCACTCGCCGAAGGAGAAGGTATGGCTTACTCGATCGCCAACAACCACCTGCTGCGCAAAAACTTTGCTACTAGCAACAATATCATTGATATCCCTAACCTGATAGATATTCAGAAAAACTCGTACCGCCGTTTTCTTCAGTCGGATGTGTCGCCTGAACTGCGCACAAATATCGGCCTTGAGGCGGTTTTTAAGAGCGTGTTCCCCATTAAGGATTTTAGCGAAACTTCTTCGCTGGAATACGTTTCTTATACCTTGAGCAAACCCAAGTACGACGTTGAGGAATGTCATCAGCGCGGGATGACCTATGCCGCTCCCATGAAGGTCAAGGTACGCCTTGTGATCTGGGATGCTGGAAAAGACTCCGGTGTTCGTAGTATCAAGGACATCAAGGAGCAGGAGGTCTATTTCGGTGAAATTCCGTTAATGACGGAAAATGGTACCTTTATCATTAATGGTACCGAGCGGGTTATTGTCAGCCAGTTACATCGTTCCCCTGGTGTCTTTTTTGACCACGACAAAGGCAAGACGCATTCAAGTGGTAAGGTGCTGTATTCTGCCAGGGTTATTCCGTACCGTGGTTCTTGGCTTGATTTTGAGTTTGACCATAAGGACATCCTCTACGTCAGGATTGACCGTCGCAGAAAGATGCCCGCTACGGTGCTTTTAAAGGCTCTCGGCTACTCAGTAGAGGAACTCCTCAATTATTATTACAGGAGTGAGACCATTTATCTCAATGGTGGGGAGCTGCGTAAAAGCATTGAGCCCGAACTGCTGGCAATGCAGAAGGCGGTCATGGATGTTGCAGATGCCAAGGGTGAGGTAATTGTTAAGGCCAACCGCAAGTTCACCAAGGCTTCAATCAAAAAACTGCTGGAACACGGTGTTACCACCATCCCTACTACTGCTGACCAGGTTGTCGGGCGAGTCGCATCGGTTGATGTGGTTGATCCCGTCACCGGCGAGGTACTGCTTGAGTGCAATCAGGAGTTGACGGCAGAAAAGCTTGATGAGCTGCGACTGAAAGAGGTTACCTCTGTAACCTTGTTGTACATTGACGGTTTGAACGTCACTACCTCGTTCCGTGATACGCTGCAGGCTGAAAAGATCGGTAGCAGTGACGAGGCTCTGATTGAAATCTACCGTCGTCTGCGACCGGGTGATCCTCCGACACTGAAGAGTTCTTTGGCCCTTTTTGATAACCTGTTCTTCAATCCTGAGCGCTATGATCTTTCCACGGTCGGCCGGCTGAAACTGAATTTCAAGCTTTCCCTCAAAGTTTGGCCTGAATGCACGGTTCTGAACGGTCCAACCCTGCTGACAACCTCAGAAATTGCGCAGCCCGAGCAATTGCTTCAGACGTTGCTGACCGGTGAACGTGTGCTTGATCAAACCTTGCGTGAGCGCCTCTCTACAGACTTGCTCAAGACGTTGAAGAAGCTTGACCAGAAACAGCCGGTTGCAGAGCGCGTTCTTGAGCAATTGGTGGAAGAACTGAACGAGGCCCTTCTTAGTCCGGACTTCTATCAGCGCGACCTGATTGCAGGTATCCAACTGCCAGATGCGCTTGTTAAACTAAATGACCTGATTGAGCAAGGCGGCTACGACGAGAATAGACGCCGTATTGAGGGCGTTCGCAGAAACCGTATGCTGCTTGAAACTGCGTATGCCGGCATGGTTGAGAGCTGCCCGCGCAATGATATTCTTGAGATTGTTCGTTATCTTATCGAATTGAAAAATGGTCGCGGTACGATTGACGATATTGACCATTTAGGTAACCGTCGAGTACGCGCTGTGGGTGAGCTGCTTGAGAACCAATACCGTATTGGTTTGGTGCGGATGGAGCGCGCCATTAAGGAGCGGATGTCGCTGCAGGAGGTTGAAAACCTCATGCCGCATGACTTAATCAACTCCAAGCCGGTATCGGCGGTGGTCAAAGAGTTCTTTGGCTCATCCCAGCTGTCGCAGTTCATGGACCAGACCAACCCGCTTTCAGAGGTTACCCACAAACGGCGTCTGTCCGCACTTGGACCAGGCGGCCTGACCCGTGAGCGTGCCGGTTTTGAGGTGCGCGACGTTCACCCGACCCACTATGGCCGGGTCTGTCCGATTGAGACCCCTGAAGGTCCGAACATCGGTCTGATTGCATCGCTCTCCACCTACGCCCGCATCAATGAGCATGGCTTCGTTGAGACTCCGTACCGCGTTGTTCATGAGGGGCAGGTCACTAATGAGGTTAAATTCTTCTCGGCATTGGAAGAGGAAGGTCATGCCATTGCTCAGGCCAATGCCGAGGTGGATAAGGACGGCAGACTCATCAATGAATATGTTAGCGCGCGCAAGAGCGGCGAATATGTGCTGGTGCAACGCGACGAAATTGAATTGATGGAAGTCGCCCCGAAGCAACTGGTTTCAGTTGCTGCTGCCCTGATTCCGTTCCTTGAGAATGACGATGCCAACCGTGCCTTGATGGGCTCAAACATGCAACGTCAGGCCGTGCCGTTGTTGCGTGCCGATTCCCCGCTAGTGGGAACCGGGATGGAGCGGATCGTGGCCAAGGACTCCGGCGTTTCGGTGATTGCACGCCATAACGGCGTGGTGGATGCCGTCGATGCAGGTCGCATCGTGGTCAAGATCGACGAAGGTGAGCATGACGAGACCGGCACTGGGGTGGATATCTATAACCTGGTAAAATTCTCCCGTTCCAACCAGAACACCTGTATCAACCAGAAGCCGGTGGTCAAGGTTGGTGACAAGGTCAAGCGGGGCGACGTGATTGCTGACGGTCCTTCGACCGACATGGGCGAACTGGCGTTGGGGCAAAACGTCATCGTGGCCTTCATGCCCTGGGGCGGTTATAACTTCGAGGACTCGATCCTAGTCTCTGAGCGGCTTACCAAGGATGATCGTTACACCTCGATCCATATCGAGGAGTTTGAGTGCGTTGCGCGTGACACCAAGCTGGGTAAGGAAGAGATCACCTCTGATATCCCCAACCTAGGTGAAGAGGCACTCAAGGATCTTGACGAGTCAGGCATTATCCGGATCGGTGCTGAAGTGAAACCGGGCGACATCCTGGTCGGCAAGATTACACCGAAAGGCGAAACGCAGCTCTCTCCGGAAGAAAAACTATTACGGGCCATCTTTGGTGAAAAGGCTGGTGATGTCCGGGATACCTCCTTGACGGTTCCTCCCGGGGTTGAGGGCACGGTTATCGGCGCCAAGGTCTTTTCCCGCAAAGGCAATGACAAGGATGCCCGTACCGAGCTGATTGAGAAGATGGAAGAAGAGAAGCTTCGCAAGGATGAGCAGGACGAAGTACGTATCATCCGCGATTCATCTCGCGACAAGATGAAGCGTCTGCTGGTCGGCAAGACTGCTGGTGCCAAGGTTGAGGACCGGCAGGGCGTCACCGTACTGGCCAAAGGGAAGAAGATCACCGAAGAATTGCTCGAATCGCTTACCATGGACCGTTGGGCAACGATTTCAGTCAGTGATGAGCCTGACGTTGAGGAAAGGGTCGCGGAAGTCCTTGGCAAGCTGGGCGAGCAGGTTGAGCTGATCCGCGCCGTCTTTGATGACAAAGTCCAAAAACTCAGGAGAGGTGACGATCTGCCGCCCGGCGTAATCAAGATGGTCAAGGTGTACGTTGCCATCAAGCGCAAACTGCAAGTCGGCGACAAGATGGCCGGTCGACACGGTAACAAGGGTGTTGTTTCCCGTATCTTGCCGGAAGAGGATATGCCCTATATGGAGGACGGCCGTCCGGTGGAGATCGTGCTGAACCCCCTGGGTGTTCCTTCGCGTATGAACGTTGGACAGATCCTTGAGACCCACCTTGGTTGGGCTGCCAAGGGCATTGGCTGGAAGATTCAGAAGATGCTGGAAGAGCATACCTCTGAAGAAAACCTGAAGAAGTTCATCCGTGAGGTGTATGACAACAATGAGTTCAACAAGCTGTTGGACACCATGGACCGCGATGAATTGCTGCTGGTTGCCCGCCGTCTTTCCCGTGGTGTACCGATGGCATCTCCGGTCTTTGAAGGTGCGGGCGAGGCTCGGATTAAAGAGCTGTTGACCAAGGCAGGCTTTGAAACCACCGGTCAGGTAACCTTGCATGATGGCCGCACCGGTGAGCCGTTTAAACACAAGGTTACGGTCGGGATTATGTACGTCCTGAAACTGCACCACTTGGTTGACGACAAGATCCATGCCCGTTCTATTGGACCGTACTCTCTGGTCACCCAGCAACCGCTTGGTGGCAAGGCCCAGTTTGGCGGCCAGCGTCTGGGGGAGATGGAGGTCTGGGCAATGGAGGCCTATGGTTGCTCCTATGCCCTGCAAGAGTTCCTGACCGTGAAGTCGGACGATGTCTCCGGCCGCACCAGGATGTACGAGGCGATTGTCAAAGGCAAGCATACCCTTGAACCGGGCCTTCCGGAGTCATTCAACGTGCTTATCAAGGAGCTGCAGTCACTCTGCCTTGATGTGGAGCTGCTTGAAGGGGAAGAGTAGCAGCCCTGCGGCTCTGCCGCCTCTGCGGACACACCGTTCGCGCTGATTGAGATTATACTGGAGGATAGACCGTGGAAGATTATTTCACTGGAAGCTTCTTCGATAAACCGAAAGACCCGCTGCATTTTTCAGCCATCCGCATCTCGATCTCCTCACCCGAGAAGATTCGTGAGCGTTCATTTGGTGAAGTGAAAAAACCGGAAACGATTAACTACCGCACGTTTAAGCCAGAACGTGATGGCCTGTTTTGCGCCAAGATCTTTGGTCCTACCAAGGATTATGAGTGTAATTGTGGTAAATACAAGCGGATGAAACACCGCGGTATTATCTGTGAAAAGTGCGGTGTTGAGGTCATCCCTTCCAAGGTGCGTCGTGAACGGCTTGGACATATCGACCTAGCCACGCCGGTTGCTCACATCTGGTTCCTCAAATCGTTGCCTTCACGGATTGGCAACCTGCTGGACATCACTCTGAAGGATCTTGAGCGGGTGCTGTACTTTGAGGCTTTTGTGGTAACCGATCCTGGTACGACCCCGCTTAAATTTTGCGAG
>Ga0302238_1002795_pt1 | contig 11760 bp, 8 predicted proteins | sample AAG_UR_Asn_MG_FD_193527 | JGI IMG/M metagenome (GOLD analysis project Ga0302238, IMG submission 193527) | Enriched activated sludge microbial communities from anaerobic digester in WTTP, New Holstein, Wisconsin, United States - AAG_UR_Asn | ecosystem: Engineered > Bioreactor > Anaerobic >...
ACGCTGTCCGTTTGTCGCACGCCAGAGCCGCTTCGTGCATAACTTCGGACAGCGTCGGATGGGCGTGGCAGATACGCGCCAGGTCTTCGCTGGCGGCCCCGAATTCCATGGCCACCACGGCTTCCGAAATCAACTCGGAAGCATTCGCCCCGATGACATGCACCCCGAGGATACGGTCGGTCACTGCGTCCGCGAGCATCTTGACGAAACCGGTGGTGTCGCCCATTCCGAGCGCCCGTCCGTTGGCCATGAACGGTATCTTGCCGACTTTGTAGGCGACCCCATCTGCCTTGAGCTGCTGCTCGGTCTTGCCGACCCAGGCGATTTCGGGATGCGTATAGAGCACCCAGGGAACCGTGTCAAAGCTGCAATGCCCCGCCTGGCCGGCGATCAGTTCCGCAACCATCACGGCTTCTTCCATCGCCTTGTGCGCCAACATCGGGCCGCGCACCACGTCGCCGACGGCCCATACACCGGTGAGGCTGGTACGGCAGTGATCGTCGACGTCAATACGACCACGCTCGTCGAGTTTGAGGCCGACAGCTTCGGCGTTCAAGCCGTCGGTGTTCGGCACGCGGCCGACCGAAACGATCAGGCGATCGGCGTCCAGGTGCTGCACCGCACCGGCCTTGTCGGTATAAGTAACTGACACACCGCGCTTCGACGCTTTGACCTCCCCGATCGTCACGCCGAGCTCGATAGCCAGCCCCTGTTTCTTGAACACTTTGGCCGCTTCCTTTGCCACGTCGGCATCGGCCACCGAGAGAAAATCCGGCAGGGCTTCGAGGATCGTCACTTCGGCACCGAGACGGCTCCAGACACTGCCCATTTCCAGGCCGATCACGCCGGCGCCGATAATCGCCAGCTTCTTCGGTACGGCATCGATACTAAGCGCACCGACGTTATCGCAGACGATCGTGTTGTCGACCGGCACGCCGGGCAGGTGGCGCGCTCGTGAGCCGGTAGCGATGACAACCTGCTTGGCCTCGACGATTTCTTCGCCGACCTTGACCTGCCAAGCCCCTTCGCCGCCACCTGCAAAACTCCCGTGCCCATTCAACAGCGTGACCTTGTTCTTTTTGAACAGTCCCTTGATGCCAGCGGTAAGCTGATCGACGATGCCGTTCTTGCGCGCGATCATCTTCGGCACATCGATAGTGGGTGTACCCACCGAGATGCCTTGTGCGGCAAAACCGTGCGCCGCTTCGGCGAAGAGGTGCGAGGTGTGGAGCAACGCCTTGGACGGAATGCAACCGACGTTTAGACAGGTACCGCCAAGACGCGGCTCGCCTTTCGGATCGGCATAAGGATTGGATTCGCAACAGGCGGCGGAAAAACCAAGCTGTGCCGCGCGGATAGCCGCGACATAGCCGCCAGGACCGCCGCCGATAACCAGTACATCGAATTTTTTTGACATTTTCTACACTCCCAACAGCAGACGCGCCGGATCTTCCAGTGCGTCCTTCATCGCCACCAGCCCGAGCACGGCCTCGCGTCCGTCGATGATGCGGTGGTCGTAAGAGAGCGCAAGGTAATTGATCGGACGGATGACGATCTGCCCATTCTCGACGACCGGACGATCCTTGGTGGCGTGGATACCAAGGATAGCGGATTGGGGCGGGTTAATGATCGGGGTCGACAGCATCGAGCCGAACACGCCGCCGTTGGAAATCGAGAAGGTGCCCCCGGCCAGATCTTCCATCGACAGTTTGCCGTCCTTGGCCTTCTCGCCGAACTCGGCAATCTTTTTCTCGATGTCGGCAAAGCTCATCTGGTCGACATCGCGCAGGATCGGCACGACCAGGCCACGCGGACTGCCGACAGCGACGCCGATGTCGATGTAGCCGTGATAGACGATATCGTTGCCGTCGACCGAAGCATTGAGGATCGGATACTTCTGCAACGCGGCAACGGCAGCCTTGACGAAGAAAGCCATGAAGCCGAGGCGCACGCCGTGCGCTTTTTCAAATTTCTCGCCGTATTGCTTGCGCAGCGCCATGACCGGCGCCATGTTCACTTCGTTGAAAGTGGTCAGGATGGCGTTGGTCGATTGCGACTGGACCAGTCGTTCGGCCACTCGTGCGCGCAGGCGCGACATCGGCACACGCTGTTGCGGACGGTTGGACAATGGCACCTGAACGGCCGGAGCTGGTGCCAGCGTGTAGGCGGACGGGGGAACGGGGGCGGCTGAAGCAACTGAAGACGCCGTGGTCGATTGAACCGTTGGCGCGGCCGGGGCAGCCGCCATCGCATCGGACTTGGTGACGCGTCCCCCGCGACCGGTTCCGGCCACGTCGGCCGTCGACAGACCCTTTTCCTCGAGAATCTTGCGCGCTGCCGGCATGGCAATGCCTGACGAGGCGCCAGGCACGCCGGGCGGCGGACTTGCCGGCGCTTCCGGTTTGGGTTCCGGCTTCGACGCGGGTTTTGACTCCGGCGTCGAGTCCGGTGCCGCTGTTCTAACTGTGGCTTGCGCCTCGGTATCAATGCGCGCAATCAACTCTCCAGCCACCACGGTATCGCCGTTGCCCCGGATAATCTCGACCAGCACGCCGTCCGCGGGCGACGGCCGTTCGAGCACGACCTTGTCGGTCTCGATATCGATCAGGTTTTCATCCTTGAGAACGGCTTCGCCGACTTTCTTGTGCCAGGTCACCAGCGTCGCTTCGGCGACGGACTCCGACAATTGCGGGACTTTAACGTCAATGATCATGTTTGACTCCAATCAGGCGGGTTTGTACGGCCCGATCTCGCCAAGGGCGGAATCGATCAGAGCCTTTTGTTGTGCGTTGTGCTTGCTGTAGTAACCGACTGCCGGCGACGGCGACGCGGGACGTGAGGCAAGAAGCAATTCCTGTTTTCTGCCAAGCGAACGAGAAAGATGCTGGCGCGAAGCGATCCAGTACCAGGCCCCTTGGTTGCGCGGCTCTTCCTGGCACCAGACGATCTCGGTCGCCCCCGGATAGCGCGCCAGTTCAGCTTCGAACGCGTCCTGCGGGAAGGGGTAGAGTTGCTCCAGGCGAACGATCGCGATGTGCGAAATATTCCGCTCCCGGCGCGCCGCCACCAGTTCGTAATAGACCTTCCCGGAGCACAGGATCACGCGCGTAACCTTCTTCGGGTCGAGCGGATCGACTTCGCCGATCATCCGCTGGAATTGCCCCTTGGCCATTTCGTCGAGCGTCGATACCGCTTCCTTGTGGCGCAGCAGTGATTTCGGCGTAAATACGATCAGCGGCTTCCGTTGCTTGCGGATCGCCTGCCGGCGCAGCATGTGGAAGACCTGTGCCGGTGTCGTCGGCTGGCAGACTTCCATGTTGGATTCCGCGCACAGTTGCATGAAGCGCTCGATGCGCGCCGACGAGTGTTCCGGCCCCTGTCCCTCATAGCCGTGCGGAAGGAGCAGGATGAGACCGCAGGCGCGCCCCCACTTGGCTTCACCCGAGGCGATGAACTGATCGACGACCACCTGTGCCCCATTCACGAAGTCGCCGAACTGCGCCTCCCAGACGACCAGATCGAACGGGTTCGACGTCGCGTAGCCGTACTCGAACGCCAGCACGGCCTCTTCGGAGAGCACCGAATCATAGCACTGGAAGTCGCTCTGTTTCTCCTGGAGATTGGAGAGAGGCGCATAACTGCCGGCGCCGCGGGTTTCGCGATTCTGGTCATGCACCACGGCGTGGCGGTGGAAGAAGGTGCCGCGGCAGACATCTTCTCCGGTCACGCGGACACCGTAGCCGGACACAAGCAGCGTCGCATAGGCCAGGTTTTCGGCCATGCCCCAGTCGAAGGGAAGGCTGCCCTGCCCCATCAGACGGCGGTCATCGATAATCTTCTTCACTCGGGAGTGCAACGCGATGTTGTCGGGAATCGACGACAAGCGTTCGGAGAGGCGTTTTATCTCGCGAATGGGTACCGTGGTATCGCAGTTGTCGATGTATTTCTTTGGCAGGAAGGGTGTCCAATCGATCAGCAGCGGATTCGTGTAGCCGGCAAGTACCGGGTTGTACAACAATTCGCCGCGGTCGAGGTGATCGCGGTAGTTGTGGATCATGCCATCTGGCCCATCGCCCGGAAGAACGCCCTCCGCGACCAGTTTGTCGGCATACAGCTTGCGCGTTCCCGGATGTAGCGCCACCCGCTTGTACATCAGCGGCTGCGTCACCATCGGTTCATCCTGTTCGTTGTGACCAAGCTTGCGGAAACAGACGATATCGACGACCACATCCTTCTTGAATTCCAGCCGGTACTCCATGGCCAGTCGCATCACAAGAGCGACAGCTTCCGGGTCGTCGCCGTTAACGTGGAAGATCGGCGCATCGACCATCTTGAAAATGTCGGTGCAGTAGATGGTCGAGCGCAGGTCGCGCGGATCGGAGGTGGTAAACCCGATCTGGTTGTTCACCACGATGTGCACCGTGCCACCCGTCCCGAAACCGCGTGTCTTGGCAAAATTGAGCATTTCCTGGTTGACGCCCTGGCCCGCCACCGCGGCGTCTCCGTGAATCAACACCGGCAGCACCTTGTCGTGCGCCATTTCGCCGCCGCGCCGGTGCTGGCGCGAATAGACCGATCCGGCAACGACCGGATTGACGATCTCAAGGTGCGAAGGATTGAAGGCCAAGGTTAATTGACACGGGCCGCCCGGTGTCGACACCGATGACGAATATCCAAGGTGGTACTTCACGTCACCCGAGGAGAGTTCCAACGGATTCTTGCCTTCGAATTCCTCGAATAGCATCGACGGTGCCTTGCCCAGTGTGTTTACCAAAACGTTGAGCCGCCCGCGATGCGCCATGCCGATCACAATGTCGTCCACGCCATTGCTGCCGGCAACGCGGACCAGTTCATCAAGCGCAACAATCAGCGATTCGCCGCCTTCCAACGAAAAACGCTTCTGCCCGACATATTTGGTATGCAGATAACGTTCAAGCGTTTCGGCCGCGGTCAGACGCTCGAGGAAGCGCAGTTTCTGCGCCGAGGTAAAGGCGCCCTTGGCATGGATCGGTTCCAGCCTGGCCTGTACCCAGCGACGCTCGGCAAAGCTGTTGATGTACATGTATTCGACGCCGACAGTCCCACAATACGTTTCCTTGAGGGCCGCGAAGATCTGGCCGTAGGTGGCCCGTTCCGGCACGCCCTTGAACGAGCCAGCGTTGAACGGCGTATTGATGTCGGCGTCGGTAAGCCCGTAGAACGACGGTTCCAGGTCGCTTATCTCCGGTCGCCCCTGACGTTTGAGCGGATCGAGATTGGCCCACAGTGCACCACGCGTCCGGTAGGCACGGATCAGCTGAAGAATGGCAACCTGTTTCCGGTCGTCTACTGGCTGCGCTGCAACGGCACGATATCCACCTTTTTTTGCCTGTTCGGCGAAGGCATGTAAGACCGGCAGATGCGGCACATCGCGGGCCACTGCTCCTGGCAGTAGCGCCAGCCGATCGAAGTATTCGCGCCACTCGCCCGGCACGGTGGCCGGATTGTCCAGGTAACTTTCGTAAAGCTCTTCCACATAGGGAGCATTGCCGCCGAAAAGCACCGTCGTTCCAAACAACTGGTTCATCATGGCTTTGACTGTTCAGAAAATGAAGAAGTAGGACCGGCAGTGTTCCGGCCACCCCAAAAAGCAAAGGCGACGGCCTTTGCCGTCGCCTCTCGCTGAAAGCTCAGCGCTGCCCGACTGGTGGAACATCTCGTCGCGCTGCTCCCACGTACAACTGGCGCGGACGTCCGATTTTCAGTTCGGGGTCGGTAATCATCTCTTCCCATTGCGCCATCCAGCCCACCGTACGAGCCAGCGCGAAAATGCAGGTAAACATCGAGGTCGGTATCCCGATGGCCTTCTGCACGATGCCAGAATAGAAGTCAACGTTCGGATATAGCTTCTTCTCAATGAAATAATCGTCTTCCAGCGCAATCCGCTCGAGTTCCAGTGCCAGCTTGAACAGACGGTTGTTTTCCAGACCAAGCTCCTGCAACACATTGGCACAAATGCCTCGCATCAGCTTGGCGCGCGGGTCGAAATTCTTGTAAACCCGATGGCCGAAACCCATCAGTTTGAACGAGTCGTTCTTGTCCTTGGCGCGCTTGATGTATTCCGGCACGCGGGAGACATCGCCGATTTCCTCCAGCATATTCAGGCACGCCTCGTTGGCTCCGCCATGTGCCGGCCCCCACAGACAGCTGATCCCGGCCGAAATACAGGCATACGGATTTGCCCCCGACGAACCGGACAGGCGAACGGTAGACGTCGAAGCATTCTGCTCGTGGTCAGCGTGCAGGGTGAATATGGTATCGAGGGCATGCACCAGCACCGGATTCGGCTCGTATTTCTCGCATGGCGTGCCGAACATCATATGCATGAAGTTGGCTGTGTAGGAGAGATCGTTGCGCGGGTACATGAAGGGCTCGCCCATGGAATACTTGTACGCCAGGGCAACAATGGTCGGCAACTTGGCCACGATACGGTTGAAGTTGATGCTTCGGTGCTCCTCATCCGCGAAATTTCCCGCCGCTTCGTGATAAAACGCCGACAACGCGCCGACCACGCCAACCATGACCGCCATCGGATGCGCATCGCGTCGGAAACCCTGGTAGAACTTGGCCATCTGCTCGTGAATCATCGTGTGCGTCTTGATGATGTTCACAAATGTCTTCTTCTGCTCGACGTTCGGCAGTTCGCCGTGCTTGAGCAGATAAGCCACGTCCAGGAACTCGCATTTCTCAGCTAATTGCTCGATCGGGTAGCCACGATAAAGCAATTCGCCCTTGTCTCCATCAATGAACGTGATTGTCGACTCGCAGGACGCAGTGGACATGAAACCTGAATCATAGGTAAACAGTCCGGTTTTCGCGGCCAGCGACCGGATGTCGATACAGTCATTGCCATGCACCGGAGTCAAGATCGGAAACTCGACCGGCTCACGGCCTTCAATAATCAGGGTTGCCTTGCGTTCGGATGTCATCGGGTCTCTCCCAGTCAGGTTGTTGGTTGATTCAACGGTCAGATACGGTGGTTCATTGGTGGCTCGCTTTACGCATCATGCTCAATACTTGGGCCTGCACGGGATCTTGGCACTCGCGTTTTCCGACGACCAAGGGCCAAAGCTCGATATCTTCCAGCTCGGCCAGCGCTATAAAAGCATCCTCCTGTTCAGGACTCAGATTCGAAAAGTGCTTGTCAAGAAAGTTCCCTAACAGCACATCCATTTCCAACTGCGCCCGATGCGTGCAAAGCCAGCGCAGACGTTTCATTCTCACTTCACTCGACATGCAGTTTCCTCCGTCCTTCAATCATCGAATAACGCATGGTTGTCATCCCAATTCGTTGTAATAGTGGCAATCTCTGGTCAAGTAGAATCCTCGCCGCCACTCCACTGGCTTTTCACCATAGGTGAAAGTCACCCGCTCCGCCAGCAATAACGGAGAGCCTTCGGGAACCTGCAGCGCTTCGGCACTCAGCTTATCCGCTGTGACCGCGCGCAACCGTTCGTCGGCACGAATGGCGCGCACCCCGAAGCGATTCTCAAACAGCTGATAGAGCGACGATTCCGCAGTCTTGAGCACATCCATCGAAAGCTCGGTGAACAACTCGCCGGGCAGGTAGATTTCGTCGAACGCCACGGGATCGTTCCCGATTCTCAGCAAGCGGCGCACGATGATGACCAATGCCCCGGGTTGGATCGAAAGGTGGCGCGCTACATCTGCCCCGGTTTTTGCCCGCCAGCACGCCAGCGGCTCACTTCTGACCGGACGAGGCTCCCCACCATTCGGCTTGAGACAGAGGAAACGGGAAAATGCATCGGGATCGTTGTGGGTCGCAACAAATGTTCCCTTCCCCTGACGCCGGATCAGCAGATTCCGGCTGACCAGTTCATCGATGGCCTTGCGCACGGTCCCCTGACTGACACCGTACCGTACCGCCAATTCCGCCTCGCTTGGCAAGGCAATGCCCGGCCCCCATTCCCCGGCCTCAAGGCTTCGGATGAGCAGTCCGATCACCTGCCTGTACAGCGGACTGAAGGCTGGCGCCGGGCTATTTTTCGACAGACTCATGATTTTGTATCTTAAGCACAGTTCGGGCGCTCCCTCCAGCTTGTGACTTATATCTTATACATGACATAAGTCAAGCAATCAACATTTGACACCAGTCAAGTTTCGCACTTATGATCGCGGACAGTTTTTACCCGCCTTGGATCTGGCGGTTTCTGACAGCAGCCATCTGTCACAGACCGTCTTCTTATTGTTTTTTTGTTATCCACAGGAGTCGCATCATCATGTCAAAATCCCCCGTTCGCGTTGCAGTCACCGGCGCCGCCGGCCAGATCGGTTACAGCCTTCTTTTCCGCATTGCCTCCGGCGAAATGCTCGGCAAGGACCAGCCGGTCATCCTTCAACTGCTCGATCTGCCGCAAGCCCAGAAGGCCTGCCAAGGCGTCATCATGGAACTCGACGACTGCGCGTTCCCGCTTCTGAAGGGCGTATTTGCCACAGATGACCCCGCCGTGGCGTTCAAGGATGCCGATATCTGTTTGCTCGTCGGCGCCCGCCCGCGCGGCCCCGGCATGGAGCGTTCCGACCTGCTGGCTGCCAACGGCGCCATCTTCACGGTCCAGGGCAAGGCCATCGCCGAAAATGCCAAGGAAGATGTAAAGGTGCTCGTCGTCGGCAACCCGTGCAACACCAATGCCTACATTGCTGCCGCCGCCGCAAAGAAAGTGGGCCGTACGAACCCCGCCAACTACCACGCCATGCTGCGTCTCGACTACAACCGAGCAGCGTCCCAACTCGCGACCAAGAGCGGTCGTCCGGTTGAAACGCTCCGTAAATTGGTCGTCTGGGGCAACCATTCTCCGACGATGTACGCCGATTACCGTAACTGCACCTCGAACGGCGACAGCATTCCGTCGCTGATCAATGATCCGGTCTGGAACAACGATGTGTTCCTGCCGACCGTCGGCAAGCGCGGCGCGGCCATCATCGACGCACGCGGCGCCTCCTCCGCCGCCTCGGCAGCCAACGCCGCCATCGGCCACATGAGTGACTGGGTTAACGGTTCTGACGACTGGGTCACCATGGGCGTTCCGAGCGATGGCTCCTACGGCATCCCGGCAGGCATCGTCTTCGGCTTCCCGTGCGAGTGCAAGAACGGTTCGTACAAGATCGTCCAGGGCATCGAGATCGACGCCTATGCTCAGGAAAAGATCAACAAGACGCTCAAGGAACTGACCGACGAAGCCGAAGCGGTCAAGGACATGCTCTAATAAGACAATCCGTCACACTTCCGGCCTTCGCCGGAATGACGAGTCTGTTCTCGGAAAGCCGCAGCGGGTCTGCGGCTTTTTTTCGTCCATGAAAAAAGGGGCTCACGGTAAAATGCGCCTTTTGCCCACTTTTTCGCGGAATCCAGTCATGCGACATCCCAGCGACGTACTCTTTCCCGGTGAAAAGCCGTTTCCGATCATGCCCGCCGTCGACCACTATGCCGGCTCGGAAAAACTGATGAAGAAGGCACTTCAGTTGCAGAATGAACTGGGGCCGATCTTCGACATCACCTGTGATTGTGAGGATGGCGCCCACGCCGGCGCCGAGCGCGAACATGCCGAGATGGCAGCCGGCATCGTCATGAGCAGCGACAACCGGCACGGCCGGGTCGCCATCCGAGTGCATGACTTCACGCACCCGCACTGGCAGCAGGACATCGAGATCATCGTCAGCATTGCCGGCTCCCGCCTGCCTTTCATCACGCTGCCCAAACCGCGTGGCGTCGAAGACGTACGCGCACAGGTGGCTTATCTGCGCGGCGTCGAATTGCGGATCGGACTCAAACGCGAGATCCCGGTCCATGTCCTGATCGAAACCCTCGGCGCATTGCATGAAGTCTGGGAGATTGCCGCAACGCCGGGCGTTGAATCGCTCGACTTCGGCCTGATGGATTTCGTTTCCGGACATCACGGCGCCATTCCCGGCGCAGCGATGCGCAGCCCCGGCCAATTCGAGCACCCGCTGGTTACCCGCGCAAAATGCGAGATTTCCACGGCGGCACTCGGCAATGGAGTGGTCCCGACACACAACGTCACTACCGAGTTGAAGGATCTCGACATCATCCGCAACGATGCCCGGCGCGCGCGCAACGAGTTTGGCTATCTGCGCATGTGGAGCATCCATCCCAACCAGATCGTCCCGATTGTAGAGGCGATGCGCCCGGACTTCTCCGAGGTCACAACGGCGATTGCCATCGTGACCGCCGCGCAGGACAAGGACTGGGCGCCGATCGCTCACGAAGGTTTGTTACACGACCGGGCATCCTATCGCTATTACTGGGAACTGCTGGCGCGTGCCCACGCCACAGGCATGACACTGCCTCCGGAAGTATTCCAGCGCTTCTTCGCGTAGTCGCGCCAATGGATCTTCAGGCCTTGACGCAGGCGCTGGTGAAATTCCGCGACGAACGCGACTGGTCGCAATTCCATACCCTGCGCAACCTGATCGTATCCCTGAACCTTGAGGCGTCCGAGTTGCTGGAACTCACGCAATGGAAGAGCGACGTAGAAATCGCGTCGATAGCCGGGGATGAAAACAGGATGGAAGCGCTCAGGGACGAATGCGCCGACATCCTGCTGTACCTGTTGCTGATTGCCGAAAAAACCGGCTTCGACCTGCTGTCCGCCGCTGCACGGAAACTCGAAAAGAACGCCCTGAAATACCCTGTCGAAAAGTGCCGCGGCTCAAGCCGAAAATATACTGAATTGAACGACTGAGCACCCCGACAGAAACCGGCCTCAGGAACGCTCGGACGGCGGCGCGACCTTGAAGACTTCGGCCAGCGTCGTCAGCCCGGAAGCCACTTTCATGGCGCCGGAAATGCGCAGCGGCTTCATACCCTCGCGGTAGGCCAGGTCGCGTATTTTTGCGATCTCGGCATTGTCGCTGATCAACTGCTTCATTTCTGGCGACAGCATGAGGATTTCGTACAGACCGATGCGCCCGCGATAGCCGGTCATGCGGCAGTCCAGGCAGCCGACGGGGTGGTGGAACTGGCTTGGTCGGTTGGCCTTCCAGGGCGCCACCAAGCGGTCCCACATCGCGTTGTCTTCCGGGGTAGCGACCCGGACTTCCTTGCACGACGGACACAGCACGCGTACCAGGCGCTGCGCCATCACGCCCAGCACCGTGGCGCTGATCAGGTAGGACGGCAACCCGAGATCCAGCAAGCGCGTCACAGCGGCTGGCGCATCGTTGGTATGCAGAGTGGACAGCACCAGATGCCCGGTCAGTGCGGCCTGGATGGTGATTTCGGCTGTTTCCAGATCACGGATTTCGCCGACCATGATGATGTCCGGATCCTGCCGCATCAACGAGCGCACACCTTCGGCAAAGGTCAGGTCGATCACCGTCTGCACTTGCATCTGGTTGAACGACGGCTCGACCATTTCGATCGGATCCTCGATGGTGCACACGTTAACCGCCGGCGTGGCCAACTGCTTCAACGTCGAATAGAGCGTCGTGGTCTTGCCCGAACCCGTCGGACCGGTCACCAGGATGATGCCGTTCGGGCTCTCGGACATGGTCTGCCAGCGCTTGCGGTCCTCGTCTGAAAACCCGAGATCGGTGAAATTGCGCACCAGCACTTCCGGATCGAAGATGCGCATTACGAGTTTTTCGCCGAAAGCGGTCGGCAGCGTGGACAACCGCAATTCGGCCTCCAGTCCATCGGCCGTGCGGGTCTTGATGCGGCCGTCTTGTGGCCTTCGCTTC
>Ga0302238_1002802_pt1 | contig 11722 bp, 4 predicted proteins | sample AAG_UR_Asn_MG_FD_193527 | JGI IMG/M metagenome (GOLD analysis project Ga0302238, IMG submission 193527) | Enriched activated sludge microbial communities from anaerobic digester in WTTP, New Holstein, Wisconsin, United States - AAG_UR_Asn | ecosystem: Engineered > Bioreactor > Anaerobic >...
GGAAACAAGGTTCTATTCCTACTTCTAGAACAGATGGAACAACCATCTATGAAGACAATGGTAATGCCTTCATAGACACAGGGCTTACTGATAATACAGAGTACTGTTATGCCTTGTATGCTACAGATGGTACTGAGTACACTGAAGCCTTAACAGGGTGTAGGAAAACAGTAACAGGAACAATGGTAATAGAAGAGACGATTGACGGAGACTATATCGTTAAGAAGTTTACTATAGGTAATTCTCCTACTTCTCTTTCTACAACATGGACCCCCTCGATTCCTTTAGTAGAGGTTAATTACCTAATTGTTGCTGGTGGAGGAGGCGGATCTGCTGGTGGAGGAGGCGCAGGAGGAGTTATAGAAGGGAGTACTATAATTAATTCTCCGACTAATATTATAGTTGGGAATGGAGGGGTAGGTAATTTCGGTAACGGAGGAAGGGGGGCTTCTGGGGCAAATAGTGTATTTGGAAGTTTTACAGCGATTGGAGGTGGTGGCGGTGGTAGGGATGGGTATTGGGATGCAGCAAAGGCTCCAGGAGTTGCAGGTGGCTCAGGTGGAGGAGGAGGATCTTCTAGTACTTTTATTCCTGCCGGAGGAGATGCTGACTATATCTCTCCTAGACAGGGTTACGATGGAGGGACTAATGGTGGTATGTTGGGGTCACCATATTCTGCTGGCGGTGGCGGTGGCGCTGGGGGTTTAGGAGGTTCTGCTACCAGCAACAGTAAGGCAGGAGCTGGTGGAAATGGTATTATTTCTTCCATAACTGGAAGTTCAAAATGTTATGCCGGTGGCGGTGGTGGAGGTGCTCATTATGTTGGAGGGACGGGTGGATCTGCTAATTGTGGCGGTGGTAGTGGTGGCTCATCTGGTCCTGGTGCCAAAGGTACTGATGGTACTGGAGGTGGTGGTGGAGGATCTGGAGATAGTCATAATATGAAGTACGGAGGAAATGGTGGCTCTGGTGTTGTAATTATTAGATATTTAAGCCCTGCTTCTTTAGAAGCTAATGGTGTATGTGGTTTATCTCATAACAGTAATCTAGTTTCTATTCCAACTGATAATCTTTGCTCCTATGGAACGCCGAGCATAGTATCTGGTTTAGGTCCTTGGGAATGGACTTGTAGCGGAACATCATCTTCTGTTTCGTGTTCTGCTAACAAGATTGAGAATGGAGTATGTGGCAATTCAGCAGGAGAAGAACATCCCTTTATTCCTGTCACCAACCTCTGTTCTATTGGAACTGCCTCCATTGTCTCTGGTGACGGCGTCCCTTATACCTGGACCTGTACTGGTCTTAATGGAGGAACAACAGCTTCTTGCAGTGCCACCAAGACTGGATGGATTAATACTGGACTTGGTTTCTATGTTATGAAGTATGAGGCTAAGAACGTAGGAGGAGTTGCTACTTCCACCCCAGCAGGAAATCCCTGGGTTAGTATCAATCAAACTAATTCCATTTCTGCTTGTTCTGCATTAGGTTCTGGTTATCATCTGATTACTAACGCTGAATGGACCTCCTTAGCAAGACACCTTGCTTCTCAACCTTCCAATTGGAGTACTGGCACAGTCGGCTCTGGAGTTCTCTCTAGAGGATACTCAGCTAGTACTACTAATGCTTCTGATGGGTTCCAGAACACTGCCGTAGCTCCTAGTACAGGACCAGGATATGAATACAATACTGGAGTTAATACCGTAGGCTCGAGTGGAGTCTTCGATTTAAAGAGAACCCACAATCTTGCTAATGGGAAAATAATATGGGATCTGGCTGGTAACGTCTGGGAATGGAATAGCGATACTTGTACCCAAGGTTCTGGAGCAGGGAACTGGTATAACGGTGTCTGGATAGAATGGAATGATACCAATCTTGATGATTACGAAAGAGGAGTAGCTGGTCCAAGCCCCTTATACACCTCTATTCAAAATGCTGGGAGATATTATGGTTGTACTACTGGTAACGGGCTGCTCCGTGGCGGCGATTGGAACAATGGGCTCAACTCAGGACTCTTCACAGCGGATTTGAGCAACCTTCCTTCGAGCGCCCACACGTTCCTCGGTGTCCGCTGTGCCAGATAGTAATCTGATAATCTGGTAAGGAATGGGTCCCTTTGAGGGAGCCATTCCGAAGGACCCTTAAGAGAATATTAATCATGAATAACATAACTAATTTTGAACAATGCTTGATTACGCCGACCTAGTCATATTCCAGAAATCATATGACTTGACCCTCCGTATGTATCCAGTTATCAGCCAATTAAAATAAAACTTAATTTGACATATTTCATAATTTCTATATAATAGTCTTAGAGATTTAAGAAGTCCTGCCGTGCAGGGCTTTTTCATTACCTGAGGACCAAGATTCCAATGAGTGGGGTCTGTTCTTTTGATTGGCACCTTTCGTTACAATTAGTTCTTTATCGTAGGGTAAGGAAATGCCTTTAACATCGGAGAGTGTAATATCCCATGAGGAATGCATTTCTTTGTCCTATGCGCTAGTGATTGGATTATAATAATAAGTTAATAGCTAAATGAAGAAAAAAATACTCATAATCAGCTTCTTTGTGGTAATAGCTGTTCTCAGTGCCATAGTATTCCGAAGCTATGTTTTATATGAGAAGCAAAAAGACCCTTTCAAGGAAATGAGGGAAGATGATTTCAGGAAAAGATTTGTCACTGTTTCTGATTTCGTCCCCGGAAAGGATGGTGACCTTATTACTTATGACAGTGATAAGGCTAAAGTAACACTCAAGGTACCTAATGATTGGGAACTAGTTGGAGAAGATTTCGGATTCGTATCCCTTAAGACAAAGGATTTCGTTCCTCTTGATAATAACTGGATTAAGAAACCTCTTGCTTCATCAGGATGCTGGATTGAGGTTAATATAGGGATTGAGAGGAAGGTGGAAGATTATCAGAATCTTATTGCTGAATATGTCAAGAATGAAGATTATGTCAACAATGATAATGACGAGTCTGAGCAGGTTGTCGATTTAGGGTACGCTAAGGCTCTTAAGACAGTTATCGTATCAGAAGTCTTAGAAGGGGAAACTGTCATAATTCAGATACCAAATGGACATATTACTTATGGATTTGATGCCTATTTCTTTGGAAAAGATAAAGAGAAGTGTAAAAAGGATTTTGACGTATTTTTGGATTCTTTAGTCATAAAGGATTCAGATGAAAATACATAGGATAATATTATTTATAATTTTCGTAGTTATTTTTATTCCTATGCAGACATTTGCATGGGATCTAGGTATCATAGGAATTGGAGATAAGGAATATCTGGAATTATCCAGAAGCGACACTAAAAAGATATTAGGTAGTTTACCAAAAGTCTTGGACAAGGAGTGGAAGCAATCGATTGTAGAAAGCAAGGATGAAAGAGAGTCAACTCTTTATTCATTCTTAAAGAGATCAACTACTTTCGACTTCTGGAATTATGCCCTAGCTGATATGCCAATGGACTTAGCCGTCAACGCTCTAAAATTATGTTTAGATTATTATCAAGATGGAGGTTTGAGTAAAGCACTAATAGGGAAGGCAGAAGATATGTCAGTAGAATCGGTTAAGAAGTTTTTAGGAGAGTATTTAGTTACCGGTAAATCAAAAGTATCTTTCGGGGCCTTTAAGGGAGGGATATCAGGAGATAACAAGGAGGTTATCTTTCAGTACATCATTCTTTATTCCTCAGAAGGGGAGGTAGTAATCCGTATCTACTCTCCTCAAGAAATACTACCTCCCAACAGTAAAGGTTCTTACGGAGGAGCTATCGCTTTTACTAACTTTCTAAAAGAAGGAGAAGTCATTCCTCCCTTTATAATGCAAGTTAATGCTTCTACAAAGAGAGATATACTTAATCAGATAGTAATGGACTATGATAAGCAAGTATTAGTTAGTACGGTTTTTAATGATTCCGTTCCAGATATATCTATGCCTATAATTTCTTGGGAAAGAAGGTATATATATGACCCGATTAATAAATTACTGAGTAATGTTCCATTTGTTGGTGATATGCTAGCTAGTAAGATTGCACCGTTAGATAATGGAGATTTTGAAATCCTTGCTCAAGAGGTTTCGGTTATTGAAGAACAGGATATGCCTCTAACAATAGATTCAGCAACATCTCTTGCTGAGTCTTTACCTACAAGTATTTCAACTGCAGTTGCTACTACAAGAAAAAACACCTCTGCTTCTGCAGGAGAAATAATCAATAATAATAACATAGTTGTCATTACTACTCCTGATAAGGAATCAATCTTAGCTAGAGAAAAGGCTGAAAAAGAGGGAGAGATAAGAGCAGAATTATTTGAAGATACTTATAATGAAGAGAAAAGAAAAGCATATACTATTTTAATTATTCAAGAATTACTTAAAAGAAGAACGGAAGAGAAGAGAGTGTTATTAAAAGTGGCAGAAGTTATTCAGGAAGAAGAAGGGGATGGGCCAGAAGAGCTTATAGATAATATCTGTGAGAAGAACGATTCGGCTACTCCCGCAAGAAAAAGTATTGTCTTTAGTGAGATTGCTTGGATGGGAAGTAAAGCTAGTCCTTCGGCAGAATGGATTGAATTGAGGAATGATGGGTCTCAGGGGGTCGATTTATTTGGATGGAAGATTTATGACGATGACAGTAAGTTAGAGATATTAATTACAGACCATATTACCCTTAAAGAAGGAGGATATCTTCTTTTAGAAAGGGGAGAGGAATCAGTTCCTAGTATTTCAGCCGACTTACTTTATAAAGGGTCCTTGGCTAATAGTAAAGAATCGCTATATCTTTTCGATAGAGAATGTCTCTTGCAGGATATAGTTAAAGCTGATCCAAGTTGGCCTGCTGGAAATAATTCCGAGAAAAGAACCATGGAAAGAGATAAAAATTATTCATGGTATTCATATTCTGGAGCAGAATCAGATGGAATAATGGGGACGCCAAGAAAGCAGAACAGTCCAAATACTCATACAGAAAATGTTACGACTCAGAAGACATCATCTTCAAGTTATTCTTCTTCAGGAGTTAGTTCCACACCTATCAGTTATTGTTCTCAGATAGATGCTGGTAGTCCAATTCATTCACCAGTTATTATTAATGAAATAGGTTGGATGGGTACTTCTACTAGTAGTAATGATGAGTGGATAGAGTTGAGGAATATTTCTGAAGAAAACGTCTCCTTGGCAGGGTGGCAATTACTAGATAAAGCAGAGAATATTAAAATAGTCTTTACTGCACAAGACGTTATTCCTTCTCAAGGGTTTTATCTTTTAGAGAGGACTGATGATACTTCTGTTCCTGGAGTGCAGGCTAATCTAATATATTCAGGATCTCTTAATGATAAGGATGAAACGCTGAGATTGTTCAATAAAGATTGTCAGGTGGTAGATGAGGCTATCGCAAGTCCTGATTGGACTGCAGGCAATGGGACAGAAAAGAAAAGCATGGAAAGAGGATCTAGTTTTGATTGGCATACTTATCAAGGCTCTTCTGCTGACGAGCAATCTGGATTATTTGGTACTCCCAAAAAAGCGAATACAATAATAATCAATAATGACCCTCAAGAAGGGCAAGACGATTTACCAGAAGGAGCTCCGATTGAGGAAGAAGAGCAGGGAGGAGAAGATGCACCTCCATCCGAAGAAGGGGAGGAGTTAGAAGAAGATAATAATCCAGAGGAAGAGGACAATAATCCCCTCGAAGAGGAGACTGATGAACAAGGGCCTGAGGATGACGATCCTCAAGAAGGAGAAGATAATCCTTTAGAAATCTTATCCATAGAAGGCAGAGTAGGAGAGGGTGGTGATCAAGTTGTTTTAGCATGGGGCAAGGGAGCGGAGTTAGATAATTTTATTATCTATTTTAGTATCGGAGAAGATATTGATCGCGATGATTTAATAAGTATAGATACTCATACGTCTGTAACTCTAGAAGAAGATGAAGATAATTATATAGCCTATGTCTCTAACCTATATTTAGATAAGGAATATCACTTTCTTGTTAAAAAAGTTACTGATGGAGCAGCGACAGAAGTTTTTTCTCAGGAAATAGTTTTAAAAACCTCTTCTAGTAGTAATGTCTTTCCATATCGGTATGGTGATTACACTAATAGAAATAATTTTGATTTTGTTGGTCCAGATAGTAGTTGGACTACGCAGATTGTATTAGGGGAATCAAGTAGTGCAGATTATCTTAGTCCAATAATTATTGATAAAGACTATGATTCGTATGTTCAAATGAGAAAAGATAGCTCATATGGATTAGCCTGTTTTGATAAAGATTATCAGCAGAAATGGTTTTATCCTGTCTCAGGAGGGGCTCCGACCATAGCTAGGGACGGAACGATTTATTACGCTAATGACCAGAAGATAATAGCTCTTTCTCCGTCTGGACATTTGAAATGGGAGAAAATATTTGACCATGTTATTAGTAAAGACATTTTTCTTCGAGATAACTCTTTATATATCCTAGCAAAAGCAGACAGTGAAACCTTTCCAAGTCTTTATTTAATCGAGGACCATTGGATTGAAGGCGTAGCAATAAAACTCATTGAAGGTAGTCAGCTTATAGACGGGACTTATCTTAGTCATACTAGTATGGTCGAGGACGGGAGTAATATATACTTTGGAATCAATAATAGGTTAGTTAAGTTTAGTAATGGAACGTTTGAGGTTAGAGAGATTGAAACAGAGTACAGTAGTGATTATTCTTCTTCAAGAAATCATCAGCCCAAAATTACTAAAGTTGTTATTGGAGAAGGGGATAGGGTATATATCAATGCAGAAGAGATATACATCGCTCCAGGTTATTCCTTCAATGGAGTTATCACAATTAATCCTAATAATCTTCAAGAAGATTTATGGACTTTCCTTAGTAGGTCACGCGGCTTTGCTTATGTTAGCGGTATCGATGGGAATAATGTCTACATCTCTGAGTCCGCTGGCGGCACGTATTCAGGATTGGTTGTACTTTCTGCTGATGATGGGAGTATTATATGGAAAAAGACGTGGAGTAGTGGTTTAACCAAAGAGGTTATTTTTATTGATAACCAAGGCCTTGTCTATATCCGTAACGGTAATAAAGTTTCCGCCTTTAACCCAGATAATATTAACAACACTCAAGGTAATCAGGATATTGTCTATGATTTATCAGTAGGACCTACCATCATGCTCGATACCTATATCTCTACCACTCCTGAGCAAATAGCTCTTGTCTTCCGTGATAAGGTTATATTGATTAGTAAATAAATGGAAAAACTAGCTATATAGCTAGTTTTTTTCTGTGGACCCGCGGGGAATTGAACCCCGGACTCATCCATGCCATGGACGTGTGTTACCTCTATACTACGGGCCCAAGATGATTATGTGTCCATTATATTCATTTTCAAGAAATATTCAATATCATATATTTCTTGATGTATTTCTTGATGAAGGCAGTTGAATTTTATCAGATAACTGTTAGTATTGGAGTATAATCAGTGTATTAAAAACTATGAAAAAAGAGATATCGCAAAATGATGACAAGTTTATTAAAGGCGTTCTAGTTGGAGTAGCTGTAGCAGTTATAGGATTCTGGGGATACGAATTTCTAAAAGGCATAGGTAATCTAAGCGCAGAAGAAGTAGAAAAAAAGGTGGTAGCAGCAATTAAAAAAGAAGTGACTGGTTTCGTGGATGAAAAAGATATCTCAGTTAAGTATATAGGTATTGATTATGGTATGTACTCATATGATGTAGTCGTAGGGCCTCAGAAGGTTGTTAGTTATGCTACTCTAGATGGGAAAAAGCTTTTTGCTTCTGCTATTGATACTGAAGAAAAGAAAGCTCCTGTAGCTGAAGCTCCTAAAGAAATACAGAAGAACGATAAGCCGGCTGTCGAGTTATTTGTTATGAGTCATTGTCCTTATGGAACTCAAATAGAAAAGGGCATTATTCCTGTAATAGAAACTCTTGGAAATAATATTGATTTCGAGCTCAAGTTCTGCGACTATGCTATGCATGGAGAAGAAGAGTTGAAGGAGCAAATGGCACAGTACTGTATACAAAAAGAGCAAAAAGATAAATTACTCCCTTATTTAAAATGTTTTCTTAAAGACGGAAAGAGTGATGACTGTTTAAGTTTAGCAGGAGTCGATAGCGGAAAGTTGATTTCATGCGTAGACGCAACAGACAAGCAGTTTAAGGTTATAGAGAACTTTAAAGGTAATGTGGGATATAAGAATGAGTTTCCAGGCTTCACCATCTTTAAGGAAGAGAATGATAGGTATGCAATCTCTGGATCACCTGCTTTAGTTATTAACGGAGTACAGGCTCAGTCAAATAGAGATAGTAAGAGTCTTTTAGATGTAATCTGTTCAGGTTTTAACAATCCTCCAAAAGAATGTAAGACAGTTCTATCTAACAGCGCTCCTCAATCTGGTTTTGGTGAGGGTACAGGAGGAGATTCTTCTGGAAGCTGCAATTAATTGATTGTCGTTGAAGATTATAAGGCTCCCTTTTTTGGGAGTCTTTTTCTTTACAGGTTGTCAACTTTTGATTTTTTGTTTAGTATATGTGTATAAGATAATTAAATACGGCTTATGCATCACAAAAAAGCATTCACCCTCATCGAACTACTAGTAGTCATCTTCGTCATCGGCATCATCTCTGCTATTATCTATGTCGGTCTCAATAGAGCTCAGATGGAGGCCAGGGACTCTGTCAGAAAAGCTGATGTCGATTCCTATGCTAAAGCTTTGATGGTCGAAAGAACCATCGGTTCAGAAGAGTTCCCGAGGGAAGAAGCTATCTGCTGTCTTGATGCTAATGAGGGAGATCCTCTCTATTGCAGTAACGCCAGGAATAGTCAGAAGGTCAAAGAAGTCTTAACCGCTATCCCTACTGATCCTCTTCATAATGGTACCACTGATCATTGCTATAGATACATCTCTAACGGTTCTTCTGCTACTATCAGTGTTCCTTTAGAAAAAGGAGAAATATATACCTATACCTTAGGAGATAGACCTCTTACTGAGACTACTTCTTCTGCCCTCAATCTAACTGTTATCTCAGAGCCTCCTAGAATCGGAGGCACTTGGGCTAGAGGAGCTGAATCAGGGGATAGAAGTCTTGTCAGAAGAGCAATAGGAGTTGCTCCTCAAACTAGAACTGAAGGTGATGAAGTGTATTCAGGAACAGCTATCTCTTTTGATGACGATGGTTTATCTTATGATACCGAATATTGTTACTCCTTATGGAACTACAATTCTTTTGATGACCTCTATTCCAAATCCACCAGTAGTTGTGCTACTACTGCTCCTAGCCCTGTTTCTTCCTTATCAGCTATTCCTGTAAATGGTTCTTCCATAGACCTTTCTTGGATTAAGAGTAAGCCAGGATATGATACGATAATTAGAAGAAGTACTTCTTCTAGTCCTCAGTCAGTTGATCAAGGAGATCCTGCTTATCTAGGTAGTGGATTGAATAGCACTGATTCAGGATTATCATCAGGAACTACTTATTACTATTCAGCCTTCTCATACAATGCTGTAACAGATATATATTCTACTCCTATTTCTTCCTCTGCTACTACCGCTCCTGCTGCCCCTGATGTTGTTATCGGTACTACTGGATACGACTCTATTAGTGTCGCTTTTACTATGCCTAGTAGTGCTGATTCAGTATATATCAGGTACGTTAAAGGAAGTACTGCTCCTGCTTCTCGTTCTGATGGACTAGAGATAGGAAACAGGACTAGTAGTCCATATACTCATTCAGGATTGGATAGTGACAGTACTTACTGCTATTCTGTCTGGTCATATGATTCTATTAATTCTCTTTATTCTGACAATCCTTCTACTGGCTGTGCTACTACTTTAATTCCTACTCCCGCTGTTCCTAGCTTATCCGTATCAGCCGCTTCTTCGTCATCAATTACTGTTACTTACAATCTTCCTGCTAATGCAGCAAGGACAGAGATCCAAAGAATCAACCCAGCTAATAGTTGGTCTCAGACTTCAGGCACTAGCTTAACTGATTCAGGACTTACTCCTGTAACAGAATATTGTTACAGAGCCAGGAGTTGTAACTCACAGGATGCTTGTTCTAGTTACACTGCTAATCAGTGTGCTACTACTTTAATTCCTACTCCCGCTGTTCCTAGCTTATCCGTATCAGCCGCTTCTTCGTCATCAATTACTGTTACTTACAATCTTCCTGCTAATGCAGCAAGGACAGAGATCCAAAGAATCAACCCAGCTAATAGTTGGTCTCAGACTTCAGGCACTAGCTTAACTGATTCAGGACTTACTCCTGTAACAGAATATTGTTACAGAGCCAGGAGTTGTAACTCACAGGATGCTTGTTCTAGCTACACTGCTAATCAGTGTGCTACTACTTTAATTCCTACTCCAGCTGTTCCATCTCTATCCGTATCAGCCGCTTCTTCATCATCAATTACTGTTACTTACAATCTTCCTGCTAATGCAGCAAGGACAGAGATCCAAAGAATCAACCCAGCCAATAGTTGGTCCCAGACTTCAGGCACTAGCTTAACTGATTCAGGACTTACTCCTGTAACAGAATATTGTTACAGAGCCAGGAGTTGTAACTCACAGGATGCTTGTTCTAGCTACACTGCTAATCAGTGTGCTACTACTCAGTCTGCTATACCTGCAGCTCCAACTACTCTTACTTGTACTACTGTTTCTGGTACTCAGATTGATTGTTCATGGAGTTCAACTACTGGAGCTACTAGCTATCAACTACAGAGAAACAGCACCACTGTCTATGATAATACCGGAACGTCATATTCCAATACTGGACTATCATGCGGTACATCATATTCTTTCCAAGTAAGAGCATGTAATGCTTATGGATGCTCTGGATGGAAGACTGCAAGTGCTTCGACAACTGTTTGTGTGCCTGCTATTCCAAGTACGCTCTCGTGCAATGCAGTATCTACTAGTCAAGCTAACTGTTCGTGGTCAGGTGTAAGTGGGGCAACAAGTTACAGGTTAGATAATGGGGGGTCAACTGTTTATACAGGGGGCAGTACTTCTTACTCAAATACAGGGCTTTCATGCGGTACGACTTATTATTATTATGTTATGGCATGTAACTCGGGAGGTTGCTCTAGTTACAGATCAGCCAGTGCTACGACTAGCGCTTGCCCTCCTCCGCCAGTCCCAACTGGATTATCTTGCTATCAGCAAAGTGGATTTAATCAGATTGTCTGTACGTATAACCAGCCATCTGGCGTAGCGGGAGGAAGTATATATATTGAAAACCAAACAAATTATTCAGCTACGGAATCTCCGACCTGGGGCGTTGGTTCGTATGGATTTGGAGCCGCTTGTAGTGCAACATATCTCGTAAAAATTAGGGCATGTATTTCAGGTTGGAATACTAATTGTTCTGCATATACTAGTCCTGTTTATCCAAGCCTTACCACCTGTTACTAATCAGAATTATTTTTTAATAGCGATACTTTTATTGATTAGTTTATCGATATTTTATTAGGAATTATTATCTAGTTATGCTAAAATATTATATATGAAACGCGCCTTCACCCTAATCGAAATCCTAGTCATCATCGCCATCATAGCCATCCTGGCCGCTTTCATCATCTCTAACCTAGGAAGTTCCAGGTCTTTAGCCCAAGACGCAGTTAGAAAGAACGATATCTCTAATCTATACAAAAGCATAGTAGGGAAGAATGCCTTATCAGAGTCCTCTTATCCTGATATC
>Ga0302238_1002806_pt1 | contig 11716 bp, 12 predicted proteins | sample AAG_UR_Asn_MG_FD_193527 | JGI IMG/M metagenome (GOLD analysis project Ga0302238, IMG submission 193527) | Enriched activated sludge microbial communities from anaerobic digester in WTTP, New Holstein, Wisconsin, United States - AAG_UR_Asn | ecosystem: Engineered > Bioreactor > Anaerobic >...
CCCGGTTGATTTTTTCTTCGCGATAAAAAACGTAGAATCTGTTCGAATCTTTTACGCCCCGAATAAACCGCGAGACTTATATTCGGCCGATCAAAGGAAGTGATAAACTGAAATTCTTCCGGTATCGTCAATTGCCGCATAATATCATTACGAATCACCCGGTCAGCCGTAGCAGTGAGCGCAATCAGCGGAATATGCGGAAACTTTTTTCTTAAACTATTCAACTTCATGTAATCGGGCCGGAAATCGTGCCCCCACGCGGAAATACAATGCGCCTCGTCCACGGCGAAAAGGGAGATGCGCAATTTTTGTAAAAGGCCGATCGTAGAAGCAGCCGCCAGTCTTTCCGGCGAAATATAAAGCAGTTTAATTCTGTTTTGCAGACAAAGGCCGACAATCCCGGTATTTTCGTCTTCCGTCTGAGTACTGTTAAGAAATGCCGCCGCAATGCCGTTTGCCTTGAGGGCGTCCACCTGGTCTTTCATTAATGCGATCAGCGGCGACACAACGACAGCCGTACCTTCTTTAAGAAGTGCAGGAATTTGAAAACAGATGGATTTTCCTCCACCTGTCGGCATCAGGACCAGGGCATCTTTGCCTGACAAAACATGGTCGATTATTTCTGATTGCAGCGGATAAAAGGTTTCATAACCAAAGTATTTTTTTAGGGCTTCTTGTTTCTTCATTTTGAATTAGAAATGGACTTACATTCCCATCCCTTCAATAAAAGCCAGAACATTTTTCCCTAAAACGCCGTGGTTGTAGCCGCCTTCCAAAATGCCGAAACAGCCGCCATTGTTGCGCCGGGCCGCTTCCCGCACCAGTTGCCCCATGAACCTGTAGTCCTCCGTTTTCAACAGACCTCCCCAATCCTGCTCGTGGTTGTCGAAGCCGGCGGAAACGGCGATCATATCTGCATCGGTTTGCGCAAGCTTCGCTTCCACGCTCTTTAAATATTCGTTGCGATTTGCTGCTGTGGGATTCAGAATCGTTATGTATTCCTTGCTCCCCAGAATATTTACATTGCCGTCGCCGTAGTGCAGATCGAAATCAAGAATAAAAGCTTTTTTTATCTTCCCTTCCCGATGCAGCTTTAGCAGAGCGATGGACATATTGTTGAAATAGCAAAAACCCCAGGCGCTTCCCGCCGAGGCGTGATGCCCCGGAGGACGGATAACGGCGAAGCACGGCTCGGTAAGGGCCGTTTCGGCGGCCAGAATAGCTCCTCCGGCGGCCAGGGCGGCGATATCGTAAACGCCTTCGCGCTCCACATCCCGTATATGATGAGGAGTGTGAACTTTGAGGATATCTTCTTCGCTAGCGGCAACCGGTTCAATAAATTTTACTTTGCCGCGCAGGGCGATTTCTATAGCTTCGATTCTTCCGGGGGCGGATGCGGGATCGGACGCATAAACCTGTTTATATTCGTCGGAATAAACAACCTTCATACAATCCTCCTTTAAAATAGGCTAAAGGGACATAGACTGAAGGCTGTAAGGATAAAATTTAATTTTCCTTCCGGCCTGCAGCCCTTATCCTTAAACCTTAAACCTTTACCCTTGAACCTTTAGCCTTTAACCTTGAACCTTTAGCCTTCAGCCTTCAGCCTGTCTTTAAAAACCCGATTTCCCTTAAGGCGGCAAGAGAATTTTTGGCCACGGTCATTTTATATAAATCTTCAGGTTTAAACCAACCGGCATCTTCAGCATCATCGCCGCCTTTCGGCTCCCCTGATACGTACTCCCCGATATAATCGACGACAACGAAGTGATATTTGACTTTCCCCGCATCATCGCGTTCCAGATAGTCAAAAACGTAGGCACAAACGCCGACTTTTATAGTTATACCCGTCTCCTCGAAAATTTCCCGGGCGACGCATTCCTGCAGCGTTTCGCCCAGCTGCAATGTTCCGCCGGGAATAGCCCACTGGCCGCGATTGGGCGCCACTCCGCGCTTGACCAGCAATACCCGGCCTTCATGGATTGTAATTCCCCCGACGCCGATGCGCGGAACCAGGGGATATATTTTATTGAGCTCCTGCTCCATTTACCCCTGACCTTTATTTATCCGGAAGGAAAACCGGCTTTCAATCCAAGGGTCTCGTTCTTCATTGAATACTTTTTCGATGAATTTTACCCACTTATTTTTTCCAATCAATAATACGGCCGAGGAACGGGTGCCGTAGCCGGGACTCTTGACAAAAATCGACGATAAAAGCTTTTCCCATTCTTTACTGATGCCGGTGGACGGGAGCTTATTGTCCGGTGCAAGTTTGCGATCAGCCAGAAGATTGAAGAGCGCCGCCTCCAAATCATCGCCTTTTTTATCCATCGCCGCCGCCAATACTTTTTTGCCCCTGGTCACTTTCTGCCAGGGGGTGTCCAAAAGACGATTGCTCAAACCGTAAACTCCGGCCTTGAGCTTCTGCAGATCTCCGCGGTTGGAGTAGACAAACAGATCTTCGTTGTCTCCGCAAAGCAAATTGAAGCCATTGTATTTGCCGGCCCGCCTGGAAATTTTCTTTATATAATCTGCAGCGTTTTGCGAATCAAACAAATAATTTTTGATCAAATTGCCCCGTGTGGGCGCCCCGTTTTTGTAGGCGGAGGGATCACGGTAATTAGTTATGGCGGCGAATTTACCCTCCCTCGTTATCCCCAGCCAGGTGCCGCCTTCCTCCAAATCGCGGCCGGCAAGGATGTGCGGCGCTTCTTCCCAGAATTCGACGGGCGCGGAAGGACGATCGTAGAATTCGTCTCTATTGGCGGCCAGAACTAAAGGGTATGACGGATGCATTTTATAGGCAAAGAGAATTAAGCACATGTTCAACCTCTGTTTGGTTCTTTATTCCATTTCTTTCACAGCAGATAGAAGGACAGGGAAAGCTACACTTCAGCTTTAAGTTTTTGCATAATTTTCGTCATAGTTTCCCCGGCGGAGTGATCAATGATAACATCGGCGAGATCATCCTGCTGGGTTGGACCAATATTAATTATAACAAGTTTGGCGCGGCTGCGTTTTGCATAAACCGGCATGTAGGCGGCAGGAGTAACAACCAGCGAAGAGCCGATAACGATGAACAAATCACATTCCTGTGCCTCCCGTGTTGCATCCATCAATGTTTTTTGGGGCAGAGCCTCGCCAAAAAGAATAACATCCGGTTTTAATATGCCGCCGCAATTTTCGCAGTCCGGCACATGATCTTCAGATTTTATTTGCTCTATCAGTGAATCCACCGGATATTTTTTCCCGCAATCAAGGCAAACCATCCGTTCCATATTGCCATGCAGCTCATAGACGAAATCCGGATCATTGCCCGCTTTCTGATGCAGGTTGTCGATATTCTGGGTGATCACCGAACTCAGTTTTCCCATCTTCTCCAGCTCGGCGATGGCCAGGTGCGCCGCGTTGGGCTGGGCGTTGGCCAGCAAACCGCCTTCCAGGAGAATCTTCCACATCTTGCGGCGTGTTTCACCGGATCGCAAATATTTATCAATTGTAAAATCATCAGGATCAAATCTTGTCCAGAGGCCGCCCGGACTCCGAAAATCAGGGATTCCAGATTCCGTACTCACACCGGCGCCGGTAAAAATTACAGTTTTTTTAGCAGCGGCGATCATTTGTGCTACCTTGTTTATTTTATCTTCCATGATAATGCTTCCTTCTAATTCCATTCCCAGATCAAGATGATACCGCGGCGGCTAGGAGGAGGCGACGAGGCTTATTATACATACGTTGAGGAAGCCGACGACCCCGGCCTGCGCCGGGGCAGGCTGTGCCAACAAATGTAGCGCTGAATTTGGAAATGGAATAATATTTGCCGCTTAAAATACACTAAGTCCTTTTAAAATCAAACCAAAAAAATAAAGACCTTACGTCGTTTATGCTGTTGCGAAACCGGTGGGCGGCCCAAACTCATTCTTCGGCAAAGGTCAATAAAGAAACAAATTTATTAGAACTGGAAAGTATATTTGATTGATCTTAATAAATGGTTCAATTTGCAAGATTGAACCAGCGGAGGGGAACACCGTCTTCTTGCATTCTTGGCTCAACTTCGAAGAAACCAAGCAATTCGCAGTCTTCTACAGTGATCGTGTTCATGCTCACACTTAATGCGCGAGCTGCTCAACTCGCACATTCCCCCCGGAGCGCAGCGGAGGGGGGAACAGAATGGCAATGAAGCTGCGGGCGCCAAAGGCGGCCGGCAGCTTCATTGCATGGTTGGGCAGCCTCTTCCCCTCGCCCTCAACCATGGTACAAGCAGCGGCACGAGTTCCTCTTCGACACCGTTACAGGTGCCGTCGGAAAGTGCTGTATCGATTCTTGCGAGGACCTGATCAGCCAAATGCTGAGGTGGATCCATGTCGCGGAGCGCCGTCCGAAGTTGCTCCGCGCCCTTGGACATGAGGCTGTCTCGTCGCCTCAGTAAGTTTTCAAAGGTGCAAACATGCAAGCCGAGCAGAAGTGCCTTGCGCTCCCTTGACCTATTGTCGGGTGCAATACGGTCAACAAGATCCCAGATTCCGCTCACGGGTATGAAGCCCGTGATGGGTGCACGCCAGGACTCAGGGAGACCGGGTAGCTTCCTCACCTCAGCAACCAGCGCCTGGCGGTCATCATCAGTGAGATTCGGGCTGGTCAGCTGCGAAACATAGTTTGCGAACAGAAACGCCGATGCCTCTATGTCTTGAACGCTTTCGAGGAGGTCCAAGAGGAGCTGGGCGGCAGCCTCAAGGTCGACTTGATCCCCTAAACAGATGCCGTGCTTGAGTCGAAGACCATACGGAATTTCAACTCTCAAGTTCTCCTCCGGAGAAAGGAAGACAGGTACAACTCGATGGGCACTCGCGTCCTCTCTGGCCAGAGCAATTGCCGCGGCAATCTCCTCGCGTTGATAGTATGCGGCGTCAGTACGGTTCGAGAGCAGCACAACGGTAACAAATGACGCCCGTTGCGCCTCAGCGATTCGTGCGTCCCAATCATCCCCGAGTCGAAGGCATTTCATATCAAGGAACACGCGACTCCGCTGAACAAGAATCTGGTAGAGCGTTTCGGCTGGCACCTTGTCGGCACTAGCGTGTGCGATGAAGAAGTCCCAGTTCATGGCTTGGTTCATGATGCCCCTCCCTTTCTGTCGCCCTAACGTGCGGATCAGCCGGAGCGTAAGCGATCGGCTGTATTTGATGGTTAGCAGTTGTTGCCATTAAAATAACTGTAATATTTAGAATATACTGAAGAAAAGATTTTTCTTGAATCTTCTCCATCAATTAAAAAATACCTTTCACCAAGGCTATCGCCGCAACCACTCAAGCCACACCTCGACCCTTCAATCTCGCAAAGCTGTTTATCTATTTTGTAATGCTTTGATCCATTGCAAAGTTGTCGAATTATTTGAAATTCGGGCATTTCGTATAGGTTCATGAAAAGATTTTGTTCATCTGTGCGCTTACTCGTTGGTATATTTTTAATCATTTCACATTTCTGCCCTTCGACTATCTGTTCTCGAAGATGGTTAAGAAGAAAAACCAACATGAGAAAATCTATTACCGATGGATTGTGATAATATCGAACAAAAACTTCTTTCATTAGATTGAACATGCCAAGTGGCGATTTAAAATATTCTATTTCATCCATAATTATCGCTATTAATCATGATGTTTCTATTACTGCTAATGCGTGAGCTGCTTAACTCGCGCATTCCCCCCGGAGCGTAGCGGAGGGGGGATCGGCTCTAACGGCTTGATGTTAGAATATTTATTCTGAGAGCAAAAATGGATATTCATGTTCGCAAACAGTCTTTAAAAAATTAAAAACATTAACGTCTTCTATTCCCGATGTGTGCTTTGAAATGCAGAGATAATAGTTCTTGTCGTTATGTTTTGAAAAAATTATCCATTCCCCAGTTAACTTGTGACGTTTTGCTCTCTCTTCGTAGGCGCCAATTGTCATTGCATGGGCGAGACGGCCTTGCCAACCAACCTCAGACGGTTTTTTCTTCTCTTCTACTGCAACCTGAGCACAAAGCGAATTGAATTTAGAACTGTTTTCGGCTTTAAATCCCCAATGGTTTATAATATTTCTAACGATGAATCGTGCATCTAGAAAATGAGCTTTCCATAAACCTTTGAGAGGTAAATGCCTGAATTGCTCCACCCGTTGTTTACAGCCTCGTCCAACCCCTTCAAGCTCTTGAATTACGTCAGTGATTGAAAATGAATTGTAGATTCTGTGTTTACTTATGGATGCAATTTGGATCTGCAAAAAATAACTTACACGCGCCATTTCAATATTGCAAAAACCACAATGACTATTTTTGAAATGAGCCACTTCCTCTTCAGTCACATCGAATCCTTTGTATACATCTGGCGAATATGCGTTCATATATTCTAACGAAAAAATCAGCCGGAGCATAGCGATCGGCTGTATTGCCCTTGTTATGCAGAGTCCATTTTATTAAGTAGTTCTTCAATTTCGGCTTTTGACCTCAAAGCGTCAAATCTGACAACACGACGAACGCCGTATTTACTGCTATTCTCCAACTTTCCGATTGCCTGTACAGTACCTTTATATAGCACTTCATATTTCGGCTTTGAGCTGTAAATGAGCAAGACCATTAAGTCGTCAGGTGAATCTTTTTCGCTAATACGAAAGAACGTGCCTGATCTGTATCGCTTTACCCTTGCTTCAGACCATGCTTTGACCTGAACAGTTCGTCGCGCTTCATCTGAAAACCAGTAACCGTCAATTGCTTTAGAGCCACGCTTCATCTTCGTCATTTTGAATATATCTTCAGCTATTATTTCGGCGGCCATTCCAATAACATTGCTATCGTAATCGCCAAGTTTGCTTGCACGACAAACGATATCCAAGACTTCCATTACTCTATCCATTGCAATTCTTTCTTGCCTAATGCGGCGCTGAGCGGTCGCCCCGAAGGGGCATCCGTTTCCAGTGCCTGGTTCTCCCCGCAGCGGAGCGGAGGGGATAATCAGGCACCACCGATCAGCGCCGCATTCCCCCCGGAGCGAAGCGGAGGGGGGAACCAGTTATTATCTGAACGTCTGCCGCGAAAATAACACAAGGTCATCACCAGGTCAATATAAAATGCCTTGACGTATTTGTTTATAACTATTGAAGGTTACAAGTGATTAATATACAGAATTGAATGTTAGTCCCGAAGAGTGATAGTCTATGCAAGTGATTCCCACTGATATTTTGGAACAGTATTCCGCCGTTCTTAAGAAGCGGGCGATTCCTGTCTCCCGCTACGCCGATTACCGGAAGTGGCTGCGATATTTTCTGGATTTTCGCAGCAAGTATCCTCTGCCGGAGTCAAGATCGGAACAGGTGCGTCTATTCATACTGAAACTGCGGGAAAAGAAACAAAGTCCGGATCAACAGAAACAGGCAGCTCATGTGCTGTCGCTCTTTTTTGAGTCTCAGCCCCGATTGAAGCCCGACGCAGCTAAGCAGGCAAACGTTAACCCGGAGTTCTCAAATATACAGGCCCCGCCTGCCGGCATCTCTGTCTCCGAATTGCAGAGTGACACAGTTGATAATCCCGTCCCTAATGAGGGAGCAACATCAGAAGTTGATTATCTTATAGTCATCAATGACCGGCTTGTGCCGGTCGAGGTCAAATCCGGCAAGACAGGTAACTTGCGATCACTGCATAATTTTATAGATGAAAGCAGCAGCGATTTTGCTCGCGGGTTTACTCTGGAAATATGAGAAGTGAGCAGATTACAACACAAAACAAAAAGAAGTTTACGCTATTTTCCATACCCTTCTATCTCTGTTCAGAATCAACGAGTTTTTATCGTAAAAAGCGACACGTTGGAATACTTATGCTGCCAAATTAAATACGTAAAAACGGCACTTACAGTGAAAATAACGGCCGGCGAGCTTTTACGCCGGTCTGAGTTAATTTTTTTGTTGTGTGATCCTGGGATAAGGTTCAAACAAATCCTTTAATTCTTTTTCTTTCTCGCCAAACCAATCGATTACAGCATAAAGATTGTCCTCGGCTGTCTCATATTTGCTATCTAATGGTTGGGCATTCGGACCGGACAAACGATCAAGTAACCGTTGGAGTTGCCATGCTTTTTTGCTCGATACCTCAATAAGATCCTCGATCTCAGGCATATCCAAAGGGCCATGTTGCTCAACTTCCCATATAAAGGTGTCAATTTTGTTTGTTAAGTCATTTGTTCCTTGAACCATATTTAAGTGCTGCATCGTTTTGTATGTTGAGCAAAAATGTAAAAAGTCTTTAATGCTCTTAAAAACATCTATTCTTCGAGGCTTCAATTCGGATTTAATAGTGATTTGATTCGCTACTCGTGCTTGATTTGCAGACCAACGGGCGTAAATGGCAGCTAAAGCTGCAACACACGCTGATAACAAGGCAATTAGATCGCTTCTAGTCATAGATTCATATATCTCGATTAAAAGGTTCATGCATTTTTGATAATAAATTATTTACACACAAACGCGGCGCAAGGCGACGGGACAAGGCCGAACGGAGTGAGCGCCGGGAACAAGTTATTCTATAGTTTCTGGATATCTCCGCGACATCCACAAACTCGCAGTACGTCTATTAACAATTATCAGTTTGAATCCCAACATACTGTTGCAGTCTGTTTAAAGCGGTTTCTTTGCCCAGCACGGCAAAGAGCCGGTCAAGTTCCGGGCCGTGGACACGGCCGGTGAGGGCGGCGCGAAGGGGCATAAATAATCCCTTGCCTTTAGCGCCGGTTTTTTCTTTAACGAATTTCAGGGCTGCGGGATATATTTCGGCAGCTTGTGCCGTATTCATCCGCAGGTACTCGACGAAGTTCCGCACCACCTGGCGGGCGCCTTCTTTATCCAGCACCTGTTTTGCTTCCTCCGAGAGAGTATATTTATCGTCGAAGAAGATATCGATGTGCTTTCCAACCTCGGCCAGCGTGATCAAATCATTTTTAATTAAATCCACGGCCGCATTGAACCGCTCGGGATCAAGGTCATTAATTTTATAACCTGCTTCTTCCAAAAAAGGCTTCAAGCTTTCAATTAATTTTCCTGTGGGACAATTGCGAATATAAATAGCGTTGAGCCAGTGCAGTTTCTCTTCATCAAATATTGCACCGCTTTTGGAGGCGCGTTCCAACGCAAAACCGGCAATCATCTCCTCGCGGGACAGTACTTCCCGGCCTTCAGTAAAAGAGCTTCCCAGAAGCCCCAGGTAATTCATCAGCGCTTCCGGCAAGATTCCCTGCCTGCGGAATTCGCCCACGGAAACCGAGCCGTGGCGTTTGCTCAGTTTGGCGCGATCCTTGCCCAGAATCAGGCAATGGTGGGCAAATGTCGGCGGTGTAAAGCCGAATGCTTTGTAGAGCATGATCTGCAGGGCCGTATTGGACAGATGATCCTCGCCGCGGATAACATGGCTGATTCCCATTAAATGATCGTCAATGACCACGGCGAAATTATAAGCGGGCATGCCGTTGGAGCGGACGATGATGAAATCGCCGACGGCCGTTCCTTCAAACTTCATTGGCCCGCGGATTAAATCGTTAAATTGAATCGTCACATCAGGGACTTTAAAACGGAAGGATGGTTTTCTGCCTTCTTTTTCCTTTTGCTTTCTCTGCTCCGGCGTCAGATTACGGCATTTCCCCATATAGCGGGGCATGCGCTTGCTTAAAATCAAAGTCTGGCGTTCTTCTTCCAGCTCTTCTTCCGTGCAATAACAGGGATAAACCAGATCAGCCGCCACCAGCTTCTGCAGATGGTCGGCGTAGATAGCTAGCCGTTCACTTTGTTTGTACGGCCCATAAGCGCCGTCTTTTTGCGGACCTTCATCCCAATCGATGCCCAGCCAGGTCAAATCGTCAAGGAGATTAACTTGATAAGAAAGGGCGCTGCGCGATTCATCGGTATCTTCGATGCGCAGAATAAAATCGCCGCCGTGATGGCGGGCAAACATCCAGTTAAACAGGGCGGTGCGCGCATTGCCAACGTGCAATTCTCCCGTGGGAGACGGTGCAAATCTCACTCTGGGCTCATCAGCCATTATTTTTTCCTTTCTCTTATGGTCAGTGTGGCGACGGCAAATACCGCGATGCCTTCATTCCTCCCCACAAACCCCATGCCTTCGTTTGTTTTTGCTTTAAGATTCACGTCGCCAGCAGACATATTTAATACTTTAGATATATTAGCGGTGATCTCACCGGCAAAGGGGGCGAGCTTCGGTTTCTCCATGATGACGGAAATATCAATATTGGCGGCAAAAAATCCTTTGGCCGCAATAATGTCCCTCACCCGCTCCAGGAGGATCATGCTGGAAATGTCTTTATAGGCCTGATCTGTATCGGGAAAGTGCCGTCCGATGTCCCCCGCGCCCACCGCACCCAAAAGAGCATCACAAACAGCGTGCAGCAAAGCGTCGGCATCGGAATGCCCCTGCAGCCCTTTCTCGCAGGGAATTGCCACGCCACCCAAAATAAGTTTTCTTCCCGCGGCAAAACGATGGCTGTCATAGCCAAAACCGGTGCGAACTTGCATTTCTCCTCCCGCCCTGTTCTTCAGCAGGGCTTCCGCAACAACCAGGTCTTCCGGGGTTGTAATCTTGATATTATCATAAGAACCGGAAATCATTTTTACTTTTACACCGATGCGTTCAATCAGAGACGCATCGTCGGTGCCGCAATAGTTGTCCCGGCGGGCTGCCTCATAAGCTTTTTGCAGGATATCGAACCGGAAAACCTGCGGGGTCTGGGTAATCCACAAATTCTGCCGCGGCACTGTTTTTACCACAAAATCATCGGCTTCGGCTTCCTTGATAGTATCTTTGGCCGGAACCCCGATCACAGCCGCCTGGAATTGACGGGCGGCGCTAACTGCCCGTCTAATCATTTCCGGGGTGACGAAAGGTCTTACTCCATCGTGAACAACAACGATATCGCACTGTCCTTCAATAGCCGCAATACCGTTGTGCACCGAATCCTGCCGTGTTGCGCCGCCAGGGACAATTTTTGCCACTTTACCCAAATTGTTTTGAATAATTATATTTTCCCGGACCGATTGCACATCGCTTTCCGGGACGACAAGAATAATTTCATCAATATCTTCGGCCTGTTCAAAAACTTTCAGCGCATGCACCAGGACCGGCTGACCGTTGAGGCTGAGGTATTGCTTCGCCTTCCCGGCGTTAAATCTCCTGCCTGCTCCGCCGGCAGGAATAATCGCCACCGTTTTCATAATTTCCCTTCAAAAAGCATAAGCCCGGAAATTGTTTTTCCCGGGCTTATTGGTAAAAGGTATTTTTTGTTTCTTTCCAATTTCAGATTAAGATGCCGTTTAAATTAATTGAATTTTATACAGGCCTCAAATTATTTTTCCCTGTCGGTTTCCGGTCAAAATGCCGGTTCTATCAATTTTGAACACTTTTCTTTTCCGCCGCTTCTTTTAATTCCGAAAAAATCATGCGTCCGGCGGTTGTTTGCAGCACACTGGTAACTATCACTTCCACATTGGCATTGAGCAGTTTCTGAGCACCGTCGACAATAATCATCGTCCCGTCATCCAGATAACCGACGCCCTGACCAGGCTCCTTGCCTTCCCGAATGATTTTAACGCCCATTTGCTCGCCGGGCAAGACGACCGGCTTCATCGAATTAGCCAGTTCATTGATGTTCAGGACCCGGACGCCCTGCAACTCCGCTACTTTATT
>Ga0302238_1002808_pt1 | contig 11716 bp, 14 predicted proteins | sample AAG_UR_Asn_MG_FD_193527 | JGI IMG/M metagenome (GOLD analysis project Ga0302238, IMG submission 193527) | Enriched activated sludge microbial communities from anaerobic digester in WTTP, New Holstein, Wisconsin, United States - AAG_UR_Asn | ecosystem: Engineered > Bioreactor > Anaerobic >...
GGGGAGATAGGCGCGGCCGCCGCGCGCTGCCTCACCGGCGCCGCGGCCGGGCCCGCGACCGCGCCCGCCAAGGCCGACCGCCGTAAGGAATTCCGCCTGCTCTTTTCCTACGCCGCGGCCGAACTTTACGAGAGGGCCAGGGCCGGGGCCGGCCGCCGGGAGCCGCTCTCGGAAAGGGCGATAGTGAACCTGGAGAGGCTGCGCGCCATGGACAAGGCGCGCCTGCGCCGGGCGCTGCTGGACGAAAAAAATTCGGGCGGCGAACTTCTGGACAGCCCCTGGCACGCCAACCTGCTGCGCGACTCGGCGGCCTGGCGCCCCGCTATGCTGCTGAACGCGGCCGAGATGTACTCCCGGGCCTGCGACGGCGCGACGGCCGCGGAGCTCCTCGGGCTGGCCGCCGCGGCCGGCCTGCCCCCCGGCGGAGCCGGCGGGAAAAAAGAGCATTGCCGTTAGCGGGGAACTTCAGCGCGCGTCGCGCGCCAGACGGAAACCTATATAGCCGTAGCGGTCGCCCCGCCCGCTGCCGTTGCGGTAGCGGACGCTGAAAGGCCGCGGCTCGCCGATATTGAAGGCCCCGCCGCGCAGCACCTTTACGAACCCCCCGCCCAGGAAAGGCCCGCCGTCGGAAGGCGCCCCGTAGTAGGAATCGGCATAATCGTCCTGCAGCCACTGCCAGACATTGCCGGCCATGTCGCAGAGCCCCTCCGGGGTATTGCCGGCCGGGCGGGAGCAGACGGGAAGGGTGCCGCCGGCCCCGCAGCCGTGGGCGGCAACGGACATAACGGCCCGAGAACAGTCCGGCGGCTCGCTCCCCCAGGGGTATTTCCTGCCGCGCCCGCCCGCCGCGTACTCCCATTCGGCCTCGCTGGGCAGCCGCGCCCCGCGGAAAGCGGCGTAGGCCGCGGCCTGGCGCCAGTCCACGCAATTGACCGGATGGTCGGCGCGGCCTTCAACTCCCCAGTTGCAGTAATCGTCGGTTCCCGGCTCGGAACAGGCCCCCGCGGCCACGCACTCCGCGTACCGCGCCACGGTAACCGGCGCCCGCGACATCTCGAAATCCCCCACGCTCACCTCGCGGGCCGGGGCGGCGTTCTCGAAGCCGGGCTCTCCTGCGGCGGCTCCCATGGAGAATCCGCCGCCCTTTATGAGCACCCATTCCCCCGCGGCGGGCGCGGGGCCGGGCGGAGCCGCAGGCAGAGAGCCGCCGCAGCCGCCAAGGGCGGCCAGCAGCGCGGCGGTCAGGCTCGCAAAGAGGATCTTCATTTAACTGTAGTCCGACTTAAATATACAGGAGCACCGCCAGGTAATGGCAGATGCTGCCGGCCAGCACGAACAGGTGCCAGATCCCGTGGAAGACCGGGAACCTGGAGTCCATCAGGTAGAAAGCCACCCCCGAAGTGTAGAACAGCCCGCCGGCCGCCAGCCAGGCGAAGCCCCAGAATGGCAGCGCCTTCAGCAGCGGGCCCAGCGCTATGAGGATGAGCCAGCCCATCAGGATATAGATGACCAGCTGCGGTATGCGGCGCCCCTTGTTGTGCAGCGCGTCCAGCAGCACGCCGAAAGCCGCCAGGCCCCAGATGACCCCGAAGATGGACCAGCCCCAGGGGCCGCGCAGCGTCACCAGGGTGAACGGGGTGTAGGTGCCGGCGATCAGCAGGTAGATGCTCTGGTGGTCGAAGGTCCGCATCAGCCGCTTCATGCGGCCGGAACTGGCGTGGTAAAGGGAGGAGGAGAGGTAGAGCAGGAACAGGGTCGCGCCGTAGATGGAGAAGCTCACGATGCGCCAGGCGTCGCCCTTCAGCGAGGCCGACACCACCAGCACCACCAGCCCCGCCAGCGCCAGCGCGGCGCCCAGGATATGGGTCACGGAGTTCAGGACTTCGTCGCTTTTCATGGGGTCAGCACCTTTACCGCCGAGGGCAGGGTTTCGAAAACCGCCGGCAGCGCGCCGCGCGCCTCTCCGTCTATATTGAGCCACACCGTCTCTTCCGAGGCCAGCTCCAGCCGCCGCACTTTCAACCGGGTCACGCCCGGCTCCGAAAGATGCGTGCCTTTATAAAGCTTGGGGAGGCTGCGCAGCAGCGCCGGCCGGCTCAGGTCCCCCACCAGCACCAGGTCCATCAGGCCGTCGGCGTCGTCGGCTCCCGGCGCCACCAGCATGCCGCCGCCCATGGAGCTGGTATTGGCCAGCACGCCCAGGTGGTAGCGGCCGGAGAGGTCGCGCCCGTCGGCCGTCAGGCGCACGGGCTTCGCCCGCGCCGTCAAGAGCGAGCGCAGCGAGGAGACCAGGTAGGACAGCGTGCCGCCGAGCGGCTTGCCCATGGCCTTGACGTGGCGGGCCACGTCGCCGGCCAGGCCGAAGGCCGCGATATTGATGAAATGCCGGCGCCCCGGCGTCCCGTCGGGCCCGGCGTAGTCCGCGCGGCCCACGTCGAGCGGCCGGGCGGAGCCGCGGGCGAGCAGGGCTATCAGGCCGTCGCGGTCCGTCGGGTAGCGCAGGTGCCGGGCCAGGTCGCAGCCGGAGCCGGCGGGGATGGCGCCCAGAGTCACGTTGCGGCGCACGTGCCCGGGCGCTGTCATCACGCCCTCGAGCATTTCCCCGAAAGTCCCGTCGCCGCCCACGGCGATGAGCCGCGAAACGCCGCGCTCCGCGAATCCGCGCGCGAGCTCCTCCGCGTGGCCGGGGCGCTCCGTGACGAAGCACTCGGAATCGGGCTGAAGGCGCAGGGCGGCCTCGCGCAGGCCGGCCCAGACGCGTTCCGCGCGGCCGTGGCCGGCCGCCGGGTTCAGCAGGAAGATCGTGCTCGCCATGTCCTTATTCTACAAATTCCCCGCCGTCGGGGAAAAAGAGAGGCGGCGCCGGGAGCATCCGCTCGGGCGCCGCCTTCTTATTACGCGGGACGAATTACTTCTTTTTGCCTTTCTTGACGGTCTTCTTCGCGGTCTTTTTCTTGGCTACTTTCTTAGCAACCTTCTTTTTGGCTTTAGGCATTTTTCGTTTTTCTCCTTGCGCCAATTCGGCGCTGACTGAATTCTATATATTGTTCCCGCGAAATGCAATACTTTTTTTCGGGAATTTTACCAATGAGAAAAATCCGGCTTCAATAATGCTCCGGGGCGCGGCCTTCCTTCACCTCTTTGGAGAAAGAAAGCGCGAGCAGCAGCGCGGCCAGCGCGAGGTAGCCCGCCGTGAACTGGTACGGCACCTGCCGCATCAGGCCTTCGAGCCGCCACGGCAGGTACATGTTGCCGTCGGGGATGGCGGAGTGGATCATGCCGAAGAACGTGAACACGGCGCACACCGCCACGTAAAAGGCGGCCGCGCGCACGTGGCGGTCTATCAGCTTGGCCATGAAGGCGCCCCACAGCATGCCGGTGAGGATGAAGCCGTTGCCGAGCGCCACGGTGACCAGCAGTTCGGGCAGGCCCTTGTCGGCGGCGGCCAGGTTCTTATTGAACAGCTCCGTCGGCACCATGCCGGGGTTGGACAGCTTGATCTGCAGCATGCGCGCCACCGTCGGGAAGTACGCCATCGCCACGGCGGGCGCGTGCCGGACGGGGCAGGCGTGGAAGGCCTGGCACATGATGTCCAGCGCGACGAAGATGAGGATCGGGGCGATCACGGCCGCCGGGATCAGTTCCACCATGAAGCCGAGGTAGCCGAGGAAACCGCCCAGGCCGATGAACAGGCCGGTCAGCAGCGTGTAGCCGGCGCGGGCGCCCATGGCCTTGTAGGCGGGCTGCCCGATATACGGCGTGCTCTGCGCCACGCCGCCGCAGACGCCGGCCACCAGCGTGGCCACCGCCTCGGTGAGCAGGATGTCGCGGGTATTGAAGTCGTCGCCGGCCACCCGCGCGCTCTCGGTCACGTTCACGCCGCCCACCACGGTGAGTATGGCGAAGGGTATCGCTATCGGCAGGTACTTAAGCGCGTCGCCGAGACCCTTCATGAACTCGAGCGTGGGGATCGGCAGGCTGAAATAGAGCGCCAGCTCCGGCAGCGGCTTGGGCTCGCCGCCGGCGAGGCCGTGCGGGGCGAGGAGGTAATACAGCACCGTGCCGATGACCACCGCGCCGAACACGCCGGGGAAATTCCTGGGCAGCTTGATGCCGGCCACCAGCGTGTACATGATCAGCCCGAGGGCGATGAGGCCGATGATCGGCATCTTGAACACCTCGATCATCGGGATGAAGCCGATCAGCGCCAGGCCGATGCCGGCGAGCGACCCCAGCAGGCCCGCCTGCGGGATCTGCCGCTGCAGCCAGCCGCCGATGAAGGAGAAGGCGAACTTGAACACGCCGATCAGCACCATCGTGGCCATGCCGAGGTACCAGGTCATCATGCCCGCGTCGTACTCGCTCATGCCGTTGGCCTTGAAGCCGAGGAAGGCCGGGCCCAGCACGGCGAGCGCTATGCCGATGGAGGAAGGGGTGTCGAGGCCGAGCGGCATCGCGGTGACCTTGGCGTTGCCGGTCTTTTTGGCCAGGCGGAAAGCCATCCAGGTGTAGATCAGGTCGCCGAACAGCACGCCGAAGGCGGTGCCGGGGAACATCCGCTTGTAAACGATCTCGGCCGGGAAGCCGAAGGCGAAGACGAGGATGCCGGCCATGAAGCTCAGCACCGTCATATTGTCGAACATCAGGCCGAAGAAGCCGTTGACGTCGCCCATCGTGAACCATTCGTATTTGAAGGATTTCTGCGCTTTGTCCGCCATGTTTTTCTCCTCGCGGCCCCGCCGGACGGGTCCTACCGAATAATAACAAAATTGGCCCGGCCTTTAAAGGAGTCTCCGGCAGTTGTATAATGGGAGAATGACAGAGGGCTGGACGGAAATAACCGACTTCGACAGGCTGCGGGACGGCGCGCTGACGCCGGTCTTCCCGCTGGGCCTGCCGGTCCTCTTAATAAGGAAGGGCGCCGAGCTCTACGCCCTGGAGAACCGCTGCGCGCACATGGGCTGCCCGCTGTCCCTGGGCCGGCTCGACGGCTACGCCCTCACCTGCCCCTGCCACGACTGGACCTTCGACGTCCGCACCGGCGCCTTCGCCGCGGCCGCGGAACTTTCGGTAAAGACCTATCCCGCCGAACTGCGCGGCGGGAAAGTGTTCGCGAGGATATCATGAAAAAAGTCGTCATTTACGCGCTGAGCACCTGCCTGTGGTGCAAGAAGACCAAGAAGTACTTCGAGGACAAGAAGGTCCCCTTCGAGGCGGTGGACTACGATAAGCAGACCGAGGAGCGCCAGGAGGAGATGATGAAGGAGATGAAGGGTTCCGGCTGCACCGGCTCCTTCCCTTTCACCAGGATCGGCGCCTCCTGCGTGCAGGGCTACGACCCCGACGAGTTCGACAAGCTGCTGGAGCGGAAGTGAACGCCGAGGCCAGGAAAAAGGCGCTGCGCTTCCTCTTCGGGCCGATCGTCGGCCGGCTCGGCTACAAGTTCACGCCCAACGCCGAGGACGCCGACTTCCTGCTGGAGCAGGAGGTCCTGCTGGAGCGGGAGCGCGGCATGCCCTACTGCCCCTGCCAGGCCCTCTCCAAGGACCGCGCCGAGAACATGAAGATAGTCTGCCCGTGCATCCCTTATCACCGCGCCCATTACGACGCCATGCGGCGCTGCTGGTGCGGGCTTTTCGTGCACAAGGACGTGACGGACCCCGACCGCCTGAAACAGATACCGCCGAACAAATTCTACGGGAAATAAATGCTTGTAAAAGCCGCCGAGATATCCGAGATCGCCCCCGGGGGCATGAAAGCCGTTACGCTGAACGGCCATGAGCTGGTGCTCTGCAATTACGGGGGGGCTTTTTACGCCGTGGAGCGGGCCTGCGGCCACGCCCGGGCGCGGCTGGAGCGCGGCGCCCTCACCGGCTGGATCCTCACCTGCCCGCTGCATTACGCCCAGTTCGACGTCCGCACGGGCGAGGCGCTCTCCGGCCCGGCCCCCAAGGCCCCGGCCAGCGCCCACCCCGACCCCGCCGATCCCTCCCTGGCCACCCGCGGCCTCAAGACCTGGCCCGTCAGCCTCAAGGACGGGGCCGTCTGGATAGACCTGCCCTGAACCCGCAATAAAACCGCCCCCCGGCCCGTTATGACAGTACACGGGAAAGGAGCTGGTTATGAACACCAAGATACTCATAGCTGTTTTCGGCGCCGGGCTGGGCCTGGCGCTGGCGCTGCCGGCCGCCGCGGAGAAGGGCGGCCCCTGCGCCGAGGACGCGGCGAAGTTCTGCAAGGACGTGAAGCCCGGCGAGGGGCGTGTGGCCGCCTGTCTTAAGGAACACGAAAAAGAACTCTCGCAGGCCTGCAAGGACCGCCGGGCCTTGGCGGCCGAGCGCAAGGCGGCCCGCGGCGGCGGGGCCTGGAAGCGCGCCAACCGCGGCGGCGGCGCCTGCTTCAGGGAATACGGGCAGGGTTTCGCCTCCGGCTTCCAGCGCGGCTTCAAGATGCGCGGCGGCCAGGGCCGCGGCGCCAGGGCGGCGCGCGGCGGCGGGCTGAAGGCCTGCGCCGAGGACCGCCGGAAGCTCTGCGAAGGCGTCAAGCCCGGCGAAGGCCGCGTGCTGGACTGCCTGGCCAAGAACGCCGGCAAGCTCTCCGATGGCTGCAAGGCGCGGGTGGAAAAGTTCAAGCCCAAAAAGAGCTGAAAGCTCCCGTGAAGAAAAAGAACGGCCCGCCGCGAGGCGGGCCGTTCCCTTTGGCGGCGGCGGGGCTTAGCGCGGCCGGGCGCGCTCGAACACCAGCGGCAGCTGGGGCTTCAGGCCCTCTATCTTCTTCGAGACGAAGAGCAGTGACCCGGCGTCGAGCCTGAGCCCGTAGAGCACGCCGTTGACGGCCAGCAGCCAGCGGGGATAGGCGGCGATCTGGCCGTCGCGGGTGACGGAATAATAGTAAAGCCCGTCCGAACCGAGGCGCAGGGAGACGGTCCCTTCCTCCTCGGTGAGCGGTTCGAGGTTGCGGAAGATCGCGTAGGTCACGACGCCGCCGGCGGTGAATTTTACGGACTCCCCGTAAAGCCTGTCGAACAGGGCCGCGAGGGGCAGCTCCCGCCGCTCCTCCTCGCCGAGCGCCACGCTCACCGCCCCGTTCTCCGCCCGGAGCTTCAGCTCCAGGCCCTGGTAGCGGTAAACCGCGCCGGCGGCCAGGTCGGAGACCTTCCAGACCCCGGCGCCCAGCCCGGAGGCCGGCTTGAGCAGGAACCACTCGTTCCAGTCGGCGTCGAAAACCACGGTGGCGAGGAATTTGACCCCGCCGAACTCCAGCGGCTCGCAGGCGGCGTCGCGGGCGGCCAGCAGGTCCAGCAGCGGGGCCCCGCCGACGGTCTCTATCTCCGCTTTCGCGGCCAGCAGGCCGGAGGCGTCCCCGGCGCGGTCCCAGGCGGCGGCCGGCGCCGCGGCCAGCATCAGCATCAGGAATATCTTCATAAGAGCATTCTACAAAATGCCCCGGCGAAAAATGAAAAGCTCCCGGGCGCCCGGCCCGGGCGCCCGGGAACTTCGCGCCGGCCGCCGGGCGCGAAAGCCTAGCAGGGCTGCGGCGTGCAGACCTGCTCGGGGGCGGGAGCCTTCAGGGAAGCGGACCAGCCCCTGGAAAAGTTGAAACCCAGCCCGCAGCCGAGCCCCTCCAGTTCGGAGGCCGGGAGGCCGGAGGCCAGGACCAGCTGCCTGCCCGGCCCCACGAAAAGGTTCAGCCACTTGCCGAGCAGTTCCCGGTTCTTTTCGGAAACCGCCAGCAGGTGGACGTCGTCTATCACCAGGGCCGTCAGCCCGGCCAGGGCCGCTTCCAGCGCCTCCAACCCCCCGTTGTTCGCGGCTTCTTCCAGCCCCCGCGAAAATTTTGCCCCGTCGGTAAGCAGCACCTTGCCCGCCCCTTTCGAGACCGAAAGCGAGTGGGCGATGAAGTTGACGAACCTGGTCTTCCCCGAGCCCCGCTCGCCCGCCAGCAGCAGCTGGTTGCAGATAGTGCCCGGGCTCTCCACCACGGTCATGGCCGCGGCGTGCGCGAAGCGGTTGCCGCCCCTTTCGGGACGCGGCGCGGGGACGGGCGTCTCTCCCATACCGAACCTGGAGAACGTCCCGGCGGGCACGTCGTTGTCGGGCATATAGTTCACCCTAATATACCTTACCCCCCGGAACAAAGCCAAACCTCATCTTTTCCTCATATTTTCCTCAAGCCGCAAAGAAAAACCGCCCGGTTTTGAGGCCGGGCGGTTCGTCAAGCGGAGGGCGGTTTATGCGAAACCGGCTCCCTACTGATACGGGGATCTTCCCGACGGGGCGCAGACGCTGCCGATGAATTCATGCCACCGCGTGCGTGAGGAGAAGCCGTTGCTGCCGAGGTAGCTGCCCTGGAAATCCCGCTTGCGCGGCATATATATGGCCAGGCCGGTGGACTTCTCCCCGACCGCCGTATTGCCGGTAGTGGCGCTCTCTATCACCAGTTCCCGGCGGATGAAGCCCGTAAGGTTCTCTCCGGTCCTGCGCAGAGCGGCGCCCTGCGGCAGCGCCTCGTTGAGGTTTGAGAGGAAGTTCGCTATATCCCGGGAATTTATCGTCAGGCGGTCGTCCTCCTCGGACTCGTGGTAGCGCACGGTCTGCGCGATAGCGTTATCCAGGTCCTTGTCGGCGGCTTTGGACCTCAGCGCCTGGTCTACCCAGCCGGACATGAGGTTGGCGAACTCCTCCATCCTTGAGGCCCGGACGGCCGAGATGGTCGTGCCATATGAGCCGCCTTGCCGCGCGTAAAGGGCCGCGTAGTCCCTTACCAGCATGGCCGCCAGGGTTTCCGTATTTGCGCCGGGGGCGGAAGAGAATTTGCGCAGCATGGCGGTGTAGGGGAAGCCGGAGCCGGGGATATTCTCCTCGGAACCAACTACCACATTTACATACCTGCGCAGGTCATAGATCACCTCGGCCATCTGCATAAGACAGGCGTCGGAGGCGTAGATATCGAGCTTCTTGCCGTAGGCCGAAGAAATCCCGCCCAGGGCCCCGGAAAGGTCCTTGAGGGAGAGAGAGTTCTCCGAGATATCGTCGGGGCTGATGCCTCCGTAGCCTCCGCCATGCGAACTGACTATCAGCATATGACGCCTGGCCGGGAAGGTCTTATTGGCCCATACCGCGAAATCGGTGAGCTCTTTGGGGTCGCCCATGTCGGAGTTGCAGAGCGTTCCCAGCGGGATGGCCTTGCCGGCCTCTATGTAATAGCGCACCGTGTTGTTGCGCGAGGCGGACGAACAGTAACCGTTGGCCTTGGCGTTATTGTAACCGTCCTGATGGAACGCGGCGGTTATCTCGCTGCGGGGCAGGTCGTCGTATCTCCCGAGTTCCACCACCACCGTTACGTTCTTGCTGGACCCGGCGGCCTCCATGTCGCGGATGTTCTGCAACATATATTTGGAGAGGTTGTTCCTGCCGTTGATATACACCATTATCAGCCATTCGCGGGTGCGCCCGCCGCCGGCGACCTGGTTTTCCGGGGACATGGCCGGACGCACGGCCTGCGGCTTTACCTGCCCGCTGGTGTCGGAGGAGGCGCCCCACGGGACGGCTTCGGCGGCCTTCGGCGACGGGATATCGATCCCGCCGCTTTCCGAAAGCTGTTCCAGCGCGGACGAAGGCGCGTCCCTGAAGTCGGACGGCCTTGTGGAGGCCGGCGCGGAATTTCCGCAGGCGGCGGCGAAGAGCAGTACGGGGAGGACAAGCGATGTTCTTCTCATTAGTTGCGCCTCTGGATACTACGGGGATCTCCGTTCACTGGCGGCCGGGCTCCCGTATTAATAGTCTAATACGGGCTGGAATTTTGTCAAGGGTCCGCCGGGCTCATTCGGGAGCGGGCGGGCCGACCAGCCACCGCCCTGCCGCAAAGAAAAACCGCCCGGTTTTGAGGCCGGGCGGTTCGTCAAGAGTAAGAAGGATTACTTCTTCTTCTTGCCGGAATTCTTCATGATCGCGCGGGAGATGTTGCCCTTCTTGTCGATGAAGTACAGGTAGCCCTTCTCTTTCTTCAGGCCGACCTTCACGGCCACCTTCGGGGAGCCGCCCTTCTTTTTACCGCGGGCCATCTTGGCGCAGGATATGTCGCCCTTCTTGTCGATGAAGTACAGGAAACCCTTCTCGCGCTTCAGACCGACTTTCTGTATCATTTCAGCCATTTCACTTTCCTCCGTTTACTTCCCCCCCAAGCTCTCGCCGGGGCGAATTTTCGTCCCCGTCGGGGGTCGATAGAAAAATACTACATTATGCCGCCGGGGAATGCAATAGTTTTTTTCAGGATTTCGCTTCGGCCTTGCCCTGCGGCGGCAGCCGCGGCAGCTCCGGCTCCCGCAGGTTCTCGGCGAAGAAAGCGGAAACCTTCTGCTTATAGACCTCGCCGCCCACCTCGGCGCACTTGGCGTGCGAGGCGCCGGCCACGGTCCACATCTGCTTTTTATCCGACGGGCAGAGGCCGTAGAGGCGCTCGGAGTCGGAGGCCGGCACCAGGTCGTCGTTGTCGCCGTTGACGAGCATTACGGGCATCTTGAGCTTGCCGGCGTTATAGAGCGGGCTGTAGGGTTCCGGGTCGGCCTTGAGCTTGCGCCGCACGAAGAACAGCGTGAGCCACACGAGGGGGAAATACGGGGTGTTCAGGCGTTTCCAGCTCCAGTTGGCCACCACCTTCTCGTAGCTCAGGAAGGTGTTCTCGGCCAGCACGCAGGCGAGTTCCGGGTACTTGGCCGCGGCGTAGACCGCCACCGCCCCGCCCATCGAGGTGCCGAACACGGCCACCGACTCGGCCTGCAGCGGGCGGTTGTTGCGCAGGAACTCGTAGGCCGCGTCGAAGTCGCGCGTTTCCAGGTAGCCCACGCTGGACAGGTTCCCCTTGCTCTCGCCGGAGGCGCGGAAGTCGAAGTAGAAGAGGTTAAAGCCCTTCTCGGCGAGGAACCAGGTATCCCGCAGCATGTCGCCGCGGTTGGAGCCCCAGCCGTGGCAGAAGATGATGGTGCGCCCGCCGTGCTCCCCCGCGGCCGGCACGAACCAGCCTTTCAGGCGCACGCCGTCGGCGGTGGCGAACTCCACGGTCTCGTGCGCCAACCGGAACTGGTCCGGGTTAACGGCCACGCCGGGCTTGCGGGCCGGCTGTATGACCTCGGCGCTCTTCTTGTAGGAAATATATATCACCAGCGCCGCCAGGGCGGCGAGTGCGAACAGCAGCCAGTTCAGGAGTTCAGCTATGCTCATGGTTTTCCTTTGAGGAGGGCCTTGAGGCCCAGCAGGTCCAGGTAATCGTAGAAGCCGGGCTTGCGGCCGGCGGTCCACCCGGCGGCCCGCAGCGCCCCGGCGGCGAAGACCGCCCGGGAATGGGCCCGGTGCGTGAGCTCCACCCGCTCGTAAGGGCCGGCCAGCAGCACGGTATGGTCGCCCACGATGTCGCCGGCCCGCGCGCTGGTGACGGGGGGCTTAACCCCGCCCCGGGCCGCGGCCAGGTACTCGGCGTAGCGCAGGGCCGTGCCGCTGGGGGCGTCCCGCTTGGCGGAGTGATGCGCCTCGTGCACGTGCAGGTCGAAATCAGGCAGGCGGCCGGCCGCCAGCGCGGCCAGCGCGAAGGTGAGGTTGACGGCCGGGCTCATATTGGGCGAGCAGAAGACGGGGATGCGGCGGGCGGCGGCCTTGAGCGCGGCCAGTTGCCGGGGAGAGAAGCCGGTGGTGCCGGTGACGAAAGGCTTGCGGGCCCCGGC
>Ga0302238_1002811_pt1 | contig 11706 bp, 15 predicted proteins | sample AAG_UR_Asn_MG_FD_193527 | JGI IMG/M metagenome (GOLD analysis project Ga0302238, IMG submission 193527) | Enriched activated sludge microbial communities from anaerobic digester in WTTP, New Holstein, Wisconsin, United States - AAG_UR_Asn | ecosystem: Engineered > Bioreactor > Anaerobic >...
CAAGATCCTCTTCAACCGCATAGAGATTCCTATCAGTAAATATTGCATGACGACCGATAAGCAGTTTGAAGGGCCGGCATCATGGAACGTCGAGATACCCTACAAGGCTCAGGGGTCAAGCCACCAGAAGGTCATTGAGGCGTTCACCAAGGCTATACTGCACGGTGAAAAACTTGTTGCACGCGGAGAGGAAGGGCTTAACTCGGTAGAGATCGCCAATGCGATGATTCTTTCATCCATAAAGGGCAAGACCGTTGAGCTTCCTCTGAATGCAGCCGAATACGAAAAGCTCCTCAAGGGGCTTGTCAAGACATCAAAATATAAGAAAGAAGTGAAGGCGGGGACCGCTGATTTCGCCGCATCCTTCAGCAAGAAATAAAAGGAGAAGAAATGAAAAAGAAGATAATTGCGGCTCAGCTTTTCACATTGAGGGATTTCCTAAAGACACCGGACGACATCGCCAAATCACTGAAGAAGGTCAAGGCGATAGGGTTCGATGCGGTTCAAACCTCAGGAATTGGGCCGATTGATACCGCAGAACTCAAGAAGATACTCGACGGCGAAGGTCTTGTCTGCTGTGCCACGCATGAGAATGGAAAGATGATCCTCGAGGAACCCCAGAAGGTCGTCGAGAAGCTCAACATCCTCGGATGCAAATATACGGCATATCCATGGCCGCACACATCTCCGAAATCAGAGGAGGAATTCAAGCAGCTTGCAGCGGGACTCGACAAGGCCGGCAAGGTCCTCAAGGACGCCGGACAGGTCCTGACGTACCATAACCACGCCATAGAATTCCAGAAATTCAATGGCAGGCTCGCACTCGACATCATCTATGCTGAGACAAATCCGGAGAACCTCCAGGGGGAGATTGACACATACTGGGTACAGGCCGGAGGCGGTGATCCTGTGGAATGGTGCAAGAAGCTCGAGAACAGGTTGCCTCTGCTACATCTTAAGGAATACGGCATAATAGACAACCAGCCAAAGATGCTAGAGATCGGAAATGGAAACCTTGACTGGAAACGGATAGTCAAGGCCGCGAAGAAATCCGGAACGGAATGGTTCATCATCGAACAGGATGTCTGCAGGATCGATCCATTCGAATCCCTGAAGATCAGCCTTGAGTACCTGGTCAAGGAAATTTAATCTTAAGAATGTGGAACAGGCCTCTGGCCTGTGGTTTTTCAATTACAGGCGAGACGCCTGTACCACTTTCTTAATTCGGATTTTGTATCTAACTATGGAGGAATTATGTACTATACGGGTTTTGCCGATGAGGCGGCTTCGGATCTTGATGGCCAGATAAAGGCCACGACGGATCTTGGCTGGAAGAATATCGAGACAAGGAAACTCTTCAACGGAAATCTCGCATCGATCACCGATGCGGAGTTCGAGGAAGTCTGCGAGAAGTTGCAGAAGGCGAAAGTCTCGTTCAACTGTTTCGGGAGCGGCATCGCCAACTGGGCGAAGCCTATCACTGAGGCGCCGGATTCGAGCTATGATGAAATGAAGAAGGCGATACCAAGGATGCAGAAGCTCGGATGTAAAATGGTCAGGATGATGAGCTTTGCAGTTCCAAAAGAACTCAGGGAGAAGGATTTTGCCGCAGAGGTCATTAAAAGGTTGAAGGTGATCGTAAAGATGGCCGAGGATGGCGGAATACTTTGTGTCCATGAGAACTGCATGAACTGGGGCGGGCTTTCCTACGAGCATACGCTCAAGCTCATGGAAGGAATCAAGTCCCCTAACTTCAAACTTGTCTTTGATACCGGAAACCCGGTGTTTTCTGACGATGTTAGAGGATCTCAGCCATACAGGAAGCAGTCGGCATGGGACTTCTACAATGCCGTCAGGGAGCATGTCGCCTACATACATATCAAGGACGGAAAACTCGACAAGGAAGGCAAGACTGTCTATACGTTCCCTGGCGAAGGCGATGGTGACGTGAAGAAGGTCCTCACCGACATGTTCAAGCGCGGATATGACGGCGGAATTTCCATCGAGCCTCACATGGTTGCCATCTATCACGACAAAGGGCCGACAAAGGAGGAGATGATGTTCTCCAACTACGTCGAGTATGGTCGCAGGATCATGAAGATGGTCGATGATATCAAGAAGGAGCTGGCGTAGAAGAAATAGTCACGCTGATCCTCCAATCTGAAAAAAGGAGACGACTTGATGCATGAACTCGCCCTGGCGACATCGCTTGTTGAGCAGATAACTTCTGTCATGAAGTATGAGGGCGCGACGAAGCTTCATGCCGTTACTGTCTCCATAGGTAAATTCTCGGGCATCGAGAAGGATGCCCTTGAGTTCGCCTTTCCTCTTGCCGCTGACAGGACTCCTGCCGCCGGAGCGAAACTCAAGGTCAAGGTGAGCGATATGAAATTGAAATGCAAGGCCTGCGGCAGGAAAACTGTCGCCGAAATGCCACTTGCCAAATGCGGAAAATGTGGTTCATTAGACGTCGAGGTTACGGACGGAAAAGAATTCATCATAAAGTCAATGGAAATAGAATAAAATTTCGGGAGTTCCCATGTGCGAGTCTTGTGGATGTGGAAATGTCAAGGTCAGCGTGAAGGGTGGGAGAAAACTCAAGATCCCGGCAGGTTATCATGTGCATGAGGATGGTTCGATGCATGCGCATCATGACGGTGCCGCGGCCACGCATCACCACCATGACGGCAAACATCATTCCCATGAACATGGTGACCTTCATCATGAACATCATGAAGCGGGGCGGAGGAGGGTTGTCGAACTGGAGAAGAAGATCCTTGAGAAGAATGACATCGCGGCCGAACAGAACCGTGGGCTTTTCCTGAAGCGTAGAATTGCGGTCGTGAACATAATCTCCTCTCCCGGATCGGGAAAAACGATGCTGCTCGAGAAAACCCTTGACCGTCTGAAAGGAAGGATTCCCTGTGCGGTAATAACCGGCGATGTCCAGACAGACAACGATGCCCGGCGCCTGAAGGGCAGGGGGGCGAAAGTCCATCAGATAGAGACGCTCAGCTCCTGCCATCTGAACGCGCAGCAGATTTCAAAGTCACTCAAGGATGTGATCGACAGCAAGACAAGGATCCTCTTCATTGAGAATGTCGGCAATCTGGTATGTCCGGCCGCGTTCGATCTCGGAGAGGATTTCAAGATAGCTCTCCTGTCAGTTCCTGAAGGAGAGGACAAGCCGGTCAAATATCCTGTTATTTTCTCCAGCGCCAAGCTTGTCATAATAACTAAGACGGATCTGCTGCCTCACCTCGAATGCGACGTCAGGAAGATGCGCCGGTACATCAGGCAGATAAACCCCGGGGTATTCATCTTCGAACTAAGTGCCAAGACAGGTGAAGGCATGGATGCATGGATCGATTACCTTGAGAAACTTATCGAATGAGTCCGCTGTCCTGCCCTTACACTTTTAGAACAGGAGTGAATTTCTTGAGGAACCAGAGGATGAGGAATATTGCCGTTCCTGCTGCCAGGAATATCCACCAGCCGATCCATATCTGCAGATTCCCGGATGCAAAATAATGTCCGACGAGTTTGATCCCTGTGAAGCAGGCGATAGTTCCGAGAAGTCCATTGTACTCACGGCGGAGAATCGACTTTAAGGAGAAAGGGAGGTCCGGCTTCTTCCAGTTGCTGAACTTCGGAAATACTACCGGGGTGTTTGCCGCCCATTTCTCGAATTCTTCCTTGAATTTCCCCCTCAGGAAGGATTCTTCACCGAAGATGATCCTTTCATAATACAATACATAGGCCATCACGCCTACCAGCGCGAACCAGTATGACTTCACGAAGAGGATTACTCCGAGGAATATGAGGAAGTTGCCGATGTAAAGAGGATGTCTTACCAGTGAATATATTCCCGTGGTGTTGAGGACGTCTGCCCGTTGAGCCTTGGTGTTCCTTCCAGATGTTCCTTTCGGGGTGGTTGCGACTATGTAGCAGCGCACAAGAAGACCTATGAATGATATGACGATGCAGAAGGCCTCCCATGCATTGTCCCAGCGGTAACCGACACGCTTCTCCATTGCCCCATAATCCTTCAGGGCAAGCAGGCCCAAAGGGATTATCAGCAGCGGAATGAAGCTCCTCCACCTGAACAACCAGAGCCCACTGTTCTCGAATTCATCTCTTATCGCCATTTACATCCTGTTCCTTGGAAAATTTTAAAACAAAAGGATACTCCCGTACCGGAGTAATTCAAGGAATCTTGGCTAGTTTATTGGAATATTGAAGGTGTCATGTGCCAATGGATGATGCAATGACGGCCTGGCCGACTGATATGCAGGAGTCGTTCGCAGGAACCTTGGCATGAGTGAAGACCTTGAGGCCGGCCTTGCAAAGCTTGTCAGAAAGGATTGATATGAGCAGGCTGTTCATGAAAACTCCGCCGCTTAGGACGATTTTCCTTTCTGCGGATTTCGCAGTCCCATGTCCGACCATCTTCATTGCGGCGTCCGCGAGGGAATGGTGGAAGGAGAGGGCCAATAAATATTTTCGGGCTGCAGACAGTCTGGAAATATTTATATTATGAATATCAAATATCTGTGACCAATCGATGAAGAGGAGGCCACCCTTTTCATATGTCTTGAATGGCATCAGGTTGGAAGCCGGCTTGGCGGTGCAGGATTCAGCCGCCTTCTGGAGGTTGATGGCGGCTTCTGCCTCCTTCGCTATCCTTGGTGCAAGTCCTAAAAGGCATGACACCGAGTCGAAAAGACGCCCGACCGAGTGTGATCTGGGGCAGTTTATGTTTTTTTCTGCCTGCACGAGCCATATGGCTGCATGTTCGGGATTAATTCCGTATCTTTGGCAGAATCTTGAAAGTTCTCCTTTGGATGGAGAAGCTGAAAATAATACTCTGGCTGCAAGTTGTCTGTAAGGTTCGCGTACGGATGCATCTCCACCAGGCAACGGTGCTGGTGCGAAAGTCGCAAGCCTTGTGAAACCGTCCGGAGTGATGTGAAGGAGTTCAGCCCCCCAGAGATTTCCATCTATCCCATAGCCGGTCCCATCGAATACAAGGGCGAGTGATTCGTTAAGCCCGTGTTCGGCCATGCAGGCGGCAGCATGGGCGTGGTGATGCTGGATGCGCATCAGTGGAATTGAAAGCTTTGCGGAGATACTTTCGCCATAAACAGTGGAACAGTAATCGGGATGCAGGTCGACTGCGGCAACCTGAGGTCTGGATTTCTTCAATAATCCTTCTACCGTTTTTTCCATCATCTTCACGGATTCAGCTTCAAGGAGGGGACCGTGACTGGCGGAAATCAGACAGGCTCCTCCACGCTTGCCAATGAAGGCGACAGTATTCTTGGAATCGGAGCCGAATCCAATGGCGTTCCGCTTGAAGCGCCTTGATTTTAAAAATAAGCTGGACATGCGGACTGGTTTCATGATGCAGATAAGATAACGCGAAAATCCTCCAAGAGGGACTGATACAAGCAAAAATTTAAACAATCTTTTCTCAGGACTTCTTGTCTGTAAGGACTTCTGCAATTGTTTTGGCGAGTTCCAGGGCGGAAGATTTGACTTCCTTTGAGAATGGCTTGCCGAATTCCAGGACCTTTGGTTGTATACCGATCATGATGATCTTGCAGTTGACCGACTGCCGGATATAGTTCACCATTACCTCGAGCGGCATCATATGGGTTGAGAACGACGCACCTGCCAAATCTTCGAGCTTGATGAAGGAGACCGTACCCGGCCTGGAATCAAGGTCTGCGGCATCGATCATCATAAGGTGCGAGGGCTTGAACTTCTTGATTTCCCCAGTGAGATTCTCAGGAGCAGTACAGCCCTGCAGGAGACAGAATTTGCAGAAGGTCTTCTTCTTGTCAAGTGACTTGGAAAGTTCTTCGACGGTGAATGTGCCGGCTACATCATCGGCCCTCAGTTCTGAACCTACGCCGACTATTGCGACACGTTCAGCGCCATCAAGACTGTCCCTGAGTATCTTTTTTAACTTCAGCGTTGTCATTCTTGTAGACAATCTTGAGTTTTGAACGGTCGATCTGCGCGAGTTCGAATTCCTTGGTGGCTTCAATCGCCTTTTTCGGGCATGTGTCGACGCACTGGGCGCAGTAAACGCACTTGTCGAGGTCGATGATGCATTCGAATTTCTTTTCGCCAACTTTCTTTATCGTGATGGCATTTGAAGGACAGTCCTTCATGCAGAGCATACAGCCTATGCACTTGTCGGCATGGAAAAGGAGTTTGCCACGGAACTTGTCAGGTTTTACCGCCTTCACAAAGGGATAATTGACCGTTGCCGGCTTCTTGAAGACGTGGTTAAGAACCTCAGACGCCATTTTGCCTGCTTTTTTCATCGGATCAGGATTCCTTTCAGGATGAAGCTAATCAGTATCTGAACAAGGGCTGCCGGAGCAAGATATTTCCAGCAGAAGTCGATCATCTGGTCAATCCTGAGACGTGCAAAGATCGAACGTATGAGGGACATCACGAAGATAATCGCAAGTATCTTGACAAGGAAGATGAGGAAGCTGACTGCCGGTTCTATATCAAGTCCGGCGATGGTTATGGGTGCCATGGAGAGTCCGAACGGCAGGAACACAGCCGCCAGGAGGGCGGCACAGACGATCAGTTCAATGTCTATGGCCATTCTGAAAAGCGCGAGCAGCTTACCGCTGTATTCGGTGAATGTGCCACCGACGATCTCGGTTTCGGCTTCAGGTATGTCGAAGGGGATCCTCTCAAGCTTGCCCTGTACGGCAATGATCGAGACCACAAATCCAAGGAGGTTGAAAAGAGTGTACCATGGATGTTCACTGTAGAATTTCGCAATGGCCTCGAGAGACCAGCTGTCAGCAAGTATTGCCGGGCAGAGGATGCCCATGAAAAGCGGAACTTCATATGCGAATAGCTGGGTGAGCGTACGCACCGCGCCTATGGTCGCGTAAAGGGATGTCGAATACCAGCCGGCGAGGAAGAATGTCAGCGTCGGCAGTGTCAGGAGATAGAGGACCACGATGATGTCTCCGTTGAACGAATAAAGTGAAGTCGTGTTCCACAGCGGTATGTAGAGGAATGCCGTTACAACTGCGGCGACTGCGAAAACCGGCAGGACCTTGAACATCCTGGCATCGGCTTCCTCAGGTATGAGTTCCTCCTTTGCTAGGAGCTTGATGAAGTCAGCAACGGGCTGGAACCATGGAGGCCCCATTCTGTTCTGCATCCTGGCATAAAGTTTTCTGTCGATGAATTCGGCAATTACGCCGAATATGCTCAGGAAGATCAGTCCCGGAAAAACCAATATGCAGAATAAGTCATAAACGTAATGCATGTTTTCTACCACCGTTTCGAAATTTTTATCTTCGAGAGGTCAAGGCCTCTGTTCTGCCTGTACCAGTCGATACTGTATTTGCGCAGGGTCTTCCAGTCGATGACGTTCTCCTTGCTGGCATTGACATCCTTCATTGAAACCATCATCCTGTCCGTGCATGAGAAGCATGGATCGATGGCTGCAACAACGATTGGAATATCCGCGAGATATCCGTTCTTCAGCATGGCGGCTACGGCCTGGACGTTAGCAAGGGTAGGGGCCCTGACCCTTACACGCTCTGGCTTGTCAGTGCCGTTCGCCTTCACATAATGTACATCCTCGCCTCTGGGAGCCTCATATCTGCTGAGTGCTTCTCCGGCAGGAATCTTCCTGGGAACCTTGACCACTACCGGCCCTTCGGGAATGTTCTTCAGGAGCTGGCGGATCATCTTGTATGATTCCATGAGTTCGCTGACACGGACAATTGTACGGCCAAGAACATCATTATGGTTGTCAACACAAACCTTGAAAGAGAGGTCTGCATAGGCTGCGTATGGATCATCGCGTCGGACATCGATATCAGCACCTGATGCACGGCCAGTGGGGCCGACTGCACCGAGTCTGATGGCATCATCATGTGAGAGGGTTCCGACTTTGGAGAGACGTTCAATAAGCGTGATTTCCTCGGTTGCGACCTGGATATAGTATTTTGTCCTCTCCTCGAGTACGTCAACCTGGGCAAGAGTTGTCTTTATCTGTTCCGGAGTGATATCCCTCCTTACGCCGCCGATCGTGTTGATTGCGTAATTGACACGGTTGCCCGTAAGCATCGCAAGAAGATCCATTACAATTTCCCTGTCACGCCAGGAATACATGAGAAGTGTGTCAAAGCCGACTTCATGCCCTGCAACACCGAGCCAGAGAAGATGGCTGTGGATACGTTCGAGTTCGGCGACAAGGGTTCTTATGTAAAGTCCGCGTTTAGGCATCTGGACCCCGGCGATCTCCTCGACAGCCTGTATGAAGCAGGTCGAATGTGTGTGGGAGCATATGCCGCATATCCGTTCAATGAGATACATGTCCTGGATATAGGTCCTCTGCTCGCAGGCCTTCTCTATCCCCCTATGGTTGTATCCGACCTTGACGATCATGTCGAGTATCTTTTCACCGTCGAGGGTGATATTGAAGCTTGCAGGCTCCTTGAGAGCCGGATGCTGCGGGCCTATCGGTATTGTTACTTTGGCCATGTTACACCTTTAGTTTGATTTCCCAGAGTTTGATTCTGGCAGATTTTCAGGTTTCCAGTCCTTGAGGAGCGGATGCTGTCCGGCCGGCCAGTCCTCAGGAAGAGGATATCTCCTGCCCTTGGGCAGGCCTTCGACCTTCGCACCGAGAAGATCCTCGAGCTCCCTCTCATAGAGTTCGCAGGAGGGGAAATATCCCGTGACGGTCCTGACAACCGGATTCGTCTTCGGCAAAGTTATCTTGAGGTTCAGGACGATACTGTAGTTCTGGGCCAGATGGTATATGAACGAAAGGTTCTCCCCTTCGTCAAGTCCGCTTATGATGCAGAGGTAGTTGAAGTTCATCTTCTTCACCGCATAGTCGAACACTTCCATGAACTTGTCGGCGGGGACGTCGATGAAAATACGCCTTTCACGGGCTATCCTGATCTTGCCTTCAAGGAAAGCAAAGTTCTTTATCAGTTCCTGTTGGATTGTTTCTTCTTTTGACATGATGCCAGCTCCTTGTTAGGCGGATTTTTCCTCGGACTTCTCGAGGCTCTGGATGAGTTTGACCACTCCGTCGATGATTGCTTCGGGGCTTGCCGGACAACCCGGTATGTATGCCGTTACAGGTATTACGCTGTCGATACCGCCGAGTACGTTGTAGCAGCCGTTGAAGACACCGCCAGAGCAGGCGCATGTTCCGACCGCGACCACGAACTTAGGTTCCGCCATCTGTTCATAAATCCTTATTATCCTCTTCCTTATCTGTCTTGTGACTGGACCGGAGCAGACGAGGACGTCGGCATGCCTGGGAGTAGCCTTGAGGAGGATGCCGAAGCGTTCGATGTCATAACGTGGCGTCAGCGAGGCGATAATCTCGATGTCGCAGGCGTTGCAGGCGCCAGTATTGAAATGTATGATCCAGGGGGATTTTACCCTTGCCCATGTAACCATTTTATCTATGAATGCCATATTGGAACTACCTCCTGAAGAGTATGAATAAGCCGCTTACAGCTATGATAAGGTAAAGGAACGCCATTCCGCCCATCCTGATCGTGTCGGCCGGAACAGTAGCCACCATCAGCACTACGACGTGCATGATCGTGAAGAAGAAAGCGAAAGAGAAGAACTGCGCGTAGTTTGGCTGGATCCTTGGATTCTCCACATCTTCTCCGCAGCCGTATGACTTCAGCTTGCCGGGGGCGTTCTTTGCGCCTTTGAATGCCAGCTTCGAAGATACGAGGGACATGAGGAATCCTGCGAGCAGAAGGAGCAGGAAAGTCACAGGCGGATATATCAGTATTTCATTCACGGTTTCTTCTCCTATCCTTTCATCTTGTCAAGCTTTCTCACGTCGAGTGAGTTGTTGAGGCGCGAGACATTTATAATTATCCCGGCAGCCACGACCATTATGACAACTTCAATTATTATCAGGGTTATGACAAGCGCCTGGGTAAGCGCCAGTTCCCCGGTCGCATATCCGGCCACTACCAGAAGCAGTGTCACGGCTTTGGTCAGTATCTCAAGACCGATGATTATCCTTATGAGGTTCCGGGTGACCAGTATGCAGTAGATCCCCGCGATAAGCAGCAGCGGAATGACGATCATCGCCAGATTAAGGACTTGTGCGGCGTCTTTAAACATTCTTCTCCTCCTTGATCTCCGGATCGGAGAGATTGTCCGGACTATACTTGAAGAGCACTACTACGGCGAAAACTCCGACAAGGAGCACTATCACCTGTCCAAGTATGTCGATGCGCCTTTTGTTCCACATTATATGCCTTACATCCTTGCCCTCGTGCTGCGTGTCTAATTCAACGGCTTCCTCTTCACCGTGGCAGGTTATGACTTTCTCGGTGGAGATAGCCGGTGACTGCTTCATGAGATACTTGTCCCATTTGATGTCAAGCTTGATGAGTACGATAGCGGCAATGACCAGGATTACCGGCAGCCGCCAGTATCTCTTGACCCTGTCTGTATAAGAGATCTTCGCTTCAAACGGGGTCATGGGCTTTGTAAGGCTTATAGTGCTCATGAAGATGACTGTAATGAGTCCAGCGCATACTGAAAGCTCAAAGACGGCGGCAAGAGGTGAATCAAGCTTGAACATGATTATGGAAAGGATGACGCTTACAACCGCGAGCGTTATTGCGCTCTTCACAAGACTGCCCTTGATGACAGCCCACAGGGAAGCCAGTGTCAGAAGTACCAGAAGTATGATATATATCGTCAAGTTTGTCTCCTAAATTTATTCTTACTTGGGCAAAATATCCTTTATCGGCAATATAAACGTATTAAGTATGTACGGGAAGCAAACACCGACACCGATAGTTATCAGCGCGAGGATTACCGCTGGAACTACATTGCCAAGCTTAGCCTCGGTCAGGTTTTCAAATCCGCCCCTGAGCTTCCCGAAGAACACTCTGCGCTGCATCGAGAGGAAATATGCGAGAGTTATCACGCTTGCGACAACTGCGACTATTGCCGAGAAATAACAGGCAGACTGCCAGAGGGCGATGATAATTATAAGTTTGCTCCAGAACCCCGAGAACGGAGGTATGCCGACCGTGGAAAGGAGTGCGACAAGAGTGGTAGTCCCTGTCACAGGCATCTTCGCGGCTATTCCGCCAAGCTTGTCCATGTCACGGGTTCCAGTCTGTTCCTCTACTGCTGCGGCATTTATGAAGAGCTGGGATTTGAATATCGAATGGTTGAAAAGATGGAAGACTGCGCCAAGGACACCGAGTGCTGATCCGGCTCCGAGGCTCAGGATGATGTATCCGACCTGGCTTATGCTCGAATATGCAAGCATGCGCTTGAAATCCTTCTGGCCAAGTGCGGCTAGGGCGCCGACAACGATGGAGATGAGTCCGACGATAAGGAGTATGTTCTTAACGGATTCGGTGAATCCGAAGACAGCCGTCACAAGCTTTATAAGGGTATATACACCAGTGGTCTTGGTCACAATTCCGGCGAGCAGTATTGAGACACCATTGGGAGCCGATGAATAGGCATCGGGCAACCAGCCATGGAACGGGACAAGTCCGCCCTTGATGAAAAGACCGACCAGGAATATTCCAACCGCAAGAATGACAATTGGATTCTTTTCGGGCTTGGCGAGTGCAGAGGCAAGTGTAATGAATGATGTATCCCCGGCGATCATCAGGAGCAGTCCGATAGATGCCAGCA
>Ga0302238_1002814_pt1 | contig 11691 bp, 9 predicted proteins | sample AAG_UR_Asn_MG_FD_193527 | JGI IMG/M metagenome (GOLD analysis project Ga0302238, IMG submission 193527) | Enriched activated sludge microbial communities from anaerobic digester in WTTP, New Holstein, Wisconsin, United States - AAG_UR_Asn | ecosystem: Engineered > Bioreactor > Anaerobic >...
GGGGGAACTTCTGGTTAAGGCCACGGCTGCATATAACCGGACCTATCGCTATATGTGCGCGACCGTGGCCCCCAACAACTATCCCAGCCTGCATCAGTTGTTTGAACAACAGCAGATGGTGGCAGTGAATCTGAAAAAGAAATATGGCGATCTGTGGCGGCTGGTATTTTTTAAGGATATTCAGCAGCCGTTTCACGCAAGCCCTGACGATGTTGTGGCGGTTGACTGCACCGATCTTGAACGTCAGCTCGACCTGTTCCAACAAGGTTATTATGCATTTCAGGTGTTACTGGAGAATGATGGTGTTAAGACATTGTTTTCAAAGAATTGTTTTAAGATGGTTTGCTGACATCGGTTGATCTGTTCCCCTGTGGTAGGTGGAGGCAGTATGAGTCTTCATGCGTGCCGTTTTCAGGCGTCAACCGGGTGATCAGCGGTGCGTGCTGGGGATAGTGCTGCAGCAGGAAGGCCCTGTCGCCCAACTCAAAATCGGCAAAATCAAAGCCCGGCGCGACAGTGCAGCTTACCAGGGCATAGCCGCCACCAGTCACCAGCTCTGCCCCGAACCACACCCCAGCCGGCACCACGGCCTGAAAAACATCGCCCGACTCAAGCGCAGCCCCAAGTCTGATACGTGTGTAGTCTCCTGCCGCACTCAAGGTGTGGATGAACAGTGATGAACCGCTGTGAAAATACCAGATTTCATCGGACTTGATCCGGTGCAGTGCCGAGACCTCGCCCTGTTGCAGTAGAAAGTGGATGGCGGTGCAGGAGCTGCGTGGACCATTAAAGCGGCTCGGCAGGCTGTCAGGTGGTAGTTGCTCGGATGAACGGTAGGTCTCCCGATACCAGCCGCCTTCTGGATGCCGTTTAAGCATCAGGGTGTCAATCAAGGTGTCCGCGAATACTACTGACATGATGCAGGGCTGGTTTTGGTGGGAGCCGCTGCCGCAGACAGGGCCAGCACGAGTGTGGTCAGGTAGTTCATCAGATTCGCTTCCTTGCTTCGGGCTTGTACACTGCTGAGCATGTCACGGAGTATAGCTGCTCGGAGCCGATAAGTAAAACAGTAATCATTGCCAGATATTGCCGCATCCGGAGAGTGTACCGGCTGCTGGTCCACAAACATACGTCTTGTGCCAGGCAAGAGAGCTGCTATGCTTGTGGTGCGCTCAAATGTGGGGAGAAGCTGATGTATGGAGGGTAGAAGTATCGCTTTGCGCTGTTTGATGACTGTGTTGTTGCTTGTCATGGCAGGCACTGCTCAGGCTCTGGCAGCAGAGACGCCGGTGGAGGCTCAGGTGAACGTACCCTATGTGGTGCAGTTCGGCTTTGGCTCCTATGATGTCGGTGGTCTCTCAACGGAAACCCTCAGAATCCCGCTCAGTCATTGTGTTGCCCTTGGTGAGGAGCACGACGACTGGCGTCTGAAATTTACCGGCTATTTCGGGTACAGTCATGCCAGATTTGAGAGCAACCTGTTGGGCCCAAAATTGACGGCAGATCAGGATTATGTCTTTGTGCTGCCGCAGGTTGCGGTGCAGATACCGTTGCGCCAGGGTTGGTTTCTGAAACCGTATCTCGCTGCAGGCGCCGGCTGCGCCTTTAATGGCTCGGCCAGGCTGGAAGGATACGGTGAAACGCCACTGCGGGATACCTATGATTTCCTGTATGCTGCCGGAATCACCCATCTGGTTGAGGTCCCCTGGCAGGGCTTGCTGGTGAGTCTGGCCAACAAGGTGGGCTGGGCAGAAGAGGTTGCCGTAGGGGGAGGGCGTGGACAAGGCTTTGCCACGCTGCAGAACGGCCTGGAAATACGGCATCCTCTGGGGCTGCAGGTTGGAGATAGACCGCTGGATCTGGCTGAGTCGTTTATCCACTATTTCTTTTTTCCGGCAGCCCGTTTCTCCATACCCGGACAACAGCCGCTCAAGGTCAGCAACCAGTATGAATTCGGCGCAACCATTGGTTTTGCCAAACCAACCACGCTCTGGATTCTAGAGAATCCCCGTATCGGTGCCAGTTATCGTTTTGGCGATGGTCTGACCGGTTTCCGGGTGAACCTGGGCTTCCCGTTTTAGCTGGGCTTGCAAGCGAGCCCATTATTATTCCAGTGCATTTTGTTGTGGAAAACCAAGTGCAACCGCCCTGTTTCCGTAACCAAGCCAAGAGGAGGGTGAACAGTGCAACCAACGCTAGCCTACGACGTGTATGGAACCTTGATTGATACCCATGGCCTCGTTGTCACATTGCATCAGCTGGTTGGCGAACAGGCCATGGCATTTTCGCAGCTCTGGCGGGAGAAACAACTTGAATATTCCTTTCGGCGAGGGCTGATGCAGCATTATGTTACCTTTGCAGTGTGCACTGCCGAGGCCCTTGACTATACCTGCAGGCGGTTCAAGGTTGCCCTGGCTGAAACCCAGAAGGAGCAACTGTTGCGGGGATACCATACTCTGCCTGCTTTTGAGGAGGTAAAGCCCAGCCTTGTGAGGGCAAAGGAACTGGGATTTCGGCTGTTTGCCTTTTCGAACGGCAGCAGGGATGCCCTGGAAATGCTGCTCGGATCAGCCGGGATCAGAGAACTTTTTCTCGATTTGGTGAGTGTTGATGAGGTCAAATCCTTTAAGCCAAATCCAGGTGTTTATTGTCATTTTCTCAGACGGACCGGGGCCAGTGGTCGTGCCGCCTGGCTGATCTCCAGCACCCCTTTGACGTGATCGGCGCCATTTCGGCTGGTATGAAGGCGGCTTGGGTAAAACGAGCCGAAGATGCTGTTTTTGACCCATGGGGGATTGAGCCAACCCTTACGGTCAGCAATCTTAGTGGACTGGCTGAGGCTATTCTGGCAGCAGAGCTGGTGGCATAACACCGGCGCCGCATTTTCTGCTGGCGGAATTTGACTATGCAGGGCAGTTTCCCGGCAGAATCCGATGAGTCTTTTTGATCCGGCTTGGCCTGAGCTGGTTACAACCGTGGATCGGCGTATCCGCTTGCCGGGAAAGGAATAACCCATGACCTCAGGAAAGCATACTGCGTTTGATCTGCAGCTTGCCCGTGTTTGCGAGCTTTGTCCGGTATGTCGATATGCCCGTGTCAGCCAAAAGGGGATGGCGTTCCGGTTTGTCACTGGGGTCGAACAGGAACTATGCCCATTTTGCAGGGCATACGAGCGGGTGCATGGAAAAAAAGCCCATAAACCCGCTGGATGTAGAGACGAGGGGATTTCTGTGCGCAGCCCAGCAGATCGAATAGCGAAACGTTCAATGGGATAGTTTGCGGTTGTCAGTGCTGCAACAACCGGTAAGCACCGCCTCAAGTTCGGTGCGCAAGAGCGGTTTGCTGATGAAACCGTCCAGGTCTGCGCTGGAAAGTGCTCGGTGACCGTCCAGGCGGGCAGAGGTACACTGCATCACCACCGGAGTTCTTGGTTTGTGCAGTTCCTTCTCAAGCCTACGGATATGCTGCAGTGTTTCAAATCCATTCATCGTCGCCAAGTGGTCGTCAAGCAACAACAAGTCAATTTTTCTGTTTTGCCAGGTTGTGATGACATCATTACTGTTTTGAGCCGTGACCACATGGCACCCCATCTTGCGCAGCAAAGCCTCCGACATCAGTGCGTTGCCGCGGTCGTCTTCCGCCACCAGCACCAGCAGATCATGAGTGCATGCAATTGTGGGGGAGATGGGGGGCGGCAACACCAGGGGCAATTCGAGGTGGAAACAGCTGCCGGTATGCGGGACGCTCTCAGCCCACACGCGTCCATGCAACGCTGTGGCCAGTCGTTGACAGATGGCAAGTCCAAGGCCCAATCCTCCATAGCTACGGCTGGCTGACATGTCGAGCTGTATGAACGGCTTGAAAATTCGCTCTAATTCTTCCTGTTGAATGCCGATGCCGGTATCGAAGACGCTGAAGCGTACCAACACCTCTTGGTCTGTGTGTTGCTCAGAGGACACCCTGATGGTAACGCCTCCAAGCCCGGTAAACTTGATGGCATTATCAACCAGTACTCTGAGTGCCTGCTGGATGCGCGACCGGTTGCCCAGCACCTCTTCCGGCAGGCTGCCCAGTAACTCTTGGCCGATAACCAAATCTTTTTTGCGGGCCTCCTCCGCGTACTCCTGCATAATTTCGTCAACACAGTGCAATAGCTGAAAGGGAAGCTGTTCGTCCTCCAAGGGGTCATTTTCCAGCTGTACCAGCTCCAGTAGGTTGTTAACTACCGAAAGTTCAAGATTTGAGGCTGTTTCAATGATCTTAATCAGTTCGGATTGTTCCGGCGACAGCTGGGTAAAGCGCAGCAGTTGTGCCCCGCCTATGACACCATTCAGCGGAGTACGTAGTTCATGGCTCAGGTTTGCAAGAAGTTCCGAGGTCAGTCTTTTGGAACTCTCGGCCTGTTTTTGGGCTGCGGTAAGGTCCAGTTTAACTGACAACTGCTGACAGCCTTGATACACCAGATAGGAGACCAGGTTGCGCATATGGAAAATGGCCTGTTCAAATTGTTGGATGGTGATGACCGGCACATTGCGTAGTTCCTGGATAAATAACTCCGGGTCAAAGCCAAAATATGCGGCCTCCTTACGATAACTCTTGATATCCGGTTTTTCCAGAAAGACTTGTCCCAGAATCAGCGTTCCCAGAACCTTGCCTTGCACGATGATCGGTTCCACAGCGTTTGATAAGCCGTGATGACAGCGTGTAATCCTGGGGAGTTGCGTCTGTGGTGTCAGTTGTTGTAAGGCGCCGCGATGAAGTCGGCAAAGCAGGGATTGACTTGAATCCGTGTCGTAAAAACCTGAACACAGGGTGGTTTTGATGTTGGAGGCCAGCATGGTGCCGTTATTATCAACCAAGATGGCGGAAATGCCGGTAAGTTCATGAAAACTATCCAGTAGCTTTTGAAATTCGGTTAGTTCAAGGATATGTGAAAGCTCTTGTGACATATGCAGGTAACCACGCCAATCGTGAGACAGTGTGTCTTCGTGATAGTTTGCTGCCGGGTGGTTCTAATGATTCATGGATAGTGCCAATCTGGTTAATTGTAAATTATTTTAATAATATTGAATGGTTGTAATTTGTGTTGCTGGTCTGGGTCGGGAGCTTGAGGTGTCTGACCTGAAAAAAAATGAATGCCTGGTGTGGAAATTTATATTAACTATTTGTTTTAGCTATTGTTTTTTCTGGGTGTAAAAAAATGTGTCAGTCTCAGAGAGGGGGGGCGGTAGCACGATACCGCCTGGGGAAGATATCTTGTGAAATCGCTACGGTTGTTGTTGTCTGGGTGCATGCAGGGAAAGGCGAGGTGTGTAAAAAAATGTGACAGCAAACACAGAAAGACCGTTTCTTAAACGCTCAAAAGGCGGTTCCAGCCCCCATGATCTCATAGCTGAGTGTAATAAATTTTTACAATTAGCGGTTTATGCGCTTAACACGTTGAATTTAAATATAAAAATCGAGTGTAAAATTTTTTTACAATTGTGTGGGTTAATGCATGAAATTCCTTTTAAATGAGTAGGTTAAATCGCTGTAAAGATGTTAAAACCTGTTCTTGAAGGCCATGTCCTGTCGCACGATTTCCTCAAGCGATGCATCCAGATAATCCCGCCGGCAATCGACATCATCCAGGTTGCCAGTACGCATCCTGCTCAGGAAACGGCATCCACCGAAGCAGAGCGGCAGGTAGGGGCAGTTCAGGCAGGTTTCGTTTTTCCAGAGGTGAAGGTTATGACTGGCGTAATAATCGCTTGGCCCATCACTGAGCGTGCCGATACACATATCTTTCCATCCCATAAAGGCCGGACACTTATACAGACTACCGTCGTAGTTGATTACCAGATCGTTTGAAAATTCCACCATGCAACTGGCCAGTTTAGGCTTTGGCGTGCTAAATCCTCGGCTCAGAATCGCCTGCCGCAGAAACAGGCTGGCTTCAATCAACCAGGGCTCATTGGGGCAAGCGCAACCGATCGCAAAATCGCCCATGCCGGCTTGGCCAGCCTTGGGGGTGATGGGCGAGAACTGTACCGACCCCAGCCGTCCCGGTGTTATACCCCGCTGCAGCAGGATATCCAGCAGTTGAGGAAACAGGTGGTAGTTGTCCCTGGTGTAGTTGCCACCCAGTTGCACTGACAAGATGTCACAAACCTGGTCAAGGTGTGCGAGAATCAGTTCAAAGCTCCCTTTGCCGCTGACAAAGGGGCGTTGTTGGTTGTGCACCTCTGGTGGTCCGTCCAGGGTGAAACGGACGGTCTTGAATCCAAGTTCCTGCAGTTCCCTGGCAACTGGAGCCGTCAAGAGCGTGGCATTACTGACCAGGTTGAACGAAACTTGAGCAGTGTTTTGATCTGCATGTGCCTTGATTCTGGAAGCGATATCCCGCATGAGCGGCAAAGAGAGCAGGGCCTCGCCACCGTAAAAATCAAGCATGACATTCATACCAGCGTCAATTTTACGGTGTAGCAAAGCAACCAGCTGATCGGCGGTTTGCTGGGACATGTAATAGTTGCCCCTGAAATGATCCTCAAAACAGTAGCTACAGGCCAGGTTACAGTCTAGGTTCAGGGTCACCAGGGCAGTAAAGCGCTGGCTACGCTGGTTTGCCTCAACATAAATGTCGCGCAGCTGTACTTGTTCTGCTGCGCGATCCGGCACCAGGATGCCAAGCCTGGTAAGCAGCTCTTGCTCCTGGGAAGAGAGGGTGTTGGCTACTGCATCATCAAGCACAGTGCGGTCAAGCTCGAGAACAGCGCCACGGGCTGTGGCATAGACCAGCAGCTGATCCGGTTTATCACTGCAGGGCCAGGTTTTTAGATAGGTTGTCAATTCCACAAAGGACTCCGGTTCCCCTTCAGGGGCATACGCACCTGAAGGGGAAGGTGATTAACGGATGATGGTCATGCTGACCAGGCAGCAGCTGTAGGTTGGGATGTCAATGAACATGCAGGAACCTTCCTCAAACACGGTGATCCGCTCCATAGGGGTCGCCTCCTTTCTGATAGATTGCATTAACCATGGTCTGTTATTGGACAGACAGGCATGGATTCTGCTAGAGTGCCTCATTAAGTCATGAAAAACTATTTTAGCTACAGCTTTTATACCATTCTGTTGTTGCTCAGCCTGGTTATAGTGCCTCGGCAAGCTGGTGCCGAGGCCTATGACAGCATTGGGCTGCTGGATGCCTGGCAGGATACAACTGTTTCCGCCAGTCGTGCGCCCAAACCCCTCTCACAATCGCCAGAAAATATTACCGTTATAACTGCAGCAGAAATCAAGGCTATCAACGCCCATACCTTGACAGATATCCTTGCTACCGTACCGGGTATCGAAGTGGAGTCCGTCAGAACACCTGGCAGTGCGACCTATCTACGGGTGCAAGGTTCTCCCTTCAGCCATGTGCTGGTTATGCTGGACGGCGTACCATTCAATAACTTGGCGGATAATTTCAGCGATGTCGGCTTGATCCCGGCCCGCATCATTGAACGGGTGGAGATCGTCAAGGGTGCTGCCTCCTCTGCCTGGGGCCAGGCCTTGGGTGGGGTCATCAATGTGATCACCAAATCCCCTGACCGCGATCGTGTGTTCTCTGGTGTAGCCTCAAGTTCCTGGGGCGAACGGCGCACTACGGACAGCGGTCTTGAACTGACCGGCAGTCATGAACGCTTCGGCTACTACCTCTCCGGCGGTTACAGCAGTTCTTTAGGGCTGCTCCCCAACAATCAGGGGGATTTTAGCAATGCTTATGCCAAGCTAAGCTATGACCTGCCTGACAAAGGCCAGTTGAGCGGTTCGTTCGGTTATACTCAAGGCAACCGTGGTGACTTGGCCTTTGCTCCCTGGGATCTGAAAGAAGCAACCTTCCCGCGTCAGTTGTTTGCAACCCTGCTACTGCACAAACCCTTAAATGATCAGTTTGAACTGGAATTGACAGGACGCCATGCAACCAGGCAAAACACGGTTCAGCTAGACCTGCTCAGTTCTGGGCTGCAACTGCAGAACAATCGTTCGGATGAAACAGACTCAGGTCTTGGGGCTAAGCTGCTCTGGCGCACTGACTCGAACATCCTGGCCTTGGGCATGAAATATGACCATGTCTGGTTGCGTGCCAATGATACTTTGGTGAATGTGACCATGCTGGAGCGTACGGCTGACCGTTGGGGCTTTTATCTGAATGATACCCTGACCTGGGGTGCCTTCTCTTTTTCCCCAGGCATCAGACTTGATCTGACTGCCAGTTCCGGTGATCAGCTCAGTCCTTCCTTTGGTATTACCTGGCAACTGACCCCCACCAATTTGTTGCGCGCCTATACAGCCAAGGGGTACAGTTTGCCTTCCTTCCTTTTGGAGGGGAAATCTGAAAAGGTCTGGACCTCGCAGATTGGTCTCGAAAGCACGGCTGTCCCCTACCTCTGGCTGAAAAGCACACTGTTCCGTAATGATACCTGGGATGTAACCACGTATGACAGTGCCACCAGCACCTACAAATCTGAACGCCAGTTAAAATATGGCCTTGAGTTTGAGGCGAAGACCAACCCGGTCTTTGATACAGCCCTATCTCTTGGTTACAGTTTTGTTGATGCTCGGGACGCTGCGACCCATGAAATTATCAAGGATATCCCGCGCCATACTGTTCATCTGGGGCTGCAGTATGATGATCATCAGTATCTGAAGGCTGTGCTGAACGGCCGCCATATTTGGTGGAACGCTGCTGAGTATCATAACGGTTCCTATGGCGCTATGATCTGGGACCTGCATCTGACCGCGACGCCGTGGGGCCGTAAACTGTATGCGCCGGAGCTGTTCCTTTCTATCCGTAACATCTTTAACGGTTCTCAATACCTTGACGAGGCATTTAAAAACACTGGACGCTGGGTCGAAGGCGGCCTGAGGGTGGCGTTTTGAGGCTGCTGCGGCTGTGTATAGCAACCGTTGCCGTTATGATGATCATGGCTTCGAGCGCCTGCGCCTACGAGGTATTGATTCTGCAAAGCAGCCATGCCGCAGCCTACGATGAGGCCTTGCAAGGCGTACGCGCAATGCATAGGTTCAGTGAGCGGTTATTGGTGCTTAGTGATTACAACCATGTAGATATCCAGCAGATAGTTCGAGAGGAACACCCTAAGTTGCTAGTGGTTTTGGGAGACGCTGCCTATGCCACCGCCCGTAAGATCCGGCAACTGCCGGTTGTGGTGCTGATGGCGCCAAACTACCGTGGCGGCTCTGCTGGCCATCCCGCCATGACCGGTGTAACCCTGTATCTGCCGCCAGAACGTTATTTGGCCCTGTTTCATGCTCTGAAACTGCACCGGGTTGGCATGCTCGGTCATCCGGGCAAGAGCGGCCAATATATCCGTTGGGTGCAAAAGGTGGCGCCTGAATATGCGGTTGAGCCGGTGGTACGGGAGGTGGCGTCGCCACGGGATGTGTCAGGACAGTTAAATTCTTTGCAGGGTCAGGTGGATGCCCTGTGGTTGCTACCGGATGATACGGCGGTTGCCCGGGAGACCGTGGAAGCCTATTTTTTGTTTTCTCTGCAACAGCAGGTGCCGGTAATCGCCTTTTCCGGTGCCTATCTGCAATCTGGTGCTGCGGTTGCGCTTGACCTGAACCGCCATGATATGGGCAGGCAGGCCGGCAGCATGGTTGCGGCCTTGTTGGATGGTAAGGATGTGGCAAATCTGCCGGTGGAATTTCCGCGTAAGGCTGTGGTCAGAACCAACCTAACTGTGCTGCGACGCCTAGGGTTTGGACATGTTAATCTAAACAGCGGAGCGGAAAGCCGGTGAGTCCGCTCAGTCGTATTAAATCCTTTAACCATAGCTTCCTCAGTAAAATCTTTATTGCTTTTACGGTTCTGACCTTCCTGATCGCCGCATCGTTCATGGTCATTGCAACCAGAAACGAGATCCACAACTACCAGGAACGTGCTGACGAAAAGGCTCGTTTGCTGGCATCTATGCTGGCAGATACGGTTCGCCTGCCCCTGTTTGCGGGGGACCGTACAGGGTTACAGCAACGTGCTGCGGAAATGTTCAGAATCTCGCAGGTAGCAGCTATTACAATTAGCGACCATGACAACCAGCCCCTGGTTGATCTGAAAAACCAGGAACAGGGTACACACCCCATTCCCACCATCTCGGCAACCGCCAGTGTGCGGGCAGCTGCCTCTGCCCCAGGGGTAAACGATGCCTTGTCGGGGGTTCCCACGAACGGCACAACTCTGCTGGGGCAAGTCCGGGTAGCTATCGACACCAGCGATCTTCAGCGTTCCATATGGGGGACTGTGGCAAAGACCGCAGTGGTGGTCCTGCTGTTCTGGGGGACCTTTTTGCTGGTAACCTATCCGGTTCTGAAGCGGATCACCAAGTCCTTTGAAACATTGATCCAGGGACTTGACACCATGATGGATGGTGATTTCTCCCTGAAGATACCGGTTAAGTCGGATGACGAGGCTGGACGTGCCACCCAAGCGGTTAATCGTCTTGCTGAAGCATTGGAAGAACGGGAGGTGGAGAACCGGAGGCTGCAGGCTGAACTGCTGAATGCGGTCCGACTCGAAATGCAGGAGGAAAAGCGCTCCCTGATGGCCAAGATGATCCAGACCAACCGGATGACCTCACTTGGACTGTTGATTTCAAGTATGGCGCACAACATCAATACCCCGAACGGTGCCATCAAACTGGCTGCCCAGTATCTTCTCCGTTCCTGGAAGGATATTATGCCTTTGCTGGAAGGGGTGGCACGGGAAGAAGGGGATTTTCAGGTAGGTGGGTTGCGCTTCAGTGAGGCCAAGGGGGAGTTCGGCAGTGCCATTGAATCAATCAATCGCAATGCCGAAAGGGTTGAGACCGTTATTCAGGATCTGCGGGCCTACAATCTTGGTGAGCGTAGCCGACAGCTTGGTAGTATGTCGGTCAATCAGGCTGTTGAAGGAGCCTTGACCATCATTCGCGCCCATGGCAGCCAAGCGCAGATACCTCTGATTCCCCAACTGGCTGCGGACCTACCTGTCATTGAGGGGAATACGCATCAGGTTGAGCAGGTTGTGGTAAACCTGCTGCTTAATGCTATGCAGGCCATGCCTTCTGAGGCCACGGGGGTAGTGACCATCACCACCCGTCATGATGTGGCTACGCATGAGATACAGATTGCGGTGACGGATGAAGGAACCGGCTTGCCGGAGGTTGTCATGCAGAACCTGTTCGAGCCGTTTACCTCAACACGGATGGACAAGGGGGGCAGCGGACTGGGGCTGTATATTTCAAACTTCATTGTGGCTGAACATAAGGGCAGTATCACCTTTAGCGCCAATCATCCCCGGGGCACCATCGCAACCGTCCATCTGCCGGTTCCCGAGACGGGCCGACCTAATCCCTGACCGTCTGCCATTTTTTCTGGCCGCTCTGGTCCAGCTTGCGCTGAAGAGTCGGCCTGCTGATCCCCAACAGTTCTGCCGCGGCACTGCGATTCCCCTGAGCCTCTTCCATAGCCTCTTCCACCAGTAACAGCTCTACCTCTTCAAAAGTCGGGAACTCCGGGAAAATGCCGTTCAGCATAAACTGGTTGCTGCCGATGCGGCGGATCTGGTTGTTGAGCTTGCCGTAACCGGAGTTGAGTCCCTGGAAATCATCAAGCAGCAGCGTGCCTGACCAGTTGTTGGTGACGGCGTTGTTGATCTTGTTGATCAAC
>Ga0302238_1002819_pt1 | contig 11671 bp, 7 predicted proteins | sample AAG_UR_Asn_MG_FD_193527 | JGI IMG/M metagenome (GOLD analysis project Ga0302238, IMG submission 193527) | Enriched activated sludge microbial communities from anaerobic digester in WTTP, New Holstein, Wisconsin, United States - AAG_UR_Asn | ecosystem: Engineered > Bioreactor > Anaerobic >...
GGCGTCTGCGTCGCCGAGGGCGAAGGCAACACCCCCACCGAGAAGGGGCAAATCCTCGTAACCGAAGTTATGCCCAAGTCCCAGGATGGCTCCTCCGACGATGGCGAGTGGTTCGAGATCTTCAACAACACCGCAATGGTGCTCGACCTGGGCGGCTGCAAGGTCACCGACCTCGAGGGTACCTCCACGCTGGCCTCGCCATTCCTCATCGGACCCGGCGAATACATGGTGTTTGCCCGCTCCGCAGACCCCGTCAAGAACCACGGCATCGAAGCCGACTTCGTCTACGCCTCCACCCTGCAACTGGCCAACGGTGGCGACCAGATCATCGTGAGCTGCGGCGAGGTTACCGTGGACCAGGTCGACTACGATGGCACCTGGGTTATGACCGGCGTCTCCATTCAGTTGAGCAACGACCTCTACGACGAAGAACTCAACGACGACCTCGCTGCCTGGTGCCTCTCCACCTCTTCCTTCGGCACTGCCGGCAAGCTTGGTACTCCCGGCCTCGAGAACATCCTCTGCGAGCCCCCGCCCCCGCCCACCGTTGACTGGTGCCGCTTCCAGCACCCCACCTACGCCGAAGTGGCCCCCGGCGGCGAAGTGAACGTCTACGTCCGTATCTACGAAGAGGGTGTTACCACTGTAACTCCCCAGGTTGATACAATCGTTGGTCTCGTGACCGAAGCCGGCTTCGGCGCCGAAGGTACCGACCCCGCCATGGATAGCGGATGGGTCTGGACCTTGGGCACGGCAACACCCGATTGGAATGCCAACACGGCCGGCGAGCCCAACAACGACGAGTACATGGCCACGCTCACGGCCCCCTCGGAAGAGGCCATCCTCGACATGGCCTGGAGGATCTCCCTCGATTCGGGCGAAAACTGGGTCTACTGCGACCTCGACAAGGGCGACGGAATGGACGGCTCCGAAGACGGCTACTCCCCCGACAACGCGGCCGTGCTCATGGTGATAGAGCCCGTAGACCCCTGCACCCCCAACCCCTGCACAGAGATCCCCGCTGCCACTTGCCAGAGCCCCACCGTAGCCGTCACATACGGCGGCCCCGGTGCGTGCAGCGTTGTGAACGATGCGGCAGAGTGCGACTACACTGAAAACGTCGTGGACTGCGCCATCGATGGTAAGACATGCCTCAACGGCGCCTGCATCCTCCCCGGCCAAGGCGACAAACCCGGCGCCGGAGAGGTCTTCTTCACCGAGTTCATGGCTAACTCCCAGTCCGGCACCGACGACGGTGAGTGGGTGGAACTCTACAACATCGCCTCGGTTCCTCTTGATCTCGGTGGTTGCGTGCTCAAAGACAACGGCACCAATACCCACACCATACTCGGTACGCTGGTGGTTCAGCCCGGTGACTTCGTGGTCCTGGGAAAGAGCCTCGACCCACTCAAGAACTGGGGCGCCCCGGTTGATTACGTCTACACCAACTACTTCCTGGGCAACAGCGGCGATGCCCTCATCCTTGAGTGCGACGGGACCATCATCGATCAGGTTGAGTACACCTCGGCCATGATCTCTCTTGGCGTCTCAACCCAGCTCAGCACTCTCCACTTCGATGATGTCGAGAACGACGAAGCGGCCAACTGGTGCCTCTCCAAGGCCGACTTCGGCACCGACGGAAAGAAGGGCACGCCAGGCAGCGACAACTGGGACTGCGTACCCAACACCGTCGACTGGTGCCGCTTCCAGCACCCCCTCACGGGCGCAATCGAGGCGGGCCAGTCTCTGGACGTATTCGGCAGGATTTATGAGGCAGGCGTCACCGACCAGACCACCGGCATCGACGCCTTCCCCGGACTGGTAGTCCAAGCCGGCTACGGTGCCGATGGCAGCACCCCCGACAATGCGTGGATGTGGGTTGACGCCACCGCGGGAATCGACTGGGATGGCAGTGTATGGGGAGAGAATAACAATGATGAGTACAAGGGGGTACTGACAGTATCAGTGGCCGGTACCTACGACATGGCCTTCCGAGTGGCCATCGACAACGGCCCCTGGACCTACTGCGACACCGACGCTGGCGATGGCATGGACGGTTCGGAGAACGGCTACCAGGTTGAGTACGCCGCTTCCCTGGAAGTGGCCCCTCAGTCCAATCCTTGCGACCCCAACCCCTGCATCCCCGTGAAGCTGCGTGACTGCGACGGCAACACAGCCGTTGAGTACGCCTCCCCCGGCACCTGCACCGTGGTTGACTCCGCTGCCTCGTGTGAATACGCCGAGAACCGCCTGGACTGCACCCTGGACGGCAAAGTGTGCGTCAACGGACTCTGCGAAGCCTCAGGGGGAACTCCTAACCCCTACTTCAGCGAGTATGTCGAAGGTGCCAGCAATAATAAGGCAGTGGAGATCTACAACGGTGGCACTGCTGATCTCGACCTCTCTACGTGTGCAGTGAAGCTCTACAGCAATGGCAGCGCCGCTGCCTCCAGCACCATGGCCCTGACTGGCACCACCCTGGCCGCCGGACAAGTTTATGTGCTGTGCAATAGCTCGATTGCCGACACAACCAATTGCGATCAGACGACTGGCACATTGACTCATAATGGTGATGATGCGCTGGAACTGGTCTGTGATGGCGTGACCTACGACATCATTGGCCAGATTGGCTTCGACCCAGGCACCGCCTGGGTCGCTGACTCCGTCTCAACGTTGGACATGACCCTGCGAGTCCGTTGCTCCATCACCGCCGGCGACACCAACGGCACCGACGTCTACGACCCCAGCGTCCCCTTCGCTGCCTTTGCCAAAGACGACCTGACGGATTTGGGAACCTATACCTGCGCTAATAACTGACGTTGCAGGTCTGCGGTGGGGGTGACGTCAGCCTTACCTAAGCCCCCGCCAAGGCCGACCCCCGTACTACCGCAGCGCTCCGCCAAGGCCGATGTACCGGCTCCCCCAGCTTGTGCCTGGGGGCGGGGGGGGAGCGCCGTGAGCTTGTCGAACGGCTGACGTCGCCCTGACCGAAGCGCGCCATGTTGCGGTTGGGGCTTTAGCTGCAGGTCTGTGGAGGGGGTGACGTCGCCCTGCTCGGCGTTCCCTTGCCTCCGGATGCAATTGCGTGTATCTATCGACCCGCTCCCCCCGAGGGGTGACCATACTCTGCAATCTGGGGTGTTGATGAAGCGGTCTGTGGATGTCCGGCCCGGCTTGGGGCCGCTGCGAACATGGTTCCTGGTGGCTCTGCCTGCCTTTCTGGCCATCGGTGCACCGGGGCTCTCCTACGGGGGCGATGGGGAGGTTCCCGTTATCGAGCAGGGTAGGGAGTCCGAGGTTCTTGGGCTCTTCGCACCCCACAAACTCGAAGAAGAGCTTACTGCGGGATGGCGTCTTGAGAATGTAGCCATAAAATGGGGTAGTATAGACGTTGAATTACTGCATATAGAGAGTGGGGAAATTGTAGGTTTCACGTTGGAGCATCCGCAGCGGGCCGACGATGGGGCAAGGAGAATAGGCAGCTTTGCGCTGGTGAAGCTGCGGGGCTTGGACGAGGGGGCTTTGGGTGGTGGTGAGGGCGTGGCAGGCCCCGGTGGAGGTGCTATTGCTGCCTTGGACATGGTGTTGAAGGCGGTGGAGCGTAACGACGCAGGGCAGTTCTGGAGGGCGACGTCGGAGAAGGAGGGGGTTGGAACGAAGGGCATAGCGGTGACCGGGGGGCTGGCCCTGGGGGACGCCGATGCCTGGTACGTCGTGCCGCTGAAGCTCTTAGGCGATGGCCTTCTTCGGGCTCTGTTCATCGGCGCCATACTCATCTTCTTCGGATTTCGGAGAGGGGAGCGTCACCAGCCATGGATCAGACCTGCCCTTGCGGGGGTGATAGTTGCGGGGTTGCTTCTCAGGCTGCTGCTCAGCCAAGAAACCACCATGAGCGCATGGCCATACTCACGTATCCCTGATATGACCTATCGGGTCTTCTACGGCCCTTTGGTGTCTTGGTTGACCCAGTTGTTTGGCATATCTATTACCCTCCATAATGCTGCCCACTGGTTCACGTTTTTTATGGCTGTGCTTGGCCCCTTAGCTGCGTTTGTACATGGTAGATATCTTCTGGGTTGTGATCGCAAGGCCCTTGTCGCTGCCTTTGGACTTGCCTTTTTGCCTATGCATATAAGGTTTTCTCTTTCAGAGACGGAGTTTATGCCATCCATTGTTGTGTCTGCTATTGCCTTTGCGCTGACGCATGTGGCCATGAGCGACCCGAAGGTGTGGGCCCGTTGGCTGGCCACGGCGCTGCTGCTCTGGATAGTGCCCGTGATGGTGACGTTGAGGCCGCTGAACGTGCTGTTTCTGCCGCTGCTGGCGTGGGTGATTGTCTTCATGCGGCGGGAGAGTGCGACGGTAGGGCGGAGACTTCTGGTGGGGGCCGCATCGGTGCTGGTGGGCGGTATTGTGGGCTATCTGAATCTCTCCACGGCATTCTCGCAGCAGGTATCGGAGGGGTTGGCTTTCTCAACTCTGCTGAGGGCAGGGACGAACCTGGTTGACCCCTGGGGTAACACCCTCATCAACCCCTGGATGACCCCCCTGGTCTTCAGCCTGGGCGCACTCTTCGGGGCCGTGCTGTTGTGGCGTGCCAGGGGAGAGGAGCGGGTGCGGGGCATCTTCCTGGTCTTCTGGCTGCTGATGTTCCTCGGGTTCCACGCAGCCGTGATTCCGCCCGAGGTGATGATGATGGCCCGATACCATCTGCACCTGGTGATACCTTTCGTCCTGCTCTGGAGCACGGCGGGGCTCTGGCTGTGGAACCGAGGGCGAAAGTGGCTGGTGGTTGGGGCGGCGGCCGTGTGCCTCTCTCCGCTGATTCATATTGGTTTTATAACCGATACCGATTTCAATGATATGAAAGAATATGATTTCGTTATCGAGTCCGCTGCGTCGCTGCCTGATGGGTGCACCGTATTGGAGTACGTTGGGCCTCCCAGCGAGGAGCCGAACATGAGGTTCCGCATGGCCTCTCACGCCATCAAGGAGGGTGCCGAGACCTTCCGGCTGAACGTCATCTCCATTGGAGCGCCCATAGACCTCTCGATACCCGACGGAGGGGCGCAGATGGATCCCCTGCGTCCGGAGGTGAGGGAGCTACTGGCCAATCCGCCCCAGTGTCTCTACTACTTCGAGGGCCTGCCTTGCACGGGGGTGAAGCACCCAGACCACCACCAGGCCCCGGCCTGCGAGGCCATGCGCAATTCTATCCCCCTGGAAGAGCACTCAAATGTGACAGTAGATTTCCGGCCCTACGACCAACAAACAGTAAATGGGGTAAGGGAGGAGCTGGACACGGTAACGTTCAGGCTATTCAAGGTAGTGCCGGGGCGGTAGGTTGCCGGCCCTGCAGTCTCCCTCGTAAGATCAGGCAGCGAATCTGACTACTTCCAGTTCGCTTCCCCGGTTTCGGTTCTCCAGCAGCGACTCGATTCTTGCCACGGCGTGGTCGGAAATCAGGATCTTTTGTAGCGGTGCTGCAGGAGGCCTCGCTTGTGGCCCAACTTCAGATGGCCCCGGTCCGGTAGGAGACCAGGTGGTCTCAAGTGGTCCGGAGTAGTTTCCTGTTGCTCCCACAGTGGTAACAGACTATGCTTGCTCCCGAGGTGGGAGCGGATGAGGATCATTGCCCGCAAGACGCTGAAGGATTTCTGGGAGGCTGGGCACGCCGATGCGGAGCAGCCTCTCAAGGCTTGGTTCGCGGAGGTGGAAGGGGCCGACTGGTCCAACATGGCTCACATCAAGGACCGGTATGCCCACGCCAGCATCCTGGATTCCGAGCGGGTGGTGTTCAATATTGGTGGCAACAAATACCGGTTGGTGGCCAAGGTTTGGTTTCCCGGCAAGACGGTTTGGGTGAAATTCGTGGGCACCCACTCCGAGTACGATGCCATAGAAGTCCGTTCCCTATAGGAGGTGACCGATGAGCATTAGACCGATTCGCACCGATATCGACCACGCCGTAGCTCTGGCCGAGGTCGAGCGTCTCTGGGGTGCCCCCGAGGGCACTCCGGAAGCCGAGCGGCTTGAGGTGCTGGTGACACTGGTCCACGCGTTCGAGAACGAGCATCATGTAATCGACCCGCCGGACCCAATAGAGGCCATCCTGTTTCGACTGGAGCAACAGGGGCTCACTCGGAAGGAATTGGAACCGATGATCGGCAGCAGAGCCAGGGTCTCCGAGGTACTCAGCCGTAAGCGCCCTCTGACCCTGGCGATGATTCGGCGCTTGCGTCGTGGCCTTGGCATCTCGGCGGATGTGCTGGTGGGGGATGAACGTCGGGTGGCTGGTTGAGAACGAAATCTGACTATGCAGCGATGGGGAACGGCACTTCAAGAGGCGCGTGCTGCACGGGAGAGAGCTTTCTGAGGCCGACCTCCAACAACTCAGCCACGATACGCCGATGTCTTCTCCTTCCGGTCTGAATGGCCACCCGTCAGTCCATTAGCCAGGGAGTCATATGTCAAGAAGGTAGGAACTCTGTTCGGATTGGGGTTTGTTCTGGAACGGTGGTGGGAGTGAGGGCGGCATTGGAGAGTGAGCCCAATTCCATGGCCACCCCGGTCTCGATGTAATACAACCACCACAACAACAATCGTCCGTTCCGGAGGTTGATGATGAGTGGCGTATCCCTGATAGCGGCGTTGGCCATTTCGTTGCTTGGTGCATAGCCGTTGTGGCCGGACATTTCGAAGATGCCAGCGACGACCGGTGGTGGTGAGAATGATGTTGCGGTGGTGGTGGCGGTGGAAAGCAACACTGCGCTGCCCGCGGCTGGTGAGGCCGTCGACGGGAATAGCCCCAATGGCTCAGTGCTCAACGGCCCGGCAGGCCTGGTCTTTGTCTACAGCAACCCGGCCAAGCTCTACTTCGCCAAAACAGAGACCACGGTCTCCCAATACCGTGCCTGCGTAGAAGCCGGGGCCTGTAGCAAAGAGAACCATCGCACGAAGGCCGACACTTCGTACTGCAACTGGGGCCACTCGGACCGAGACGATCATCCCATGAACTGTCTCAACTGGCACGGAGCCACGCAGTTCTGCGCCTGGGTTGGTGGTCGCCTTCCCACCGAGGACGAGTGGTACGCTGAGGCCAGCAATGGTGGTTCCAGGCAGTATCCCTGGGGTGATACCGAGGTAACCTGCGACCGGGCCATCTGGGGCGACGGCAGCAACACCGATGGTTGTGGCAGAGACAGCACCTGGCCCGTCTGCTCGAAAACCGCTGGTAACAGCGTCAGCGGTCTTTGCGACATGAGCGGGAACGTCTGGGAATGGACTTCAACGCAGGAATCATCCGGGCGGGTGTTGCGCGGGGGGTCGTGGGACAGTAATGACGCTCCGGACCTGCGGGCTTCTGGTCGCGGCAGGGCCGGTCCCGGCGGCAGGGTCGTCGACGACGGGGTTCGGTGCGTGCGGGTGTCCCAGTGATTTTCTGAAATTCTGAACTTCTGTATTTCTGTTTTTTCTGACTGTCCTTTCTGGTGTTACCACCTTATTGTTATGTATTGATATCTGTTTGTAGGGGACGTGCCACGCGTCCCTGCGGCTGCGTGTCGCCGATGCGTTGCGGTTGGGCGGATATGCGTGTCACCGATGCGTTGGGGTTGGGCGGATATGCGTGTCACCGTGGCGCTGCGGTTGGGCGGTCCCAGGGCTCCGGCGCCGGCGTTGCCGTCGCCTGCGGCCTGGGCTACTTAAGCGCCGCCCCTCTGGGGCTCTGTTCGGATTGGGTTTTGTTCTGGAACGGTGGTGGGGGTGAGGTTGGTGTTGATGGGGGCCGCAATTGCGTTGCATCATGCGTCTGGATGTAATACAACCACCACAACGACAAGGGCCTATTCCGGAGGTTGATGATGAGTGGCGTATCCCTGATGGCGGCGTTAGCCATTTCGTTGCTTGGTGCCGAGCCCATGTGGCCGGACATTTCGAAGATGCCTGCTGCCACCGGTGGTGGAGAGAAGGATGTGGCTGTGGTTGTGGCTGTGGAGGACTATTTCGCTCTGCCTGCGGTTCGTGGGGCTGGGGATCTGGGGGTAGCTTGGTTCAATTATCTTCGGAACGTTCGGAAAGTTCCGTTGGTGGTGCTGGTTCGTGACAAGAATGCCACGGCCAACGGGATTCGGGATGCTGTGGAGAAGATCCGGGGCAAGGCGAAGGATGGTGGTAGGGCTTGGTTTGTCTTCATTGGCCACGGGGCACCCAGCGAGGATGGAACCGACGGAGTTCTGGTGGGGGTCTCGGCGCAGGCGACTCAGAGGGACTTCTTTCCGAACTCCGTTGCCCGGGGCGAGATCCTGCAACTGCTGGCTGGGGCCGGTGGAAGCGAGCCTCCGGTGGTGGTCATAGACGCCTGCTTCTCAGGCACCGACGTGCAGGGCAAGACGCTGATAACCGATGCACAGTTTGCCATGAACGTGCAGGTTTTGGATACGAAGGAGGCCACGGTTCTGACGGCCGGTCGGGCCGGCGACATTGCCGGTTCTTTGCCTGGCGGAAGCGGTCCGGCGTTCAGCTACCTGATGCTGGGGGCCCTGCGAGGCTGGGGCGACCAGGACGGCGACGGAGTGGTGACCACTGAAGAGGCAGTTCAATACGCACAAGAGGCGCTGTTGCAACTTGACCCATCCCGCCAGCAGCAGCCCCAGCACAGCGGCGTTGCGCAGGCCCTGGTGGGCAGGAAAGGAATCAAGTTGGAACCGGGCCCAGACCTGGGGGATATCGTGCTGAAGCTCAGCGGCGGGGTGAAGACGTCCCCAGCGGGCAACGAAGACATGCTGGAGAAGCTGGCCGCACTTGAGAAGGCCAGGAGACTGCGTGAGGAGGCCGAAGCGGCCGAAGCAGCGGCCAAGGCGGCCGCTGCCAAGAGCCATCAGGCCGAGGTTGACCAACTCTGGGCTCAGGTGAAGGCCGTGGCCGAGGGCGGTGGCCCCGAAGGCAAGGAGGCCGTGGAGCTGTTCTTGAAGCGTTACGCCAACCACCCGCTTGGCAATCCCCGAGCCGGCGAAGCCACGGCGATGCTTGAGCGGTTCAAACCAAAACCCAAGCCCTCCGACGGCCAAAGGGGCTCCGGGGGCACAAAAGGCCCAACAACCTTGCAGTGGGTCTACAGCAACCCAGCCAAGCTCTACTTCGCCAAGACAGAGACCACGGTCTCCCAATACCGTGCCTGCGTACAAGCCGGGGCGTGTAGCAAGGAGAACCACCGCACGAAGGCCGACACTTCGTACTGCAACTGGGGCCACTCGGACCGTGACGATCATCCCATGAACTGTCTCAACTGGCACGGCGCCACGCAGTTCTGCGCCTGGGTTGGGGGGCGCCTTCCCACGGAGGACGAGTGGTACGCCGAGGCCAGCAATGGTGGCTCCAGAAAGTACCCGTGGGGCGATACCGAGGTTACCTGCGACCGGGCTATCTGGGGTGATGGCAGCAACACCGATGGTTGTGGTAAAGACAGCACCTGGCCGGTCTGCTCGAAAACCGCGGGAAACAGCGTCAGCGGCACGTGCGATATGAGTGGCAACGTCTGGGAATGGACCTCAACGCAGGAATCATCCGGGCGGGTGTTGCGCGGCGGGTCGTGGGACGATGATGGCGCTACGAACCTGCGGGCCTCTGCTCGCTACTGGAACGTTCCCGGCAGCGGGGACAGCAACATCGGGGTTCGGTGCGTGCGGGTGTCCCAGTGATTTTCTGAAATTCTGAACTTCTGTATTTCTGTTGTTTCTGACTGTTCTTTCTGTTGTTCTTTCTGTGTTATGTGTTATGTGTTATGTGTTGTGTGTTTTGGCTTGTTGTTTGTTGTTTGTTGTTTGTTGTTTGTTGTGGTTGTGTTATGTGGGTGTTGATGTAAAGTTGTCAATAGCAGGGTGCCATGAAGCAGTCGCCGATATTTATCAAGACGTATGAGACCATGGTCTGGGTAATGGGGCGAACGGCGAAATTTCCTAAGAATTACAGGTTTCTTTTGGGAATGAGGATGGAAAACTGCCTTATGGATTTTATTGAGGGCTTAGGAGATGCAGCGCGTTTAAAGTGCCCGAAGGAACAGTCCGATGTATTGGGACGGATGGATATCTTGTTGGGGCGGCTGAAATTACATGGCCGTTTGGCGAAAGACTTACAGCTAATAAGCCTTAATCAGTACGAATACCTATCGGAGAGATTGGATGAAGTTGGGAGATTGCTTGGTGGATGGCAAAGGAGACTGCACAAAGGGTCCCAACCCGCTTCGGCGGATTGAGATAGGGTACGGAGGGGATCATCCGGGCGGGTGTTGCGCGGCGGTTCGTGGAACAATAATGACACAACGAACCTGCGGGCCTCTGCTCGCAACAGGAACGATCCCGGCAACAGGAACAACAACAACGGGGTTCGGTGCGTGCGGGTGTCCCAGTGCTGCGTTTGGGTTTCCGAGGTCTTCGGCGTTCAAGGACGCCGGGGTACGATTCTTGAACGAATCACACCCTTCCGTGTCCTGGCCAGGTCAGCAATGGCATGGCCAAAAACAACTTGGCAGCCCGGCCCCTAGTAGGCCCTCGGGTTCGAAACGGGTCGGGTCGCCTACAACAGTTCCTTGGCAACGCTTTGGAAGATGAAAAGAATTGGGTGGCTGTGGCAGGATGTGACGTCGTTCGAGAACCTGTTGGCGGCGGCCTATCAGGTGCTTCGTGGCAAGCGTGACCAGGAGAATGCTGGGGATTTCTTCTTCGATCTGGAAGGGAACCTGTTGCGCCTGCGTTCGGAGCTGCGCAGTGGTAGCTATTACCCTGGGGAGTACCGAACGTTCTGGATCAGCGATCCTAAGCCCAGGCTGATTTCGGCAGCGCCGTTCCGAGATCGGGTTGTTCATCACGCACTTGTCAACATCATTGAGCCGGTCTTTGAGAGGCGATTCATAGAGCATTCCTACGCGTGCAGAACAGGGAAGGGAACGCACCGGGCCTTGAAGCAGTTTATCCACTGGGCCCGCTCCAGCAAGTATGTACTGAAAATGGACATCAGAAAGTTTTTTCCGTGTATCGATCATGATATCATGAATCAAAGGATTGCTGCGACGCTGAAGGATCCATTCGTTTTGCGGTTATGTGAAATAATAATAGAGGCATCAAATACTCAGGAGCGGGTGATACAATATTTCCCCGGCGATGATCTGTTCACACCAACGGAGCGCAGGATTGGCTTGCCAATCGGGAATCTCACCAGTCAGTTTTTTGCCAATATTTATCTCGATAATCTAGACCATTTCATAAAGGAGAAATTGAAAATTACCAAGTATTTACGATATGTTGACGACTTTTGTTGTTGTTCAAACGACAAGGGTTTCCTGCACGAGGTTCGCCGTGCGATCGTCGAGCATCTTGCTGATTACCGATTGAAGCTGAACGAGGGCAAGAGCCGTGTTCGCCAGGTGAAGGAGGGGATTGAGTTTCTGGGATTCGTGGTGTTTCCCGGCACAATCCGTTTGAACCAGAGGTCCATTCGACGGCAGAGAGGCCGGCTCAAGCGCCTACAGTGGCAGTACGGCAGCGGGGAGATTTTGTGGGATGACCTGGCGGCCTCTTTGATGGCCTGGAACGCACATGCAAGTCATGGGAACACTTGGCGGCTGCGTGAGGATATCTTTCAGAACACGGTGTTTCGAGTGCCATAGACCGGATGT
>Ga0302238_1002823_pt1 | contig 11658 bp, 8 predicted proteins | sample AAG_UR_Asn_MG_FD_193527 | JGI IMG/M metagenome (GOLD analysis project Ga0302238, IMG submission 193527) | Enriched activated sludge microbial communities from anaerobic digester in WTTP, New Holstein, Wisconsin, United States - AAG_UR_Asn | ecosystem: Engineered > Bioreactor > Anaerobic >...
ATTTTCTGGTTTAAGGAAGTTGAGCACCAGATGGGAACTGAGGAAGCCCTAAAGGTCTTGAGCGATGCCTATACCAAAAGCTACAATATTCAAATGAACAGGCTGGCCAAGATATTCGGCTTTGAGATGGTTAATGGCGTGCCTAAGCTTTTGCTGGACATGCCCAAAGATAAATTATTGGACGTTCTCACCAATCTCGGCGCCAACTGGCTGGCCAATGATGGGATCTGGTTCCAGGCGGTAGAATTCAAACACGGAATGAATGATGCAAAACGCTGCAATGACACCTGCTGGGCCAAATTTTCCCCGTTTGAAGCCTGGTCGATCAAGCGTTACCTCAACCTGGAGGATAAACCGGGCCTGGAGGGACTAAAAAAAGCTCTGCAACTCAGGATGTATGCCCGCATCAATGTACAGTCGATTATGGATGAAAGCCCCACCAGCATTGTTTTCCAGATGAACGATTGTCGAGTCCAGTCCGCCCGCAAACGGCAGGGTTTGGATGATTATCCCTGTAAATCAGCCGGTTTGGTTGAATACGGCAGTTTTGCCAGGGCCATTGATTCCAGAATCCGCACCGAGTGTGTAGGGTGCCCGCCCGATGCCCATCCCGATGAATGGTTCTGCGCCTGGAGGTTCATCCTGGAAGAATAACGAGGCGATTGTATTGATTCGAAGAATGAAGTTAAGAAAGTAATCCTGATGTTCGGCTAATTCCAAAGGAATGACCCAGATCGCCGGGAAGACCGGTTTGGGGCGGGAAAGTTCGTACAAAGCATTATCAGCGGAAGGCAACCCAGAATTTTCCACTGTGCTGAAAGTTGTCCAAGCTCTGGGTTTACAATTACACGCCCGATCCGGAAAAACGCGAAAAGCCGCAATTAAATTAAGTGTTGCACCCCCGAAAGTCCCAAATAGTATCTCCTCTTCTTGCGAAGCACATTCAATCGGCATATAGATTCAGCTTATTCCGCCGATTCTCGAAGTCCGGCATCAGCCGGTGCAGTAATTTCCAAAATTCAGGACCGTGGTGTTTAACTTTAAAATGGCAGAGCTCGTGGATGATGACGTAGTCGATGCAATCTTTTGGCGTCTTAATAAGCTCCAGATTCAAAGTGACCAGGCCGCGGGAAGAATAGCTTCCCCAGCGGCTGGTCATTTTTCGTATCATTAAATTTGGAAGCCCAATACCCTCGCGGTGCGCTTTTTGGTGACAGGCAATCAAACGCTCCTGGAAGATCTCTCTGGCGTGGTAGCGGTACCAGCTCTCTAATAATGACTTTGTCCGCTCCGGTAAAATATCCCCTTTAATTGTCACCCGAAGATAACCGCGCAAACATTTAACGCTGTCTGCATTGCCCTGTTCAGTCTTCAGCCGGTATTGTCGCCCCAGATAGCGGTGCGTCTCGCCGCTGATATAACGGCGTTCGGGTTGTTTGGGCAGATACTGCTCAAAATCGCGCCAGGATTTCCTGATCCATCCCGCACGACGATGCACAAACTCTCTAATTTTCTCGATGCTCACGCCATGTGGCGCTCTGACCGTTACCGACAAGTCCGGATGCACACTCAGGCTAATGGTCTTGCGCTGCGAGTAAAAATATCGATACGGGATTTCGATAGCCCCCCAAGTGATGCTGTCACTTTGTCCCATCAACCACCTGCAAGCTTCTTGGCGATGGAAATGCAGCGTTCGATGATAGCGTCCATATCGGGTGTATCGAGGCTGACGCCATACCGCTCACGCGCTTCAAACAGAAAGTCATCGATGGCATTGGCCATGTCTTTCTGAATATCGTCGCGCACCGTCCAATCTCGCCCCTTCAAAGGGTCAAGTATCTTCTCGATGGCAATCGCCATATCACTGGCTATCTTTTTTCTCTCGGCCTGATCCGCGCCGTAGCTTGCCATCACCTCGCCCACCACGCCATAATAAGCGGGTGCTTCACGATAGTTTGCCAGTTCGCCGGGCATTTCCGTGTCGTGTCCCTGCCGGACGGTGGCCAAATACTCTTTTACTTTGCTGAGATATTCGGCATCGCTGATCCGTGCATTTTGGTAATCGTCGATGGCCTTCTGAACCAGATCGGCAAATCTTTTAAAGAAGACAGGATCTTCGTCCATTCGTTCGTAGATGGTTTTTGCCAGCCGATTCGCAATAACATCCGCTTTCGCCGCCGGACCGATTCGCCGCTCCACTTCATGATCGAAAGCATCGACGTCAAAGATATTGACCAGTTTGGTCACCACTTCCATGTCCGGCGCCTGGATATGACTGTCCATTATCTTGCGGATTTGCTTTTCATACTGGCTGTAATCGATAGCCTCGGCAAATCGCTGCTGCACCGAAGCGCGCAAGCTCCGGAATCTTTTAAGGTCGTCTTTATATGTCTTAATTTGTTCCGGTGACGTATCCTCATAAAAATGCTCAGTGGACAACGCCACAGCCAGCGCCTGCTGAAAAGCTGTTAAGGCTTCATAGAATGCCTGCCGCTTATCCGCAGGCGTCAGGCTCTGTTCCATGGCCTCATTGTCCAGCTTGTTGCCGACCGCCTTGAACACATCCCAGACATTGGTGTGCTTCTGCGGCAGAGTCCTTACCTCGGCGCGGGTATCGATAATCGCACCGGTCATATCCACATCAGACGGGTCAAAACCTCCCAAGGCATCGTAGGTGTTCATGGCTTCATTCAGTTCGCCCAGCACACCGCGATAATCCACGATATAGCCGAAGTCCTTGCCGGTAAAAATACGATTAACACGGGCGATGGCCTGGAGGATGCTATGCTCCTTGAGAGGTTTGTCTATATAGAGGACCGTATTGCGGGGCTCATCGAATCCGGTCAGCAACTTATCTACTACGATAAGAATTTCGACCCCGTCAGAACGACCAAAAGATGCTATCAGTTGTTTGACATACTCTTCCTCTTTCCCGAAACGCTGCATCATATCTTTCCAGAAGGCATTGACAATTGATTCGTCTTCTTCCTCAATCAATTCATGCTCCTTTCTGGTATCCGGCGGTGACATAATCACTTCTACATCAATCATCCCGTATTCCTTAAAGAATTTGCGGTAAAGGATGGCGCTGGTTCGGGAATCCGCTGCAAGCTGTGCTTTGAAGCCGGTTCCTTGGAAGTTGTCCCGATAGTGGATACTGATGTCAAAGGCGATCAAACGCAGCCGCTGTTCGGCCTTATTGACGGCCTCTTTGGTGGCCATTTTCCGCTTCAGGTCTACTTTTTGGGCGTCGCTGAGATTGGCCGTCACCCGGTCAAACCAGCGCTGCATGGCTTCTTGATTCTGCGTGAGCAAGGCCATGCGCCCCTCATACAGCAATGGAGCCACTGCCTCGTCTTCCACCGCCTGCCGCATAGTGTAAGAGTGGATGAATCCGCCGAATTTGCGGGCCGTGCTTTTCTCTTTCTTTAAAAGTGGCGTCCCGGTGAAACCCAAATAACAGGCATTGTTAAACACACGGCGCATTTGAGCCGCCGTAGTTCCGTAGTTGGTCCGGTGGCTTTCGTCCACCAGAACGAAAATGTTGGGGTTGGTATCGGTGACCCCATACTTCCCTTTGACCGTGCTGAACTTGTTGATGATCGTCGTAATGACTCTGGCTTTCCCCTCGGTAATCAGCCGCACCAGATGCTCTCCGGTGTTGGCTTTCTCCGCCGTCTTGCCGCATGCCCCAAAAGTGCGCCAAATCTGATCATCCAGGTCCACACGATCGGTAACGATGATAACCCGGGGATTGGAGATGGCGGGATGAAGCGCCAGCGCCTTGGCCAGCATCACCATGGTCAAAGACTTGCCGCTGCCGGTTGTATGCCAGATAACCCCACCTTGCCGCACGCCCTCGCGCAGCGGAAGAACCCATTCTATGGTGTGCTTCACCGCATAGTATTGCTGGTAACGGGCAATTTTACGCACTCCGGCATCGAAGACGATATAACCGTACATCAGCTCCAGCAGCCGTTCCGGACGCAGAAGAGCCCAAAGGGTTTTATCCTGTATGGTCGGCAGACGATCACCTCCGGCCCAGAGATCCTGAAAATACCGTCTGGCATCACGGTAGGCTGCGGCATCCTTTTCTTCCAGGGGGGCAAATATCTTGGCCTCTACTTCCGCCGGCAAGCGCGTGTTGGCCGTGGCATGCACGGCCTGATCGAACGAACCTTCCTCTTTCCAGACGCTCCAATATTTACGGGGCGTGCCGACCGTGCCATAACGGGCTTCGTTGACGCTCGTGCCGATCAGCAACTGGGCAAACTGGAAGAGGTGCGGAATATAGTCGTCCTTCTGGTTGCGGATCATCTGCTCAATGGCCGTCTCGATTTGCTTCTGCCCGGCCTGACGATCCTTGTCCCGCCGCTTGCATTCCATAATCACAAAGGGAATACCGTTCACAAAAAGCGCCAGATCGGGTCGGGCCGTTTCATGGGAGCGGCTGCGTTCCACAGCAAACTCGCTTGTGACATGATAGACGTTTTTCTCAGGATTCCGCCAGTTGACGTAGTGCAGCGACCGCCCTTTGCGGTCGCCGCCGATGGTCTGGTCCAGGCTGGTTCCCAGAGTCAGCAGATGGTAGATTTTCTCGTTGGTGCGGATCAGTCCGTCAAAAGGTTCGTCGGTCAGCCGCCGAAGCGCCTCGGCGATGTTGGCGTCGCTGAAAAGATGCGTCTCTCCTTTGACCTCGATTCGGTTATTGGCCGTAAGCCAGGGACTGAGCACTTCGGTCAGAACAACCTGATGCTGTTTGCCGTTACGCAGCCGGAGGGCTTCTTCGCGGCTCAGATATCGCCACCCCAGGGCGGAAAGAACCTGGATTGCCGGAATGACGGAATCGAAATCTTCGAGATAGGAAAGATTCATAAAAGCTCCAATTACGACCATTTTCCTGACATCCGGAAAATGGTTCCCTACATTTTTACTCGTAACTTACCGGTCAATAGTTGCTGCATGAGACCTTTTTTCTGCTCTTTCAAAGCATCGAGCTGAGAACGAAGAAGTTCAAGTTCGCGGTCGGCGGTTTCGATAATATTGACGATGGCCTGCTGTTCCTCAATCGAAGGGTGCGGGACGTGGATTTTGGCGAAATCGTTCCATCGTAAACTTCCACGCCTATCGACAGATGCACTGGTGTTGCTGGCAAAGATATGACGATATGTTTCAGTTTTCAGAATCAGGAACAAAAAAAGCTCGTCCATCGTGTCGTTAGTTTGAAAGACCGTATAGATTGGGCGAATCAAGGCTTCATCATAGCTGCCTTGATATCCTATGGAACCTTCATCAATGTGATTTGTCGCATAGGCAAACTGGCCCCGCCGAACGATCTTGTAATTGGAAAGGTCTTCGCTGAAAATGCGTTTACCAAAGTATGTCAGGCTGTCTACAAGACCTTGATGTTTGGTACAAGAGAGAACGGAGCGTGCGGATTCATTGCCATTGCGCTCGGAAACTTCCTTTGCCACATCACCAATTCTCGGATACCCCCAATCGGCAGGTAATGTGCCGAAAGGCGTTTTACGGAGGTCTTTGCTTTTCTTAAACTTTGGCATCCGCCGTTTTCCGGTCAAAAGCTGCTGCATGAGCCATTTGCGGCGCTCTTGTTTGGTTTTTATTAGACTTTGAGTTAGTTCAATAGATCGATTACATTTAGCGAAAATATTAACTATACTATCTTGTTCTTCAATTGGTGGAACGGGAACTAGCAGTCTTCCCAATACATCTTGATCAATAGTTGTCATTGTAGTGGTTTTTGAATGTTTCATAAAATATTTTCTTGCCAGTTGTGAAATACAATATAACCTCATGAATTTTGGATTAATTCGTGTAACTATTGGACGAATTCTCATAATATGACATTCAAAAATAACATCATTTTCATCTGAATCAAAAATATTACAATGAGCAATACCTTCTAGTTTTAAAGATGATCTAGTAAAAAATATGTCACCTTTAATAACATTATATTTTTTGAAATCTTTTTCAGTAATATTGAGTTGTTTGAGTTTTGATACATCAATAGAAGGCTCTGTATAAAGATCAACAACATTAATCAATCTGTAGCCAAGCCCAACGTTTTTAGGATCATTGAATACCCCATTTGATATGCTTATTGAGCTTAAATCTTTGAGATAATACCATTCCCAATTTGTATGTGACATCGTTTACCCTTTCCCACCTGCTGCAAGGCCGAAACATTCTAAACTCTTCACAATCTGAACCCTTACATCTGCTAGATTAAGTTTAATGCTGACAATCCGTTCCTGCACAGCGTCAATGCAACTACCTCATCGAAGGTGTACACATAACGCGGTGTGATGTAGAAAAATAGCATGCTTCACTAACAGTTTTCTCATGCCAGTCTTTCATTAACCTTTCCTATTTATTTTACTTCCCCTCAATCTGCTTCTTCGCCCGCTCCAGTTGCGGAATGCTTTTTCCCGGCGTGGGCAATTCCTCCGGCATGGTTCCGCCAAGTTCGTCAATGGTTTTGCGCACTTTGGCCCCTACTTCATGGTGGGTCTTGTTGGCCCGCTGCTTTCCTTTAACATTGTCACGCCGCAGTTTTTCCTCGGTCTGTGTGGCGCGAAAGAGATTGGCGGCCAGTTCGGTGCTGCCCATGTGATCCAGTATTTTCTGGGATTTCTTCAAGCCCTTGCGCGCATGAATATCCTTGGCGCCCAGTCCGCCGTATAGCCCCCGATAACCGTGATCCTGAAAAATCGCATAATCGAGCGTCGTTTCCACACCGGCATCCTTGGCCGCTGCTGTTAAAGCCTTGTTATGCTGGGTGAGTTCATCACGGAGCATTAAGCGGCGTTCGTCCTCCGAGAGCTGTGCAAAACGCCTTTCGTCCGCCAATTCTTGGCGACGGGTCTGCACGGCAAAATAGGTTTGCCCGTTGGCGATCACCGGTTTTGACGGATCGCCGTTCTGCACGATCAGGTAACAGGCATAACGCGACAGACGAACATCGGCTACAGATCGTTTCGCGCCGGAGCCGATTTCGACCATTTGGAGGATATCCTCAAAATGGTCGGAAACAGGATAACCACTGTTTTTACAGGCTTCTCTGGCACGATCAATAACCGGTTGGAAATGCCTATATTGGGAATACTCCAATACACCGGCCAATTCCCGCGCATACCAGAACTCATTGCCGTCTTCATCAAAATGCCGAATGCTTTCAAAGGAGTTGTAGTGTTGTTTTATGATGTCTTTTCCGTTCATCGTCGTTCCCTCCTTTTTTTACAGCCCAAGCTCTTTCAAACACATCGCCATCTGTTTGCGCACATCAGCCAGTTCTTTTTCGATACCGTCAATCCGTTTTTGCACGGCGGCGATATCGACTTCTTCCTCTTCCTCGAAGGTATCTACGTAGCGAGGGATATTGAGGTTGTAATCGTTTTCGCGAATTTCATCGCGGGAAGCCAGATAGGAATATTTATCAACACTCTTTCTGGCCCGATACGTCTCCACGATTTTCGCCACTTCAACATCTTCACGGATCAGGTTCTGGTTTTTGCCTGATTCATACTCCCGGCTGGCATCGATAAAAAGCACATCGGTACGCTCTTTCCGATCTCTCTGGAATACAAGGATTGCCGCAGGAATACCGGTGCCGAAAAAGAGGTTTGCAGGGAGGCCGATGACAACATCCAGCAGGTTTTCTTCAATAAAGGCTTGGCGGATTTTCCCTTCCGCACCACCCCGGAAAAGGACACCGTGGGGAACAACCACGCCTACCCGTCCGGTGCCCTGAGTTGTCGTTTCGATCATGTGGGAGATGAAGGCATAATCCCCTTTGCTCTTGGGGGGAGTGCCCCGGTGCCAGCGGTTGAACCGTTTGGCTTCTTCTCCGGCCTTATCAGCCCCCCATTTATCCAGGGAGAACGGGGGATTGGCCACCACCACTTCAAACCGCATCAGCTTATCGTTTTCAATCAGCTTTGGCTCCAGCAGGGTGTCGCCCCATTCAATGCGCGGGCTGTTTTCGTTATGGAGAAACATGTTCATCATACACAGCGCCCAGGTGCCGCTGATTGCCTCCTGGCCAAACAGGGCGCAGTCGTCACTGCCGTAAACCTTGCGGACATGGGCGGCGCACTTAAGCAAGAGGGAACCCGACCCGGCAGCCGGATCGCAGATACGCTCTCCCGGTTGCGGGTCCAGCAGTTTAGCTAGGAGTAAGGAAACCGCCGGTGGGGTATAGAATTCGCCGGCCTTTTTTCCGGCATCGGCGGCAAAGCGGCCAATCAGGTATTCATAAGCGCCGCCGATGATATCCAAATTGCCAATCCGGCTCGGGCGGAGATTCAGCCGCGGGTCGCCGAAGTCTTCCAGAAGGTTCTTGAGGATATGGTTGCGCTTGCGGGTGTTGCCCAACCGGGATTCGGAGTTGAAGTCGATATTGCGGAAGACATTGGTGAGCTTGGCCTTGTTGGCCATTTCGATCTTCTCCAGGGCGATGTTGATCAATTCCCCCAGGTTGGCAGCTTCGCGGTTATCATAAAGGCAATAAAACGAGCTTTCTTCCGGGAGCACGAAACGCTCACGCTCCATCTTCCGTTTGATGCGTTCCACGTCATTGCCAAACTGCTTTTGGAATTCATCGGAATGGTCCTGCCATACATCGGAGATGTACTTAACGAAAAGCATGGTGAGGACATAGTCTTTATATTCGGTGGCATCAATGGTGCCCCGAAAACTGTCGCAAGCTTTCCAGAGAACATCATTGATCTCTTGCTGGGAAATTTGAGGTGTCATTTTTAATTACTCCTTATGGTTATCTGAGTTTAAAAGCAACGATTTGCCAATTGCCTGATGCAGGCGATCCGTCTCATCCACAAGCTGCTTTAGCAATTGCTTTTCACGTATCTGCAATTGTCCGAGTTCGGCAATTTTCTTCTGCAAGGTCTCTGGCGGCAGAGGAATGAAAAGCTCCCGGAATTCCCTGCTGGGAATCATTGGCGTGCCGGCACCGGCGCGTATCTCGTTGAGTTTGGCCTTCATCATATCCTGATTGAGATACCAAACCAGATACTCCGGCAGCACATTTTTTTTCGCCTTGATAATGAAGAATGACAGCGGCGCTATCGTCGGATCAGGAACAGACTCAATCAGCACGGCATAATTGCTCATACCGCGGGACATGAAGAGGATATCGCCAGGCGCAACAAGATATTTTTCATAGAACTTGGGGGGTGAGATAAGGAGAGAGTGATTTTCATTGTAGCGGTAAGCCTCCCCCCTGGTAATGTGCTGTGCTGTGATGACTTGAAGGGTTCCTTCCGGGTCATTCAAGATCGCACCTTTGGCGGAAAAGCCGGGCCGCACTTCGGCACAATCTTCTATTTTTACGTGTTTTATTTTCATTGCGCGCCCGGCTCCTTGCTTGATTACTGAAGATTACAGCTTGTGCTGTAGTTGCGAATCAGATCGGTTTCGATTGCCAACCTTTTTGGCTCTGACCCTTCACCACGGACAGCAATATGGGTTTTACCATTCTGTTTGAAGCACTGAGCCTGATGGTGATTGTCAAAACGATCAGACAAATTTCCCGTCTGTCCTATGTACAAAATGCCATAATTCGTTGGCTGCTTCTTGAGCACAAGATACAATCCGCCGACCGGGCTAAACGATGTACCCCACGGATAAACCTCGAAATCGTACTTTGTTCCTGACTGCCCTGTTACAGTTACTTTGCCTTCTGCTGCCATATTTTTTTCCTTTCCCCCAATGGGTTGTTTTGGCAGGCTTGACTAAACGAGGGCTTGTAGTGTACGCTTCAATCACCTGTTGAGTGACTTTAGCCCTTGTCAGGTTCGCCTGCCGGTTAAAGTTACCGAGAATGCCCGTGTGTTGAAGCACACGGGTTTTTCTCGCTCCCCACATCATGCAATAGAAGTATTGCACATCATCCCAAACATGTCAATATTTATTTCAGAATAATTAAAATCATCCATTTATTAATTTTTTACTTGTATAGCAATATGCTAAATATCCAATCCCTTGTATTAGTTCATTGAAAAATTATTGAAACTTTAGATCGAGTTAGGTGACACGGTATTAACTTTTTAACTTTCTATAGATTGCATAAACCAAATCTTCATCCCTGCGCCCTCACCGCTATACATCTCCTTTCAAAAAACTATTCCGTTTGAGATGTGCGTGACTTGTAGGTTTTCATATCGCAGAGGTACCGATTTATTATTATCAATAATTTCCTATAGTTCTATAAATGTAAGGCGAGTTCCACTAAACACACCAGAATTTCGGCCTATTCGGGGAATAGGCCCTACACAAACTTCGTTATTGCCGGATCTCGTCCGGCAATAACGAAAAAGAAGTATTTTATTCCTCCTCCGTCGTTCCATTTTCTTCCGTTATCAGCTCTGCTTCCCCGTTGCCGTTGGTGTCTTCATCTTTGTCATCGGCTTCCTGGGTTGTCCTGGCCACGCCGACGAGTTTTTCTTCCTCGTCAAGTTCGATCAATTTAACGCCCTGGGTGACGCGATGATTGACCGGGACTTCCTGCACCTTGAGGCGGATGACTTTTCCGGCATTACTGATCAGCATAATGTTTTCTTCGCCGGTGACCTGCAGCACGCCGGAGACATGGCCCACTTTGGGAACAGTCTTTAAATTCATCGTTCCCTTGCCGCCGCGGGTTTGCACCCGGTACTCTTCGATGGGTGTGCATTTACCGAAGCCATGTTCGGAAACAGTCAGCATGAAAGTACCGTTGGCGGGTATTTCCACACCGATGACATCGTCGCCTTCATCCAGCCTGATACCGTGCACACCGCGGGCTGTCCGGCCCATATCGCGGACATCGTCTTCCTTAAAACGGATCGCCATCCCCAGTCGGGTGGCCAGAAAGATATCCTGATTGCCCATGGTCAACTGAACGTCGACCAGTTCATCACCCTCATCAATGGAAACTGCAATAATTCCGCCGATTCTGGGATTGGAATAAGCAGCCAGTTCAGTTTTTTTGATGATACCTTTTTTCGTAACCATGACCACAAATTTATCGGCAACAAATTCGCGTACCGGCAGAGTGGCGCTGACGCGTTCACCCGGAGCCAGATTCAACAGATTAACTATAGCTTTGCCTTTAGCGGCGCGACCGGCCTGCGGTAACTGATAAACTTTCAACCAGTGCACCTTGCCCGTATTGGTAAAAATAAGCAGGTAGTGATGGGTGGAGGCAATAAAGATTTTTTCCACAAAATCTTCTTCCTTGGTGCCCATACCCACTTTGCCCCGCCCGCCGCGGTGCTGACTCTTGTAAAGACTGACCGGATTGCGTTTAATGTAGCCGGAATGAGAGATGGTAACCACCATATCTTCTTCCACAATCATATCTTCAATGTTGATATCTTCCGAGCTCGCCACAATTTCCGTCCGGCGCTCATCGCCATAACGGCTTTTGATTTCCAGCAGCTCATCAATGATTACCTGCAGCACTTTTTGCGGATCAGCCAGGATACCGGCCAGTTTGGCGATAAGTGCTGTAACCTCGGCATACTCGGCATCAATTTTTTCCCGTTCCAGTCCGGTCAGGCGCTGCAGACGCATTTCCAGAATGGCCTTGGCCTGAATTTCCGATAATTTAAACTGTGCACACAACTGCACCGTCGCTTC
>Ga0302238_1002835_pt1 | contig 11634 bp, 10 predicted proteins | sample AAG_UR_Asn_MG_FD_193527 | JGI IMG/M metagenome (GOLD analysis project Ga0302238, IMG submission 193527) | Enriched activated sludge microbial communities from anaerobic digester in WTTP, New Holstein, Wisconsin, United States - AAG_UR_Asn | ecosystem: Engineered > Bioreactor > Anaerobic >...
CCCCCCCCGGCTGCTTCTGCCTGCCCCCACGCCGGATCCGCCGGCCCGGAGGCTCTTCCCCCGGCGCCGCGTCCGCGGCTGCCGTCCCCCCCTCCGGGCCCCGGGGGAATCCCCGGTCGGCCGCTGACCGCTTCAACAAATTTCCCATCTATGACATAATACCCCCAGGAGGCGGCCATGGCTTTGGACATGAGTTATAAGGGAAAGGAGATCGGGACCTACACCTTCCAGGTGGACCGATCGAAGATACGGGAACTCGCCGCGGCGGTGGGGGACCCCAACCCCGTTTTCACCGACACCGAAGCGGCCAGAAAAGAGGGCTACCGGGACTGTCCGGCGCCCCTGACCTTCGCCACGGTGATGACCTTCGGCGGCTACCCGCAGATCTGGGACCGGATGACCGCCATGGGCATCGACATCAAGCGCCTTCTCCATGCCAGGGAGGAGTACGAGTACCTGAAGACCATCCACCCCGGGGACATCCTCACCGGAACCATCGTGGTCGAAGCCCTCCGGGGCGGCGCCATGGAGATGGCCACCTTCAAAACCACCTACACCCGGGAGGGCGAACCGGTTCTCATCGCCTCCATGACCATCATCGTGCCCCCGGCGGCGAAAGGAGGAAACCCGTGAAACTGCGCTACGATTCCATCAGCGAGGGAGACGCCCTTCCGGCCCTCACCAAGCCGGAGATAAGCCGGATCCAGCTGATCCGCTACGCCGGGGCCTCGGGGGATTTCAACCCCATCCACACCATCCCCGAATACGCCCGGGAAGCGGGACTGGACGGGGTCATCGCCCACGGCATGCTGATCATGGGCATCCTGGGTCAGATGATCTCCCGATGGGCCGGGGTGGGGAACGTGGTCAAATACGGTGTCAGTTTCAAGAACATCACCCGCCCCGGGGATGTTCTCACCGCCCGGGGTCAGGTGAAGCGCAAGTACGAAGATGGCGGCCGGAAACTCCTGGATCTGACGGTCCACGTCGAAGACGCCGCGGGGGAGATAAAGGTCGAGGGAAAGGCCACGGTCCTGGCGGGATAGCCCCTCCCGCCGCCCCCCGGCGGCGGGCCTCCGACCCCGGGCGGGCCCCGGAGCCCCCCGGACGGCCGTCCGACGAAAAAAATCCGGTTTCCCTTGACAGCCGGAAAACCCAGCCCTTACAATTCATAGAAGTTTCCCGCTGCCTCTGTGCCTGTTTCCGCCTGTGGGGGAAAAAAATCAGGAGGTCACGTCATGAAGAGATCACGGATCGCGATGGTTTTCATGGTCCCCGTCTTCGCTCTGGCAGTCGGCTCTCTCTGGGGCCAGGTGCGCCTCTCCCGGGAAACCGACGGCTGGCTGCGGCAGGCGGAACTGGGGCCCTACGAGTCCCCGAGCTACAACGAGAAGGATCTGTACGAAAAAGCGAAACTGGAAAAGGAGGTGAACGTCTACTCCTACTCCTCCCGGGTCCATAATTTCGGAAAAACCTTTCAGGAGAAATTCCCCGGGATCAAGGTGAACGGCTACGACATGGACTCCACCGAAATCGTCACCAAGGTGCTGGCGGAACAGCGGTCGGGGAACTTCGTGGCGGACGTCATTTTCCTGAAGGACCCCTCCACGGTGCACCATGAGCTGATGCAGAAGGGTCTGGCCTTCACCTATGTCCCGGGGGACATCAAGGCGGTCCTGCCCGAGGAGTTCCAGAAACCCTTCCTGGTCCATCACGTCAGCTTCGACACGGTGGTCTACAACACCGAGGTGCACAAGACCCCGCCCTTCGAGAGTCTCTGGGACCTGACCAAGCCGGAGTGGAAATCCCGGGTCATTTTCTGCGACCCCATCAAGATGCCCGAGTTCGTGGAGGTCCTGGCCACCATCGTGCAGAACGGAGATGCCATGGCCCGGGAGTATCAGCGGGTCTTCGGACAGCCCATCAAACTGAGCAAGGGAGTCAAAAACGCCGGTTACGAGTGGATCCTCCGGGTGCTCCGGAACGACGCCATCATCGCCGGTTCCACCAACGACGTTTCCAACGCCGTGGGCCAGCCCGGCCAGACCCGGCCCCCGGTGGGGATCACCGCCTTTTCCCGGCTCCGGGACAAGGAAAAAAACCCGAAACTGGCCTTCGACGTTTCCTACGACACCAAACCGGTCATGGGGTTCGCCACCGAAGTCATCATCGCCATCGTCAACCAGGCGAAGCACCCCAACGCGGCCAAGCTGATGACCCGCTGGATGATGGGGGACGAGAAAGGCGGGCAGGGCTACGCCCCCTACTTCGTTCTGGGGAACACTCCGGTCCGCACCGACCAGCCCGCGCCTCCGGGCTCCCGGAAACTGGGGGACATGAACATCTGGATGGCGGACCCCGCCTTCGTCTGGGACCACGGTCAGGAGATCCGGGATTTCTGGCTGGCCAATCTGAGGTGAGCGTTTTGCCCGGATATCCGGAAACCACGGCATGAGCCCCCGCCTGCGGCGCTGGGGCCTGAAACTGCGGCAGCCCCATGTGATCCTGGGGCTGCTGCTTCTCCTGGTCCTCATCGGCCTGGTGCTGGTGCCCTTCCTGCAGCTCATCCACGACACGCTGGTCTACCAGGAAGCCGACCTGCGGCTGAACCGGAGCGCCGAGCCCGGGGCCTGGACTTTCTTCCACTACAAACGGGTGTTCGCCAGCGCCCTGAGCCGCAACGTCTTTTACCAGCCCCTGCTGAACTCCCTGGCCACGGCCCTGGCTACATCCTTCACCGCCATGCTGCTGGGGGGGCTCATGGCCTGGCTGGTGGTCCGCACCGACATGCCCTTCAAGAAGACCCTGTCTCTCTTCGCCGTCACCCCCTACGTGCTGCCGTCGTACACCCTGGCCCTGGCCTGGCTGGACTTCTTCAAGAACGAACGGATCGGGGGCGCCACGGGGTTCTTCTCGTTCCTCTTCGGGGTCTCGCCCCCGGACTGGCTGGCCTATGGTTTCGTGCCCATCGTCGTCACCCTGTCGCTGCACTACTACCCCTTCACCTACCTGCTGGTCTCGGGGGCCCTGTCTTCCCTGGACTCCCATCTGGAGGAGTCGGGGGAGGTCCTGGGGGCGAGCCGCATCCGCATCCTCCGGAAGATAACCTTTCCCCTGGTGCTTCCGGCGCTGATCTCATCCTTCATTCTGACCTTCTCCCGGGCGGTGGGGACCTTCGGGACCCCCTACTTCCTGGGGGCCCCGGTGCGGTACTTCACCCTGTCCACCACCATCTACACCAGCATCATCAACCGGACCCCCGCCATGGCGTACATAGGGGCTTTGGTGCTCATCCTCATCTCCATGGTCATCATCTATCTGAACCAGAAGGTCATCGGGGAAAAAAGCTTCGTCACCATCGCCGGAAAGGGCCTCAGGCGGCAACTGACGCCGCTGGGTCCCTGGCGATGGCCCGCCTTCACGTTCGTGGCGGCCCTCATCTCCCTGGCGGTTTTCATCCCGCTCCTCCTGATGCTCTGGCAGACCCTGATGCTCTACCCCAACGATTATTCCCTGGGGAACCTTACCCTCCATTACTGGCTGGGAAAGAGTCAGGCCGCGGTGGCCGAGGGGGAGAGCGGCATCCTCCGCAACGCCCTGATCCTGGGGGCGGCATGGAACAGCATCCGCCTGTCGGTCCTGGTGGCCCTGGTCACGGGGCTCATGGGGATCCTCATCGGATATGCCGTGGTCCGGGGACGGAAAACCAGGCTGGCGGCCCTCATCGAGCAGGGCTCCTTCCTGCCCTATCTGATCCCCAGCATCGCCTTCGGGGCGATCTACCTGGCCCTCTTTTCCCGGCCCCTGGGGCCGCTGCCGCCCCTCTACGGCTCCTTCCTGCTGGTGGTTCTGGTCTGCGTGGCGAAAAACCTCCCCTTTTCCGCCCGGTCGGGAATATCGTCCATGATGCAGGTGGCAGGTGAGCTGGAAGAGGCGGGAATGATGGCCGGGGCGGGCTGGCTCCGGAGGTTCCGGCGGATCATCCTGCCCCTGACCCTCACCGGCTCCCTGTCGGGGTTCATCCTGGCCTTCATTTCGGCCATGCGGGAGCTGTCGCTGATCATCCTGCTCATCACGCCGAAAACCAGGACCCTGACAACGATGACCTTCCGCTATGTGGAGCAGGGCTATTCGCAGTTTGCCGACGCGATCATCCTGCTCATCGTCATTCTGGTCGTGGGCGGCGAAAGCCTGGCCAGGCGCATCGGCAAAAGCGAGATGATCTGATATGGCGCTTATCGAAATCCGGGGTTTGACGAAAAAATTCGGGTCCGTCACGGCGGTGCAGGACCTGAACCTCAGCGTGGACGCGGGGGAGTTCCTGACCCTGCTGGGGCCATCGGGCTGCGGCAAGACCACCATACTGCGGATGGTGGCCGGTCTGGAGATGCCCGACTCCGGGGAGATCCGGATCGGGGGAACCACGGTTTTCTCCTCCCGGCAGGGCATTTCAGTCTCCGCCGGCAAGAGGGGGATCGGTCTGGTCTTCCAGTCCTACGCCCTCTGGCCCCACATGACGGTCCGGCAGAACGTGGCCTTCGGTCTGGAGATCCAGAAAGTCCCGGCGGAGGAGATGAACCGTCAGGTGGACGACGCCCTGGATTACATGCGGCTGAAGGGCCTGGGGGACCGCTACCCTCAGCAGATGAGCGGGGGCCAGCAGCAGAGGGTGGCCCTGGCCCGGATGCTGGTGACCCGGCCGAAGATATTTCTGATGGACGAGCCCCTCTCCAACCTGGACGCCAAGCTCCGGCTGGAGATGCGGGCGGAAATCAAGAGGCTGCACCGGGAGGCGGGGGCCACCACCATCTATGTGACCCACGATCAGACCGAGGCCCTGACCCTGTCCACCCGGGTGGCCATCATGCGGAAGGGGGTCCTGGTCCAGGCCTCCCCTCCCCGGGAGATCTACCGGCGGCCGGAGAGTGTTTTCGTCGCCGACTTCATCGGGAGCCCCACCATCAACCTGATTCCGGGCAGGATCGTCGGCTCCGGGGACGGGCTGCTCTTCCAGGGCGAGGCCCTGTCCCTTTCCGCGCCGGGACTGCGGGCCCCCGACGGGGCGGAGGTCACCGCGGCGATCCGGCCTGAGGAGATCCGGATCGTGGAAGAGGAAAACGGCGGCGCCGTCCCCGGAGAAGTCTATGCCGTCCTTCCCGCGGGTTCGGAAACCATCGTCCAGGTCCGCCGGAAGGACACCATCTTTCATGTTCGGGTGATGGGCGAGACCGTGCTCGATGCGGGGGACCGGGTCTTCCTGAGCTTTTCCCCCGACTCGGTCTGTTATTTCGACCACCACCAGGGCACCCTGATCGGCGTCGCCGGAGCCCCCGATGGGAGGACGTGATTACGGGCCGTTCCTCCGGACTCTGAAGGAGGCGGCGGCGCTCATCGGTTCCGGGGAAGACCGAAGGATCACGGTGGTCCACCACAACGACACCGACGGGATAGCCTCCGGGGCGATTCTGCGCCGGGCGCTGGAACGGGCGGGCTTCCAGGTGGAGAACCTCCCCATCGAAAGGGTTCACCCCGCCTTCCTGCCGGCCATTCACGCGCCGGCCCGGAGGATCATTTTGTATGTGGACCTGGGCGGCCAGGGGGCGGGGGAGATCGCCCGGCACATCCGGGAGGGAAGCCGGGTCCTCATCCTGGACCATCACAAACCCGGAATCGGCGGGGCTCTGGGGCTCCATCATGTGAACCCCGAGTTCTTCGGCATCGACGGAGACCGGGAATGCTCCGCCGCCACCCTGGCCTGCCTCTTCGCCCTGGAGCTGGGGAGCGGCAACGAAGATATGGCGCCCCTGGCCCTGGTGGGCTCGGAAGGGGACCATCAGCTTCCCGGGGGCCGGGCCGAAGGACTCAACCTGCAGCTTCTCCAGACCGCCCTTTCCCGGGGGGACCTGCGGCGGGACCCGGAATCCGGCGCCGGGGTCTATCGGATTCCCCGCCTCCAGGACGAGAGCCTCCAGGAGGTGAGCGACTGGATCATCGCCCTGGCGGTGAACGGCTACTACCGGGGGGGCTCGGAACTGGCCCTGGACTTCTGTCTGGAGGGTCCGGACCGGCGGATCCGGGACTTCGCCCGGGAGATGGGAGAGATCCAGCGGGAGAAGTTCCGTCGGGAGCTGGAGGCTCTGGGAGAGGCCGGGGCGGCCCGGGAGACGGATGTCTCCTGGGTGGATGTGGGGCCTCGATTCCACCCCCTGGGTCTCAAAGCCATCGGACTGTTCTGCGAGGAACTCGTCAGGACCGGCGGGACGGGAAAAGAGGACTATGTGGTGGGCTTCCAGAGCTTCCCCCGGGACAACCCCTACCTGGGGAGCTACGACGGGAGGGAAACCAAGGTCTCGTTCCGGGTGACTCCCGCTCTGCGGAAACGCATCGAGCTGGGGGAAAAGCCCGACCTGATGGCCCTGGTGCCCGAGGCCGCCGCCCGGGTCGGCGGTTTTGCCGAGGCCTGCCACCGCTTCTCTGCGGCCTGCACCATCCCGGAAGACCGAATACCCGAGTTCATCCGGATCTTCGCCCGGGGAGCCGGCGCTCCCCGATAAAAGGCCTGCGCAGCGCCATGCCCCTCGTCGACAGGCCCCGGCACCCAGGCCGCGGAGACGGCGGTCAGTCCGCCGGCTCCAGCCGGTACAGGGCCCCGGGGTTCTCGTCGGTGAGGAGGTAGAGATTGCCGTCGGGGCCCTGCCGCACATCCCGGATCCGGCCGATGGTCCCGGACAGCAGGACTTCCTGTTCCACCGGACCGCCCGCCCCGGGAACCACCCGGCGGAGATGGGTCCCCGCCAGCGCTCCGACGAAGATGTTCCCTTTCCAGCGGGGGAACCGGTCCCCGGTATAAAACGCCATCCCCGAGGGGGCGATGGACGGGGTCCAGTGCAGAACGGGCTCCTGGATGCCGGGTTTTCCCGTCCCCTCCCCGATGGGGCCTCCGGAATACTCCCGACCGTAGGTGACCAGGGGCCAGCCGTAATTCGCCCCGGGCCGGAGGATATTGATCTCATCCCCCCCCTGGGGGCCGTGCTCGTGGGCCCAGACCTCCCCGGTCCCGGGGTTGACCGCCAGCCCCTGAACGTTCCGGTGGCCGTAGGAAAAAACTTCCCCCAGGGCCCCGGGGCGGCCCGCGAAGGGGTTGTCCCCGGGGATGCTCCCGTCGGGCCGGATTCTCAGAACCTTTCCCGCCGAGTCTCCCAGGTCCTGGGCCCTGTTCCGGTCCCCCCTCTCGCCGGTGGAGACGAAGAGCGTCCCGTCCCGGGCGAAGGCGAGGCGGGAGCCGAAATGCATGGTGGTGGAGGTTTTTTTCGCCATCTCGAAGATCACTGTCAGATTCCGGAGCTCCGTCCCCTGAAGGCGCCCCCGGGCCACCGCCGTCCCCGCCGTTCCCCCCGGCCCGGGGGCGCTGTAGGACATGTACAGCAGCCCGTTGCGGCGAAAATCGGGGTCCAGGGCCAGATCCAGAAGCCCCCCCTGACCCCGGGCCGCCACCGGAGGCAGCCCCCGCACCTCCTTCCGTCCTCCGTCCCCGTCCAGAAGGAGAAGGCGGCCCGGCCTTTCGGTGACCAGCATTCCCCCATCGGGAAGAAAGGCCAGGCTCCAGGGGCGCTCCAGCCCCCCTGCCACCGGAACCAGCCGAAAAACGGCGTCCCGGGAACGGATCACCCGCTCCGCCTCCTGCCCCGAAACAAGCCCGGCCGTCGCCAGCAGAACGATGGGGAGAACTCCTGTATGGAAGAACCTTTTCATTTTCCCTCCGTCTTGTCCCTTCGGTCCGGCCCATCCCCGGCCACCGCCGGGGCGGGGCGACACGCCGACCCCGCGCGCCCGGGAACCAGGTCCGTTCCCGGAGCTGCCGTTCGGTCTCTGCCCCGCCGGTCCCGCGCGCCCGGGAACCAGGGGCGCCGGAGGCCTTTTCTATTAAAATAATCATGATTTCCCCCCGGGGAAACCCCGGAACGACGGGAAGAGTTTGACAAAGCCTTCGAAAGGGAATTACTATAAACATAACTGATGTCATCAAAAGGGAGGTATTCATGAAGCGTTTTATTGTCATTACGCTGATTCTGCTCAGCCTGGTCGGAATGACGGGCTTTGCGGCGGGAAAGCAGGAGGCTGCCAAGGGGCCGGTCAAGCTGCTGTTCTGGACCCACGAAGACAAGAACCGGGAAGTCCTGGAGGGCCGGTTCATCAAGGAGTTCGAGGCGGCCAACCCCGGCATCACCGTGGAGCGGGTCCTCTACCCCTCGGTGAAGATCCAGGAAGCCACCCTGGCGGCCTTCGCGGCCAACCAGGGTCCGGATTTCTTCAACATGGCCATCGAGGACGAGTACCAGTACATCGCCAACGAGCGGGTGGCCCCGGTGATCCCCGAGGCGGCGGGCTACGCAAACATGCAGGCCATCATCGACGCCTACATTCCCAAGGTGCTGGACCCCGTAACCGTCAAGGGAAAGGTCTACGGCCTGCCCCTGGAGCTGACCAACTGGTGCATCTACCTGAACAAGAAGATCTTCCGCGACGCGGGGCTGGACCCGGACAAGGACTACCCCAAGACCTGGGAAGACATGATGCGGGTTTCCGAGAAGATCACCAAGAGAAACGGAGAGATCATCACCCGGCGGGGTTTCGACTTCCGCTACCCCTACTATCTCGTCGAAATGGTGCCCATGGTGGAGCAGCTGGGCGGGAAAATCATCAGCGACGACGGCAAGCAGGTCATCGTCGGGGACGACGCCTGGATCAGGTTCCTGCAGTTCATGAAAGAATGGGGCCCCCACGGCAAGAACCTGGGCTCCCCCACCTACAAGGCCTCCCGCTCGGTATGGAACTTCGACAAGGACGAGGTGGCCATGACCTCCACGGGGCTCTACCAGCAGGGGAGGATGCGCACCGACAACATGGCCTTCTTCAACAGCAGCGACTGGATGGTTGTCCCCATGCCCCAGTTCAAGGACGCCAAGAAGGTGGTGGCCCAGTCCTACTACGGCCATTACTACCTGGTCAACGCCCAGAAGCCCCGGGACAACCAGTTCGCGGCCTGGAAGCTCATCGGCTACATGCTGGGTCACGCGGAGGACTACCTGAAGGAGGTCTCCCTGCCTCAGCCGACGAAGAAGCTCATGGCCTCCGACGCCTTTAAAAAGATGCCCTTCTCCCAGGTTTTCGCCGACGACATGGCCCGGGCCCACGTGGTCTACTACGGAGCCAACAGCGCCCAGCTGCAGAAGCTCATCCAGGCGGCGGTGGAAGGGGTGATGCTGAACAACGTTCCCCCCGAAAAGGCCCTGGAGACCCTCAAGAAGGACGCCAAGGACCTCTTCGCCAACTGATTCAAAACCAACAGACCGGAGCCGGGACCGCCCGGCTCCGGTCCTCAGGAGTGCCCGCCATGCCAAGGACCGTCCGTTCCACCCTGAAAAAAAAGCAGGACCGCTGGGGCCTGGTTTTCGCCGCTCCGTCCCTGTTTTTTTTCGCGGTTTTCAGCTTCTATCCCATGTTCAGCGCCTTCTTCACCAGCTTCACCAACAAACAGGCCCTGAGTCTGGCCAGACCCAAGTTCATCGGGCTGGAAAACTACAGCTACCTTCTGCAGTCGCCGGACTTCTGGAACTCCATGCGGGCCACCGCGGTGTTCACCCTGGGCACCTTCTCGGCGCTGGTGGTTTTCAGCCTGCTGCTGTCGGCCCTGGTTTCGGAGCTGCGGGTGGGGAAGAAGCTCTTTCAGCTGGCCTATTACTCGCCGGCGGTGCTCTCCTCGGTGGTGGCGGCCACCATCTGGCTTCTGATCTTCGACCCCCGGGGCCTGGCCAACCAGGCGATGAACGCAGTGATGAACACCCCCGGGGTGGACCATTACTGGTTCGTCAATCCGTACAAGGAACAGTTCTCGACGATGCTGGTCTACTTCTGGAAGCATATCGGGTACTTCGTCATCATCTGCATATCCGGCATGGCTTCGGTGCCCCCCTCGGTCTACGAGGCGGTGCGGATGGACGGCTGCAACCGCTGGCAGAGCTACTGGCACATCACCTTTCCTCTCCTGCGGCCCACCGTCGTCCTGGTTTCCATCATGTCCATGATCCTCTGCCTCAGGACCTTCAGCGTGCAGTACCTCTTCACCCTGGGCGGCGCGCCGGAGCGGGCCATCAACGTCATCACCATGAACATCTACTTCACCGGGATCCGCTTCTTCCGCACCGGCCGGGCCAGCGCCATGAGCATCATTCTGCTGATCATCATGGTGGTCCTCACCTGGCTCCAGTTCCGGGTGACCCGCAGCGAAGAGGTGAACTACTGATGGCCCCGGCGTTTTTGAAAGAAAAGGCCATCCATGGAGCGGTGGGGGTCCTGACCTACCTCATCCTGTCGGCTCTTCTGGTTTTCATCCTGGCCCCCATGGTCTTTATGCTCACCGCCTCCTTCATGCCCGCCCGGGACATCATCTCCATGCCCTACCCCTGGGTCCCCAAGGGCTGGTACGGCCATAACTTCGTCAAGGCCATAGCCGGAAACGACCGGACCTACCTTTTCTTCCGCTCTTTCTGGAACTCCATGGTGGTGGCGGTGGCCATCACCATCAGCACCATCATGATCGCCTCCCTGACGGGGTACAGCCTGTCCAAGTTCAGCTTCCGGGGAAGGGACCTGGTCTTCATGATCATCATGGCCACCATGATGATCCCCTTCGAGGCCATCATGATCCCCCTGCAGGTGGTCTCCACCCAGCTGAAGCTCACCAACACCTACGCGGGGCTCATCCTGCCCTTCCTGGTGGACGCCTTCGGGATTTTTCTGATGCGGCAGTACTTCATCACCTTTCCCGACGAGTTCATCGACGCCGCCCGGGTGGACGGGATGACGGAGTTCTCGATCTACCGGAAGATCCTGCTCCCCAACTCCGGGCCCGCCATCGCCACCCTGGCCATTCTGACCTTCCGAAACCAGTGGGACAACCTGATGTGGCCCCTCCTGGTGGTCCAGTCCGAGCGGATGAAGACCCTGACCCTGTACATCATGAAGTTCACCGGGGACATCAACAGCGACGAGGGCTCCCAGATGGCGGTGTCGCTTCTGGCCAGCATTCCCATGGTCCTGATGTTCTTTTCGCTGTCCAAATATTTCATCAGCGGCTCCGCCGTATTCTCCGCCCGGAAAGGATAGGCCATGCATTACATCTTCGACATGGGCAACGTTCTGTCCCGGAACGTGGATGTGCTGCCCTCCATCGCCGGGGAGCTGGGGGTGTCGGCGTCGGATATCGTCTCCTTCGCGGGAAACGACTTCGACGGGCTCACGGTGGGGGCCGCCACCCCGGAGGAGTTCTGGGCGGCCTTCAACGAGCGTTTCGGCACCCGGGTCCGGGAGGACCTGCTGGCCACCCATTTCCGGCCCGTCCAGGACCCGCGGGTGGAGGAGCTCATCCGGACTCTGCAGCGCCGGGGGAGCCGGGTGGTCTGCGGCACCAACACCTTCGCCGGCCACTACCGCATCCATATGGAGGGGGGGGACTATCGGGTCTTCGACAGGGTCTACGCCAGCCACCTCATGGGCGTGGCGAAGCCGGACCCGGAGTTTTTCCGCCGCATCCTCCGGGCGGAGTCCTGGCGCCCCGAGGAGGTGACCTTCGTG
>Ga0302238_1002837_pt1 | contig 11632 bp, 8 predicted proteins | sample AAG_UR_Asn_MG_FD_193527 | JGI IMG/M metagenome (GOLD analysis project Ga0302238, IMG submission 193527) | Enriched activated sludge microbial communities from anaerobic digester in WTTP, New Holstein, Wisconsin, United States - AAG_UR_Asn | ecosystem: Engineered > Bioreactor > Anaerobic >...
AGAGCGTGTGTCTCGTCGCCCTGCCCGCCAAAGACTCTCGAATTCGGTCTCCAAGGTGGAAGGAGGAACTGCCAGTAACCAGTATTGGGAACCCGGGCCGCTGGTCAACCAGCCCCTTCAAGAAGAGCCCTGCGGTTGGAAGCCACTGCGCCTCTTCAATGAACAGCGCATCCAGTCTTTGAACCAACGAGCCAATGTCGTCCAGAAACGCCACCGGAGAAGTTGACCACTCCCGGAACAGAGGCTCCTCGGCGTTGAGATAGAGTGGGGCCTTCAAGTCGCGAAGAAGGGACCAGATTAGGCTCGATTTGCCAGCCTGCCTGGGCCCCACGACTATGTGGGCCAGACTTGGCCTCAGCAACTCCTCAACGGAGACCTGATCCCGGCCAATCCAACCCTCCGGGACAGAAGAGACACCCCTGGCACCGACCTTCTCCATGCCGAACAGCCAAGGGTTACTCTGCCGTATTCTTGTCAGCACCAGAGTATCCATGTGACCCCATCCTGTCGCACAAGTACCGTAGCCGTGCAGGCAACAACCCGACAAATCACCAGAGATCGTGACGATTAACCCGGTTAAACGCCAGTGTCGTTGCAGAATACCGCGGAAGAACGGGGCAAGGCAAGGGCCATTCGTCTTCTATTGCCATTCTCGCTCAAGCAGGCTCCGTCCCCAACTCTGCACCCGACAGAGTCTGCTGCTCTTTTGCCAACAGGAGAACACATGCCAAACCTAGCTTCATCGTTTTGTCACCTTCTGACGCGTTCCTTTTCCGTTTTTCATTACTGCACGTTTGTGAGACCCTATTCGTCTGTTCAATTCAACCAACATACCCCCTTACACCCACAAGCCGGGCATCCAGCGGGTCAAGCGCCCTTTCCCTATGCTCCTCTCCTCTTGGGAATCACCAAAAAAGCCCGCCCCTACACCCACCTGGTATGCTCTGCCCCGACCCCGACCTCCACCGGTTCCCTCGCTCTGCGTGTGCGGACCATGAAGCACAGGCACCGAAAACCCAAAAACGTGGAAATCTGCCTCCCGGACAGCCTCCCCGGACCCGAACCAAAATTCGACCCGACGATTTGGGAGTTTTGTTGGCGCTTGACAGAAGCCGTAAGAAAGGGTAGGACTTGCCAAGTAGAATTCTAATGTCAATGTGGATTTGGAGTTGAAAGCATGGATAAATTGCTGATAAAACTGCTGCGATGTTATGTGTTGATGGCGATGATTACCTTTGTGGTGTTTCTTCCTGGAGTTGCTTCAGGTTGTTGGGGGCCAGAGGCCCGACTGGCTTCCCAAGCGTCGGAAGCCAGTGGGCAGTTTGTGCTCGTCCGTGTGGTAAACCTATATTCCGAGGCTGACCCCAGCCATCCAAGAACCTACGCGGAACTCGCGGTACTTCATATTGGCGAGGCATCTCCTGTGGGAGAATTGACTTTGGGTTGGGAGGAAGGGCCGCTGACCGAAGGCGGGTGGGTGCGGACCTCGACAGCGCCTCGCTTCGACATTGGCGGATTCTATCTGGTCCATGGCCACGCTACCGATGCCGCTCAGTTGAATTCGGATTCCGAAGTGACGTTCACTCTGACAGAAGAGCGGATGAGCGTGTTCGAAATAGTGCCCCAAACGAGCGCCTCGAATGGGGAACTTGTTGTCGATGGTGACGCACTCGTGCTGTTGGAGCGGGGCCATGGCGTTGTCTACTCCGCAGACGGGGTCCCCCAGATATCAAAGGAAAAGGCGGTGGCTGGTGGCCCCCAAGGACTTGATTTCGGAAGCCTGCCAACCTTCGCACCATGTCTCACGATCCTTCTGGCTGATTTCATAATTCTTATTGCTAATCCATAGAGTTTTCTAATAGGAGGATACGGACATGAGAAGACAGTTTTTACTGATTGCCTCAGTGGTTCTGACCTTCCTTCTTTCAATCTGTTTGGGCGGACCTGTTGCCTGGGCCTGGAAACCCTACAACTTGGGTACGGACGGCTGTCCGGATTCCGGCGCTTCGTTCTATTATCGCTTCATTGACGACAAGGGGCAGGATGGGATCCCCTCGGTTGAGGTGCGTCTGGCCCCAGGTGTGAGCAACCCGGCTGAGGGCGACCCGGTCACGTGGACAGCCCACCAACAGGACGTGATTGCGACTGCTCTAGGTTCGTTCAACCACATCAAGTCCTTGCGCCTGCATGTCCGCCTCTCGGCTACTCCATGCACGGCCGACGACTTCGCTGGCGTTGGCAGAATCTGTCTATGGCAGAAGAAGACTCTGAGCGGCAGTGGCGGCCAAGCTACAAACGAACTTACAGATGCATGTAGGATACGTCGTTGTAAGATCAACGTTAGCAGTTGGGGGGCCCAATATGATGATGCGCTATTTCATGTCGTAGTGCATGAGGTTGGGCACTGTCTAGGACTTGATGATGTCGATGATATGAATGATGTAATGGATGCATCGTACTGCGGCCCGGGGGGCTTCGGAAGTGACAAGGAGCATTTGGGACATACCCGTGACTTCATTAGTGGGCTTAGCTACCTCTACCCCATCGGCCCTAGCGTATTTTTGGGACGCTTTGACAATCGAACGTCGATATCTTACGACAATCCACTAAGTACAGATATGCTTATACGGAACGCCAAGCGCACCGACAATACCATTGATTGGTATTTGCAGACACCAACCTACTGGTACGCACCTGGTTTTACTTCATATGTTGATGTCGGGGAAGTGTCTGATGATGGGGACTTCGGCGACGCAGATACCTTGGCGTATCTTGTCGGCAACTATGACGGGGTGGGTCTGGACGATATAGCGGCCGGCCTCTGCATAGGGTGCGACCCTGGGGACGGCGCTGCCGACAATATCCGTTGGTATGTGATGACGGGAGACACTGCCCAGACGAACGCTGTAGGGTTCACTGCATCATCAGTATGGAAGAGTGATTTTGGAGGCGGGGAAGACTACGATCAGTACCTCGTTGGAAAGTTCAATGATGACAACTGCGATGATATTGTTTTGGTCAGGAACTTGAGCAATTGGGACTGCGATCCAATGTCGAATAATAATAAATGTCATGTGCGGTTATACATGCTGCCGTCAGTGGATACCAATAGTGATGGCGCTTGTGACGCATTTGGTTCTTCTACCTACATGGACATAGTAGTATCTGACCGCTCTGCGCCTGTTGCTTGGCCTTGGGTGGTCGGGAATTTCTATACTGCGGACGGGGAACCGTGCGAAGACATTGCTTTCGGGGAGGTGTCACAGAGCGCTCCTCGGTTCATGCAATGGAAGATGTTGCGGAGCACGTGTGGTTCCTTCGTGCTTGACGCCCAGCCCTGGACCGGGGATCTAGGAGACAACGGTCAGCTTCTATGGTTTGGGGCACATGTTGGTTGGGCGAGCGGGCAGACGATACGGAAGGACGCAGACGACCTCATACGCGTTAAGGTGCGTGACTCCACCGTAGAATGGGGTGTCGCATACAGTAACGGATCGTATGCTTTCACTGGTTGGCAGACCACCGTTGCGGATAATTATCTCGGGACCTATGACCATTACGCTGGGAAGATTTTTGGGATTGGCAAGCGATACCGAGACCCCTCGAATTCGCCACTAGCTCGGGACCAGGTTGTCTATATGGCCGTACATGATCCAGCAGGTGGTGATTCACAGTTGTACGTGAAAGATTGCGGCGTCTCGATTTTAGGGTTCGATAGCAGTTTTGCTACGTACTGTCAGAGTTACGATGATCGCCTTCCCTCGGTAAAAGCAGTGTGGGACCAGCCTACCGACTGTTACGATTATGACACGAATGTTGACAATGCTGGGGATGACGTCAAGGAGCGGTGGTGGTGCCCGACATGCAGCCTCTGGTACAACCAGACGCAGTAGCATTGTCGCAGGATGGACGCCGAGCAGAAGTCCACTGCGAGCATCTGTAGGGCGGGTGTGACCCTGGGTTGCCCAACTCGTTCTACACGGCTGCTCATGTATGTCGATCCGCCCAGCAGCCGTCTACCCCGCCTTCGACGGCCCAGAGGGGGCCGCTCAGGCCCTTCGATGGGAGCCGGCAGAAGGCCGAGTCGAGGGGGAGGGACGAGAATGACGAGCAGTGGTTTAGATGGCGCCGGTAGTTGTCAGTTCGAGAAGGGAGGGACAAAGAGATGAAGGGGGCTTGTTCAATTTTGATATGCACTGCATTCGCCTGGATTGCTTGGGTGGAGGAGCCTCTGGCGTCCTGCGGTCCACAACCACCTCGGGAGAGTGTGGTGGTCGTCCCATCGGACGGGGCGGTGGATGTCCCCGCCAAAGGCAAATTGTGGGTCCTTGCCGGGCCGGACTACAATGTCACCATAGTGTGGTCTGCCTCTGGGGAAGAATTGGTGGCAGAGAAGGTAAACGGGGGCTGGTTCCGAGCGGCTCTTCCGGAATTGTCTCAAGATACTAGGTATGAATATATGGTGTCTATCATTGGAGGCATCGATGATGACATCTTATTCGGACCATACAGTTTTACGACAGGGCACGGCGATATAGCAGAGCCAGTGGTAAGGATTGATGGTTCGCTTTCCCTGTCCGAGCCCAAGGTATGGAATGAGGGCTATTACCCGGAATTATGCGAGAGTTTGGTCTCCGTTCAGTCTTGTGTTGACCACGGAGATGTGAGACTCGCTTCACTTCCGCTTCAAGTCTCAGGCGCTGAACTGGTAGCCGTGTGGACAGGTTCCAATGACCCTGACTTGGGATGTGGGGAGCATTGTTTGTACCTTCCTGCATATTGTGGCGTTCAACTATACGTAGACATGAACCAACGGGAACTCGCAGATGTATGTGTGAACGTAATGGCCGTTAGTGTAGCCGGTGACCATACAGATGTAGAGACTGTGTGCGGGAAGTCGGAAAACATCATCGGGTGTTCTGTTTCGACTGGCGGTTTCGGGTCTGGAAGGGGCCTGCAAGAGTGGTTTTGGCTGGTGCTGTCCTTGGCAATCATACTACGTGTGCTACACCAGCGACTTTGTGGACTGCGCTCTACCAAGACGCGTCTGGACGTGCCGAAGGCCGCGTCTCGGGCTCGCACCACCGGGCGTGGCCCGCAAGAACCCATCCGGCCAGCGTCATAAACCTCGGTGGGCTCCAAATCGTGGTCGTACGCAGTTCCGAAGTGGTTGACGGGGATGACAAGAACGGCCCCCAGAAGGTTGAACTCGGGCTCGACGGCAGCGGCGGGCAGACCGGTCGTGTTCCGCAATAATCCATCCGGCCCGCGTCATGAGGCCGACCACACGCAAGTCGTGGTCGTACCCAGCTCCAAAGCGGTTCAAAGTGACTTCAGAAGCGGCCCCCTGAAGGCCGAACCCGGGCTCGACTGCAGCGGTGGCCAGACCGGCCCCTCCACAGGAAGGTCGAACCTAGTCTCGTGAAGCCCGAGTTGGGGCAGCGAGCCGGTAATCGTGTAGCAGGCCAATGCTCGCCCTTCGAAGCCCAAAGGGCGAAGTAGGGAGCACCGGCCGAGCCACAAGCCGGCCATGCACGGTCTCGGCTTGGCCAATTCTGGATCGGGGTCTGGGTTCCCGTGGATGCCCTGATGAACGCGACCGGAGGTAAGAAAGGGTTGTGGAGCGTAGTTGCGACGTGACCGTTCAAGATGGCGCGTGGTGCCATAGGCAGACCCTTGGTGGCAGACTGTTCGCTGCAAGTTGGCCCAAGACGAGGGGGTGCCGAGGTGCAGACCAGGGAACTGACCAAGAGAGAATGGAAGGAGGTGCTCTGCCGTTTCGCAAAAAAGCCGATAGAGAAGACGGTGCGGGAGTTTGCCAAGGAGGAGATGGTTGGATTTCGTGCCCTTACCCACAGACTTTACGGTAGCTCGGAGGGAGCTTCCGCCCGTGGAAGACGTGGGGACGCAAGTTTCGGGGACGGAGGAGCGGCGGGGTTCTCAACCCTGAGAGCACTCGCTAATTCAATACCAGGCGCTAAATTGGTTGAAACGGCGAGGGCAGTCAACCCTGAGAGCATTCGGCAGCTATCATGGCCCGACTTCGGCGCCAACCCCCGGGGCTGCCCTAAAACAGCGGAAGGGGGATAGCCTTAATGGGCGGATCTGGAAAACTCGCCTTTATGTGCCACACTTTTAGGTTGTCTGGTATGACATTTGACGTACCGGTATGCCATTGACCCAAAATCTCAAGGCTGAGCCTAACCGCTAGCTCAGGCACCTTCAATTCGTAGCAAAGAATGCTGTTGGAGCCATTCGGGTTTTTGCAGTGTTCAGCAGTGAACAACTCCGGGGCCAGATCCTCCTTGGCAGAGTAGACCACGGTCAAAGTTGCCAAGTCGATGACGTGAACGTAGCCCTGGGGTGGGAAGCAATGCCCTCCACACGACTCACATCTAGGCCATTCCGGGGGGCAGGGCCTCAACATGGTTGGATACATCATGTCCCACGGGTCCATCCAGTAGAAGCGTAGCAAGGCAACAGATTGGCCCTCGTTGACAACGAACCCTTCTGGAAGCCCTGGAACGCTTCCGGTCGAATAGACCTCGAACTGAATAGGTCCGTCAGCGATGTATTGCATCCCAAGGACAAAAGACACGGCGTCGTACTGGCAAGGCGGCATCAGCTCCTTCTTACCATCCTGGCCCAGGGGGCAGTAGTACGGCTCTTCGAATTCGACATCGACCTCCTTGGCGTCGGTGGGCAACACGTCCGGCCAGACGGACAACTCTGTCTCCGGCACAAGGTCCAGCGGTTCGACAATCCCTTCGGCATCGGGCAGGCCATTGTCTCTCTGAAGATCGACAGGCTGTGTGTCACCACCACTATCCCGCTCTGGTACCCCATCCAGTCCAACGTCGTCGGACAGCAAGTCAACCTTCCCAACCGACCCAGATGGGCTCCCGCTGCAGGCAGCTAGAGCCCAAGAAAGCAGCATAGCTGCCGCAATTTGTATTCTCATGTCATTCACTGTCTTTGCTCCTGCTGTCATGATCGCTCCTGCACGGTAGATGGGGCCTGTCTCAGCATTAGAGAATCAACCCAGTGTGGGATGAACTGTCATCAGACAGCAGGCCCTTGTCAAGGGGGCGTGCAAACTATTTGAAGAAACTCTCTCGGGCGCTCGGCTAAGCAAGGCAGCAGAGACTAGTGGACCGCCTAGGCTGTTTTGATAGGCAGTAGCTGCTGAGAGGGCGCTGATAGCTGGGCTAGCTTGGATTGTCTTGGCGTATGGAGTCACTGATGAAGAGGATGGCGTGTCGAGCGAGAACCGCCCAACATACTAGATCTCAACTCTGAGTGAGGACGGGAAATGTCCTTCGAGGCTGTGACACGAAGCGTCAAATATCGCGGGTCAGGTTGTTCCTTCGAAAGCTGATTTCGGGATAAGAGCATTGTCCATCTCACGGAACCGGAGCCACCTCGCATCCCTCTCCTGTGAAGAGGGTGAAGGCGAAAGATGGTGCGCCACCGGCTATGACCGGCAAGTCTATGACGACCTTACCGTGGTCGCAGCAGTCGTAACGGGGGCTAATCCACTTGGCTGTGGCCCCGTGAGGGGTGTCGATGGTTACCCAACCCCACTCTCCGTTGTCCAGATAGCTGTGGATGACGTATACCCACATCCAGTAGGTGCCCGGCCCCAAGGAGATGGGCGACTCGAACCAGATTTGGAAGCTGTCATTGACGGCTGATGACACGGTGAAGGTGGCAACGTGCTCAGTATCACTGGGTGAGTAGGTTCTCTTGACCAGGGGCTCGACTCCTTGCGTCGGATATGCTGCCGGCATACCATCAACATCAGGATATATCTCAATGACTATTGAAGACACATTGTCGATCCCCTGTTGTTCGCCATACGGAGCATTAGGATTCCACGTATGTCCCGCCACGAAGATAGATGTAATGTCCAGCGTCATGCCCGGAGGCACCGTGAAATCGTCGGCACTGAACGCGTCCGAGAAGCCACCGAAGAAGGTCGGGTCTTGGAAGGAGGCAGCACCGTAGGTACCATCGCAGGATGGCTGCTCCTGGAATACTACACAGTTCTTAGTGCAAAGTGGAAAAGAGTAGTAGCCGGCAGCACATGTGTTACATTCGTCGCCACCGAAGGGTTCCGGACATATACACATGCCAGACTCATTACACTCTTTCAGGCCTGAGCAAGAGCCGCAGCTGCCGCCGCAGCCGTCATCACCGCAGTCTAGTCCGGCACACGCCACGAAGGTGCAGCTACCAGCTATACATTCGTGTCCACACTCACAAGCACAATCTATGCAATCCAAACAGCTCTCGTCATCATCGCAGACTCCATCTCCGCACCAGGGAACGTACACGCAGGCCCCCGCCTCACACGCGTAGTGGGTCTGGCACTGACCGCACTCACCGCCGCAGCCGTCGTTGCCACACTGCTTGCCGTCGCAATAGGGAACACACGGTACAACGCAGTGACCCTCAAAGCAGAGCGGGGCCTCGATGGGGCACTGACCGCACTCACCGCCGCAGCCGTCGTTGCCACACTGCTTGCCATCGCAATCGGGAACACACGGTGCAACGCACTGACCCTCAGAGCAGAGGGGGGCCTCGATGGGGCACTCACCGCACTCACCGCCGCAGCCGTCGTCGCCACAATCTTTCCCAACGCAGTCGGGGAGGCACACCAGAGAACAGAGACCATCCACGCACAAAGGCGCTACCGCAGGGCACTTGCCGCACTGCCCACCGCAGCCGTCGTCGCCACACTCCTTGCCCTCGCACATGGGCTGACACAATACGGAACAGGCCCCGTCGACGCAGTGCGGGGCTTCCGCAGGGCAGCAGCCGCAGATGCTGCCACATCCGTCGGGCCCACACTCCTTTCCATCGCAAGCGGGGATACAGGATGGCCCACAGATTCCATCGACGCAGAATGGGGCAGCAGCGGGGCAGTTTCCGCAAACACCACCGCAGCCGTCGTCTCCACACTCCTTCCCCATACATTGAGGCACGCACAGGTCTTCCAGTAGATCTTCTGGAAGAATTTCCTCCTCGATATCACCAACCAGCTCTTCAACCTCATCGCCAAGATCGCCTGGCTCAAGGTCCGGTGGGATGACAACGTCCGTAGTAATGTCCACGGCCCAGTCGCCACCGCTGTCGGCGACCACGTCCGCGGTGTGGGCGTGAGAGCAGTCACCAGAATCGGCACAATGGCAGGGCTGGTTGGCAGAATCGCATTCACATTCGTTGTCCGTAGATGCCCCACAGCCCCATGCTGCCCATAGCGTCCACAAGGCGATACTAAGCAAAACTCTCTTCATGGTAAATACTCCAGTCGCCGCACCAGTAACGCTATTAGCGAAATTGTCAATTCTGCCGAATTCGGCCCTGGTGCATATGCGAATTTACGAGGCGGACTCGCCCGATGGGGTTTCTCAACGACACCTTTAGCACGCAACAAGAGGCCAGGCAAGACCAATACGCTTTCGGTATCCGACCTTCGTGCAGCGTCCCCAAAGGCGTGGGGCTTCGGCAGTCCCTATCAGGGCTTTGCTTGCAGGTTCAGGGTGGGGGCCCCGCTTATTCCTCGGGCAGGACGGTTTGTACTCCGGCGCCCCACCACTTCTTGGGGGTGTCCGTTATTACTTTTGTGACTTCGCCGGTCTTGGTGTCGATGATAGCTATCTTGCCCGACTCATCGAAGGCCATGGCTCGGCCCGTCCAGCCTGCCAGACCGTAGACTAGAGCAAGAGGGGACATGGGGCCCACCTCACGGATAACAGCGCCTGTCTTGGGGTCCACCTCCACCAGGAAGTCGTGGGATTCACCGGTCTTGTTCACCGAGGCGTAGGTTCCCACCTCCTCGATGGAGCAGGCGTCGCCGCTGGAACCGTAGCCCTCGCCGTAGGTGCCAAGCAGCGTGGCCACGAACTGGTCTCCCTCCTGGTCCAGCCGATACCAGCCACCAACGCCGGATATGCCCACCATGACGTCGCTGTTCGCGTCCAGAACCCCCTTGGGAACCAGCGTCAGGGCGTTGAAAGGCTCGGGCAGCGTGCCAACCCGGTAGCAGTCTCCGGTGTTGGGGTTCACAACGTAAAGCCCAGAATAGGATACTCCATAAAGGACTCCATATCTATCTATGGCGATGTCAGTCATTTTATGTGGATTGTTATCCGTGTCTTGTGGCCACTTGAAGAAGGCCACGAAATCCATCTCGTAGGTCTTCACGCTCATGAGCCACAATTCGTCGGAGGTGTGACCGTAGACGGCATTCTGGATCACCTTGCCCGGCTTGGTGGGGTCGTCGGGGAAGAGGTCGTAGGCGTCGGGGATCCCGTCTTTGTCGGTATCGGTGAGAAACTGGTGGTTGGCAGTGTCCGAGTTCTTGATGTCCGGAGCCACAACCCCGTCGGGCCCCAGGGCGACGTCATCTTCTGTCCCGTCGGGTCCCGCAACATCCCCAAAAAGATCCCCAAAGAGGTTGCCACTGTCCTCAACCTGCGACCCACCATCGTCAGCGCCGCAGCCGGGTGTGCCGGCCACCATGGAAAGAAGCAAAACAGCAGAAAACAGGTGCGCTACCTTGGCCATCTCTCGCCTCCAAGCATCTCAGAACCAGGCAGATTATGACCACAATCTTCGGCCTTTTGCAAGGATGGTGTCAGCAACTGTCACAGAAGGGCAAGGGCCAAAGGCCCTTTTGGCTTTGGGGTGCCGAATTCGGGCGAGGGAAGAAGAGAGCAAAATGGGCAAACATTTGGCTTGACAAGCCAGGGCGCTTGGCTAATATCCACGGCCGTTGTTTGAATCTTCGCTCGGGTAGCTCAGCTGGTAGAGCAGCGGACTGAAAATCCGCGTGTCGGCGGTTCAATTCCGCCCCCGAGCACTTCACCAAAATCATTGGACAGATTTCGCCACGTCTGCGGCGCTGCGCTATTTCCAGTAGCCCAGCTCTTTCAGGGCGTTCTTGGTTGCCTCATCGTCTATGACCTCCTGGCCTTGGAACGGCTCGTCTTCGGGGGCTCCGCCGGGGCCTTGGGGGCCGCATTGGGCCGTTCGGGGGAAGTTGTGCCAGACGAAGACGCCGGCGTCGAAGCCGGGCTGGAAGTTGGGGCCCGATGAGGTGTAGGCCAGATCGAACTCCTGAGCCGTTGACAGGGTGGTTCGAGGCAAGAAAGCAAGGCCGTATCTGCCAACGTAGAAGCGGGTGGAATCCACAGCCTCTTCGTCGCTCAGCTTCAAGTCGAAGTGCACCTCGGCGTCGCTGGGGTGGACCACCATCCTGGCGCGAAAGCTCTCCTCCTGAAGGTCGCAGCTTATTCTGACCTCGTGCTCGGTGGCGCTTGAGACGCAGCGGTTCTCCCTCAAAGCCTCCAGAGAGACAATGGTGCCCTTGGTCTTAATGCTGCCCCGAAACTCACGCCTCGTTTTGTCGGCGTTCAAGGCGAAGGAGAGGTGCCCGCCTGCTTTCGCCGGCCTCTTGGACTCTGTCACTACAACGGCCTCGGTTGGCTGTTCGGCCTTCGCCTCAGCGCCCACGGGAAGCGGCGGGTGTGCTTCTGGCGTCGCTTGTGCTTCACCGTCCATCGATGGCGATTGCGATTCCACGGCCGAACTCTCCTTGGAATCCGAGGCGTCGCCCGGCCCCCCC
>Ga0302238_1002839_pt1 | contig 11627 bp, 6 predicted proteins | sample AAG_UR_Asn_MG_FD_193527 | JGI IMG/M metagenome (GOLD analysis project Ga0302238, IMG submission 193527) | Enriched activated sludge microbial communities from anaerobic digester in WTTP, New Holstein, Wisconsin, United States - AAG_UR_Asn | ecosystem: Engineered > Bioreactor > Anaerobic >...
GACTCTGCCATTGCTCGGAGGGTCCTGATGGTGATTGCATTCCAAGGATTTGTTCATCCAGTCGCTCAAGCCATGGTGCTCGGTCGCCCTCCGCATTCATCCCAATTCTGACAACATGGTGGTTGGCTTGGCCGTCTTTGCCGTGGGTGCTGATTTTCCAGAGGGTAAGCAGTCCCTCACCTGCTATCCCGTTTACCTTCCCGGCCAAGGCCCGTGGTCCTGCATCGACGGATGAATATTTGCGCATGAACTGATTGACGACAGGATGCTCCAAACCGACAAGCTGAAGGGTTTCTTCCTGGAGAGCAGCGTCACGCTCTGTCGTGAACACCATGTTGGGTTCGCCATCCCTGACCAGTATCCACCTGCCATCGCTCTCTTTTTTGAAATTCCACCCGGCGAGTCGGGCCGACCTGGCAATGAAATTGACAAGTCGCTGCATACCACGCCCTTCATCGTCGAACTTCTGATAGTCGCCAAGATTGAACCGGTCGAGTTCCTGGAAGAGCTCAAAGACAACCTGACGCGCCAGATTGGCATTGCTCATGGCAACCTCCAGCTCCTGGCGGGTTCGTTTCAGGGTCGGATCGCTAATGGCGTCTTGATAGAGCCGATCATAGCTCAAGGTACTGCTGAGCTGACCCAACACTTGCGTCCTCAAATCCTCGGCGATCTGCCCCTGTTCATCTACTTTGCCCAGGGTTCTGGCGATGTCGTTCAGCTTTTCCTCAAGCAGCAGATAGATCTGGCCTTCAATGGTGTCTGCGGCCACGAGGTTGTAGACCTGCGCGGTTGATTCCTGCCCATAGCGATGGATGCGGCCGATGCGCTGCTCAAGATCCATGGGGTTCCAGGGCAGGTCGTAGTTGAAGAGGATGCGGGCAAACTGGAGATTGATGCCTTCCCGACCGGCAGCGGTGCAGACCAGCACCTTGGGTCCATCCTTCCGGCGGAATCTCTTTTGGGCGGCTGTCTTTGCTCCGTGATCTCCGCCTTTGAGGACATCGACACCTGCACCGGGAAAAACTTCATCCAGTTGTTTCTTAATTGCCTCGACCGTGCCCAGGTAGGTGGCGAAAATAACGACTTTTTCGTTGGGGTTCTGCTGCCAGATCTGGCGCAGGGCATGAACGAGCATCGCGGTCTTTGACTCGATGCCGCCCGGAAATTGTGCAAGTAGCTCGAGTATCCGCTGCCGTTCTTCCGGAAGCGCAACCACGACCAGCATGGCGGCCGATTCCTCTCCAGCACCGGCTTCGTATTCAGAATCGGAATAGCTTTCAGCTGTCGAGGCAAAGGAGAGCGCTTCGTTTCGCTTTTTCAACAACTGATATTTTGCGTCGGCGAGGATCTGATCGGTCTGGGCGTTACCCACGGCGTCATAAGAAATGGAGTGGATGTCGTGAATGATCTGCCGAGCCTCCTCGAAGACCCGGTTCCGACCATCCACATCCAGCAATTCGTCACGCTCAATACCTTCCTGAATGGTCAACATCAACAACCGACGCTGAAGAGTCGAGCGGATAGCAGCAAAGCTGCTAGCGGCGATTTTCTGAAAAACCGTCATCACAAAACCAAGCGCCCTGCCTTTGTTGCCTTGCTGAGCTGCCAGGTTGTAGCCATCCCGAAGATAGTCCAGAAGGGCGTTGTAGAACTCCTTTTCCCGTTCCGACAGCTCAAAGCCCTCGGTATGGACCATCCGGCGAACGAACAACGGGCTGCCATCCTGGGCACAGGCATCGGCCTTGGTGCGGCGGATGACGACCGCGTTGAGACGGTGTCTATTGCGGAGCATGTCCTGGTCGCTCTCGAAGAGCTCGGGGCTGAGTAAACGGATCAGCATCCAGAAACGGAAATGATCGCCCTGGTGCGGCGTTGCGGAAAGGAGAATGAGATCGCGGCAATGATCGCGGATGGCTTCGGCAAGTTTAAAATTCTCGGTCTTCTTGACCTTGTTGCCGTAGCGATAAACGCTCAGATGATGGGCTTCGTCGAAGACCACCAAATCCCAGGGCGGGGCAGCGAGAAGCTTCTTCACCCGCGCCGGGCGCTTGAGCGTATCGACCGAGACGATCAGGCGATTGTGCTTGGCAAAGGCGTTGGTTTTTCGGTCGGTAACATCCCCCTCGCTGCCGAACACCTCAAAATCGAGATTGAAAACCTCGTTCAGCTCCCTACGCCAGTTTTCCACCAGTCCGGCGGGAACGATCATGATGGCCCGGGTCAGCTCGCCCCTGGAAGCGAGTTCGCGAAGGATGAGAGCGGCCTCGATGGTCTTACCCAATCCGACCTCGTCGGCGACCAGGAAGCGCTTGGGGCGGGCATTGGCCACCCGGTGGACCAGCACCACCTGGTGCGGCAACAAGTCCACCTTTGCCGAGGTCAGCGTCGCGGCGCTTTCCATCAGTGGCAGTTCTTCAGCTTCCACCGCCAACCAAAGCTGTTCAAGCCGTTCCGGGGTTGCCGGAACCATGCTTTGGACGATCTGATCGAACCGGTCGGCCGCTGCCCGCAGTGAGTCGGCAGGAACTTGCCGCTCCCCATGGGCACGAAAGAAGACCGTGATGTACCCCGTCGGCTCTCGACCGACGACGACGCCATCCCCCAGCTCGGGGTGGTTGATCTTCAGGCCGGGCTGTATCTCATGAAATGCGTGCGACATAGTAGCCAACGATGACCTCTTCTCCTGGCTGGTCGCCTTCTCGAACAACCCGCTTCATATTGACTGTGGCGCTGCCATCCCAGAGTCCTTCAGAAAGGCGCACCTGCTTGCGGTCGCGACGAAGAAACAACACCTCCTCTTCCAGCGAGGTTTCCTCAAAGGTCTTGTGGTGGGATGTGAATCCGAACACCACACCGCAATCGGTCCAGCGATTCTGAAGATGGATCAGTAACGGACGTATCCGGCGGCACAGGAAGTCTTCCGTTTCCTGTGGCTCCATGGTTTCGATGACCGTTTCCAGCCCGGAGATAAGGATGGTTCGGCCCGGGACGGGGGGCTCGGCCGGAAGCCCCTTGGACCAGGATAGAGCTTGCCGCAGGGAGATCACCGCACCTTCGGAGATGAACGGGCCGAGGCTCTTTTGATCGAAGATGACGCACGACCCTTTGCGCTGCCAGACTGTGTTGGTAATGGTGTCCATCATTCGTTCTCCTCCAGCAGATCAAAGAGCGTCCGCTGAACAGCTTGGGGCCGATCCTTGCGGGTCCGCCAATGCTCGACCAGTTGGGCCGCTGTTCTAGCCGCCATGCGGTTGGCGGAGTTCTTGTCCACCTCCGCATACCATTTCAGGATTTCATCCACCGATTTCTTGATGCGGAAGTTCGGGTTGTTCAGTTCCGCATCGATCTTCAGCCCCGAGTTGGGATAAGCCGTGCCGATAAGGAAATGGGCTTGGTCAAGGTCGGTTTTGATCACCTTGCGATTCCGGCCGCGTTCGGTGAAAAAGGCAAAGCGCTCGTGGATAGGCACCACATGAACCGCCCGGCCTACAACCCGAATCCACCCCTTGGCTTCCAGGTCGCCTTGGGCGATGCCGGTGCCGCGCAAGGTCTTGTGCAGCTCGTCGCGCTCCATCTCCATGCGGTTCTTGAAAATACGCAGGTAGAGTCGGCTGGCCGGTTCGGCGCTGTCGGGCGGGCGCAGGCCACCGGTCTGGGTGGTGTCTTCCAGCAGGTCATCAAGGAGCTGATTGATGCCGAGCAGGGCGTCACGCACGTCCAGCACCTGCCCGTCGCCGGTGAACACCTGGCCGTAATGGCGCGAATAGAACTCCAGCGATTTGCCGCGCAGGATTACCCGCAGGTCGGATTCCGGCAGGGTCTTGCCGTGGGTGTGTTCGAGCAGCTCCTTGAGCCGTACCGTTTCGTCCTTCACCCAGCGGCGCATCCGCGCCCAGCTTACCGGCTCAGGCGCGTTGAGACGTTTGCGGCAGACGTGAATGATGTCATATTCGATTTTTTGAGACCCGAATGCAGCGCTTTCACCCTTGCTTTCATCACTTCTGACCGGATAGGTTGCAACCAATACATAACAAGCTTCGAAAAGTGCTCTTAGGACATCTATCCAAGCTTGGTCTTCATTATGGTGAAACGTAAAGGCCATGAGCCCGCCATCTTTAAGACGGCGGCCTGCTTCAGCCCAACAAGCTGACAGGGTCTGACTGTAAAAATCGCTTGATGGTTGTGGTCGGTAAAGTGGATTTTGGTCTTTCTCTGACAGAGCATCATCGCCGATCAGTTCTTGGATGCGGGCAAGATGCTTCGATTCAATGAAAGGATCTTTTTCGTAATCCTCCCTGTCATCAGGATGTTCGACAGAATTATCAACAGCCTCTAAACTGTGAGGGACATAATCTGGATCAAAATACGTTGCTTCTGGCAGTCCTTCGTACCATTTACGTAAAGGGATTCGTAGCCAGACATAGAAGAAGTCAGATAGATCAGCATAGAATAAGTTATCTCCAAATGGTGGATCGGTTATCACCAAATCAAATTGTTCACTTCCGAGCATCGTCATATCTGTGGAAGATCCATACTGAGGTTCGTTACCAGGCACAATCGGATCATCCATCGGCGTTGTGGCAACACCGCATCCGATTAGAGGCTCGAAAGGATTTTTAACCCACTCTAACGCATTTAATACATTCTCTACGTAAGCGCCCCATTTCCCACTTCCTATTTGATGAAAGACACATGTTTCGAGAACTAGTGCTTTAGGATGAAAGTTGGGATTCGAAAGAGCAGCTGCCAACTGATCGTTTTTTTGATGGTAAAAAGAGAACATGGACATGGAGCGCAAGTATTGTTGAAATGCCCCAAGTACCTGTTCTTTCACGTCCAAAGGCCAGCTATCCTCTGATGCTTCTGTTATAGATTTTAAAAATTGACTATGTACCAATAACTGTCGAGAATTGAACATCTTCCACCAATGGGTATAGCCCCAATCATGCAGACTATCCCTTTTAGTTGTCCTCTCGCCGACCGGAACCGCCTGTCTAGGCCAGTATTCGGTTAAATCGTTTTGACAACGTATTGACCATTCTCTTTCTCCCTCAGTCAATCGTAGCAAATCATGCTTATCAGGTGACTTAAAGTACCTACCTCCATAAGAATATCCTTCGGCTTCACATTGAGGACAATGACACTGCAAAGCATAAACAGCTACAGGTAGACTTTTTTTGCTCTTTCGTGCGTCTTGAAAAAAGCTCTCCCTTTTACCACAGTTGGCACAGACATATTTTCCTTTTCCGGGAACAGTTCCCTCATTGGTATCTATTTCTGCCCCATCAGCCAAAGTAACTGTGGTAGGAACAGATTTACTACGCACCTCAATTAGACGTAGATGCTCCATTCGCGCCTGAAACCAGTCTAATGTTGACTCTAGAGGCGCACCGGCCCAGCCACCCAGCTCTTCACCACCCACAAGCCCAGTTGCTCCCTTCATCCATTCTGGATGAATAAGCAGGTACATCTGCACCGGTTTGCTCTTAATGGCGAAATTCTTCTTTTTGCGCCCCGTGGCGCGGAGGCTGGGCTGGGCATGGCGGTCAAAGACATCGGCCAAGCGTTTCCCGGCAAAGGTGCTGCAATGGGGGCAGTGGAGGCCGGGTTCCTGTGCGGCCGCAGCTTTCAAGGCCAGCGCCCGTTCCCAGGTGTCGCTGGCGTTGCCCTTGTCGTAGTCGTTCAGCAGCCGGGCGAAACCCTGGGTCAGTTCAGTGAACGGTGTGTCGCCTTCCATGATGACCCGCTCCGCAGAGGGAGCCATGCGGGTTTCGCCCAGTTCGGCATGAAACATCGTGCCGCAGCCGGGGCAGGTCAGCTCTGTATAACCCGTTGAGAGCTTTTTCTCGGCAATGATCGGTGTGCGAAAAATCGGGGTGCGATGACCGCAGCCCTTGGCCTGGCAGGGTCCATGTTTGGCCCAGAAGGTGTAGATGATCTCCGGCCCTTCCCAGCGGTACCGGGAACGTTGGTCGGGCGGTAGCTCGATGGGATCGAGGCTGACGGCCTCGCCGGTTTCCACGTCAATCCACCGCCCCTGGTGGCCTCGCGGACAGGTGGTAGTATAGAACGGCTGGATTTGTGGTTTGACCTGGCGTTCGATCTCTTCAAAAAGAGACTTGACCTGTTCCGGGTCGCTGCAGGCCAGTTCGTTTTTGACGACGAACCAGGCCACCGGGTTGAGGTCGACCCCGGTCATTTGCATGCCGAGACGTGAGCCTTCCACCAGGGTGGTGCCGCCGCCCATAAAGCAATCCAGCACCTTCAGATGCTTGAAGGAGCCTGCCTTCTGATGGTTGCAGTAGTAATGGTCCCAGATAAGCTTGGAGGCCTCATTGGGGTCGGCTGGGGCCTCGGTCGCGGCCGCAAGCAGCATGGAGCGAAAGACACTAGATTGTCTTCTGGCCCACCATTTGGACATTTGGTAAATCGGCTTTTTTGCGGCACCTGAGCTCGCTTCTAATGCCGCGAGCGCATTGATCTGCGCGATGGGAAAATCCGCTTCCAGGCAGGTTGGCTTGCGATTCGGATCGGTAAAATCCGGTACCGGCAATTTGACCGCCTTGCCGAGCTTGTCGGGGAGCAGTTCTGCCTGTTTGTCGGTTTTTGACTTTCGTCCATTTTTCTTGGGGGCTGCTGCGCTCTTCTCTACCGCATTACCCCAAAGATCGACTTGTTTTGCATTTTGATCGCTCATAGCGAGGGAAACTCCATGTAGGGCACGGCAACTTCGAGAAGGCTCATTCCGCCGTGGCAGACGTGAGGGAATCCCCCCTGTACCTTCCACTTCCGTTGGCCCATGACCACGTGCTGGTTATTGTTCGTCATGACGATAGGCGGCATGAATCGCTTCTGCCAAGGCTCGGAAACAGCCTTGTTGCGGGATGCGCCGAAGGTATTTCGCAATATTTCGATGGCATCCGGGTCCTCGACCTCCGAGGAAAAGCGCTTGCTGACTGCATAGCCATGGTCCGAGGTGATAATCAGACCCCGGCCCTGGCGCAGGCGATTGATAAAGTTCCAGAAGCCATCGCTCTGCAAGGTGCTGGTAGCGATACTCGCGATCTGGTCCGGGAGCATTTGCTGAAGGTGAATGAGGTCATCCAGCCAGGAATGCCAGATCACCAGGTTTGGCGACGGCGGGACCGCGCAGTCTTCAAAGGGCAGGCTGACCACATCGGTGTAACAGTCACCGTCGAAAAGAGCGAAGGTGCCGGGTTTGCCGTCGTTGGCCAATGCGCTTCGGGAAGGCAGGCCGAGGCTTTTAGCGAAGTGATCGGTGGTGGACGGGCATTCAGATCCCGTGACCTTAACTTGTACCGGCTGAATGCCTCGTGCTTCTGCTGCCCCCATAAGGATGGGAAGCTCGCGGAGCGACAGGGCATCGAGGATAAGGACCGCTTTGCCGGAGCCAGAGGACGCCCAGCCCTTGAGACAATTTGATGTTTTCTCGGCATGTGCCGGGAATGCTTCCCACAGCTCCCATGCCGCTTCGGTAAGCAGGCGATCCGGTATAACGGTCGCATCATGCAGCGCCACCGGCGACGAGCTGGATCTCGACAGTGATTGCAGCGCAGAAAATATCTCCGCCCAAGCGTCTTGGGGGGATTGCGAGTCGAGAATGATGCCGCTCCAATCGGTGCTCATTGCTCCCCTCCATCTTTGTAGGCAATCTCAAGAGTCGCTTTGAAGGTGGACGGAATCCGCTGCAGAATCTGTTTGATCTGCTGGGCTGTCAGGCCCGAAAACTCAATCCGGGCCGTTTCAATGGCCTGGCTGGTGGGCACGCCCCAGGTTTCGAAACAGCCGGAGAGGTTAATTCCGGTGGCGGGTTCTTCTGATTTGTTGGTCTTGATGGCCGGGATTGGTTCGGGAGGAATAATCCCGCCGGTACCGGCCGTGCCGCCCGGTTCACCGGTCTCACCTATGGTTCCACCTCCACCGGAAGTGCCCGGAGGATATGGCGTGCCGGTACCACCACCCGCCGGTGGGATGGTTCCACCAGTACCTGGCTGCGTGGTGCCACCCGGGGGTGGATTGGGAACAGTGACAGTGCCTCCGCCTACAGCCCCGGGAAGGCCGAGCTGAATCTGCCTCATCTCCTGGCCGGTTCTGAACGCCTTGCCCCTGATATAACGCAGGGCATCATCATCGGTGGCGTCTTCAGAACGTCGGCCGATCCAGGTGCCGCTCACATTGAGAACAAGATCGCCGGAGGCGGCGATATCCAATACAAATTCATAGATCTTCGTTTCGCCGAGGAAGGGAATCGCCTCTCCGGCATTCGGTGGCGGCGGTTCGGTGAGGTCATCCATCATGGAGCCGACAAAATCGGAATCCTTGGCCCGCTTCAGGACAAACTGCTTGAACTCGGTCTGGTCGAAAAGATCGGAGAGAATCTTTGCCTCTACCGCCGTCGGGATATCTCCACCTTGCTCGGTTATCTTTTCGATCTCGAAAGCGCAGTTCTGCGGTTGCTGAAAATCCCATTTGCGCAGCACGGCGAACCGGTTGAATCTGGATTTCAGGGAAGCTCGTAGTGGGCGGTCGAAATCCTGATGCAAGGCGCGATAGGTTGTGTCCGAGCCCCAGCCCTCACGGGAACACAGGAAGCTGCACCTGGCCGAGTAGATAAGCTCTTCATCAGAAAAGAGACTCTGTGTATCGGCGGCTGGAAGCAGGAAACGGATGGTGTTGCGCTTTTTCTGAACATGCTTGGCCAACCAGGCTCCCAAGGTGGCATTGATACCTGTTGGGCCGCCTTCGATCTGGTCGGGAACAACCAGCAGCACGGGTCTGTCCCACTTTGCCGGTCTATCAGCCTCATCCACATCGTTCCAGGGATCGTTTTTCCAGTTGGGACCAAGAATAATGACCCGTGACGGCGGCGAGGTGGTCTCAGGGACAAAAATGTGCCGCAGGGTATTCCGGACGTGTTGCACATCTTTACCCGGGTAAACGGTCTGGCCCGCTGTTGGTACGGCCCCGATATGCCAGAGCTTGTTGTTCTTCGCGCAAGCGCGAACCTTGGAGCGCGGGTTTTCACTTACGCCGAACCAAAGCGGTCCCCCGGGAACTTCATCTCCATGGATATTGACGCTGTTTTCAATGAGCAGCGCCAATTCGGCTTGAAAGGAATTATCGTCAATGGCCGCTCCCCTGGTGATATCCAGATGCAGGATTGCCGGTGTGCCCCCGGCATTTTTCCCTGGGGACATCGAGCGCATCCAGATGGTGCTTACCAACTCTCGGGCATTGGGTACGCTGACGCCGGAATCACGAACAGCCTCAAGATTGCGCTGGGCGATCTGCCGCAGCTTTTCCTGCCCGGCCTGAACAGCTATCGAGTCAACAAGGGTCTGGACCTCATCGGAATCTCCATCAACAAAGAAGTCTGCAGGCGTGATGACGGGAACCAAATCACCCCGGCTTCTGAAAACCTGAGCGAGAATACGGATTAGATCGCGTGTCTCCTGCGCTGCGGAAGACAAGAGGATGTGGTCTTCAAGGAGGTCCAGGAGTTCCGGGCTGAAAGGCCAGCAGGCGAATGACTCTTGTTGAACCCGCTCTTTTTCCGCTTCCGATTTGTTTGTGTGCAACAACCGAAATCTTTCGGTCGCATAGGCACCGCTTGTGGTGATGATGTCCGATTCCGGAATATTTCGACGATTTTCAAAGAGACGATGCAGGAGAAGTTTCTGGCGGTCCTGCTTTGCCGATGGACCTCGGAAATCGATGATAACTGGCCCTTGCCGATGGACCTGCTGAAAGGCGTCGTTTTGGTTGTTCAACACCGAGATGACGAAGATGAGGATCTCTGGCCGATCCTTCGCGATCTCGGAAAGAATCTGTACGAAATTGAAAGCGTACTGTTTGAGAAGAAGCCCTGTCTTGGGATCTTTGTCCGGCAGCCCTGTATACCAGGTCTGAAATTCGTCCAAGATAAGACAGGTTGGCTGGTCCTCGAACATCTTTTCCAGCAACGTCCGAGGCGGGAACGGCTGGGTCATACTCTCAAATTGGCCACGGTAATACTGGCCCTTTGGGTGTCGATCAAAGAGGAGGTCCCAGAGCAGCGGGTACTCATGGTTATGAACCGGCTCAGAGATCGGCACATAACCTTTGAGCATTTCGGCATTTTTCAGCTCGTCGCTGCCGACCTTGTTTCCCCAATCCTTGAGCCACGACTCAACGACTTCAGGAGACTGAATGCCGTGATGCATCACCGCCATGATGTGCGATTTACCACGCCCACGATCACCCATCAGTACAATCGGACGCCCAGAGTTTTTGGCGCTGATCGCCTTCAATGCCGTCTGGACATCCGCTGTCGGATAGGTGATGGACAGAATGTAGTCCGGGGATTTCTGAGCCGCCCCCTGGTTATCACTCGTGCGAAGAGCAATAGCGGTCCCGGGCATGTGTGCTCCGAGAAACTCGTCTCTTAATTTCAATCCCAGCATTCTTGTCTCTCCTGATAATGTTCGCTTTGCATGCGGCCTACTTTGTCTTCGTCGAGTCGTTGTCGGTTGACGAAGCTCCGCCAGCCTTGACCCAGGAATCGACCTCGTCTTTCTTGAATTTCCAAAGACGGCCCATGCGATGGGCGGGCATCGCATGCTTGTCGATCCAGCGGTAAACGGTGTCACTACTGACACCGAGGTACTTGCCTATCTCGTCTACTGATAACCAGCGGTCTTCTATCTCGGCCATATCTCCAGCTCCTCAAGGGCGATTGGTTTTCTTGCCACGCCAGAGGCGGTAACAGGGATGCTGGGCGGAGCTTCCCCAATTTAAAACGTCCTTTAATATATTTAGGCAGGGGCCGATTGTCAAACGTTTTCGTCCGGATAAAGCCGCAAAAGTCGGCTCACGGGCGTAACCACTCGCCGCTGGCGACTCTCTCCGCGTAAGATGGGCATGACATCCAGTAGGTCCAGGCAGGAATCGAGGTGCGCCCGCACAGCACCGCCACCATCACCCGCTGATACATGCTGTACCCGCCGGGCCGAAATCCTTCCAGCCGGTCGATGGGCGGCAAGTCGCGCTGCGGGTCGGTGAAGGTCACCAGTTCCCCACTGATCAGATCCCAGTCGCCGGTCGGGCGGCCGAAGCGTGGTGTGCCGATCTCCTGTTGTCTGCGGGCGTCGGTCATCGGATCGGCAGTGCCCCGGGCCAGGATCAGCCCTTCGGGCACCTCGAGGGCCGGGAACCCTGCGTGGAGATGGTAGAGCCTGCCCCAGACCACGGCCGGTTCGATTTTGCGGGCCTGGGCGCAGAAGCGTTGATGGTTCCAGTAGCCCCGTTTCAGGGTGCCGTAGACGAAGAGCCGGAAAATGGTCTCGGGACTGTCTTCCGGGTTTGTGTTCAGCTTCGAGGTGTCTCCAATGTTCATGCATTCACTCCTTCGGGCAGTGTCCCTTTGCGCTCCTGGGGTATGAAGCGGAATTCGCTGTTTTCGATGGCCCGCACATCCTCGTGGCGGATGGTGAGCATGGTCATGGGCGGCACCTCCAGCTCGCGCCAGCCCTTCTCGTTGTCCACGGCAAAGTCGATAAAGGCGTCGTCCGAGGCGTAGAGCACCACCCGGTGCTGGCGGTGGACGCGCAGGCAGAGCGGCTTGT
>Ga0302238_1002845_pt1 | contig 11615 bp, 7 predicted proteins | sample AAG_UR_Asn_MG_FD_193527 | JGI IMG/M metagenome (GOLD analysis project Ga0302238, IMG submission 193527) | Enriched activated sludge microbial communities from anaerobic digester in WTTP, New Holstein, Wisconsin, United States - AAG_UR_Asn | ecosystem: Engineered > Bioreactor > Anaerobic >...
GCATGGCCAAGGCCATCGATCACTAAGTCGATCACCCTGAGATTGCATTGACATTGTAATCATAGCTGCTGCTGCTATACTCAAAGGGAGGCCCACAAGCCTCCCTTTTTTTGCTCGCCACCACGACAAAATGATTGACAACCGGTAGCTATTCCAATAATTTTTGCAAGTTTTGTGTGCATGATGAATGATTGCCGACAAGGTTGAGCAGTTCATTACAACAGGGGGTTTTTCAGTATGGAACAGTATGCAGTGTACTTTGCCTTGGCCTGCGCCGTGGCAGCCGTGGCCTATGGTCTGGTTTCGGCCCAATGGATTCTGGGGTTGCCCCAGGGGAATGAGCGGATGAAGCAGATCGCCGCTGCCGTGCAGGAAGGTGCAGGTGCCTACATGAAGCGCCAGTACACCATCATTGCGGTTGTTGGTGTGATCATGTTTGTGGCCCTGGCTGCCAGCCTGGGAATGAAGACCGCCATCGGCTTTGCCATTGGCGCCATCTTCTCCGGTCTGACCGGCTTCATCGGCATGTTCGTATCGGTACGGGCCAACATCCGTACGACCGAGGCTGCCAAGTCCGGCATCCATAAGGCGCTTAACGTAGCCTTCAAGGGGGGCGCCATCACCGGTATGCTGGTGGTTGGCCTTGGCCTTTTCGGGGTTGCCGGCTACTACTACGTACTGCAAAAACTGATGCCGGGCGCACCGGTCAAAGAGGTGGTCAGCCAGCTGGTTGGCCTCGGCTTTGGCGGTTCCTTGATCTCCATCTTTGCCCGTCTGGGTGGCGGTATCTTCACCAAGGGCGCTGACGTCGGTGCCGACCTGGTGGGTAAGGTTGAGGCCGGTATCCCTGAGGATGACCCCCGCAACCCGGCTGTTATTGCCGATAACGTCGGTGATAACGTGGGCGACTGCGCCGGTATGGCAGCCGACCTGTTTGAGACCTACGCCGTAACCCTGATTGCCGCCATGCTGTTGGGTGCTATTGCATTCAATAGCTTTGCTGGTGCGGTCAGCTATCCGCTGATCCTGGGTGGTATTTCCATCATTGCTTCCATCATCGGTACCTTCTTTGTCAAGCTGGGACCCAGCCAGAAGATCATGCCCGCTCTCTACAAGGGTCTGATTGCTTCTGGGGTATTGGCCTGTATCGCCTTTTATTTTGTTACCGTTCAGATGTTCCCTGCAGGCAACCCGACCGGTTACAGTGCCGTGAATATCTTTATTGCCGCCATTGTTGGTCTGGTGGTAACCGGTGCCATCTTCTGGATCACGGAATATTACACCGCCACCGAGTATGCTCCGGTTAAGCATATTGCTCAGGCATCTACCACCGGCCATGCCACCAACATCATTGCCGGCCTGGGTGTTTCCATGAAATCCACCGCCTTGCCGATCATCGTGATCGCAGCCGGCATCATTGTTGCCTTTAATAGCGCCGGGGTTTACGGCATCGCCATTGCCGCCGTCTCCATGCTCTCACTGACCGGTATCGTGGTTGCCATGGACGCTTATGGGCCGATCACCGATAACGCCGGTGGTATCGCCGAGATGGCCGAGCTGGATGATTCGGTTCGTGCGGTTACCGACCCGTTGGATGCGGTTGGTAACACCACCAAAGCAGTCACCAAAGGCTACGCCATCGGTTCTGCTGGTCTGGCTGCCGTGATCCTGTTTACCTCCTATGTGGATGAACTCAAGGCTGCCGGCAAGATTGTTTCCTTTGATCTTTCCAATCCTAAGATCATTGTTGGTCTTTTCTTGGGTGGTATGCTGCCTTACTATTTTGCCGCCCTCTGCATGGAGGCTGTTGGCAAGGCCGGCGGATCCGTTGTTGAAGAGGTGCGTCGTCAGTTCCGTGAGATTGCGGGGATCATGGAAGGTACCGGCAAACCTGATTACGCCTCGTGCGTCGATATCGTTACCAAAACCGCCCTCAAAGAGATGATCATCCCTGGTATCATCCCAATTGCCGCGCCGATCGTCATTGGTTTTACCCTGGGGGTAGAAGCGTTGGGTGGTGTGATTGTGGGCACCATCGTCACCGGTATCTTTGTGGCGATCTCCATGACCACCGGCGGCGGCGCCTGGGATAACGCCAAGAAGTACATCGAAGATGGTCATTTCGGTGGCAAAGGTGGCGACGCCCACAAGGCTGCCGTTACCGGCGATACCGTGGGTGACCCGTACAAGGATACGGCAGGTCCGGCCGTCAACCCGATGATCAAGATTATCAATATTGTATCACTGCTGATTGTGCCGCTTTTGAGTAGGATGTAGGTTGCTTTCGCTGGATAAGTAAATAATCGCGTTTCTCCTGTATTCAGGCTCCTTTCCCGTTAGCGGGGGAGGAGCCTGAATACATTTTGGGGACTTCCTGAGGGGCCACTGTTTGCAGTGCTCCATTATTGCGTATCGTCACCATCATCGGCATGACCAGCGTCATTGTTGACAACGTGCCACTGGTGGCCGCCACCACGGGCTTGGAGAAGACCCACCTTTTCCGGTAGTCAAGCGTATCAGCCCGCTGGTCCTGCTGGGCTGATACGGCGGGCTTGCCGTCTGCATCATCCAATGTAAACTGATCCACTAAGACGGAACGTCACTCTCCACGGATACGCTCGACAAAGAGGGCCGGCCGGGTACACCCGGCCGGCCCTCTTTGTCTGAGGAGTAGCAGGCGTTTTCATGTGCCTGGGTGGATACTGTTTTATTCATTTGTGTATACAGCAAGTAGCGCAGCTGCATAAATAATATAACTATTTTTTATATTTTGTACTTGCAACTTGTAAATTTTGTGTTATGGCAATGTGTTCAATTGTGTAATATATTGAAATAATTATTATATCTTTGCTGTGTCGTGGTTTGTATATTATTTGTTGACTATTTTATAACGCTGTAATAAATACGTGGTAAAATATGTCATGCGCTCATGTGCGGTGTAAGGTTCGGATGGCATGTTTTAGCCGCAAATTGCGCCAGTAACGGCCGGAAGGCTGATGCATTGAGTAAAGCTTACCGTTTCCCACCGAGAAAGTTTGAAAGGAGGCGTTGTATTTTTTGTTTTGCAGTTTATTTCCCACAGAGATTTTAGAAAGGAGCAACAACCATGGCGGAAAAGACGTATGACTGGTCAGCGATAGCGAAGAATCCCAAGTTTATCGAACTGCACCACAAGAAGACGGCGTTTTTGTTTGGCTGGTGGATATTTTCCTCAGTCTACTACTTCCTGTTGCCGATTGGGGCGGCCTACGCACCGGGGCTGTTCAAGATCCAGATTTTAGGGCGGATCAACTTCGGTTACCTGTTTGCGCTGTCGCAGTTTTTCGTATCGTGGGGCCTGGCCATGTACTATGCCCATGTAGCCAACAAAGACTTTGACCGTTTGACCAGGGAACTGGTCAACGAACTTCAATAGGAGGTGATACCATGAAGAGACTTTTAGCTGCGATCGGTTGTGTACTCTCCCTGAGTATCGCCGCCTATGCTGCCGAGCCTGCCAAGGCCCCTGCCGCCCCTGAAGCCAAGCCTGCCGTTGCCGCACCGGCTGCTGCCACTGCTGTTGCTCCGGCCGCCGTTGCCCCGGCCCAGCCTGCTGCCGCTGCACCTGCAGCAGCCAAGCCTGCAGAAGACAAAGGTAAACTGAAGGCCAACCCCAAGGTCACCATCCCGATCTTCCTGATCATCATCGGCGTGACCATGTGCGTGGTGGTCTGGTCCGCCAAGAAGACCAAGTCGGCTGCCGACTTCTACACCGCCGGCGGTGGCATCACCGGTACCCAGAACGGCTGGGCCATTGCCGGCGACTACATGTCGGCTGCCTCGTTTTTGGGTATTTCCGGTATGATCTCCCTCTACGGCTATGACGGGTTCATGTACTCGGTCGGCTGGCTGGTGGCCTACATCACCGTGCTCTTGATCGTGGCCGAGCCCTGCCGTAACGCCGGTAAGTACACCCTGGGCGACATCCTCTCCTTCCGTACCTCGCCCAAGCCGGTGCGCGCCGTGGCTGCGCTCTCCACCGTTGCCGTCTCCACCTTCTACCTGACCGCCCAGATGGTCGGCGCCGGTAAACTGATGCAGCTTCTGATCGGCATCCCGTACAAGACCGCCATCATCGGCGTCGGCATCCTGATGGTCGGCTACGTCGTCTTCGGCGGCATGACCGCCACCACCTGGGTCCAGATCATCAAGGCCGGCCTGCTGATGACCGGTGCCTTCCTGCTCTCGGTTCTGGTTTCCGTCAAGTCCGGCTTCAGCCCGCTGCAGTTCTTCAACGACATCGCCACCAACGACAAGATCATGGAGCATGTCAAGCTGCTGCCGATCTACCTGAAGGAAACCGCCAGCGGAAATGCCACGGCCGATGCCGGTCAGCGCTTCCTAGAGCCGGGCCTGTTCCTGACCAACCCGCTTGACCAGATCTCGCTGGGTATGGCGCTGGTGCTGGGTACCGCCGGTATGCCGCACATCCTGATGCGCTTCTTCACCGTTCCCACTGCCCAGGCTGCCCGTAAATCGGTCATCGTGGCCATGTTCATCATCGGCTCCTTCTACATCCTGACCACCCTGTTGGGCTTTGGCGCCGCGATCCACCTTTCTCCGCAGGCCATCAAGTCCGTTGACGCCGGCGGCAACATGGCTGCCATGATGCTGGCCAAGCAGATGGGCTCCGAGTTCTCGCCGTTCTTCGGTGACCTGCTCTTGGCCTTCCTCTGTGCCGTGGCCTTCGCCACCATCCTGGCGGTGGTCTCCGGTCTGGTGCTGGCAGCCTCCGCCGCCATTGCCCACGACATCTACGTCAACGTCATCAAAGACGGCCATGCCTCCCAGGCAGAGCAGGTCTTTGCCGCCCGTACCACCTCCTTCGTGGTTGGCGCCTGCGGTATCGTGATCGGTATTGCTGCCGAGAAGCAGAACGTTGCCCACCTGGTGGCGCTGGCCTTTGCGGTGGCCTCCTCCGGCAACCTGCCCACCGTCGTGATGTCGCTGTTCTGGAAGAAATTCAACACCGCCGGTGTCATCGCCGGTATGGTGGTTGGTACGGTTGCCTCCATCGGCCTGGTGATGGTCTCCCCCAACATGACCTATCCCGACAAGGTTGCCGATGCAGCCAAGGCCGCCTACAGCAAACTTGAGAAGGATATTGCCGACGGCAAGGTCAAGCCCGAGGCCATGGAGAAGACCCTCAAGACCATCGAGGCCAAGAAGGCTGAAGAAGCCAAGAACCGTGGCGGCAAGTCCATGCTGGGCCTGTCCAAGCCGCTGTTCAACCTGAAGAACCCCGGCATCGTCTCCATCCCGCTGGGCTTCATCGCCGCCATCCTTGCAACGCTGGCCTTCCCCAGCCGGAAGTCCGAAGAGATGTGGGATGAGATCTATGTGCGCCAGAACACCGGTCTGGGCATGGCCAAGGCCATCGATCACTAAGTCGATCACCCTGAGATTGCATTGACATTGTAATCATAGCTGCTGCTGCTATACTCAAAGGGAGGCCCACAAGCCTCCCTTTTTTACCTTCTTCTCCTTTCGGGCCAGCGATGCTATTAAGGCCGTGGGGTGTTCGGCGGCATGGCTATAGTACGGTGGGCACCGGCAATGCGATCAGGAAGGTTGAGCGTGTAACTGACATTGAATCTGTGCTGCGAGGTTTGCCGTGAAACAGGAACATGCTGATGATATGAGCCGTTTGCTGGAAGAGTTGCCGCCGCTGTCATTGATCACCCGCTATTGTCTACCGGACGAGATCGCTGAGGTGTTGCAGCAGGTCGGCGCCGATCTGTCCGTTGTCCGGCGCAAATTCGAGGTGTGGGACGCCCAGGCGGCCTTGCAGCGCGGCATGATCGCAACTGCCGATGCCTCTGTCATGAAAGGTTTACATGAAGAGTTGAACCGGATTGAGCAGGAACGGTTCATGACGGCAGCCTCGGTCATGAATCTGCATGCCTCCTGTACCCACTACCGGGATATGCTGGCAGAGCGTGCCTTCCGGATAGTGTGCGATGAAATGGTTGCGGCAGGTCACGGGACGCCACCGGTTCCTTGTGCCCTCATCAGCATGGGAAGTGACGGACGAGAAGAACAGACCCTGATTACTGATCAGGATTATCTGATCGTGTATGACGATGGGGGTGGTGAGGACGCGGATACCTGGTTCGCCGAATTCGGCAACCGTTTGGTGGATTGTCTTGAAACAGCGGGTTTTAAACGCTGCTCCGGCGATATTATGACCAGCAACCCCACTTGGCGGGGGTCGTATAAACAGTGGCGCAAGCGGCTGTTTGCGATTGTGCGTTACGAGGTTGAGGATTTTGCCAAAAACATGATGGACCTGATCGTCCTGTCCGATGCCCGCTATGTCACTGGGGATCAGGCTCTGGGAGAAAAGTTGATTGAGTTGATTCGTGACATGGAAAAGGAACACTTTCAGGTCTTGTGGGGGATGGCGAGGGCGGCAACGGAAATGAAACTGGCCTTGGGATTCATGCGGCGTCTCTGGACCGAGCCCACTGGTGAGCACAAAGGAGAATTTAATATCAAGCTGCTGGCTTGGGCGCCGTTAGTGATGAATGTCCGCATACTGTCCATGAGTCAGGGGATTCCGAGCACCAACACGGTGCAGCGCATCAACCATCTTGAAAAGGAAGGGAGTTTTTCGAAGGAAATGGCGGCTGGCCTGCGTGATGCCTATGAAGTGCTGACCCGTCATCGCATCCTGCTGCAGATCAAACAGATCAAAGGTATCCAAAAAGATTCGTATTTTCTCGACCCGCTGCTGTTGGAACCGGACGAACGGGAGACGTTGCGGCAGGCGGTTATACGGGTTGAAGAGCTGCAAAAGATGATCCATACCAACTTTAATATCGTCTAAGAACTTGACAGGTGCCGGCCTGGTCGTTTATAAAACAAAACCCACGCGCGCTTAGCTCAGCGGGAGAGCACTGCCTTCACACGGCAGGGGTCACTGGTTCAATCCCAGTAGCGCGCACCATGATAAACACAGGGCCGGAACATTGTTCCGGCCCTTTTGTTTTACCCCGCAAAGATCTTCTTATTCATCGGTCTCTATCTCAACCTGTTTCAAGGTGGGGCCTTGACGCAAAACGGCCGGTATTGTTGCTGATTTTGCTGTTGTCATGATTGACATGCCTTGGAGAGCACGGTAAGCTGTCTCTATGTCCATCCCTACTACAACACCAACAGCACGGCGGCCTGCCAGCCGCAATCAGCAAGGCTTCGCCTACCTGTTCGTATTATTGGCGGTGATGCTGATCGGCATTGTACTCGGTGCGGTTGGGACCAGCTGGAAGCAGACCATGCAACGGGAACGTGAAGAAGAACTACTTTTCCGCGGGATGCAGATTCAGGATGCCATTGCGCGTTGGCATAAGCCCAAACCTGGCATACAGCAGCATGTTGCTACTCAATTGAATGACCTGAAAGATTTGTTACAAGATCCGCGCTCGCCAGAAACGGTACGATATTTGCGTAAGCTGTATCTCGATCCGATGACGAATCACGAATGGGGATTGGTTCGTGACGCTAGTCACGGCATAGTCGGGGTGGTGAGCACCAGCTCGGAAAAGGCGATTAAACAAGATAATTTTCCTGAACAAGTGAAGGATTTTGCCCGCAAGGAGCGCTATGATCAATGGCAATTTCTCTATACACAAACAACAAATGCCAATCGATTAAATCCTCAGCAGCCCCAATTGCGATAACATGCACGTGGCTTTCTCCTGAGCCCGTATGAGTGATCTATGCCCGCATTCATTTGTAAATTAGGGTCCCCAGAGGGTGACATTGTTTCGCGTGAGATAGAAGCCGCGGATGAGATCCAGCTGCGCGATAGTTTGCGGACGCAAGGCTTTCACGTTTTTTCTCTCCGGCGTAGAGGCCTGTCGCTTGCATTGCGATTTACCCCCACATTTGGCAAGCAGATAACGAACCAAGAGCTGTTAAGCCTTAATCAAGAGTTGATCGTGCTGTTGAAGGCTGGTATGCCGATTGTACCGGCATTGGATGCGATTTTAGAACACCGAAGGAAAGCAAACGACAATTTGGCGTTGACCCTTGAGCAGATCAGAGAAGATGTAAAATCTGGCACTTCTCTTTCAGCGGCCCTGGGGAAAAATGGGAAATTTTTTCCCGCGCTCTATCTTGCCTCAGTTAAGGCAGGAGAACGTACAGGAGACATACCCAATACCATCAAACGTTATAATGTTTTTTTGAAAAGCGCTGACGAGCTGCGGAAGAAAGTCATTTCATCAACATTTTATCCTGCTATTATTGTCGTTGTCGCAGTCTTACTCGTTATGTTGCTGTTGGTGTATGTTGTCCCTACCTTTAGCCAAATTTATTCAGAATCAGGTTCTCAACTTCCCCTGCTTACCCGCGCACTAATCAATGTTGCCAATTTCCTGAAATCAACGATAGTCTTTTGGCTTCCAGGTCTCATTTGCGCTTTTTTCTGTCTGAGGCTTTGGGCGAACGCCCCAAAAGGTCGTTTTTTTATCGACCATTGGAAGTTGCATCTTCCCGTGTTGGGCGATTTGTTTTTCTGGTATTCAGTCTCGGGATTTTCTCGAACCATGGCCAATTTGATGGGGAGTGGCATACCAATCGTTGAATCATTGAAAATGTCACTTGGAACGCTGAATAATAGTCAGTTAGAGAAAAAAATGAATGTTGCCATACGGCAGGTGGAGGAGGGGGGAAGACTGTCTTTTGCGCTTGAACAGCAGCAGTTGATGCCTACCTTGGCTTTAAGAATGTTGGGAATAGGTGAGTCTACCGGATCTCTGGAAGAAATGCTTGTTGAGATAGCTGAGCATCTTGAAGGGTTGATTGCTGAACGCATGCATATACTGATCACTGCTCTGGAACCTGCTGTAATGGCGATTACTGGTGTAATTATCGGTATTATAATTATTGCCATGTATTTGCCGGTATTTAAACTTGCAGGGACTGTTGGAGGGTAGTCTGAATACAAGTTTGTTAATGACTTTAACCGGAATGGACAATCATGATTACATCGCTACATAAAAGGATCAGCGCAATTCTAGCTGACTTTGAATTGCTTACTCCAGAACAAATCGAGCAGATAGTCAAACACCAAACAGACTTAGGCGGTCGATTTGGCGAGGTAGCAATAGCTCTAGGGCTTGTGGACGAAAGTATGGTTGCCAAAGCCTTGGCTGATCAGTACAAACTGCCTTTTGTGGACCTCGATAGCGCGAAGCTGGATCAAGCATTATTCGATTCTCTCCCTCCGGATATCCTTTACCGCTATAACTTTATTCCTCTTTCGTTACAGGATGGAGAGCTTCTCGTCGCAATTTCAGACCCAACCGATATTGTGTTGATGGACGAGCTGGAATTGTTGCTTGAACAGCCATTGCAATACTCGGTTGCAACGGCTTCTGCGATTACTCGCATTTTGAAAGGCGGGGATAGCACCCGGCGAGTACTACGGGATGTCTCAGAAGGGTTTTTGTTGCAGTTAGTAAAAGAAACAGACTCCGGAGAAGAGGTGTTGTCCCTTGAAGGGCTTGCAAACGACACGGTGACAAGCCCTATTGTTAAACTGATTAATACGACCTTGCTTGACGCCCTGGAAAGGCGTGCAAGCGACATTCATATTGAGACAAGCCATGATGGGGTTTCGATAAAGTATCGTATTGACGGCGTACTCTACCAGCCCACTGAACCGATCGATAAGCATTTCCAGGGGCCAATTATCTCACGCCTTAAGGTTATGAGTGAGCTTGATATATCGGAAAAACGTATTCCGCAAGACGGCCGCTTTAAGATTAAACTCGGTGACAAGTCAATTGATTTTCGTATTTCAATCATGCCGAGCGCCCATGGGGAAGATGCTGTTATCAGAATTCTTGATAAAGAAAGCATTGATGCTGAGATGCAGGGGCTTAGTTTTGAACACCTGGGCATCCATCCCCGCGAATTGGTTCGAATACGTCGCAAGATTCGTGAACCATACGGAATGGTGCTCGTGACCGGTCCCACCGGTTCAGGGAAAACGACTACCCTCTATGCCGCTCTGACAGAGATACACACCGGTCTGGAAAAGATTATCACCATTGAAGATCCGGTTGAATATCTTCTGAAAGGCGTGTTGCAGATCCCGGTCAATGAAAAAAAGGGACTCACGTTTGCGCGCGGGCTGAGGTCTATTTTGCGTCATGACCCCGACAAAATCATGGTGGGGGAAATTCGCGATTCTGAAACTGCCCAGATCGCCGTGCAGTCAGCCTTAACAGGGCATTTGGTGTTTACCACAGTACATGCAAATAACGTCCTGGATGTAATTGGACGGTTTACCCATATGGGGCTTGACCCCTATAATTTTGTTTCTTCCCTTAATTGTGTTATGGCGCAAAGATTGATGCGTAAGGTGTGCAAGTCATGTCGGCGCCCGATAGATTTGACTGAACAAAAACTGCGCGAAGCGGTCATTGCTCCTGAACATGCCAAGCATGCCACGTTCTATGAGGCGGTTGGTTGTGATGCGTGCAATGGAACCGGGTATAAGGGGCGGTCTGCCATCGTGGAATTGCTTGAAATGGACGACGAGATGCGTGACCTGATTGTTTCAAAGGCCCCGGCAACGCAGTTGAAGCAAATGGCGCGAGAGAAGGGGACGGTGTTTTTGCGCGAAGCTGCAATAGAAAAATTGTGCGCTGGTGAAACGACCCTGCAGGAAATCAATCGCGTTACCTTTGTAGAGTAGAACCGGCAGGGGGCTGCGCTTAAGGCGCTGTTATTAAAATGGTCTTGCTGGTTTCTCCGCCAAGGTTGACAGCCTGTATCCTTAAATCCTTCGGTGTTGATGAATAGGGATGGCGCTGATAAATCATTGTTGTGCAGTCAACGAAGATCAGGCGATCTCCCTGGGGACCGCCACTCGTATCAACTTTTGTTCCATCAACAAGCACTGAACTTGTTTGACTGAAATTATCTCCTTCGATGATGAGGTCATAACTGCTGACATGATCCGCTCCAACTCTGATGGAGCTTATTTCAGGAGCATTGACGATAGAAATACCAAGTGGCGTAGTGAGATTATCGCCATTTTTGACCGCCACCTGGTGAAGCCCGGCACTTGCGCTGGGGGCACTAAAGGTAATCGCGTTTGGCGGTGAGACCCGGCTGGGTATGATTGCCCCGTCAAAGAGCAGTTGCGATGTTTTAGCGAAGTTCCGGCCATGGACGGTAACTTCTCGGGCTGAACCATTGGCGCATGAGGTGATGCGGTCAGGCTCTATGCTGACGGCAACCGGTTTAAGTGGAAGAATCGTGAAGGCATACGACCGTGTGGTGCTATCAGGGGCCTTAACGGTAAGCGCATATTGTCCGGGCGGCATATGTTCAGGAATAATAAATGTCAGATGACGGCTGTCCGTTTGGCGCCAGCCGATCTCCTCGCCCCCCAGCGTAATCTTGATTTCCTCGCTGACATCGCTCAGGGCAAGACTGACTAAAGTCCCCGGCTCGGCCTGGGCAGGCACAATGCTAAAGAGCTTGAGAGGGGACGTTTGCACGCTACTTGCCGATTGAACGGCATAGGCGCGTTGAGCAAACATAATCAAAACCACCAC
>Ga0302238_1002846_pt1 | contig 11614 bp, 14 predicted proteins | sample AAG_UR_Asn_MG_FD_193527 | JGI IMG/M metagenome (GOLD analysis project Ga0302238, IMG submission 193527) | Enriched activated sludge microbial communities from anaerobic digester in WTTP, New Holstein, Wisconsin, United States - AAG_UR_Asn | ecosystem: Engineered > Bioreactor > Anaerobic >...
AAAAGATTTAAATCAGTTTCCTGAAGGGGATAGAATAAAATCAGCAATGACATTTTATTCTACTCAGGAACTTTTTGTTACAAGAACAGGCGATACTCCTGGCACTTCAGATAAATGTGTTTGGAGAGAAGATGAGTATAAGTTGGTTGCTGTTTTCCCATATATTGATTTTGGTTTCTATAAAGCTATTGGTGTCAGAGTAAAGGGTTCCTAATATGGCAACGGATGCATTTTTAAATAAATCAGAATTGGAAGATTTGTTTTATGACGTAACAGTTTCCGTTATGAATGCAAGTCCTGATTTTGATGTTCGTCATTCGTGGCCAACTAATGGAGCACCTGCTTTTGGCGTTAATGATAATTTAGTTTTTTTATCCATATTTGATTCCCCTAGCCCTGTTACACAGCAAAGGGAAAATATATATACTCAAGAAGGAAGCCCTGAAGCCGGTAATATGGAAACAACATATACCAGAACTTTAAGGGTTAATTGGAAATTCTATGGCCCCGATAGTTGGGATAATGCCAGGCTTTTCCGTGACAGTATTTTTTATCAAACAAATCATGATTTGTTTGCGGTTCAAAATCTTTTTGTTGTACCTGATTTTGATCCTCCACAAAGAGTTCCTGAGCTTTGGGAAGGAATGTGGTATGAGCGTTGTGATTTAACAATTTATTTCAATGAAGGAGTTTCTCTTAACAGGGAAGTTCCTCCCATTGAGACTGTCGGGATTGTTGTTATGGATTATGAAGGAATTAAAGCAACAATTAATATCGACGAGGAATAATATTAAAGGAGATGTAAATTGATATGACTAGATCAAGATCATTAGACAATATTGTAGATATTACCGTAGAAGTCAGCCCTTTAGCTGCGGCACGTTCTACATTTAATCAAGCATTGTTTATTGGTACTACCAATGTCATTGATACTACGGAAAGACTTCGTCTTTATGAAGATTCCGACAGTATGCTCGATGATGGTTTTACCGATACTGATCCTGAATACATTGCGGCGCAAATATATTTCAGCCAAAGTCCTGCGCCGGATAAATTATGGATTGGAAGGCAAGACTTAGATGCCGTTGAAAGTTGTTTAGATGCTTTAACCGATTGTAGACAGAAGAATCCGGAATGGTATATTGCCGTTTGTTTAAATGCAGTTTATGCAGATCATGTAGAATGTGCCCAGTACATTGAGTCTTGTACCCCTGCATCACTATATGGCTTTACAACTTCAGATGCAGAATGTATTTCTTCTGTCGCTGCCAGTCCTCCTGACATTTTCTCTTATCTGAAGTCTCTTTCTTATTCGAGAACATTTGGACAGTATGCAACAACACAGTCTGCGGTTTATCCCGATAACATTTATGCTATTTGTGCAATTATTGGTTACGCTTGCGGACAAAACTCTGGATTAGCCAATTCTGCATTTACCTTAAAATTCAAGAAAGAAGTTGGCATTTCTGTTGAGCCGTTAACTGCTACCCAGATAACAGCATTAGAGGGGAAGAATGGTAATGCCTATTTATATTACGCCAATTATTATACGATCTTTGAACAAGGAAAAATGGCAGACGGTACGTTCTTTGATGAAAAGATCAATCTGGATATGTTTGTTAATAATTTGCAGCTTACTCTTATGGATTTGTTATACCAGAATCCCAAAGTGCCTCAGACAGATGCAGGTGTAACACAGCTTATTCATGCCTGTAATGAAGCGTGTGATGAAGCGGTAAGAATTGGATTTATTGCTCCCGGCACTTGGACAGGTGTTAATGTTCTTAATTTAAGCACAGATGATCCGTTGCCTAAAGGTTATTTGGTACAGGCAGAAGCATTGTCTACTCAGTCTCAGGCAGATAGAGAAGCAAGGAAATCTGTTCCGATTTATATCTGCATCAAAGAGTCGGGAGCTGTACACAGCATTGCCATTGGAGTCTATGTCAATAGGTAAGAGGAATTATTATGCAATTTCCTAGTTTGTTTGATTACACAGTTTATAGTTTTTTAGATTTATCCGCAGTAATTGCTCATCCTGATTTAGGCTCGTTTGTTTTTAGCGAAGGTGGCGTTGGTCAAATTGTAGTAGCAATGGCAAATGATAAAACCTTTCATGAAGTAGATGTCAGAGGAACCGTAGTTGGTGCAAAGATTCCAAGTCACAATGGACAAATTCATATTCAGTGCCAGCAAACAAGTAATATTCATAAATGGCTGCAATGGAGTTATAATATTTTGAATCAAGCAGATGCTAAGAAGTGGATGCAGATGTCTGCGACAATGAGAAATATTTGCGACGGTACTAGCCATGAAGTAAGAGGAATGTCGTTTAATAAAATTCCTGACAAGGCTTATGCTTCACAAGGTCAAATGGTAGAATGGATTTTATTTGCTGCTAATATTGTTTCAACTTCTAATAATCCAAGTATGATTGGAAAACAATTTATTAATAGATTAAGTTCTGCCGGAGAAGCTATTGCCGGCAGATTAGGAATTTAAGAGAGGTGTAAAAATGGCTGAAACCACAGTTTATAGCTTTTTAGATTTGTCAGGTGCTGTCGCCCATCCGGATTTAGGTGCTTATATCTTTACCGGAGAAGGCGTAGGGCAGATCACAATTACAATGTCTACAGATAAGACTGCTCATAATGTTGCTGCTGATGGTGTTGTGATGGTCAGTAAGATTGCAGGGCATAATGGGCAGATACAGGTGCAATGTCAGCAGACAAGTAAGATTCATAAATGGATGCTTGCCGCTTATAATGCCCTTTATATTGCAGATACAGATGCATGGGCGCAGATGGCTGCCACGTTGCGTAATACTTCGGATGGAACTTCTCATATTGCAACAGGAATATCATTTCAGAAAATAGGGGATAAGGGCTATCAAGCGCAAGGTCAGATGGTAACTTGGGTTCTAATGGCAGCGGATATTCAGTCTTTAACAGCTTAGAAAAGATTTTAAAAGGAGGGGATAAGTTGTGAAAAGGGAACAATTTAAAGATATTGAATTAATGGGAAGGCAGTGGAGGATAGGAAGATTTGATGCTTTAACCGGATCATATATTGCTTCCATGCTTTTGATGCAAGTTTTGCCCATGGGATTGGAAGATCAATTAGGAATAAAAATTCCTATTGCTTCTGAACGTTCGTTAATGGACAAGAAAACTTTTATGGAATTGCAGGCCGATTGTTTAAGAGTTTGTTCTGAGGTTAAGAATGTTGGTGGTGTTCCTGCTGCTTTGCCTGTTTTATTACCAGAAGGTAGATGGGGAGTAGAAGACATTGAAACAGATATTGCCATTGTGATGGGTTTAACTGTTCATGCTTTGATATTTAATATTTCTGATTTTTTTCAAGGGAACGCATTGGAGAGTCTAATTCAAAGCTTCAAGGGCTTGGATTTGAAATTGTTCAGTGCGAAAGAGTAGACGTTTTTGCTTATGCTCCTGTAATGTCGGGAGATTGGAAACAACACGAAGTATGGGACGGAACTTATTCATTTAATGATTTATTAGATTGGCATGAAATAAACGAAGTTAAAAATGAAAATCAAAGAAGATATGAAGAGTTTCAAAAGATGATGGAAGGTGATCAATAATGGAAGGTGTTGATGCTTTAAAAAGTTATTTGGTTAAATTAGGATTTGATGTCGATAATGAAGGCTTTAATAAGCTTAAAAATACATTAAATGATATCTCTTCCATTATTGCCAAGAACTCTTCAGAAATGAAACAGCAATATGTAGAAGCTGGTGCTGCTATTGTCGGGGCAATAACTTCTGTAACTGGCGCAATAACTTCTTTGGCAACAAAAGTCGCAGAAAGCGATATGACCTTCCAGTTGTTTGCTCAAAGAATGTATATGTCTAATGAAATGGCCAAGGCATTTAAAATAACCACCGACGCTTTGGGGCATTCATTAAATGAAATTGCATGGAATCCCGAATTAAGACATCATTACTTTGAATTGTTAAAAGAAGTGAAGTCAATGCAGGTTCCTGGTGCTGCCAGAGAAACATATGAACAGCTTAGAAGTGTTGGCTTTGAGTGGACAAGATTAAAAGTAGAAGCTGTTTCTTCAATTGACTGGATTGTGTTTCATTTAATTAAAATGAATCATGGAGAACTTTCCAACTTTAAAGGTTCATTATCATTTATTAATGATAAGATTCAGAAAAATATGCCTGAATGGACAAATAATGTTGCTAAGTTTTTAAATCCGTTTGTTGCTATTGGAAAAGATATTGCGATAGTTTTTAGCGGAGTGTTAAGAGTTTTTGGTGGAATATTTGGTTTTTTAGAAAAAGGCTGGGAGAAAATGCCCTTTTGGGAAAGAAATATTGTCTCGTTTCAGACATTTCTTTTGGCATTATTTACAGCTGGTGCTGTTGGAGGAAAAGCTGGAGCATTCATTAAAGGATTAACCTTAGTTGCTTCTGCAATACTGATTCTAGATGATGCTATTGCCCATTTTCAAGGTAGATTGTCCCATAGTTGGTTAGAGCCGTTGTGGGAAGGTGTTGAAATAATTTCCCATACTGTGGTTAAGCTATTCACAATGATAAGTATGTTTTATGATACCTTGGGCAAACTTTCTATTAAAAGCTCTAAAAAAGAAATTCAAGATGCCTTTAAAAACTTTGATAGAGGCTGGAAAGCTTTTAGTTCAGGATATGATGAAGCAGTTGCAGAAGATTGGGCAAAAAGAAATAAATCCAAACAATTAATGAGAGAGCAACAAAAAGAATTGCCTGGTAATGATATTTCTTTAGATAGTTATTCTGGTCAAATTAAGCAATCAGCTATTAAATATGGCGTCTCCGAAGAATTAATTAAAAGTGTTATTAAAAGAGAATCGGGCGGCAATCCTAATGCTATTTCTTCTGCTGGTGCTATTGGTATGATGCAGGTTATGCCGGGAACTGCGAAGCTTTATGGTGTTTCGAGACCTGATTTATATGATTGGCGTAAAAATATTGATTTAGGAACCCGAATATTAAGGGACGAAATAAGGGCAGGGGGTTCTGTTGCAGAAGGATTAAGGAGGTATAATGCAGGAAGCAATTGGAGGCAAAAGGCTCTTAGGAATCCTAGCCTTTATGGTAAAACAGATAAGTATGCTCAAGATGTTTTGTCTACGTATGAAAATTATAATAGAAGAAGAAGAACTGCTGTATCTCCCAATGCGGCTCAGCAAAAAAATGTTTCTATTAATCAAGGGGACGTTAATGTCAATGTAAACGTCAATAATACAGGGGCGTCTGCTGAAGACATATCAAGAACAACTGCGAAAAGAGTTAAAGAAGAAATGGATAAGCATAATTTAATCCTTAGTCGGGAGTTTGGTGGGGTTTATTAATTATGGGATTTAAAGGAACATTAAATACATTATCAATGTTTTACATGCTGGGCAAAGCTGCTTGGAATGTATACCGTTTAATTAATACCCCTGCTTTAACCACGGAAACAAGCCAGTATCCTTATCGTCCGTCTGAATGGGAAGGAAGAAAGGCTTATGATGGTTCTGACCAATCAGAATTAGTTTATTTGATTCCTAATAATATTTCCCGAAAAGAAATGATGCCCAACGAGGAAAATGATTATGAAGAAGAACAAATAACAGTCGGGTATTTCTTTGATGCGTTTATTCGAGAAAGCCATAGTGGGGCTGTTCGTGTTACAGAACACCCTGTTCAAACAGGTGCAAATATAAGTGATCATGCTTTTAACTTGCCTGACAGATTGTCTGTTGAAATATTTGTTTCTGATTCAATTGATGAGGTGTTGACAGGACAGTTTTCGGATTATGCGACAAAAAGTGCTTCTGCTTATAACACTCTTAGAAAATTAAAAGAAGAAAGACAATTGGTCAACATTAATACAAGATTATATTTTTACGAAAATATGATTATTGAAAATATGGATGTTGATGATGATTATAAAACAGCTAATTCTTTAAGATGTCATGTTGGTTTTCGTCAAGTAATGATTGCTTCTGTTGCTAAACAATCTGTAGATTATGCAGCTTCTCAAACAATTACAGACACAAAGAAAGGCCCACAGAATACAGAAACACCAAAAAGTGGATCATTAATATATGAAGGGTTAGAAAGTAGAAAACAGGAAAGAGCCAATTATTTGACCGGGAAATAAAAAGAGGTTCATAATGTATCAGCAAATACCATTAACATCAGAGCCCAATCAAGAATTTGAAGTAACGCTTCAAATTGATGGCGAGAACAAAAATTATAAATTTAATGCAAGATGGAATCGCGTTGCTTCGTATTGGGTAATCACTATTACAGATCAATCTACTGGAGAAATTGTTCTCGATTCGGTTCCTCTTGTTAGTGGTGGCGATGTTACGTCTGATATTTTGCTGGCTCATTATTCTCTTAAATTAGGTGCTGGCTATTTAATGTCAATTGTAGATGCTCCTAGTTCTGATAGTCCAAACATGACGAATCTCGGAGAAGATTTTGCTTTAATATGGGACGGGGAAATATGACAGATAAAATTGCAACCCCAGAATATGAAGGATTAAAGCTTTTTGGTAGAAAATGGAAGGTCAGTATTCTTGTCCCTAATCGTTCAGATTTAAGTGATGGCGAAGTAGATAAAAGCGAATATACTTCATATATTGTCTCTGATAGTTCCATAGAAGAAAAGGCATTAAGAGTTAAATTTTCGATTCAAAAGTATGGCTGGATGACACCGAATTATTCAGAGATATCAATTTATAATCTTTCTCCTGAGGATGAGAATATAATTTTAAAGAATGGTTGTCGTGTCTTAGTTGAGGCCGGATACGTTAATGGCCCTTACGGATTAATATATGATGCACCAATATTTCAACCAATTTGGTCTCGCGAAAGGTATGTTAATTCTATTTTAACATTAGTTTGTATAGACGCTGATAAATTAATGTATGAAAACCATGTTGAAATAACATTAAAGATGAAAGAGCAAAGAGACCTGTTAATAGAAATGGCAAAGAGAGCAAGGAAGCCATTTAATATCAAATATATTTCTGAAGATGTAAAATCAAATCAATTGCCGAGAGCTAAAACATTCTTTGGCAAGCCTTCTGATTATTTAAGACAGTTTGCCCAACAGAGTGGAACACATATTAGTGCAATAGATGACAGTGTTTACATTTCTATGGTTCAAAGCGACGCTACAATGGATCCACTAGAACTTTCTCCTGGAGAAGGCGGGATTATAGGTACTCCGCAGCAAACACAGGAAGGAATTTCTTTAACTGTATTATTAAATTCAGACCTAAGAATATTTAAACCTCAGCCAATGCTGATAAAAATTAATAATAGCAAAATAAGAGTTGCAAAACAAACATTGAATCAAATTTATTCTAGTTTAGACAAAGACGGTGTCTATAAAGTTTTAGGCATTAATCATATAGGCGATACAAGAGGAAATGAATGGTATTCAAATATAGTTGCATGTAATCAAGCAATGGAAGGACAACTTGCTTCTATGTTTGTAACTGCGGAGGATGTATCAAGATGACATTAGGAAATGTTCCAATATCAGCAAGAATGAAATCTCAAACGGAGCCTTTAAAGAGGATGATGGATGATTTTGGTGTTAAGCTAAGAGTTGCAATGCCAGGAATTATTCAGAGCTTTGATTCTGCAAAACAGACAGTTACTGTTCAATTGGTAATTCGGGAAAAATTAAGTTTGGGCGGTCAACCTTATCAAGATGTTGCTATTCCGATTATTGAAGATGTCCCTGTTTTTATGCCTCGTGCTGGTAATTTTGTTTTAACTATGCCAATTACTGCCGGCGACGAATGCTTAGTAATTTTTGCCGATAGTTGTATTGATTCATGGTGGGAATCTGGAGCATTAGGAAATCAAATGGATCGCCGCAGACATGACTTAAGTGATGGTATTGCTTTGGTAGGAATATGGAGCCAACCTAAAGTTGTTTCTAGTTATTCCAGTGATGCTGCGGTCTTAAGGAATTTAAATAATGATTCTTATGTTGAAGTAAAGAACGATACAATTAATGTAGTTGCCTCCAATGTAAATGTTCAGGCAAATCAAGCAAGCATAGAAGCTGAAACGGTTAGTATAGAAGGTTCTACTTCTATAACAATTGACGGGAATAGCACAACTTCAATTGACGGTAAGATTTTTTTACCCCATAAGCATTCTGGCGTTACTACAGGCCCAGGGCAAACAGGAGGAGTTGTTTAATGAAGTATAGGAGACTTGATGCCAATCACGATTACTGTTTCGGGAGAGGAACTAAAGATTATTTGGAAGATTCTGTTGGTGCCCCCGACGCAATACAGCAAGCAATCAAAACAATTCTTTTATTATTTCTTGGTGAGTGGTGGGAGAATACAAGAGAAGGACTTCCATTATGGCAAAAAATATTAGGTCAAAGAATTAAAAACAAGGCGGTTATTGACAATATCATTGTAAAAAGGATTCGAGAGTTAAAATTGCCCAATGGTAATAATGCAATTAAAAATGTTTTAACCGTTAATTCAACTTATGATTCTGCAACCAGAGAATATTCTTTTAGTTGTATTGTTGATACAGTTTATGGGAAATTAATTGTTTCTAATGGAAGTCAATATAAGGCATCATCACAATCAGCAAGAACAGTGCCTTCAACTGTTACTTGGCAAGGAGAAGGTGTTACTTGGCAAGGAGAAGGTGTTACTTGGCAAGGAGAAGGTGTTACTTGGCAAGGAGAAGGTGTTACTTGGCCAGGAGAAGGTGTTACTTGGCAGGGAGAATCAGTTACGTGGCAAGGTGATACAGTAACATGGCAGGGAGAATAATTTTTAAAAGAGGGAATTAAGATATTATGGCTGACACTTATTTTGCACCTTATGTGGATGAGTCCGGGCTTCACATTCCAACATATAACGGCATCTTAAATCATTTATTGGATAATGCCAAAAAGATATACGGGCAAGATATTTATTTAGGAACTGATTCTGCTGATTATCAAATGATATCGGTTTATAGTTTGAGCTTATATGAAGCAATGCAAACGCTTCAGTATAATTATAATCAGATGTCTCCGAATACTTCGATTGGTGCAGGTCTTTCTAGTTTGGTTCGTCTTAATGGTTTACTAAGAAGGCCAGCAACATATTCTACTTGCGATGTTGTTTTAACTGGAACTTCAGCAGCAACGATTACTGACGGTGTTGTGACAGACGTTTCGGGGTATCAATGGGATTTACCTACCCCTATTACTTTACAAGCTGCCGGTTCCCCTGTTGGAACTACCTATTCATTAACCGTTACTGCAACCTGTCAAACGATTGGTGCAATTAATGCCGCTATTGGCGATATTAATACTATTTCAACACCTACTGCAGGTTGGACAGCGGTAGAAAATTTAGTTGCTGCGACAGCTGGTACCGCAGCCGAAACAGATTCCGAATTAAGAGAACGTCAAGCAGTAAGTACAGCATTGCCTTCTCAAACAATGTTAGAAGGGACAATTGCCGGAATTATTTCAATATCTGGCGTGACGAGATATAAAGCTTACGAAAATCCGACCAATTCTACAACTTATGGTGATCCCGGTGTTCCCTTTGAAGGTGCTCCTGTTCATTCCATTACCTGCGTTGTTGAAGGAGGAGAAATAGCAGATATTGCTCAGATTATATATGAAAATAGAGGCCTAGGCTGTTATGTTAACGGTGATGTAGAAACGAATATTACAGACGATTATGATAATATTACTACTATTCGCTTCTATAGACCAACATATGTTCCTATTTATATTAATATAACAATTGATGAATTAGCTGGTTATACAGATGACATGGAAGATGAAATCAAAGAAGCCATTACAGATTATATTAATAGTTTGCAAATAGGGGAAACATTGGTCTGGTCTTCTGTTATTTATGCGGCAGTATCTGTAATGACTCGACAGGCAAAGCCAACCTTTTCTATTAAGTCTTTGACAATGGGCAAAACAGCCAGTCCTACTACTACAGACGATATTGAAATGGCTTATAATGAAGTAGTTCAGGGAGACGAAGATTATATAGTGGTTATTTCTTCATAAAGGAGGAAAAGATGAGTATTACTTCAATTGAAATTAAACCAGACGAGACAACAATATATCTTGGAGACACTGTCTCTTTTACTGCTTTGGCAGTTTATGATACCGAAGAAGTTGTCGATGTAACGGAAGAAGCCTTGTGGGAACTTTCTGGCTCTCCTGTTATTGCCGAATTTAGTGAAACAGAAAATGGATTATTGACAAGTTTGGCTGTTGGATCAACAACTGTTTCTGCAACATACGCAGGGCTTAATGATACAACGACTTTGACTATTCATAATCCTATGGTAATAAATAGTGATTACGCAAGAGAAAATGCTTATGAGCCGACACCGGATGATTACTTAAAGCTAATTACCAGTCAATATCAAAATTCAGATAATTATTTATCATGGATTAATGTCTTTTTAGAAATTATTCAAGATATTCAAGAACTGGGGGCCAACTTAGTTAATTATTTTTCCTTCAATACAATTGTTGAAAATACTGCTTCGTTTGATAATGATGATTATTTAACAATTAAAAATGAAAGCGATTTTGAATATTTTAATTTTGATGCATGTTTTGGAGACCAACTTGACGTATTAGGCCAATTATTGGGACAATCAAGAAAGATTGATTTTAATCCGACAGATGGTAGTAGTCCTGTTTTAGACGATGATAATTATCGCATATTGTTAAAAAATAAAGTCTTGTGGAATAGATGGGACGGAAAAGCAGCGACAATGCAGGATTATTGGCAACAAGTTTTCCCAGGAGGAAAGGTTATTGTTCAAGATAATCAAAATATGACCATAGATGTTTTTTTATATGGTGCTTTTACTTCCATTATTGTTGATTTAATTACAAATGATTATATTGTTCCTAGGCCACAAGGTGTTTTAATGAATTATCATTATGGAACAATGCCGTATTTTGGATTCGATAGAGACGATGAATATGTATCAGGTTTTGATGTCGGTAATTTTGCATAAAGAAGGAGGGAGATAATGAGTAATAACATTTTACAATGGAACCCCAGTAAGAATAATCAGCAAGATGATTCCGCATATACTTCTGACCCTATGAGAACGGGAGGTGCTGTTTCTGGTATATTTGCCAAAGAATTGGCAAATAAATTATTTTATCAGGTCACAACGATGTGTTCTGCATTGGGTAAAATGATGAGTAATAAAGGATATAATATTTCTGATGCAGATATTACGGTTTTAATAACCGCATTGTCTAATATTTTAACTAAGGCTGATTTTGGAACAACCGCCAATACTGTTTGTCAAGGGAATGATTCAAGGCTAGAAACGCAATCTGATTGGAATCAAACAGATATTGCAGAAACTGATTATATTAAGAATAAACCTACGTTTGATGTTTCTTTAGCTGAAAATGGATACCAAAAGTTGCCTGGGGGATTAATATTACAATGGGGTCTATATGAACCCGGTATTGATTGGACTTCTTCAACTTTTAATTTCCCTTTAGAATTTCCCAATGTTTGTTTTAATGCTATTGCTTCAGAAACAAAAACAACATCTCCTCATGCTTGT
>Ga0302238_1002852_pt1 | contig 11605 bp, 5 predicted proteins | sample AAG_UR_Asn_MG_FD_193527 | JGI IMG/M metagenome (GOLD analysis project Ga0302238, IMG submission 193527) | Enriched activated sludge microbial communities from anaerobic digester in WTTP, New Holstein, Wisconsin, United States - AAG_UR_Asn | ecosystem: Engineered > Bioreactor > Anaerobic >...
GCTGGCAGGTGACACAGCAACCGATCACGACGCATCGCCCCTGGAACTCCAAAAACTCTGCCCTATCCTCCCGCCTGGTCCTCTGCCCCTCAGCGACCTCGTCCCCTCACCCATCCTCGTCTTCGCCTGGGCAAACCCCGACGTTGTCCAGAACAAGACCTACGTCGGTCAAGAGATTCCGGCATCCATTGCCGAGCCCTTTGCTCAGATGATGCTTGATGTCGGCTGGGAACAAGATGCTGATAATCCATCAATTTTATTGAGATTCCATGGGGGAGCCGAGCTGTTCGCTGACTTCGTCGAGACCTGCAAGCAACCCTCCGCTCCACTGGGCGGCGGCTACTACATCCTCAGCCAACGTACCTCTGACGCCCATGAAATCATCGTCCTCTATTCCGATGACCTGGGTGCCTTCTACGCCATGAAGACCATCCGACAGCTCTTTGGCCCCAACTCCATTCGCCCGGCCGCTATTCTTGACTTCCCACGAGCAAAGGTCAGAGGAGCCTGGGACGGTACTTTGGCCTCGCCGTGGAGTCACCAGACTCGACTGGAGATCATCTCCGAGCTGGCCAACCTGAAGTACAACGCTTTCCTCTTCGGACCCAGAAACCACCCCCTGGTCAACTCCCCCTGGGACCAGCCCCGAAGCGAACAGGATCTGGAAGAACTGGCAGAACTTCTGGAGAACGCCAAGACGAACAACATCGAACTGTCCGTTGCCCTCTATGCCGGCTCACCTTGCAGGTTTGGGTCTGATGCCTATATGACCGGAGTAATTGAGAATTTGGTGACCCTGTATTCGATGGGTGTCTCCACCGTGGTGCTCGATTTTTCGCAGGCTTCCACTGAACTTGCACCCGATGACGCCCAGACCTACTCAAGCTTCTACGAAGCCCTCGAAGACTTCCTTCTTCGCCTTGCTGGCAGGCTGGAGACCAGCGCCCCGGGACTCACGCTAACGCTTCTTCCCCCGGCTTTTTACACCTCACACCCCGACTTCGCTCAAGCGGTCGCCCCTTTGGCAATGAAGCTCCATGGGACATTCAGCATAGGCTGGAGCGGCCCCGATTCCGTCAGCAATGCAATCACGAAGGCCGACGCTGAGGCCATGACAACACAACTGGGAGAGGCTCCACTGCTCCTGGACAACTATCCAACCAACGACCCCTTCGCATTGGAGAAGGGCGAGGGCTACCTCCACCTGGGGCCCCTCACCGGGCGCGACAAGTGGCTTCTGGAACTGCTGCCTGCCATATACTTCAACCTCGGCCCCGAGGCCTTCGCCTCCCTCCTGCCCGCTGCCACCGCTGCAGACTACCTGTGGAATCCCGAGGCCTATAACCCCGATAGAAGCGCCGCCAAGACGGCCCTGTTATTCGCCGGCCCAGAGGCAGCAGCCGCAATGGAGCTTCTGATGCAGAACTCCTTCAGCCCCCTCCTTGCCCCCAGCGCAGCGCCGAAACTTGAACAGCAGCTCCAACTCTTCTGGAAAGCCTTTCAGGAAGGCAACCCGCAAGCCCTGGATAACAGAGTCGCCAGCCTCGATGAAATCTTCTTCACCCCCTTCTCTAACGCCTCCCCTACCCTCTCCGCTTCCCACCTCGTGCATCCCAAAGTCCTGGCCCAAATCAAGCTCCACGCCGACACCATGAGACAATACGGCGAAAACGCCGCCATAGCCCTTGACCTCCTGGTCGCCAAATGGAAGTCGCTGCCCGTAGACCCCGCCAGCCTACAGACCCTGCAATCCAACTACACCGTCCTCTCGGCCCCAGGCAGTGCCCTGCCAACCGGATACATCATGCTCGACTTCCTCGCCAAGACCCTTACAACCCTGGCCCCCGAAGCCAACTGAGCAGGTCCGGGCAACCAAGCCACTTTTTGCTTTACAGCCAGGAGGCCCTGGCTATAATCCGCCACCGGTTTCTTTGATAAGCCAACGTAGCTCAGTCGGTAGAGCAGCTGATTCGTAATCAGCAGGTCTCGGGTTCAAATCCCGACGTTGGCTCCAAGCCTTGCAGCCCAATAGAATCCTTGACTTCGATCATGGCGGCCAGCGCCAACGCTATGAACTCGTCCAGGCTTAGCCCCGTGCGGTCGATGCACTCAATTCGCTCTCTTTTCACATTGGCAGCGAATCGACTCTCTTTCATTCGCTTTCTAACCGATGATGGTTTGACCTGTGCGACGCATTTCGATGGATGAACCAGCGTGCATGCAACTACAAATCCCGTGATGGTCTCGCCCGCGATGAGAGCCCACTGGAAGAGGCCCTCGGGGGCCACCCCCAACTCGTCCCCGTTGTGAGCAACTATGGCCCTGACCCCCTCCTCCGGAAATCCCCTCTCGCTAAGAAGTGCGGCCGTCGTCACCCCGTGCCGGCTCATGTCGTTGCCCACAATGTCCAGGTCCATGTCGTGAAACAGTCCGGTCAATGACCATAGCTCCTCGTCGGCACCCAGGCGCCTCGCCAAGCTGCGCATTACAGCCTCGGTGGCCAGGCTGTGCCTCACCAGATTCGTCGTCTTCAGGTGCTGAGCAAGAAAGGCTAACGCCTCCGCCCTTTCTGGTAACCATGTGCCCATATTCCCCTCCATCGGCTGAACATCCTGCGCAACATAACTCCTGGCGCCGCTTATGGGCAAGGTGGGTTTTCAGGGACAGTTCCAACATCGGACCAAAAGCTGCGGTGGCTCCTCACCGCCTATTTCGGCAGGCACTTCGACACGCAGCGTTCGGATCTCTCCAGGCAGCAGTGAAACATAGTTGTCGTCCCAGAAGATAGGCAGCAGGGGGGCCCCATCGGCGTCGGTCAACAGCACCTCCACGAAGAAGGCGATCTCCTTGCCAGGATTCGATAGGCGCACGGAATAGCTCTGCTGACCCCCCGTCGCCTCGCTCCCCACAATCTCAGCGCTGACAGAAACGTCTCCCATGAGCGCCAGGTCCGTCATCGTGGCCAGTTCAACCACGGGCAGAGCCTCCGCCACTTTGGCGTAGTCGTAGATATCCTGCTGCGCCGGCATCCAGTAGAAGTTCACGTCGCTCAACTCCTCCCCGTCAGGAGCATTCCCCTTCAGTACCAGGTTCACGAAGTAGGTCCCCTCCCTGGGCAACTTCTTGCCCAGAAGCTCCGGCAACAACGCAACCTTAACAACAGCGTCAGCCTCCACCACAGCGACGGAGCGTTTCTCAGAATGCAGCAATTCCGAAAGGACCGAGTAGACAGATATATTCACATCAATATTTGAATATCTCGTCAGGGTATGATTGATGAGATAAACACCGAGGTCGTCGTAGGCCAATTGAGCATGAAGTGGCCGCCCTGCCGCTTTCACCCCGAAGTAGGCTCCCCCAGGCCTCAGATAGTAGTCGTAGAGGTGCCAGATGGTGCTTGGCCAAGCGTCGTTCATCATCCACTGAATGAAGCCCGTGGAAGAGTACTTGTTCCTGGCCTGCGCTTCGAACATCGCCCTGTGGGCCTCGTAAGCCATGATCTGCGACTTGAATGCGAAATCTTCCAGGCTCACAGGAGGCCCCAGACGGGCGTCAAGGCCATCCATGTAGATTTGCATCCGCTTCCCCGGCGAATTGCCCGAGTGGAACAGAAATGTATCACTCAAGGGCCAAACATCTTCAGCATCCATCATTCGCAGGAGGCTCTCCACCGGAGGCACAGAGGGCCCTGGGCTGGATTCCGTGTTGAAGCTGAACGCCCCCCCATAAGCCCATGACCAGTCGATGCTCCCCACAAGCGCCTCGGGATCCTCCGGCACAGCCTCGTACCAGTAGTTTGGAGGCACCCAATTGTAGGGCCCGGTCATCTTGACCCCGCTTGGCCCACTGACATCGGAGCCCGTCTCAGTGGCGTTGGAGACCACAGGCAGATGCCAGCCCAGCTCCTCAATGACCTCCAGGTACATCTTCTCCACCTCTTGGGGCGGATGGAAATCCGAACCGTTGTACCATGTGAAGACGGAGGCATGCCGACGCAGCTTGCGAAGCTGATCTGCCAGCGAGGCCCTGGCTACCGTGTGATGCTCCTGCTTCCACTTGTCCCAAGACTCCCACATGTCGCAGCAGCACCAGCCAGGCATCAACAGCAACCCCATCTCATCACATTTATCATAGAAACGATGAGACATAAACTTGCCTTCCAGACGAATAGTGTTCAGGCCCATCTCCTTCACGTAACGAAGCTCCCAATCCTCGCGTGAAGAGTTGTCTCGATAGAACATGTCGGCGGTCCATCCCCCACCACGAATCAAAATGGGCTTCCCGTTGATCCTGTAGACCCTGGTGTGACCCTCAACCACCTCCGAAGTCACCTCCCTTATACCGAACCGGAACTCCTCAACATCACTAGGCTCTCCCGCTACGGTGACAGAAAGCTTCATCGGATATAGATGAGGAATCCCGAAATCATGAGGCCACCAGAGTTTCGGACTCTTCACCAACAGCGCAGCGCATTCCGCCTCCTCAATAATCAGTTCCTCGCTACTGCCCTTCCGTAGCCTCCCCTTACGCTCGCATCGCCCTCCTTCCCACTCTGCCGTAAGCTCGTAGTCCAACGCTTCCGAGGTCTGGTTACTCAACAGGGCCTGCAGGCTCAACCTTGCGTCCCCTCCCTCAAGCAGCCTGGTCCGCACCGCAGGGTGGGAGAGCGTAACCCCCCCGGCTACCTCAACGGAAGCGGGCATCCAAAGTCCCATGTTCCGGTCGGGAGGCTCGGGGTTCCAGTCCACCCAGTGAATAGCAAGATCACTGAGAGGCTCGGGGCCAAAGACCTCTACAGCCACGGCATTCTTACCCTGCCAGACTGCGACCTCGTCAAAGTGGATTCGGTGCTCACGAAAAGCCCCTACCACGGAATCACTCTGAGCAAGAAGCTTTCCGTTGACCCAGATGTTTGCTCGGTAGTTGATCCCATCAAACAGGAGCGCAGCGCCCCTTCCCTGCCTGCTCTCCATGGGCAGTTCAAACTCGGTGCGCCACCACCACGACTGTGAATAGGGGCCACCGGGCGGCTTGGGCAGGAAGTTAAGGGTGAAGCCGGGCGTGTGGAACAGGTTGTCTCCGAAGAAGAGGTCTCCCAAAGCGCCGGAATCCATGAGGGCCCCCATGACCGTGCCAGGAACCGTTGCCGTAACCCACTTCGAGTCGTCGAATCCAACCGACGAGATCAACTCACCCAGCCCCAAGCCTTGGCCGGGCCCCTGCACCATGGCGTCACTGTTCGGGGCAATCTTCCATCCAGAAAGGTCAAGCTTCCACGGCACAGGCGATTCCGGTGAAACCACAGAATCGCCGGTGCTGACATCGGTATCGCTTCGGCCAACATCCAGCGGCCCTTGGCTCGGCTCCGACTGCCCTCCACAACCAAATCCCCAGAATAGAACCCCTACAAGCAAAGCAGACGCTCGCATGCGCAACCTCTCTGGCTCCGATTATTGCGGCAGTGACTGCCATTAGTCAAAAGGAAGCGCCGTGGATCCGCTTCCTTGGCGGTTTCGGGTTGCAACACCCCCGCAGGCATGTTACCGCCTTAGAGGTGCCTCGAGGCACTCTTCGAGGCCGCGGCGGCGCTGGGTGGGTTGCGCAGGTAACCCAGAAGAGGCTCGGGCCCCATTACGTGGCCTTTGAGCGGTAGCGGTGGCGGTGGCGGTGACGGTTGCGGTGGCCTAGGACTGGCCGCAGATCTGTTATCATGGCATTGCGCTGCCCAGCGGGCTGGCGCCCGCAGCCCCAATCCGGGGCCAACAATCATGAGGGATAAATGCAAGGCTTTCTTTCATTCTGGGAGACTTCACTCGGGGGATTTATCACCGTTGGAGAGCTGATTATCGTTTGTGCGGCCATCTTCGCTGGCTTACTGGGCAAGATACTCATAACCGCCGTGCTATCCAGGGTGAGTAAGGCAGCGGATCGTACGGCAACAACGATTGACGACGCCGTTGTCAATGCCTTGACGCCACCACTCAGTTGGGGTGCCGTTCTGGCAGGCTTCTACATCGCCCTGGACGTCGTGCCGCTTCCCCAAGAGCCAATCAACATAGAGGCCTTTATCAAGGCCCTGGGCCAGGGCTCTGTTGCGGCCCTTGCCATGTGGTTTGCACTCAGGCTTTCGGACCGCCTCTTTGGGGTCTGGGAGAACAAGGCAAAGGGGTCCTCGGCCAAAATGGAAACCCAGGTGGCCATGCTTCTGAGGCGCACCGCCAAGGCCACGATTGTGATCTTGGGAGGCAGCTTGGTTCTGCAGAACATGGGGTACTCGGTGACAGGGCTCCTGGCAGGCCTGGGGCTGGGTGGTGCGGCCCTTGCCCTGGCCTCCAAGGACACCCTGGCGAACATCTTCGGCGCTATGGTCATCTTTGTGGACCGTCCCTTCACCGTGGGAGACTGGGTGGAGGTTGGTGATGTCGAGGGCACCGTAGAAGAGGTTGGCCTCAGGACCACGCGCGTCAGAACTTTCGCCAACTCTCTGATTACGCTTCCCAACGCTCAGCTAACAACAACTCATATTAACAATTGGTCACGGATGGAGAAGCGTAGGATCTCTATGCATATCGGATTGACATACTCTACCACCCCTGGGCAGATGGAGCAGGCCGTAGAGGCAATCCGGAAAACGATAAGAGAGGATGAGAATATCCATAGCGACTTCTTTTTGGTTAATTTCGATAAGTTTGGCCCATCAAGTCTTGACATATTCATCTATTGTTTTACTAAACGCGTCGAATGGGCCGAGTTTCTCAAGGCTAAAGAGAAGTTGATGTTGAGCATCATGCGAGAGATGGATGGGCTGGGGCTCTCCTTCGCCTTCCCTACACAGACCCTCCACATCGAAAGCATGCCGTCACAGATGGCCCAGGCCACAAAGGGCCATGGGGCCGCAGAGGTCAGGCCCTGAACCACCCCTTTTCCCTTAGTGCCGCTCGAATATTCAAAACCGTTGCTTTCCAGGGCACAAGGGAATATAGTCCCGCACCGGGTTGGGGCTCTGCCGTTGAGGCGGAGAAGGGAAGCCGGGGAAACCCGGTGGTGACGAGGAATCAGTCGTCGAAGGAGGCGGTACCCACCGCCTTTTTTTTTGGCAATGGAGTCAGGAAGCAGTGCAACAGGACGTTAGACACAGGCTGGTCAAAGAGGCGGACACGATTCTCGCTCCGTTGGGCGTGTACGTGGTGGACATGGAAGTCGAGTCGGGGCGCAACAGGACCTTGGTTCGTTTTTTCGTGGACGTTGAAGAGGGGAAGGTGGACATAAGCCACTGTGCCAAGGCATCCCGCACGCTCATTGAGCACTACGACACCCACCTGACCTTCGGCGAGAACTACGCCATCGAGGTGAGTTCACCGGGCATGGAGCGCCGCATCGCCAGGCCCAGAGACTTCAAGCGCTTCGCCGGATCTGAGGCTCAGGTGAGGCTCAGCAAGGTTGTTGACGGTCGCAGGAATTTCAGGGCCATTCTGGGCGACTCGGACGATAACAATTTTACTCTGCTCCTAGGTGAAGAGAAGCTTACTCTTCCTTTTACTTTTTTGAGCAGGGCTAATCTGGTATACGATTTTACCAAGCATAAAGAGGATGCAGATGGAATTCAATCTTAGCAGCGTCCTTACGGAGATTTCCAAGGAGAAAGGCATCAAGCGTGAAGTGCTTGTCGAAGCCCTGGAAGCTGCCATTCTGGCCGCTGCCCGGAAGGTCTTCGGAGCCGAGCGTGAACTCGAGGCCAAGTACAACGAGGAAACCGGACAGGTTGAGCTCTTTCAGTACATGCGAGTGGTTGAAGAGGTCTTGGATCCCGACAGGGAGATTCCGCTTGAGGCAGCGCTGCGGGTCGATGAAGGGGCCATCGATGGGGACGAGCTGGGCTTCCAGATTTTCTACAGTCCTGTTGATGCCGACAGGGCAAGGGAAGAGGAGGAGGCATATGGCGATATCCTCGGGATCGCCAGCATGCGCTCAACCTTCGGGCGCATAGCGGCCCAGACTGCCAAGCAGGTAATAAACCAGCGCGTCAGGTCGGCTGAGAGGGACCTGGTCTTCTCCGAATACAAGAATCGAAAGAACGAACTGGTGACGGGCATCGCCCGGCGCTTTGAGAGGGGCGACATCGTCGTTGACCTTGGCAAGGCCGAGGCGCTGCTTCCTTTGCGAGAGCAGGTTCAGAAGGAATCTTATCGCGCCGGCGACCGCGTTCAGGCCTATGTGCTCGACGTCATGGACGCTGAACACTCCCTGCGTGGTTCTCAGATCATCCTCTCCAGACGTCACCCCTTCCTGGTGGTCAAGCTCTTCGAGATGGAAGTGCCCGAGATTTACGAGGGCATCGTCCGTATCGTGAGCGTTGCCCGTGAAGCAGGCGAGCGCACGAAGATTGCCGTTACCTCTACCGACTCCGATGTGGATCCCGTGGGCGCCTGCGTGGGCATGCGCGGGGCCAGAGTTCAGGCAGTGGTACAGGAGCTAAAAGGCGAAAAGATCGACATAGTGCCCTACAGTCCCGACTTGGCCAGGCTCGTCTGCAATGCTATCGCCCCCGCCGAGGTCTCCAGGGTGCTCATCGATGAGGATTCCAACACCATCGAACTCATTGTGCAGGATGACCAGCTCTCGCTGGCCATTGGGCGCCGCGGGCAGAACGTCAAACTTGCCTCACAGCTCGTTGGCTGGAACATCGAGATTCACAGTGAATCACAAATCTCAGCCCTTAAGAAGGCTATCCTGGACGGGCTGGTTGCAGCGGGCGCCATGCAGGCCATGGACATCGAGTACATGTTCAAGCTGGGGCTCCACTCCGTCGAGAACATCCTTGGGACTCCCGACGAAGAGCTGCTGGCTCTGCCTGGTATTAATTCCGAAAATCTCCCCCTTATCCGGGAGACACTACTGAATGTGGCGGCGGAGAGAGACGCTGCCAGGGAACAACAGCGCATGGCCGCCCAAGTATCGGCCCAGGCAGCAGCGGCACCCGTTGTACCCGAAGAAGAGGAGGAAGTGGCAGAGGAGGAGGCCCCCGTCAGCGAAGAAGAGCAAGCGCTGGACCAGGAACTCGCCAAGGTAAAGGCCGTGGTGGTGGTGGAGCCACCCGTTGCCACAGAACCGGCCCACGAAGACGAATCACCAGAAGCCCCGGCCTCTGGTGAAGACGACGGCCAGTAGGACTATCGAAGGACCACAAGAGAGAGCAACATGGGAACCGCACTTCAACAGCGATCCTGCATATCGTGCCGCGCCAAGGCCAGCAAGGCTACCCTGCTGCGCTTTGTTTGCGACACTTGCGGGACCGTGGTAGCCGACCCGAAAGCCCGGAAGGCAGGGCGCGGCGCCTACACGTGTGCGAGCCCAAAGTGCGTAAGGGCAGCAGCAGAGAAGGGAAAGTTCTCACGGGCTTTCCGAAGACGAGTCGACACACCACCGTGGGATACTTTGTGGTTGGCGACGGGAGCCGCCGACGGCATTGTGGGGCGCAGGTCCCCCAGGCCGGAAAGCCACGCTTGTAAAGGTGGGCAACAGCGGCTATCATCCCGCCCGCTAGAAGTTGGACCCTTGGAAGGCAGCGAGCATGACGAAAATTAGGGTTTACGAATTTGCTACTAAGCTTAGTGAGGGTGGAGCCAAGATCACCAGCAAGGATATTATCCAAAAGGCTGGCGAGCTAGGCATCTCCCTCGAGAACCACCTCTCTTTCCTGGAGGAAACCGAGGTGGCCCGGCTCAAAAGGGTCTTCTCAGAGGCGCAGAACCAGGCACAGGGCCAACGGGTGCGAGGCAGTATCATCCGACGCAGACGTCCTGACGGCTCCGACAGTGATGGCGCTGACCAGGCGGCCCCCGCACCAGAGCCCGTTGCCGTAACCTCTCCGGCGCCCTCGGTGGTTCGGCGCAGAAGCGCCCCCGCCGCCGCTCCCGCGGTGCCGCAACCAGAGCCCGAGGCAACAGTGGCCCAACCCGAGCCGCAGCAGTTGGAGGCCGTTGAGGCCGCTCCTGCGCAATCGGATAGTGCCGATAGTCTCACTCTGACGGAAGCCGCTCCTGCTTTTGGCGAACAGCTGCCAGATGAGCCCATCGCCTCCTCTGCCCAGGTGGAGGACGCACCGGCGCCGGCACCTGCGACGGAAGAGCCAACAGGGGAATGCGGGACACTTCCCTCCACCGAAGCGTCCGACGAACTTCCAGCCGTCGCAGCTTCCGTAGAAGAGGTGGAGCATCTGGGGGCAATGGCTCCTGATGCGGCCATGGTGGAATCTGCCCCGGCAGAGGCCTCCCAACAGGGCCAGGAGAACGTCGCTGCTTCCTTGGAAGAGAGAGCGGCCCCGACCACGGAGCCAGCCCCGGAACCAGTCCAGGCCGCTGCTCCATCTCGGCTTGAGTCCAGGCGCATTGTCGTTGATGCCCCGACCCGTGACGATGGAGCCAGAACCGTTTCCGGCGGAAGAAGCCCCGAATCGATGCCTCAGGCCCGCATAGGCGCAGTACCGGCCCAGGGTCCTGTCAACGCTCCCAGAAGAGAGAAGAAGGACGAATATCGGGCTGTGGTCATCTCCATGCCCCCGCCGGTGGCCCCGGTTACTGCCCCACCTCCAAAGCCTGTCATGGCAGGCATCCGCCCCTCCACTCGTGACATTCGTAAGGAGGACGGTGAGGACAAGCGAAAGAAGGGCAAGAAGCTCATCTACGACCGCCGCAAGGAGGTCGGGGGAGATAGTGGCCTTAGAAGCGGCAAAGGTAAGCGCAAGAAGGGCCGTGGCGATCGCGGCCCCGACCTGGACACCCCCATCGCCGGTGGCGTCCGTAAGGTGAGAATTATCGAGACTGTCACAGTGTCCGAACTTGCGGGTATGATGTCACTCAAGGTCAACCTGGTTCAGAAGAAACTATTTGAGCTTGGGCGGTTGGTCACGGTCAACGAAACGCTCGATTTCGACACTGCAACCATCGTTGCTTCCGAGTTTGGCTTCGAGTCCGAGAACGTTGGGTTCGATATCAACGTTTACGTTGGTGCTGAGGTCGACAACCCGGATGACGTCGTGCGAAGACCTCCGGTGGTTACGATCATGGGCCACGTCGACCATGGCAAGACCTCCCTGCTGGACCGGATTCAGCGCACTGATATTGCCGGTGGCGAGGCCGGAGGAATTACGCAGCGCATTGGTGCCTACACAGTTCTTACCGACAAGGGCACCATCATCTTCATCGATACCCCGGGCCATGAGGCCTTCACGGCCATGCGAGCCCGTGGCGCCATGGTTACGGACATCGTAATTCTCGTGGTGGCGGCAGACGACGGCGTGATGCCGCAGACCATTGAGGCCATCAGCCATGCCAAGGCAGCTGATGTTCCGCTGATCGTGGCTGTCAACAAGGTTGATAAGCCAGAGTCGGACCCTGCCAGAATCAGACGCCAAATGGCTGATCAGGGGCTGTCCCCTGAGGAGTGGGGTGGCGATACTGTCTTTGTTGATGTCTCTGCCCGAACGGGTGATGGCGTTGACACGCTTCTCGAGATGATCCTGCTTCAGTCGGACCTCTTGGAGTTCAGGGCCAGCCCCAAGAAGAGAGCTCGAGGCATCGTGATTGAATCCAGACTGGAGAAGGGG
>Ga0302238_1002862_pt1 | contig 11566 bp, 8 predicted proteins | sample AAG_UR_Asn_MG_FD_193527 | JGI IMG/M metagenome (GOLD analysis project Ga0302238, IMG submission 193527) | Enriched activated sludge microbial communities from anaerobic digester in WTTP, New Holstein, Wisconsin, United States - AAG_UR_Asn | ecosystem: Engineered > Bioreactor > Anaerobic >...
CGAAGTCGTTGCCCTTCTTTAGGGGTTGCATGGTACTCATGTTCTGGGAGCCTCCCGGCCGGCCTGGGCGGTTTCAAGATAGAACTTCTGCATGTCCCAGGCGCCCGTCGGGCAGCGTTCGGCACACATGCCGCAATGCAGACAGATGTTTTCGTCCTTGACCATGACGCGTCCGGTCTTCAGCGTGTCGGACACGTACAGGGCCTGGTCGGTGTTTTTCGCCGGGGCCTTGAGGCGGCCACGCAGGTCGTCCTCTTCGCCGTTGGCGGTAAAGGTGATGCATTCGGTCGGGCAGATGTCGACGCAGGCGTCGCATTCGATGCAGACCTTGGGGGTGAACACGGTCTCGACGTCGCAGTTAAGACACCGCTCGGCCTCGGAACAGGCCATCAGGGGATCGAACCCAAGCTCGAGTTCGAGCTTGATGTTGGCCAGGGTCTTTTCCAGGGATTTCACCGGGACCTTCTTGCGTTCTTCCTCGGAGACCTGGTTGTCATAGCTCCATTCGTGGATGCCCATCTTCTGGCTGGTCAAGGTGAAGGCATGCGGCGGACGCTCCTCGAGTTTCTTGCCCTTGCAGAAGAGGTCGATGGAAATGGCGGCCTGGTGGCCGTGGGCGACCGCGGTGATGATGTTCTTGGGACCGAAGGCGGCATCGCCGCCGAAGAAGACTTTGGGCAGCGTCGACTGGAAGGTTTCGGCGTTGAGCACCGGCAGGCCCCACTTGTCGAACTCGAGGCCGATATCCTTCTCGATCCACGGGAAGGCGTTTTCCTGGCCGATGGCTACGAGCACTTCGTCGCATTCCATGAACACGTCGGGCTCTCCCGTCGGGACGAGCTTGCGGCGGCCTTTTTCGTCGTATTCGGCCTTGACGACTTCGAATTTGACGCCGAGCAGTTTGCCGTTCTCATGCACGAACTCCTTGGGTACGTGCATGTTGATGATCGGAATCTGCTCGTGCAGTGCTTCTTCCTTCTCCCACGGGGAGGCTTTCATTTCATCGAAGCCGCTGCGCACGACGACTTTGACATCCGTACCGCCGAGGCGGCGGGCGGAACGGCAGCAATCCATGGCAGTGTTGCCGCCACCGAGGACAATAACGCGCGGGGAAACCTTGGTGGTGTGGCCAAAGGCGACATTGGCCAGCCAGTCGATGCCGATGTGGATGTGCGCCGCCGCTTCTTTCCGCCCGGGCAGGTCGGCGTCCCGGCCACGCGGGGCGCCGGTGCCAACGAAGACGGCATCCCATTGGTCGCCATCGGTCATTTCCTTGAGGCTCTTGACCCAGTGGTTGAGGTGCAGCTCGACGCCGAGGTTGAGGATGTAGTCGCACTCTTCGTCAATCACGCTGTCCGGCAAACGGAACTTGGGGATTTGGGTGCGCACCATACCGCCAGGTGCCTTGCCGCAGTCAAAGATACTGACCGCGTAACCTTGCAGGGCGAGGTCGCGCGCGACCGTCAGGGACGACGGACCGGCGCCGATACAGGCCACACGCTTGCCGTTCTTCTTTTCCGGAGCTTTGGGCAACACGGCCTGTATGTCGTCTTTCAGGTCGGCGGCCACGCGTTTCAGGCGGCAGATGGCTACCGGCTCCTTGTCGATACGTCCGCGACGGCAGGCCGGTTCGCACGGCCGGTCGCATACCCGCCCGAGTATCCCCGGAAAGACGTTCGACTTCCAGTTGATCATGTACGCTTCCGAGTAGCGCCCCCCGGCAATCAGCCGGATGTACTCGGGAACAGGGGTGTGGGCAGGACACGCCCACTGGCAGTCCACAACCTTGTGAAAATAGTCGGGACCACCGATAGATGTCGGTTTCACGTGAGAAAAACTCCACTTACGAACTAAAAGGCCGACAGTGAATGCAATGTCGGCTCCCAGAAATAGCCCAGCATAGGCAAGTGTACCAGCGAGAGATATGGTTAGTAATTGCTAATTATTCAGTTAAACATGCTTAATCGGAACAACTTCAGCATCGCAAAATACGCTACCCTTCAGCCTTCTCAACCAATTTCGGGTACTACATCATGGCTTTACGTGCTCTCATCTTTGATGTCGACGGAACCCTGGCCAATACGGAACGCGATGGACATCGCCCGGCATTCAACGCTGCGTTTGCTGAATTGGGGCTACCCTGGTACTGGGACGAGTCGTTCTACGGGACCCTGCTGATCAAAAGCGGAGGACTTGAACGGCTTTTCTTCTATGCCGAGCATTTCGACCCGACAACCCGCGCACGTCCCGATTTTGATGAATTGATGCAGCGCGTCAACGAACTAAAAACCCGCAACTACCAGCGCCTGCTCGCTGCCGGAGCCATCCCGCTACGCGCCGACATCGGCCAACTGATCTGCGATGCCCGAACCGAAGGCGTGCGTCTCGGCATCGCCTCCAGTTCCAAGCTGGAAAATATTGTCGGCCTGCTGCGCGCCAACCTTGGGCCGAATGCCGATGCCTGGTTTGACGCCATTGTTTCAGGCGAGGTCGTCCAAGCCAAGAAACCCTCGCCGGATGTTTACAAGAAGGTGCTGGAACAGCTCAACTTGCCACCCCGCGACTGCCTGGTGGTTGAAGATTCGGCGCATGGCCTGGCGTCCAGCTTGGCTGCCGGCATCCCGACGGTGATCACACTGAGCGACTACACGCACGATGAGGATTTCGAAGGCGCCCGCATGGTGCTGCACGAGGCCGAGCACCTGTCTCTGGAAAAGTTGCGACTGTGGCACGCGACAGCGAGTACGTCCTGAATCTTTAAGACGGTTCTAAGCAGGGCCTGGCAGGAAACTGTCAGGCTTTTTCTTTGAGCGATCGCTTCGGATAGATGTCGAAACGACTGGAATTTCCCTCCAGCGCGTAGCCCGGCGCCATGCCGCCTATCGTCGGCGCCTTGCGCGGCCGCTTCACCACGACCCGGTGCGAGGCCAGGACCAAGGCAGCTTCCAGCAGTGCCGGGGCATCATCGTCATCGCCCACCAGCGGCCGGAAAAGGCGCATTTCCTTCTTCACCAACGCGCTTTTGTCGCGATGCGGAAACATCGGGTCCAGATAGACAACCTGCGGTGCTTCGCCCTTCCAGGCGCGCAACAACTCCACGGCATTCCCCGCGAGAAGGCGCATGCGCGCAATGATCGGCCCGACGACGGCATCTCCTTGCGCACGCATCAAACCATCCTCAAGCAAAGCGGCAATCAGCGGCTGCCGCTCGATCAGCGTTATGTCGCACCCCAGACCGGCGAGCACGAACGCGTCGCGCCCCAGTCCGGCCGTCGCATCCAGGATCGACGGCCGGATTCCCGGCTGGATCCCCACGGCCTTGGCGATCATCTGTCCGCTGCCGCCGCCGAACTGCCGACGATGCGCAACCGCCCCGGCCACGAAATCGACCCGCACCGGGCCCGGCGCTTCCGGACCGAGCAACGCCAGTTGAAGCCCATCCCGGCCCAGCTGCAACGCGTAGTCGGACGTGCCGCCGAACGGCAGACCGAGGCGATGTGCCCACTCGTGCGCCGCCGCTTCGCATTCCGGGACGAGCGCTTCTACGCAGACTGAAGCCGCCTCGGGAACGGACTGATCTGGTTTTATCCTTGCTGTGTCGTCGACTTCGCGCAATGGAGATTACAACCGGAAACGTTCGACCAGACCGTACAACCCCTTCGACACACCGCTCAATTCGTCGACGGTGCGGTTAGCCCCTTGCACGGACTGGTCCGTTTCGATGGTCATGCGATTCACTTCTTCGGCAGCCCGCGCCATTTCGTTAGTGGCCACCGACTGCTCTTGTGTCGCCTCGGCAATGTCACGGATGGAACTGACCAGTTTACTGACTTCAGTCTGAATCCCCGTCATTTCGGCCGCCACAGAACGCGACGCGTTCAGGCCGGTAGCCACCGAGTCCTGGGTGTCGTCCATGTCCTTCAGCGCAGACTGGATATCGCCATGTGTCGAGTCGATCAGGCTGCTGATCTCCACCGTCGCCCGCGAGGTTCGCTCAGCCAGTTTCCTGACCTCGTCGGCGACAACCGCAAACCCTCTTCCCGACTCGCCGGCCCGAGCCGCCTCAATTGCGGCGTTCAATGCCAAAAGGTTGGTCTGGTCCGCAATCTCGCGAATCGCTCCGATGATGGCGTTCATCTGCTTGGAGCGCTGTCCGAGCGAAGTCAGCGTACCGGCCAGCTGACCGACCTTCTCGGAGATCTTCTCGATGCCTCGCGCAAGATCATTCACCGCCTCCGCCGAATGCCTTGACACGTCGCCGGTATGTGTCGCGGTCTGCTCCGCGTGCCTGGCGTTTTCCGCGATATGGTTGATGCTGACCGTGATTTCCTCGATCGTCGCCGCCGTAGAACTCAAGGTCTCCGCCTGGCGCTCAGACTCGGCGGCCATCGCCTGGGTCATGCCGTTCAGCGTCCCGAACCCGGTGTTGAGCGTTGTGGCGTTCTCGCGCACTTCGATGAACATACCGCGCAGGCTATCGATGAAACGATTGAAAGCCGCTGCCGTCTCGCCAATTTCGTCCTTCGAATCGGCGGTCAGCTTGCGCGTCAGATCACCCTGCCCGCTTGAAATTTCCATCAGTGCGTCGCGCAACCTGAACAACCCCGTAAGCAAACGGGACAAGGCCAGGTTTGCAAGGAGCACGCCGAGCACGGCCAGGGAGAGGCCCGCGATCACCAAGACCACCAGCAACGAACGCAACGGAGAGAGGATGGCTGCCTTGTCGACCACCGCGCAAAGAACCCAGTCCGCTCCCGGGACCGTAGAGGCGACCACAAATTTGGTTCTTCCGTCGAGCTCCATTTCGCGCACCGTGAGCGTGTCATCGGCCGACTGCAACACCCCGGCGTCGAAACCACCGATCACTTCCACCACTGGCTTCAGTGCGGTATCGGGCTTCTGATGGGCCACGACCTTACCGTCCCTTGTGGCGAGGAATGCGTAACCGTCGCCGCGTAACTGGATCGAATTAACAATGGCGATCATCTCTTCCAGCGAAATGTCGCCGCCGACCACGCCTGGCTGCCCTCCCGCATTGAACGGCCGGGCCACGGTAATTCCTGGCTTCTTGGTACTGGAAAATATATATGGCGCCGTCACCACCGTTGCCCTGACCTCGTTGGCGAGCTTGTACCAGGGCCGGGCCGTCGGATCGTACCCCTCAGCCGGTTTTTTCTCCGCCAGGTTGTAGATCATCCGCTTGTCGCTGTAGCCAGCGAATGTCTGGTCGAATCTCCCGGCATCCTTGCCGGCGTTGAGGAATGGCAACGGATCACCGCCGGTGGAAAGCTGGTTTGCCGCCGCCTCGATAGCATCGCGTCGTTGCGCCATCCAGCGCGAAAGTGCTTCGCGATTGCCGCGGACGGAAGCCTCGATTTCCTTGTTCACGCCATCGACGATCTGGATGCGCATTTGCCAGTAGGCGATCCCCGACAAGGCGGCGATCACCAGCATGATCATAACGACGACAAGGGCAAGCAGACGCTGTTTTAATGACATACATCCTCCGGAAGCGTAATGGTCAGACCAAACGATACATATCGGGCCTGAGGAGAATCACTTGGCCCAGTGCCTTGCGACTTTCAATCAAATGGAATAATAACTGAAAAATATCCACTTTCGAAACGCGCGCCAACACGCGTCCGGAAAACTGCGCATGAGGCCGATCCAGCTGTTTTTCAATAGTGCGACGAGTTACCGCCGGCTACTCCCCGACGGCACCTCCGCTCAATCGCACACATTTGCGTGCCAGTATTTCCGTTGGGTCCAAAACCACGACTGTTCTCCCCGCGACGGGAAACTTCTCGTTCTGCTCGAGCAACAAGGGCAACTCGGTACAGCCGAGAATGATCACCTCGGCGCCGCGCGCCACCAGCGAAGTCAACGCCAGCAGCAATTCCTCGACGCATGTACCTTCGGTAAAACCCGCCTTGACCCCTTGGGGTCCATAGATTGCGTTCATCACCCGGCGTTGATTTTCCTCGTCAGGGACGAGAAGTTCGAATCCGGCAGCGCCGATGGCGTTATGGTAAACGCGGCTAGCGATCGTTCCGCTGGTAGCCAACAGACCGATCTTCCTGCATGTCCCGTAGTTACGCCTGATGCACTCAGCCGTCTCGAACAGCATGTTTACGATCGGGATCGAGAGGTAGGGCTGGATGCGCTCGACAAAGGCATGTGCGGTGTTGCATGGAATCGCAATGATGTTCGCGTCGTCTGCCTCGAGCTTTTTGCACGTTGAGTACAGGGCGATCGTCGGGTCAACGCCGTCACCGATGAGATTCTCTGTGCGATCCGGAATCTGCGGGTTTTGCTCGACGACCAGTTTCACATGCTCCTGGTCCCGACCGGCCTGCGTATTGCGCACGATCTTGTTCATGAAATCGACGGTTGCTGCCGGCCCGACGCCACCAACCACGCCGATCTTGAACTGCTTGGCCTTCTGCCCGAACTGATCGGCCACGACATAATCAGCGTAGATCTGATTGGTATCGATGATCGGTATCCCGCGTTCCTGCAAGGCGGCGATAACCACCGGAATCTCCGAAAATCCTGGGACGATCAGTTCGGCGCCCTGCTCCAGCAGATCAACACAGGCTCGGGACAGCAGATCGACTGAAGCACCGCGCAGGCAACCCGCCTTGATCCCCTGTGGCCCGTAGATGGCCGGCATCACGCAGTCGTGTTGCACTACGTCCCGCGGATAGTTAATAGACCAATCCGCATCCGGAAAATAGCGTTCGAACAACCGCCGGGAACGCACATAATCGGACGTCAGCACCCCCAGGCGCCTGACGCTTGGATGCTGATTCGTCAGATAGCCGCGTAACGCCTCCATGATATTGGCAATAGGCAGCGTCGACTCTGCCGTAATTTCGTCGAGAAAGGTGTGGCTCAAGAAACACGGAAGGACGACCGTATCGACATGCCGATCTGCAAAACTCCTGACCATATCAAAAACGTAGATCTTCCGCCCGTTCTGCGAAGCACTGGCATCACCAGGATTCTCTTCCTCGCGAAACGGATGCTGCTCGAAAAGGATTTCCGCCTGCTCCTGGCCACTTCTCGCGGGCAATGCCTTGACAAGTTTGAAGAAAACGTCGGCCGCACCAAGCGCCCCCAATCCGCCGACAACTCCGAAATGGCGTTTGATCAATTTATCCGTCACAACACGACCTCACAGATTTTCCGTAGACATTCAATATAACGAACCGGGACACGATCCGCTTCACCACAAGGCGAAGCGGATCGTGTGTCAGGCGTTCACGCCCATTTTTGCATATCGAGTTCGTTTTCGCCTTTGGCGACGATGGCGGTGCAGACCATATCGCCGCCGACGTTGAGGCAGGTGCGGCCCATGTCGAGGAGGGCGTCGATGCCGAGGATCATGGCGTAGGCCGCGGCGACGGCGGAGCCGGCTTCGACTTTCAGGCCCACGGACTCGAGCACCATCAGCAGCATGATGGCGCCGGCGCCGGGAACACCCGCCGTACCGATGGCCGCCAGCGTGGCGGTGGTCACCACCGTCATCTGCTGCGCGAAGGTCAGCGGCTGGCCGATGGCGTAGCCGACGAACATGGCGCAGATGCCCAGGTAGATGGCCGTGCCGTTCATGTTGATGGTCGCGCCCAGCGGCAGGGTGAAGGACGAGATGGAGCGCGGGATGCCCAGGTTCTCTTCGCACACGCGCATCGTCACCGGCAGCGTGCCGCTCGACGAACGCGTGACGAAAGCCGTGATCAGCGCTTCATTGGCCCCCTTCATGAACTTGAAGAAGCCCAGCCGGAACACCGCGAGCAAACCGCCATAGCCGATGATGGTCAGGGCGATCAGGGCCAGGTATACCGTCAGCGTCACCAGCAGCAGCGGGCCGAGGGCCTTGGCGCCTTGCTGGGCGAAGACGATGGCGATCAGGAAGAACACACCGATCGGGGCGTACTGCATGATGCCATGCACGATCTTGTACATCGTTTCCGCCGCGGCATTAACCACGTCATAGAGCGTATTCGCGCCCTTGACCAGGGTGGCGTCCTTGGAATCCTTGAGGAAAGCGATGGACAGGCCGAAGAGCAACGCGAAGAAGATGATCGGCAGCACGTCGCCCTTGGCCAGCGATTCGGCTGGGTTGGTCGGGATGATGTTCATGAATACGGTGGCCAGCGACGGAGCCGCGGCGGCCTTGCCGGCCGCTCCGGCGCTACCGACCAGGTTCATGCCGGAGCCCGGTTGCAGCAAGTTGGCGAAGAACAGGCCAAGGGTCACCGACAGGGCCGAGGTGGCCATGTAGAAGGCGATGATCTTGACGCCGATGCGCCCGAGCTTGGACGGGGCGATGCTGGCCGCGCCACCGATCAGCGAGAACAGGATGACCGGCACGACGATCATCTTGAGCAGGCGGATGAAGATGTCGCCAAGGAACTTGGTGTTATCGACGAAGGCCTTGCTGGTTGCCGGGTCGCCATAACCCAGCGCAATGCCCACTACCACGCCGGCAATCAGCGCGATCATGATGCGTGACAGCAGATTGGACTTGAAGTACCAATCGAGCATGCCTTTCTTTTCAGCCATGAGAGACTCCTCCTTGATGTACTACTGTTGAAAATCCTTCCTGGGGGCGCCGGAGCGCAGCGTGTCCGTGCCGCGCCCCGGCGTTTTGACGCTTACTTCTCGAACTTGGGGTTGATCAGGTTCTCGAACGAGAACACTTCGTCCCAGTGGGCCTGGGTGAGCAGTTTCCGCTCCTTGACCACCACGTCGTGCAGGGACTTGCCGGTCTGGTGGCACTCGCGGGCAATCTCGGCACATTGCTTGTAGCCGAGCGAGGGCTTCAGCACGGTGATGATGCCCAGCGAGTTGAGGACCATGTTGCGCGTGTGCTCGGCGTTGGCGGTGATGCCGTCGATGCAGTTCACGCGCAGGCTGTTGACCGCGTTTTCCATGGTGAAGATGGATTTGAACAGGGCGTAGGTGATGACCGGTTCCATTACGTTCAACTGCAGCTGCCCGGCCGAGGCGGCGAGCGTCACCGTGAGGTCCAGCCCGATGACCAGGAAGCCGGTCTGGTTGACCACTTCGGGGATCACCGGATTGACCTTGCCCGGCATGATCGAGCTGCCCGGCTGCATCTGCGGCAGGTTGATCTCGTTCAGTCCGCAGCGCGGGCCGGAGGCGAGCATCCGGATGTCGTTGCAGATCTTGGTCAGCTTGGTCGAGGTGCGCTTCAGGACGCCGGAGAGCTGTACGTAGGCGCCGGTGTCGGAGGTGGCTTCGACCAGGTCGTGGCCAAGGATGAACTGGACGTCGGTCAGTTCGGAGAGGTACTTGGTGGCCAGTTCCGGGTAGCCCGGCGCGGCAGTGACGGTGGTGCCGATGGCGGTCGCGCCGAGGTTGATCTCGCGCAGCAGGTTGCGTACTTCGGTAATGCGTTCGACTTCTTCACCGATGGTGGTGCCCCAGCCGTGGAATTCCTGGCCGAGCGACATCGGCACGGCGTCCTGCAGGTGGGTGCGCCCCATCTTGAGGACCTTTTCGAATTCCTTGGCCTTGGCAAAAAAGGATCCTTGCAGGTTGCGCAGCGCTTCCATGTAGCTGGACAGGCGCAGGATCAGCGCCAGGCGGAAGGCCGTGGGATAGACGTCGTTGGTCGATTGCCCGAAATTGACGTGGTCGTTGGGGTTGATGACGTGGTAGTCGCCCTTGTTGTGCCCCAGCGCTTCGAGCGCCACGTTGGCGATCACTTCGTTGGCGTTCATGTTCACCGAGGTGCCGGCCCCGCCCTGGATGAAGTCGGTGACGAAGTGCTCGCGCAACTCGCCGGCAATCAGCCGGTCGCACGCGCCAATGATGGCGTTGGCAATCTGGCCATCCAGGCACCCGAGGTCGCGGTTGGCCAGCGCCGCCGCTTTCTTCACATACCCAAACGCCTTGACAAAGTACGGCTCCGCCGACATCAGCGTCCCCGTAATGTGAAAATTGTCCTTCCCGCGCTGCGTCTGTACCCCGTAGTACGCGTCCACCGGAATCTGCTTCTCGCCCAGAAAATCCTTCTCAATTCGATAGGTCGTTTTGTTCATTTGGACTCCTGCCTTTCGGTTGCGGCCTGTTGCCGCGCCACTTGTCTGCGGTGCTTTATTCTTTGCACGGAGCGTGCCAGCGTATCTGTTCCTGTAATACATTGAATATTAATAAATAGTTTTCTCTATCGTGATCCGCCGTTCTGGTTTCCGTCCTATTTGAGCAGATTGCGTTCGGAAAACCGAACGGTCGGGCGGTGACGAAATTCGATGTTTCGGGGCAGTTTTCATTGCCGGACTGCTATGATCGCTATTGCCATAGTATTCTCCCGGCATGAGGTACAAAGGATTTCGGGTGTAACCATGAATCAGCATGCAGACAAGGACAAGGTGGGTGAAGAACTGGCGGCACAGCGCTTCCAGATGCTTGAGGATATCGCCAGAGAATTGGCAGGCGAGGTGGTGTTTCCGACCTGTTTCGATACCGTCCTGCGTTTACGCAAGGAACTGCAGAATCCGAACCTGACCATTGCCCATATTGCTCAAATTGTCAGCGTCGAACCCTTGATTGCTGCCAAGCTGATCCACCTGGCGAATTCGGTGGTTTATTCCACCCAGGGCAAGCCGGTTCTCGACTTGCCATCGGCCATTACGCGACTGGGGCTGAATGTGGTGCGGGCGACGGCGCTGGCGGTCGCCATGACGCAGATTCTTCATGCCAAGGACATGGCTGCGTATTCGCACGTGGCGCGTGCGCTTTGGGATCATTCCATCCGTAGCGCTGTGGGAGCGCGCCTTCTCGCGCATACCTATACGCGAATCAATCCGGAAGAAGCGCTGCTGGCGGGACTAGTGCACGATCTGGGCGCCTTCTACATGCTCTACCGTGCCACGCAGTATGCGGAACTCCGGGAGCGACCGGAGACCGTCAAACATCTCATCATGCAGTGGCACGAAGGCATCGGCGTGACCCTGCTTGGCACGCTTGGATTGCCCGAGGAAATTGTGCAGGCGTCTGTCGATCACGATCATCCGCGTTCAGTGCCGGACATTCCGAAGACGCTGGCCGACATTGTCTACATCAGCAACATCCTTGCCGGAGCGCACTACGAATGGCTGTACCAGGATTTCGATCCGCAAGCGGTAGCGTTTAAGTCGATCCATGAGAGGTACTCCGGGGTGTTGCCGGAGCTTGAGGTGCTGGCCCGCGAAATGCGTTCGGTGCTGGCGTAAGAAACCAGATCAGATCCAGTTGAAGGGGGTCATCATGCTGTCGTTCCAAGAAGCGAAGGAACTGGCGCGAGAAGACATTGACGCGCTAAAAGGACCGGCCTTGATCGAGTTCGGCGCCTCCTGGTGCGGCTATTGCATGGCAGCGAAGCCGCTGGTCGCGGCGGCCTTGGGCAAGTATCCCGGCGTTCAGTTCGTCTGGGTGGAGGACGGCAAGGGCAAGGCTCTCGGGCGTTCATTCCACGTCAAACTCTGGCCGACCCTGATTTTCATGAAAGACGGTCGGGAAGTCGAGCGCTTGGTGAGACCGTCCGATACCGAGT
>Ga0302238_1002864_pt1 | contig 11559 bp, 17 predicted proteins | sample AAG_UR_Asn_MG_FD_193527 | JGI IMG/M metagenome (GOLD analysis project Ga0302238, IMG submission 193527) | Enriched activated sludge microbial communities from anaerobic digester in WTTP, New Holstein, Wisconsin, United States - AAG_UR_Asn | ecosystem: Engineered > Bioreactor > Anaerobic >...
TGCTTTATCCGCTGCTGTGGCTGTTGCTGCTGCCTTTTAGGCTGCTCGGGGTGGCCGTGGGCGGTGCGCTGGCGCTGCTTTGGGTTATAGTAACGCTGCCGGCCACCATACTGCGCCGTCTTACGCGCGGGCCGGAGTCGGACCGCTAAAGCATGAAAGACTGGTTCACCATAGAAAGCATAGACGCGGATACGCATATCATCAGCGAGTATCGGCACTGGGAGGAAACCCATTGCTATCTGCTCAACGGGACCGCGCGCAGCCTGCTTATAGATACCGGGCTCGGCATCTGCGACATTTCGGAACCGGTTAAACAGCTTGCCGACAAGCCCGTTACGGCCGTTGCCACGCACGTCCATTGGGACCATGTGGGCGGGCATAAATACTACCCTGATTTTTACGCCCATGCGGCGGAGCTGGACTGGCTGCGTGGCGGGTTCCCTCTCAGCATGGAAACTATCCGGGGCATGGTGACGGACCGCTGCGACCTGCCGGCCGGCTACGACGTGGGCAAGTACGAGTTTTTCCAGGGGACGCCGGCAAGGCTGCTTTGCGACGGCGACACCATAGATCTTGGCGGCCGCATTATCCGGGTGCTGCATACGCCCGGGCACTCCCCGGGGCATATGTGCCTGTTCGAGGCCGGGCGGGGTTATCTTTTCACCGGAGACCTGGTCTACAAGGACATGCTGTTCGCCTATTATCCCTCCACCGATCCGCAGGCGTACCTGAATTCGCTGGAAAAAATTGCGGCTTTGCCGGTGCGGCGGGTATTCCCCGGGCATCATTCGTTGGACATGAAGCCGGAGATCCTCGCCCGGATGCGCGACGCGTTCCGCCAACTGCGCGCGGACGGCAAATTGCGGCACGGCAGCGGCAAGTTCAATTACGGCGATTGGGGCGTGTGGCTGTAGTGGGAATGGGGTCAGGTCTTTACTTTTGACCTGGGCTAGCGATCCGCCGGATCGCAAAGAGCCGCCGGGGCGGCCCGGCGGTCCTGTTTGCTATGATATTTGGTATTAGGGAGGCGACATGGGGATGAAGCCATACAAGATCACCAAGAACGCGATACTTTATCGGGTTAAGAACATCGCTGGCGTTAATGACTCGGCTTTCAGGGCGGCGCAATGGCCGGCCGACAAGCCGCTATTATGCTTTGATTTTAAATCCGTAAAATTGGCGCCTGCCCGTCCGCCCAAATTCGTGGTGCGAGGGCGCTATAACCACCGCATCGCCTGCTATTCTCCGGGCCGAGGAATAAGGAATCCCGGCCGGCCCTGCCCGCAGGCGGGTATTTCCGTGCGTCCTCCGAAGAGCTTGGCCGAGCTGCGCAAAATCAGTCGCGAGCACTTTCTGGGATTCATGCGCCGGTTCGGGAGCAGGTTGGGGACGGAATTCGACAAGAGTTATCCCGAATATGAAAAAGACTACCTGCCCAAGGTGAATGCGCTGGTGATAGTGAAGGGGGCGAAGGCGGTCGGGCTATATACGCACACGCCCATAGTAGGAGTCGCGGGAAAGCTCCTGGACAATATGTGCTGGCACTCGCTTGTGCCGGGGCTTTCCGGGGCGCAGCGGGCTAGCGCGCATTACCAGGCCGCCTGCTGGCTGAAAAAGACTACAAAGCTGCGGGTTTCGGTGGTTTTCGATCTGATCGACAAGGATTCTTACGAGTTTTTTTCGAAACTGGGCTTCAGCACCTGCCGCGTCGTGTTTCAGCGCCGCAAAAAGTAGGTGAATTGTAGGGGAATGGGGCCGGGTCTTTACTTTTGGCCTTTACGAACCGCCGGGGATAAGGGAGCATGACCGAAGATAAGCAGGTTTCAAAGTGGGATTGGCTCGGGCCGCTGTTGTGTCTTGGCCTGGGCCTGGCGCCCATAGCCGTGGCTATGGCTGCGGGCCTGGGCGCGGCCCTGTTGGGCTGCCGTTTCGACGAGGCCGGGACCGACCCGTGCATAAGGGCCGGCATCCCGTTCGGCTCGATGCTCTATCCTTTTGGCGTGGCGGGCTGGTTCACGCTGCTCACGCTGCCGGTGGGAGGGGCCGCCGCTTTTATCTGGACCTGCTGGAGCGTGTGGAAAAATTTTCTCCGCAAGAAAGTGGGGTAATGGGGCGGGGAGCATAAAAACTCTTTTGCTTAAAGGCCTGGCCGCCCGGGCGGGCTTGTTTTGGTAAAATTGGGGGATGGAATACGTCGCGCTTTTGAGAGGGGTCAACGTGGGAACGGCGCGGAAGGTGGACATGCGCCGGCTTAGGGCGCTGTTCGAGGGGCTGGGGTTTAAAAAGGTTTCCACGTATATTAATTCGGGGAATGTGATATTTTCCGGGGCGGGGGCTGCGTCGGTTTTGAGGGAGAGGATAGCGGCGGCCGTAAAGGCCGAGTTCGGTTTCGAGGTGGCCGTGCTGGTTAAGACGCGGGCGCAGATGCGAGGTATCGCCAGGGCTATCCCCGCTGGCTGGCGCAACGACGACGAGCAGCGTACCGACGTGGCCTACCTGTTCGGAGAGGCGGATAAGGCGGCCTCGCTGGCGAAGCTGCCTTTCAACAGGGAAGCGGTGGACGCGCGCTATGTTAAGGGGGCCGTTATCTGGAACCTGGACAGAAAGGATTATTCCAGGAGCAGGCTGAACAAACTGATAGGCTCGGAATTATATAAAGCCATGACGCTGCGCAACGTGAATACCGCCCGCTTTCTTGCCGGGCTCTAGGGTTCCAAATTGGAACCTTGGCGCAAGGCCGCCGGGGCGGCCCGGCGGTCCTGTTTTGGTAGAATGGGGAGATAGTCTAAGGCAAGGGGAGGCTTTGTGAATAAGTTCGAGATCTACATCATTGCCGGGTTCGTGGGCGGGATAGCGCGGGGGCTTTCCGGTTTCCTTAAAAAGCGGCGTGCGGGGAACGCGCCCAAGTTCAATTATCAGTATTTCTTCACCACGGTGTTCTTCTCCGGCATACTGGGGGGGATAGCCGGCGCGCTGGCCGAGAGCAATTGGAAGACGTCCTTCCTGGCCGGTTACGCCGGGATAGACTTCCTGGAGAATATGTATAAATCCAGCCCGCTCTCCAAGCTGGCTAAGTCCGCGGGCAAGTAGCGCGCGCGGCTCCGGATGCGGAGCCGCCGGGTCAGCCCGGCAGTTCTGGTTTTGTGGACTGCGGGGAGGGGAGAGCGGGGCAGTTTCTTTTTTGTCAGGGAGGTTCAATGAAAACGTTGATCTGCATTCTTCTGGTGGCATGTGGCGGCCTTTGTCACGCCGCGACTTACGACTGCGCTCTTGATCGCCGCGGCAGCGGCGACAAAAAATACGCCAGGATATGGGCGGATAAACTGACTTTGGGGGACGGAAAGGGGCCGCAGGCCAGAGTGGTGGTTGTCAAAGGGGGTGCGAGCGTCCTTTTGGATTCGTTGATAAAGAACGCCTCCATCCCCCTGCGGGAGGCGTTCAGCCCGTACGATGGGCTGACCGTGGTGGGGCTCCGGAGCGACGCCGGGCGGCTCGACCTTAATCTCGGGCGCGTAGATATTTCCAGCGAAGGGAACATGATGCCGTTCGACTCTCTCGCCTGGGCTTCCCCGAAAGCCAAGGAAATAGGGCTTGTGAACGAAGCCCTGGGCCTGAAACTTGTTTGCCGGCGCGAGTAGGCCCGGCGGAGGGAGATTTCGGGGAGAGGGGGGCGTTCATTCCTGATCTCTAACTTGGCCGCCGGGGCAGCCCGGCGGTTTTGTTTTGTAGAATTTAATTATGAAGACCAACGCGAAAGGTTTACCGGCGAACGTTACGCTTGGACAGCTGCAGCGCTATATAGAGCGCGAGGCTAAAAAGCGCGGCTTCGGCGACCAGACCCCGCTGCAGAAATGCCTGATACTCGGCGAAGAGGTCGGCGAGTTGTTCAAGGCCGTCAGGAAGGAAGAGAAGATGCCCATCGGCGAGCATTCCAAGGTTGGCACCATCAGCGAGGAACTCGCGGACGTGCTCATGTACGTCTGCACTATCGCCAGCTATTACGGCGTGGACCTGGAGAAGGCTTTCCGCGCCAAAGATAAGGTTCACTCCAAACGCGTCTGGCACTGAGCTATGAGGATTTCCGACTGCGTGATAGAGCAGTACCGCGGCGGCAAGCTGCTGCGCGCTTTCGAGCCTAGCGGTGACGCGGTTTATCCCTGGGCCATGCGCGTCGGCGCGAAGCGCTACCGCAGGACCAACGGCTGGGTGCTCTCAAAGATCCTGCCCACGCTGGTGGAGGGCTCGCGGATCATTACTAAGGTGGTGCCAGTCCGGAGGGCCTGACCGGGGACGCTCATGTCGCCCTGAACCGCCGGGGCGGCCCGGCGGTTTTGTTTTGTAAAATTTGGGTATGGAAGACGGATGCTGCTCTAAATACGGAAGGCTGGCGGGCTGGTTCGACTCGCAGCGGGGCAAGGGCCTTATGGAGAGGGAATACCTCGAGGCCATGCTGGCGCGGCTGCCGGAGGGCGGCGCGGTACTGGACCTCGGCTGCGGATCGGGAGAGCCGCTGGCGGGCTTCTTCATCCGCAAGGGTTTCCAGGTCACCGGGGTGGATGGTTCGCCTGAAATGATAGCCATGTGCCGCGAGCGGTTCCCCGGCATGTCGTGGCTCGTGGCCGACATGCGCGGCCTGGCGCTGGGGCGCCGCTTCGACGCTGTGCTGGCCTGGGACAGTTTCTTTCATCTTTCCAAAGAAGATCAGCGCGCCATGTTCGCGGTGTTCGCGGCGCATTTAAATAAGGGCGGCCTGCTGCTGTTCACCTCCGGCCCTGCCGAGAGCGAGGCCAGCGGCGTCATGGAGGGGGACGAGTTCCATTATTCCAGCCTCTCGCCGGATGAATACCGCGCCCTGCTGGCCGCCCACGGGCTGGAAGTGCTGCTGCATAAGGTCGACGACCCCGCCTGCGGCAAGCATACCGTCTGGCTGGCCCGGGCAGCGTAGGACTTAAAAGGAACCGCCGGGGCAGCCCGGCGGTTCTGTTTTGGGATGGAGGCGAGGCGGCGCCCCGGGGGGGCTAGGGCTTGGCGAACTTGGGCTTCGCGGCCTTGGCCGGCGCGGCTTTTGGCGTGGAGTCCAGCCGGGTCAGCAGCGTTTGAACGACGGCGGACTCCGTCCGGCCTTGCAGCCTGAGGACCAGGCGGTCATTTTCGGGGCGCTTCTGGAACTGGGCTGTGCCAGGCAGGTAGAGGGAGCAGAGCCCGCCGTTGCTGTAGGATACCGTGAAGGTCACGGTGTCGCCGTCCTGCTTGGGCGCTTCCAGGTTCAGATCGCAGTACGCCGGCGCGGAGAAGTTCAGCGTGACTTTGTCGGGCTTAGCCTGGGGCACGTCGAGATCGATCCTGAACCGCGTTCCTTTGGCGGTGGTTCCAAATCCCCTCCAGGACCCGGCCAGCCAATCCGCGTAGGCGGGGCCGTCGGCGTAGCCGCGCCCGGCGCAGAATAGCGACACGGCGATAATGGCCAGGCCGAAGAGAGCGGTGTTTTTAATTGCGGTGCGTGCGGTCATAAGGTCCTCCGGTTTCCAGGTTTGCCTGTCGGGTCGGCTGCTGAAATCGTAGCAAAAGTGCCGTTCCATGGTCTTGCCAATTTTTGCGGCGTCTGTTAGACTATAAAGGTGCCGGGCCCGCCCGGCGCGCTATGGACAAGACTTCCCGCTAATAAACCTCCTGCAGTGACCCGCCGGCCTTGCCGGCTTCAGAACAATTGCGTTACGACACCCGGAGGTAACTCTATGGGTAATAAAGTGCTTATCGAGGCGCGGGACCTCGCCTATTCATACGACAATAGCCCGGACACGGTGTTCACCGGGGCGTCGTTCCCGGTGTACGCCGGGGACAAGGCCGCCCTGCTGGGAGACAATGGCAGCGGCAAGACCACGCTGCTGCGCCTGCTGGCCGGGGAGCTGGAACCCACCCGCGGCACGCTGCTCAACCGGGGCGCGTCGGTGTACTTGCTCAAGCAGGAGGACGCGGCCCTGGGCGACCTGAGCGCCGAGGCCTGGCTGCTCGCGGCGCTGGGCGGCGGCTGGGAGGAGCTGCCGCGCGTGGCGGCCGCGGCGGCTGCGCTGGGCTTTGCCCCGGCGGACCTGGCCCGCCCCGTGGAGACCTTCTCCGGCGGGGAGCGCAAGCTGCTGTCCATCACGGCCGGGTTGCTGCGCGCGCCGGACCTGTACCTGCTCGACGAACCCACCAACTACCTGGACGGCGAGGCCATGGGGCGGCTGTCGGCGGCTCTGCGCGGCTACAAGGGCGGCTTCATCGTGGTCTCGCACGACAGGGCCTTCCTGGACGCCTGCGTGGGCAAGGTGCTGGAGCTCAAGCGCAGCGCGTTCGCGGTGTACGGCGGCAACTATACCTCCTATGCCGGGCAGAAGGAGGAGGAGTTCCTGCGAGCGACGCGCAAGAAGGAGAAGATAGAGCGCGAGATAGCGGACCTGCGCGTAATGGAGCGCGATTACCGCGACTGGGGCGCCGCCAAGGAGAAGGAGAAAAAGGGGGCCTTCGACAAAGGTTTTATAGGCGCTCGCGCGGCGCGCCTGCAGAAGAAGTCCGCCCGCGCGGCGGAGCGGGCCCGCGAGAAGATAGAAGAACTGGAGCGCGAGAAGCCCTTTATCGAGAAGGTGCGGCACGTGGCGCTGCCTGCGGCGGAGGGGGCTTTCCTGGAGGCACGCGGGCTGTCGGCCAGGGCCGGGCGGCGGGAGCTGTTCAGGGAGCTGTCCTTCTACCTGAAGTCCGGCGAGCGGCTGTGCCTGGAGGGCGGCAACGGCGCGGGCAAGAGCACGCTGATGCGCATACTGGCTGGCGAGCTGGAACCCCAGGCCGGGGCCCTGCGGCGCAACCGGGCGGCGCGGGTGTTCTATATGCCGCAGTTCCGCGCGCCGGCGCCTGCCGACGCGCGGGGGGCGGACTTTTTCCCCGGCGCGCTGCGGCAGGCGGGCTGCGCCATGCTCGACCACCTGGGCGCCGACGGGGAGCTGCTGTTCCGCCCGCTCGCCGCGCTCAGCGAGGGCCAGCGCCGCAAGGTGGAGCTGGCGCGCTTCCTGGTGAACGGCGCCGACATCGCCCTGCTGGACGAGCCGACCACGCACCAGGACATAAGGAGCGTGCGCGTGCTGGAGGAGGCGCTGGCCGGTTACCGCGGCGTGCTGGTGCTCATCTCGCACGACGCGGCCTTCCGCGCGGCCCTGCCCGGCGCGGCGCTGCGGCTGGGCGATTAGGCCACGGCCGGCCAGCGGAACCGCCGGGGCGGCCCGGCGGTTTTGTTTGTAGAATTATGGCTATGGCGGAACCAGCGATACGCGAAGATGAAAATGTCCCGGACGTATACAGGGACTACCTGGAGCTTTGCCGCGGCATAAAGTACGCGGAGCCGGCCGGCGGGCTTTTCGACGGGTTAAGGTCGGAAGACCCCGCGCGGAGGAGCCGCTCCTGGGAACTGCTGTGCGGCGCCTGGAACCGGCGCGGGCCGGAGTTCGCCGCCCTTCTCGCGCGGGCGAGCGCCGCCAAGGACCCGGACATACAGGCGCGCTTCGGTTTGGACCCGGCCCCGCTCCTGGAAGTGGTGGGGGAGACGAAGCCGCTGCTCCACCGGGCGCTCAAGCGTAAGGCGGCCCGGGTGGGCGCCGGGGATTTCCGCTTCTGCGATATCTGGGCGCGCGTGCCGAACGCGGGTAATTCCGGCGCCGTGCCGCTGGCCGCCGCGCTTGGCGCGCTGGGCGACATGCTGGAGAAGCGTATCGAGGGCGGCAAGGCTTTTGTGGACGGGGTGGCCGCGGGCCGGCTGCACCTGGAGGAGCAGGCGGTGGACTGCCCGCATTGCGGCGTACCGGCGCCAGGCGGGCCGGTGCATGTTTATATGCCGCTGCGGTTCAAAGAGGTGCGCCCTTGCGACCTGCCCGGCCTGGCGCATGAGCTGGGCCACGTAATGCATTGCGACCTGCTCGACGAGCTGGCCCCGGGCGAGCCTATCAGCACGGTGTTCCTGGAGACTTTCAGCCAGTTCCTGGAGGGTTTGGCCTGGCTCGAGCTGCGCGATGGCGCCGGCTCCAGCGGGGCGCGCGAGGACCTGGCGCTGGATAAGCTCACCGAGGAAACCTTGGACCTGCTGCTGTTCCCCGCCATGCTGGAGTTTGAGGGCCGCATGATCGCCGCGTCCGGCAAGGGGGCGGCGGGGCCGGAAGCCGTGGAAAAGACCTATCTGGAAACGTTCGGCAAATGGTTCGGCGCTTCCCCGGCGGGGACCTGGTTCTGGATGCGCGGCAAAACGCTGTACGACCCGCGTTGGCCTTTCCGCGACCTTACTTATCTCCTGGGGCGGCTGGTTTCGCTGGAACTGGTACAGCGTGTCCGGACCGGCGGGAAAATGAGCCGGGAGCAATACCGCAGGGCCGTCTCGGACACCGTCCGGTCGGATTTCGCCGGTTACTGGCGCAAACAGGGCCGCGGTTCCCCCATAAGGCCCGAAGACTGGCGTGAAATGCTAGCGCCCGTGCGCGAAATGTTCGGGTAGGGGCGCCGTTCATTTCCCCGCAAAACCGCCGGGGAAGCCCGGCGGTTTTGTTTTGTAAAATTGAGGGGAGGGTTTAAGGACGGTAAGACATGGTGAAGCTTCTTTGGTTGGTCGCCGCGTACTTGATAGGCTGCGTGAACGGCGGTTATTACGCCGTAAAGTTCGCGTCCGGCAGGGATATCCGCGCGCTGGGCAGCGGCAACGCCGGCGCTACCAACGCCGGCCGCCTTATGGGCAAGCGGGGCTTTCTGCTGGTGATGATCTTCGACGCGGTCAAGATGCTGGCCGCCCTCAAGCTGGCCGCGCTGCTGTTCCCGGGCAGCCAGGCGGTACAGGCCCTCACAATGCCCGCGGTGCTGCTGGGCCATATCTTCCCGGCCCAGCTGCGCTTCAGGGGCGGCAAAGGGATAGCCAGCCTGGTGGGCGCGGGCGTCTACCTGCTTAACCTGCCGCTGCTGGCCTTTACGGCGCTGCTGTTCCTGGTCCTGTACCTGGCCACCAGGAAGTACTATTATTCCGGGCTGGCCGCGCTCGGCGTTCTGCCGCTGTCCTATCCCGGTTCCGCCTGGCTGCTGGGGCAGCCTTTGGACTTGTGGATGTGCGCCAGCCTTGCCGCGTGCATCGCGCTGATAATGGCGGTGAGCCTGCGGGCGGACCGCACGGTGAGGGACGCGGCAAAGCGCAGGAAGAACGCCCGCGGCTAGCGGGTGAACGGGGTCAGGTCTTTACTTTTGACCTTTAGCGCGCCGCCGCCGGGGACGCCCGGCGGTTCTTTTTTGCGGAAGGGGGTTTTTGGGAACCGCGGCCGCGCTATTTCCCGCCGGGGGCGCGGAGGGTGACGGCGGTGCGCTTTATCTCTTTGCGGTAGCTGGGGCCGGTGGCGGCCCAATCCACGGTGTCCACGCGGTAAGGGAGTTTGGCGGCCAGGAAGGCGTCGGAGAGCTTCTTGAGGCGCTCTTCTCCCAGGGGCGTGTCGCTCATTATGGCCAGGTCCAGGTAGGAGCGCGGGCTGGCCTTGTTGACGGCGCGGGCCCCGTAGGCCAGCACTTCGTATTCCGGCACATTGCCAGAGAGCACCTTGATGATCTTGCGCAGTTCCGCCGGTTTGACGTCTATCATAATGTCCGCCTTAAGGATATCATCCACCTTTTGGAGCGGCAAGGCAAGCGAATTCCTTGGGGGGGGCCTTGTTTTGTAATATATGGGCATGCGGAAACAACACAGGTCTTTTCTGCTGGCGGCCGTAGCGGCGGGGCTGGCCACTAAAATATGAAAAAAAGTTTCGCGATGGCGTTGCGGACCGCTGCGGCCTTTATCGGCGCCGCCGCGCTGGCCTTCCTGCTTTGGGAGCCGCATCTGGAAGGCCGCAACGCGCACGCTTCGCTTTTCGAGATCTACTTCAAGGACCCTTTCCTGGCTTATGTGTATATCGGGTCCATCCCTTTCTTTGCGGCGCTTTACCGGGCTTTCCGGGCCCTTGGCTATGCCGGTCGGGAGGAGCTCTTCATGCCGGAGGCGATAAAGGCGCTGAGATCCATCAGGCATTGCGCGCTGGCCGTCATCTGTTTCGCGGCGATAGGCGAAGTCATTATCATGCTCAGCGTCAGCGACGACCGCGCCGGCGGCGTCTTTATGGGCCTGCTAGTGATCTGCGGGGCCGCCGCCTCCGCCATTATCGCGGCTTTTCTGGAAAAGCGCCTGCGCCGCGGCTAGAGCGCCGCCGGGGAAGGCCGGAGTTTTTGTTTTGGTAGAATTTAAATTATGAACTTTTCCCCGCACTGGTCGTGGCTGTTGCTCGCCGGTTTCTTCGAAGTGCTCTGGGCCTCCGGGCTCAAGTCCACGCAGGGCTTCACGCGGCTGTGGCCCAGCGTCTGGGTGGGGCTGGCCATGGCGGTCAGCGTCTACGGGCTTTCTTTCGCGGTAAAGGGCCTGCCGGTGGGCACCGCCTACGCCGTGTGGACCGGCATCGGCGCGGCCGGCACGGCGCTGGTGGGAATATTCGCTTTCGGCGAGTCCGCCGCCCTGTCGCGGCTGGCGTGCATCTTCATGATCGTGGCGGGCACCGTGGGCCTGAAACTGTTCGGCAAGTGACGGCAGCCGAAGGGCCGGCCGAAAAATTGTAGTATTGGCCAAGGCGCCTTCGCGCGCCTTGCGGACATTCTCCAGGAGGAAACTATGAAATACGCTGTACTTGCGGTCGGTTTGGCTGTACTGGGTTTCGCGGGCTGCCAGCAGAAAGAGGCGGCCGCCCCGGCCGAGGGCGCGCCGGCCGCCGCCGAAGAAGGCGGGTTCGAGTTCACGGCGAAGAAGACGGGCCTGGAAATCGCCTTCAAGGGCGTGAAGGGCACGCAGTGGCAGGAAGCGAAGCATACCTGCAAAGCCCTGCCCTGCGAGTTCGTGCTGGACAGCTCCGGCGTGAATCCCGACAGGCCGGTCTCCGGTTTCGGCATAGCTTTCAGCCTGAACGCCAAGGGCGTGGATATGACTTCCTCCGGCGGGGCCGCCTGGAATACGCTCACCTACGCCTGCGAGGGCGAGGAATGCGCCTTCAAGGTGAACGAGAAGGGAGTGGCCGGCATTTAGGCCGCACTTCTTTGACGGGGAACCGCCGTGGAAACCCGGTGGTTCTTTTTTTGTGGAGCGCCGGCGAGAAAGGGCTTGCTATGGGGCTTAAAACTTTAAATAATGTGGCATAGCGCCCCGGGGAGCTCCCGGGACGAGGAGAGACATGACGACAAAGATAGCCCTTCTGCTTTCCATGTCGCTGAACGTGATGCTCGCGTTCACGGTGATGGAGAATTATAAAAGGCCGGTGTCGCTGGGCGACTTCAGGGACGCCGTGGCCGATACCCGCCCCGCCGCGCAGCCGTTGGAGACGGCTCCCGCCGAGCTGATCCCGCCTCCCGCGGCCGAGATCGCCCTGGTGGACGCGCCCCGCGCCGCGGCCGCCGTAGAGGAACCCGCCCGGCCGGCTCCGCAGGCCGTCATAGTGGCCAACGACTGGGCCTCTTACAGGGAAGAGATGGCCGAGGACCGGGACCTGCTGG
>Ga0302238_1002870_pt1 | contig 11538 bp, 9 predicted proteins | sample AAG_UR_Asn_MG_FD_193527 | JGI IMG/M metagenome (GOLD analysis project Ga0302238, IMG submission 193527) | Enriched activated sludge microbial communities from anaerobic digester in WTTP, New Holstein, Wisconsin, United States - AAG_UR_Asn | ecosystem: Engineered > Bioreactor > Anaerobic >...
GATGGCGGCCGGCAACGGTTGGGCAAAACCCTGGCCGCGGTAGCTTGCCAGATCGGTGCTGCAGCCGCCCTGTTCCATCAACGTCAGGGCGCCAAAGGTGGCAAGGCCCATCAGCAGGTAGGCGGCGGCATAAAAGGCTGCTGCGCTGTAGCCACCCTGGGAGCCGCTGAGCAGTGCCAGCACCACGTACCCCATCTGGGCAATGGAGGAGTAGGCCAGCATACGCCGGATATTGCCCTGCAGCAGGGCCGCCAAGTTGCCCAGCAGCATCGAGAGCAGGGCCAGCGCCTGCAGGGGACGGTGCAGCAGCGCGGCATCGCCGTAGGGCAGGATCAAGAGCAAAGCCAGCAGGGCCGCGGCCTTGGAGGCGGTGGAGAGCAGGGCTGCTACCGGGGCCGGGATCGCCTGGTAGATATCCGGGGTCCAGAGGTGGGCCGGCACCAGCGAGAGTTTGAAGGCCACCCCGATCAGCAGAAAGCCCCAGCCGAGCTGGGCGATCCGGCTGGTATGGCTCAGCAACAGTACCCGCTCCAGGGCCAGGGTGCCGGTGCCGGCGTACAAAAGGGCGATGCCGAAGGCCAGGAAGGCGGCGGCCAGCGCACCCAGCACCAGGTATTTCAGGCCGGCCTCGCTGGTACTGCCCTGTTTCAGGTCAATGGCCACCAGGATGTAGAAGCCAAAGGTCATGGCCTCCAGGCCCAGAAAGAGGATCAGCAGGTTGGTGGCGCCGCTTAAGGCCAGCATGCCGAAGGTGGCAAACAGCAGGGTGGCGGGATACTCCTCACCCGTGATGCCGCGCCGGGTTGCGTCGTTGCGGGCCAGCAGCAGGGCTGCGGCCGAGGCCAGACAGAACAGCAGGCTAAAGAGACGCGCCAGCGGGGTGGCCGCCAGTCCCAGGGTGGGGGCCAGCAGCGCCGGTGGCGGCAGCAGGATCCAGGCCGCTGCTGCCAGCAGCACCAGCAGGGCCACCAGGCCGGCTGTCCGTTCGTGTCGCAGGGCACCGAGCAGCAGCACCACGATGGCGCCCGTGGCCAAGAGCAGCAGCGGGGCTGCTATCCAGAGATCGGCCATCATCATGGGGAAACTCCCATCAGCAGGGTAACCGGCAGCCTGAGCAGCTCCAGAAGCGGCGCGGGATGCAGGCCGATCCCCACCACCCCCAGCCCCACCAGGCCAAGCAGCAGGGCTTCGCGCCACGACAGCTCGGCAATCATCAGCGGCTGGCGTTCCGTCTGGAACAGTACCTCCTGCAGCAGCCGGACCGTGTAGACCAGCGGCAGTACGATACCGGCGCAGGCGATGGCTGCGGCCAGCGGCCAGGTGCGGAAGCTGCCGGTCAGGATCAGGAATTCCCCCACAAAGTTGTTCAACCCCGGCAGACCGGCCGAGGCCATGTTGAACAGGATGAAGCAGGCGGCCAGGACCGGCGCCTTGCCCCAGACGCCGCCGTAAGCCGCGATCTCGCGGGTGTGGGTCCGCTCATCCAGCATGCCGACCAGAGCAAACAGCGCACCGGTGGTCAGGCCGTGGTTGACCATCTGCAGGATGGCGCCCGAGAGGGCCACCTGGTTCCAGGCCGCAATCCCCAGCATCACAAAGCCCATATGGCCGATACTGGAGTAGGCGATCAGGCGTTTCATATCGGTCTGGGCAAAGGCGATCCAGGAAGCGTAGAGGATGCCGGTCACGGCCAGCACGATCACCAGCGGGGTCAGGGTGCGGGCCGCCTCCGGGAACAAGGGGTAGCCGAAGCGGATCAGACCATAGGCCCCGGTCTTCAAGAGCAGCGCTGCCAGGATGATGCTGCCGGCGGTGGGGGCATCGGTATGGGCGTCCGGCAGCCAGGTATGCACGGGAAAGAGCGGGAACTTAATGGCAAAGGCCAGGAAAAAGGCGGCATACAGCCAGATGCTGGTGGCCAGGGGGATTGCGGTGTTGCGCAGGTCGGCCAGGGCAAAGCTGTAGCTGCCGGTCTGGCTGCCATGCAGCAGGTAGACCGCCATCAACGCCAGCAGCATCAGCAGGGAACCGGCCAGGGTGAACAGGAAGAACTTCAGGGAGGAGTAGATCGAGCGGCCATGGCCCCAGATGCCGATCAGGAAGAACATCGGGATCAGCATCACCTCCCAGAAGAGGTAGAACAAAAACAGGTCCAGGGCCAGGAAGACCCCCATGATGCCGCTTTCCATCACCAGGATCAGCAGGTAGTAGAGCGTGGGCCTGCGGTTGATGGCCTGCCAGGAGGACAGGATGGCGATCACGGTGATAAAGGCGGTCAAGAACACCAGCAGCAGGCTGATGGCATCCATACCCAGCAGGTAGTGAATGCCGAGCGGGGCGATCCAGGGGATATCCACAAAAAAACTGAAACCGGCCGGCATACCGGGACGGGCGCACAGGATGGTGGCCTCGCGCCAGGCCACAGCGGCCAGGGCCAGTTCCAGCAGGGCAATCCCCAGGGCGGTCAGGCGCAGCCATTTCAGGTTGCCTCGGCAGAGCGGCAGCAGCAGCCCGCCGCAGAGCGGCAGGAAGACCAGCAGGGTCAGAAACGGCAGCTGCGGCATCATGGCGTCCCCCAGGCAAGCCAGGCGATCAGCAGGGCTGCCCCGGCAGCCAGACTGAGCAGGTAGTGCGACAACCGGCCCGTGCCCCAGCTGCCCAGCCGTTGACCCAGGCGGCCCAAAAGGTTGGCAAAGCGGTCAAGGTTACCGTCGATCCAGCCTTCGTCAACCTGCTGCCACAGGGTACGGGAGAGCCAGTGATAGGGCCGGACAAACAGCCGTTCGTACAACCAATCCAGGTACCAGCCGTGCAGGCAGAAGGCCTGCAGTCCCCTGGCCGGCTGGGCAGCCTCCTGCAGGCGTTGCGCGCGCCTGGCGCCGCCGTAGCGCTGGTGGGCCAGCCCCAGGCCCAGCAGGGACAGCAGGGCTGCCACACCCTGCAATGCCAGTTCCGTGGCGCTGCTCAGGGCATGGGGCTCGACCACCAGCGGTGCCAGGAAACGTGCCAACAGGCCATGGCCCAGGTATTCGGGCAGGTTCAGCAGACCGCCGCACAGGCCCAAGAGGGCCAGCGGCAACAGGCTGCGTTCCATCAGGGGGGACAGACGGTGCGGTGTGGGGCCGCTGCCGCAGAAGACCAGGTAGATCATCCTGAAGGTGTAGAGTGAGGTCAAGAGGGCGGTGAGCAGACCCAGCCCGTAAAGTGACAGGTAGAGCGGTCCCCCGTGCTGCCAGACCGCGGCCAGGATGCTGTCCTTGCTGAAGAAACCGCCGGTCAGGGGGATGCCGGCCAGGCAGACCGAGCCGGCCAGGAAGGGCCAGAAGGTGGCCGGCAGGCTGCGGCGCAGGCCGCCCATCCTGAAGATGTCCTGCTCATGGTGCAGTGCCGTGATGACACAGCCGGCCCCCAGGAAGAGCAGGGCCTTGAAGAAGGCGTGCACCAGCAGATGGAAGCTGGCTGCCGTGATGGCCCCGGCACCGACCCCCAGCATCATGTAACCGATCTGGCTGATGGTGGAGTAGGCCAGAATCCGTTTCAGGTCGCGCTGAGCCAGGGCGCAGGTGGCAGCATGGAAGGCGGTGATCCCGCCGACAATCGCAATGGCGGCCAGCACCGTGCCGGAACGGCCGATCAGCGGGAACAGCCGCATCAGCAGGTAGACCCCGGCGGTCACCATGGTGGCGGCGTGGATCTGGGCCGAGACCGGAGTGGGGCCTGCCATGGCATCCGGCAGCCAGACCGACAGCGGCAGCTGGGCCGATTTGCCGGTGGCGCCGATCAGGAGCAGCAGCCCCAGGGCGGTGACGGTGGCCAGCGGCAGGGTGGCACCGGCCTGGTTCAGCTGGCTGATGGAGACTGAACCGGTCAGGCTGAAGAGCCAGATGATGGCGATGGCAAAGGCCGTGTCGCCGATGCGGGTCACGATAAAGGCCTTGCGTCCGGCCGTGGCGTTCTTTTCCTCGCGGTACCAGAAGCCGATCAGGGCGTAGGAACAGAAACCGACCCCCTCCCAGCCCAGGTACAGAAGCGGCAGGCTTTCGGCCAGCACCAGCACCAGCATGGCGGCCACGAACAGGTTCAGCAGGGCAAAGTACCTGACATGGCCGGGGTCGTCGGCCATGTAGGCCACCGAGTAGAGATGAATCAGGCCGCAGACAAAGGTAATCATCAGGCAGAGCGAGAGCGAGAGCGGATCGAGGGAGAAGCTGAAGGGGGCCCGCAGGTCAAAGGCTGCCAGCCACGGGGCCGCCTCAATGATCACCGGCTGGCTGTACTGCAGCGCGGCCAGCACGGTTGCCCCGAAGCTGGCCCAGATCACGCCGCAGGCGACCAGTTCGCTCAGGCGGCGCGGCAACCTGCTGCCCAGCAGCATGTTGAGCAGGGCACCGGCCAGGGGCAAGAGCGGTATCAGTAAGAGACTCGTGCGCATCAGTCGTGCAGCTCCCTGAATTCATCCACCGCCACGGTGTTTCTGCGGCGGTGCAGGTAGACCACCAGGGCCAGGGCCAGAGAGACCTCGGCCGAGGTCATGGCGATGATCATCAGGGCGAAGACCTGGCCGTCAGCCGCGCCCCAGTGGTTCGAGGCAGCCACGAAGACCAGCATGGCGGCGTTCAGCATGATCTCGATCCCGATCAGCAACATGATCACGTTGCTGCGCCAGACCAGCACGCAGATCAGGCCCAGGCCGAAGAGCAACCCTGCCAGCAGCAGCACCTGTTCAAGCGGCACGATCATGACCTACGCCTCCTTCCCAGGTAAAGGGCCCCGACCACCGCGAACAGCAGTTGCAGGGAGATAATCTCGATTGCCAGGCCGTAGCCACGGAACAGGGTCACGCAGAAGGTCTTGACCCCGATCTGGTGCAACGTGGCGCTGCTGCCGGTGCGGACCTCCAGCAGGGTTGCCAGGGCCGCCAGGATGGTAGCGCTCAGGGTGATGGCGGGCAGCCAGTGCAGCAGGCCCGGACGGCTGACCTGTTCGGGCCTGCCCAGGTCCAGCATCATGATCACGAACATGAACAGCACCATCACGGCGCCGGCATAGATGATCACTTCGAAGATGGCGATCAGCGGCGCAGCCAGCAGGAAAAAGATGGCGGCCAGGGCAAAGAAGGAGGTCACCAGGTAGACGATCGCATGGACCGGGTGTTTCTCCGTGATGGCGAACAGGGTGGCCAGCACCGTGACCGTGGCCAGCAGGTAGAAGAGCAGTTGGGCCGCGTTCATGGCAAGAGCCCCCTGACATCTACGGGCGGCTTTTCCTGTTCGCCCGTGCCGCGCGGCTGCGTCACGCCGATGCCGCTGTGGTGGTAGAAGTTGTAGTCCGGGTCCTTGCCGCCATGGTCCACCAGCAGGTCCTCCTTTTCGTAGACCAGCTCCATGATGTCCCGTTTGCAGATCTCGTAGTCCGGGCTCATCTGGATCGCCAGGGTGGGGCAGGCCTCGGCGCAGAGCCCGCAGAAGATGCAGCGTGAGAAGTTGATCCTGAACCAGGCCGCAGAGCGGCGGCCATCGGTATCCTCGGCCGGCTGCATGGAGATGCAGTCCACCGGGCAGGCGGCCGAGCAGAGCTGGCAGGCCACGCAACGCTCACCGCCGTCCGGGTCGCGGGTCAGGATGATGCGGGCCCGGAAGCGGGGATAGGGGGTCCGCTTTTCCTCGGGGTACTGGATGGTCAGCGGCCGCCGGAAGATATGCTTCCAGGTGGTCCACATGCCGGCCAGCAGGGCCTGGATATCACGCAGGATCGTCATGGCAGCCCCCGCAGCATCAGCCACCAGCCGGTGGCCAGGATATTCAGCAGGGCCAGCGGGGTCAGCAGTTTCCAGCCCAGATGCATCAGCTGGTCGTAGCGCAGCCTGGGCAGGGTGCCTCTGACCCAGATCACGAAAAAGGCAAAGCAGAACACCTTGAGCCAGAACCAGACCAGCGGCGGCAGCAGCGGACCGTGCCAGCCCCCCAGGAAGAAGGTGGCTGCCAGGCCGCCCAGCACGATGATATTGATGTATTCACCCACAAAGAACAGACCGAAGCGCATGCCGGAATACTCGGTGTGGAAACCGGCCACCAGTTCCCCCTCGGCCTCGGGCAGGTCGAACGGGATCCGTTTGCATTCGGCCAGCACACTGATCACGAACAGCAGGAAGGCCAGGGGCTGGTAGAGGATGAACCAGCCGTCGGCCTGGGCGTTGACGATCTCCGAGACCCGGAAGGAGTGGCCCAGCATCACCACCGGCACCAGCGAAAGCCCCAGCGGCAGTTCGTAGGAGATCAGCTGGGCCAGACCGCGCAGGCCGCCCAGCAGGGCGTACTTGGAGTTGGAGGCCCAGCCGCCCAGGGCCACCCCGTAGACCGCGATGGAGGAGAGCGCCAGAAAGAGCAGCAGGCCGATGTTCAGGTCAGCCACCTGCAGATCGACGGTATGGCCGAACAGCGTCAACGGTGCGCCGAACGGCACGATTGCAAAGGAGAGGATGGCCGGGATGGCCGCCATGGCAGGGGCCAGGTAGAAGAGCCATTTGTCGGCCCCGGCCGGCCTGAAGTCCTCCTTGGTCAGCAGCTTGATCAGGTCTGCCAGGGGTTGCAGCAGGCCAAGGGGACCGACCCGGTTCGGTCCCTTGCGGTCCTGGATCCAGGCCAGCACCTTGCGCTCGGCAAAAACCAGGTAGGCGGCCAGGGTCAGGATCACGAACAGCACCACCAGCACCTTGGCCAGAAGCAGCAGTATCTCCAGTCCGGTCGGCAGCATCAGAATGTCACCTTGTGACCTTCCCCGGCCGGGGCCAGGGTCTGCAGGGGGTGCCATTGACCCGTGAACAGAGGCTGGGGCGGCCTGCCTCCCAGCTGTTCGATCAGGCTGGCCAGAAGCTGCTCGGCCGGCTGGGGGATGCTACCCGGTGCAGTTTGGGCAGGGGTGTGGGAGGGGTGGGAGCCCTCCAGGCCCTGCTTGAGCGGCAGGCCTGGCTGCATGACCGGCTGGAAGCGCTGGGCCCGGCCCTCGTTATTGAGGTAGGTACCCTGCATCTCAACCCAGGCAGTGCTGGGCAGGAAAATCCCAGCAGCCTGGTCCGCGCTACCGGGCAGCCAGTCAATCCGGGCTACGAACTGCAGCCCGGCAGGCAGTTCCTTGGGCAGGTCCGCCTCAAGGCAGAGCAGGGCCTTGACCTTGCCGGTGGCAAACTGTTCCTCCAGGCTACGGGTTTGGTACTGCTTGGCCAGCAGGCCGGCACCGCAGGCGTTGGGGCCGTTCAACAGCATAGCCACCGCTACGGTGTCGGCCAGTTCGGTGAGCGGTTCCTGGACCAGGTGGCCGGCGCTGCAGACCAGCACCGGCTGCTTGGCCGTCGCAAAGGGGATCTCTTTCAGGTCTGTTACCCGGGTGCAGGTAAACGGCAGGTCAGCGCTGTTGCCGGCGACGGCGTAGACCTGGGCTCCTTTGCGCCAGGCCTGGCGGATGGCCAAGGCCATCATGGGTGCCTCGAGCAGAAGGTCGCAACCAAGCAGGGCAATGCAGTCGGCCTGCTGGATAGCGGCCAGGGATGCGGCTGGATGCCTGTGCAGCAAGGCCAGTGCCGTAGCGGTCTCAGTTGCACTGGCGCGATCCGTGAAAAAACAGAGCGCCTCGCTCTGCAGCTGGTCAGCCAGGGCTTGCAGCATCAGGTTGGCCTCCATGCTGGCGCGGCTGGAGCCGAGCAGGGCAATACTTGCCGGGCCGTGCTGTTGGCGAATCTCAGCCAGCCTGGTTGCCAGCGTTTCCACTGCCTCATTCAGCGAAACCGCTTGGTTGTCCACCAGTGGGGTGCGCGGCCGGGCCGGGTCGTTGACTGCAGCATTGTCAAAGCGGCCGTGGTCGCAGATGAACCAGCCGTTGACCGTATCGTTGTGGCGGGCCGTGACCTTGAGCAGCTCGCGGTAGCGGGCCATCGGGGTGGTGTTGCAGCCCAGCGAGCAGTGGGGGCAGAGTGAGGGGGCCATCTGGTAATCCCAGTAGCGGGCCCGGAAGCGGGCGGTTTTGTCGGTGAAGACCCCGGTGGGACAGAGGTCCACCAGGTTGCCGCTGAAGGGGGACTCCAGGGTGCCGTCCCGGAAACGGCCAAAGTAGACCTTGGAGGCGCTGCCCAGCACGCCGAAGTCGGTGCCGCCGGCATACTCCTGATAGAAGCGCACGCAGCGGTAACACTGGATGCAGCGGTTCATCTCATGTTCGATCTGTGGTCCCAGCTGCTGGTTGACGTGGGTGCGTTTTGTGCCGCTGTAGCGCCTGATGCCGTGGCCGCCCGCAATGGTGTAATCCTGTAGCAGGCATTCGCCCCCTTCGTCGCAGACCGGGCAGTCGTGGGGATGGTTGATCATCAGCCACTCCATCACCATGGCCCGCATCCGGGCTGCCTCGCCGTCGGTGGTGGAGACCACCATACCGTCCTGGGCCGGGATCATGCAGGACATCTGCAGCCCCTTGACCGGCCCCTCCAGGAACATCACGGCGCAGAGCCGGCAGGCGCCGGCATTGCCGAGGGCGGGATGGTAGCAGAAGTGCGGTACCCAGACCCCGACCTGCTTGGCCGCCTCCAGCACGTTGGTGCCGGCCGGTACCTCCACTGCCTGGTTGTCGATGATCAGTTTCGGCATCAGTCATTCCTGAAGGGGCAGCGGCCCGTGGTGATATGCTCCAGCAGTTCATGCTCAAAGTGCCGCAGCAGGCCGTCAACCGGTCCCATGGCGCCGGGGGCCAGGGCACAGAAGGCTAGATTGAGGTACTTGAGGTGCTCCCGCAACAGCTCGATATGTTCCCGGCCGGCCTGACCCGCCTCGATCATCTCCAGGATGTTGACCACAAAGGGCAGTCCTTCCCGGCAGGGGGTGCACCAGCCGCAGGATTCGCGGGCATAGAAACGGACCAGGTTCAGGGTGGCCGCCACCATGCAGGTGTCCTGGTCAAAGACCACCACCCCGCCGGTGCCGAGGCGGGAACCGGCCTTGGCAACGGTGTCGAAATCCAGCGGCAGCTCCAGATGTTCTGCGGTCAGAAACGGGGTCGAGGCGCCGCCCGGCAGGCAGGCCTTGAAGCTGCTGCCCGTCCGCATGCCGCCGCCGGGGCCGTTGATGATCTCACCCAGGCTGATGCCCAGCGGCAGCTCAAAACAGGCCCGGTTTTTCAGGTGGCCGCTCAGACAGAACAACTTCATGCCCGCTGCCTCGGGGATGTTGGCCAGTCCCTTGAACCAGGCCGGCCCTTTCAGGATGATGTCCGGCAGGTTGGCAAGGGTCTCCACGTTGTTGACCACCGTGGGGCCGCCCCAGAGCCCTTTGACCGCCGGGAAGGGCGGTTTGGCGCGTGGGTTGGCCCGCCTGCCCTCCAGCGCATTCATCAAGGCGGTCTCTTCGCCGCAGATGTAGCGTCCGGCCGAAACGTGCAGGTCGATCCGGCAGGAAAAGGCGCTGCCCCTGATCCGCTCGCCCAGTAACCGGGCGGCCCTGGCTTCATCCAGCGCCCGCTGCAGATTGGCGGCAGCGGTCTCGTAGCCCCGCCGGATGAAGATGAAGGCATGCTCCACCCCCAGGGCGTAACAGGCCAGCAGCATCCCCTCCACCAGCAGGTAGGGGTTGGCCTCCAGCAGGACCCGGTCCTTGTAGGTGCCCGGCTCCATTTCGTCGCAGTTGCAGATCAGCCAGCGCGGTCCGGCCAGGTTGCGCGGCACGAATGACCACTTCTTGCCGGTGGGGAAGCCGGCCCCGCCGCGGCCCCGCAGCCCGGAATCGATCACCTGCTGCTGCACCTGCTCCGGCGTCAGCTCCGTCAGTGCCGTGGCCAGGGCCTCAAAGCCACCGGCTGCGCGGTACTCGGTGAAGGTTACGACCCGGCCGGGCCGGTTATGGCGGAAAAGCTGCTGCTCCATAGATCCCTTTTGCCACAGAGGCACAGAGCCTCAGAGAAACTGAAATAGAAACAAAATTCTAACCAGTAAAAACAGTTGCCACAGAGTCACAGCGCCACTACATACAGATCGGTCATCAAAATCAGTCGTGTTTGTTACTCACCCTTTTTGTTTTGCATCTTAATTGTAAAAATCTTGTGATTCCCTTTGCGTCTCAGAGCTTCTGTGGTCTAGCTGCCGATTTTAGGATTAATGCGTACTTTGCCTTTAGCATAAGCCCGGTGTCAGCATATCTAGATCCAGTTTGGTTTGTCGTGCCGCGCTTTTCTCAGTGCCTCTGTGTCTCCGTGGCCACGCTACGCTCCGTTTCTAAAATTTCGGTTGCCCGTTCCGCTGTCAGGTTGCCGTGCAAGGTGTCACCGATCATGATGGTCGGGGCATTGCCGCAGTTGCCCAGGCAACAGCAGGGCAGCAGGGTGAACAGGCCGTCGCTGGTGGTTTCTCCCGGTTGAATCCCCAGTTCGTGGCAGAGGTGGGCCAGCAGGCTTTCGCCCCCCAGGCTCCAGCAGGAGATGGAGTCGCAGACATGGATCACACGCTTCCCGACCGGTCTGCGGTAGAGCATCTCGTAAAAGGTGGCCAGTTCATCCAGTTGCAGAGGGGAAAGTCCCACCAGCGGGGCCGCCTGCTCAAGCAGCTCATCGGAGAGCCAGCCGTAATGGGACTGGAGTGTTTTCAGCACATCCACGGCCGCCTCACGGTTGGTAACCGCGTGGGCAATACGCTCTTTAAGTTCAGTTTGAAGATTTTCAGGGATCACTGCTTCTCCAAAACGTGGCGGCTGTAAAAGTCGAGAATGTAATCTCGAAATTTCAGTAAGCCGTTGTCAGAAAGAGTCGTTTTAAACTGTGTATCAGGATCAGGGCATGAAACAGTAAGGTTCTTGGTTGAATCAGCTCCATTGGGGTAGATACTGATCTCAAGATATAGGGTCTTCCCGTCGCCGTTTTTTGACCTTTTAATCATGATTCTATTCCCCCGTATAAACGTTCAATTTTTTGCAAGATCAAGGCTGTCGAGGGATTGCGCGGAGGCGTAGCAGCGCTACGCCGCACAAGCGATCCTGAAGACTTACGCCGATATTGCGAAAAAGTGGACGTTTCCATCACCGATCCAGGTCCGCCAGCACAAAGTCCACCGACCCCAGGATCGCCAGGAAATCAGCCACCAGCCAGCCGCGGCTCATCAGCGGCAGGGCCTGCATGTGCGGGAAACTGGGGGTCTTGATCCTGACCCGGTAGGGGATGTTCAGCCCGTCTGAGACCACAAAATAGCCGTTTTCCCCCTTGGGGGCCTCGATGGCGCTGTAGTTTTCACCACGGGGCGCGGCCATGCCGCGGGTGGTGTTGACAAAATGGTGGATCAACGACTCGATGTCCTGCAGGGTATCGGGTTTCTGCGGCACCACATAGCGGTAGTCATCGGTGATCCAGCGTCCAGACGGCATCTGCTGCAGGGTCTGTTGGACGATCCGTAACGATTGCCGGATCTCCTCTAGCCGGACCTGGTAACGGGCAAGGCAGTCGCCCCCTTCGGCGGTGGGGATCTCGAACTCAAACTGGTCGTAGCCGCCGTAGGGCAGCTTCCGGCGCAGGTCC
>Ga0302238_1002871_pt1 | contig 11536 bp, 9 predicted proteins | sample AAG_UR_Asn_MG_FD_193527 | JGI IMG/M metagenome (GOLD analysis project Ga0302238, IMG submission 193527) | Enriched activated sludge microbial communities from anaerobic digester in WTTP, New Holstein, Wisconsin, United States - AAG_UR_Asn | ecosystem: Engineered > Bioreactor > Anaerobic >...
CGCAAAAGGGAGAAGCGTGATGGCCGAATTCCTTATCGCCAACATGGCCCCGATCATCTTCCTCTCGATGGTCGCGTTCCTGCTGGTCGGCTTTCCGGTCGCTTTCGCACTGGCGGCCAATGGCGTCGTATTCGGGCTGGTTGGCATCGAACTCGGACTGCTCGGACCTCAGCTTTTCCAGGCCCTGCCAGACCGCATTTTCAGTGTCATGTCCAACGAAACACTGCTCGCCGTACCATTCTTCACGTTCATGGGACTGGTGCTTGAACGCTCGGGAATGGCAGAAGACCTGCTCGACACGATCGGCCAGCTGTTCGGCCCGATCCGCGGCGGACTGGCCTACGCCGTCATTTTCGTCGGCGCGCTGCTGGCGGCCACCACCGGCGTGGTCGCCGCTTCGGTCATTTCAATGGGGCTTATCTCGCTGCCCATCATGTTGCGCTATGGCTATGACAAGCGCGTCGCCACCGGTGTCATCGCGGCCTCCGGCACGCTGGCCCAGATCATCCCTCCCTCTCTGGTTTTGATCGTGATGGCCGACCAGCTCGGGAAATCGGTCGGCGACATGTACGCCGGCGCCTTCCTCCCGGCCATGATTCTGGCCATGCTTTATGTCGGCTACGTGGTCATCGTCTCGTTCGCCAAACCGCACTGGGTTCCCGCCCTCCCTCCCGAAGCGCGCACGCTGCACGGCGGAAAACTGGTGCTGCGCGTTTTCACGACCCTGCTGCCACCTTTAATGCTGATCTTCCTAGTGCTCGGCACGATCTTCCTCGGCATCGCCACACCAACCGAGGGTGGCGCCATGGGCGCGACCGGCGCGCTGACCATGGCCATCCTGCGCAAGCGCATGACCCTGAAGCTGCTCAAGCAGGCCATGGAGAGCACGGCCAAACTGACCACCTTCGTCGTGTTCATCCTGATCGGGGCGCGCGTCTTCTCGCTGACCTTCTACGGCGTCGACGGACATCACTGGGTCGAGCACCTGCTCGGCAACCTCCCCGGGGGGCAAATCGGTTTCCTGATTGTCGTCAATCTTCTCGTTTTCCTGCTCGCGTTCTTCCTGGACTACTTCGAGCTAGCCTTCATCATCGTGCCGCTGCTCGGCCCGGTCGCCGAAAAAATGGGCATCGACCTGATCTGGTTCGGTGTTCTGCTCGGCGTCAACATGCAGACTTCGTTCCTGCACCCACCGTTCGGTTTCGCGCTCTTCTTCCTGCGCTCGGTCGCCCCGGCCTCCGTAAAAACCAGCGATATCTATTGGGGTGCCATTCCCTTCGTGTTCATCCAGTTGCTCATGGTCAGCCTGATCATCGCCTTCCCGCAGATGGTCACCTTCGGACTGGACAAGCCGAGCACGGTCGATGTCAACGCGGTTGAAATCGTGCTCCCGGAAACCAATTACGACGAACCTTACGAGGCGGAAAATCCGGCGACAGACGCCGGCAATCAACCGGAAGAAGCGATACAGCAGAACTCGACCTCAACCAAATAAAACAAAACCCCGCCTTTCAAAAAAAGACGGGGCTCGTCAGCAGTCTGAACGGGGGCATCGCCCCCGTTGTTTTATGTCGCCATCGCTTTTCAGGTTTTGCGACTGAACATGAATTTCCCGTACTCGTTCTCGGCCACCCGGAACCAGAAGTTCTGTTCGTCCAGGAACTTCTTGTAGTCGTCGTAAACTTTCTTGAACTCGGGATTTGTCGCCGACGTTTCCGCGTAGTACGCCATAGCGGCCTTGTAGCTCGCCTCCATGACATCCCTGGGGAAGGGCAGCATCTTGGTGCCGGAAGCCAGCAACTGCTTGAGAGCCAGCGGGTTCTTGGCATCGTAGCGCGCACACATCTCGGCATCCACCTCGGCACACGCCGCCTGAATCATCGCCTGATACTCCTTCGGCAGCTCAGCCCACTTTTGCAGGTTGACATAGGTCGAAATCTGCGGACCACCTTCCCACCAGGCCGGATAGTAGTAGTACTTGGCCACCTTGTTGAAGCCGAGCTTCTGATCGTCGTAGGGTCCGACCCACTCGACCGCATCGATCGTGCCCTTCTCTAGCGCCGGGTAGATGTCACTGCCGGCGATCTGCTGCGGCACCACGCCCAGCTTGGCGAGGACGGAACCCGCCAGGCCGGCGACACGCATCTTCAGACCCTTGAAATCAGCGACACTCTTGATTTCCTTGCGATACCAGCCGCCCATTTGCACACCCGTGTTGCCGCTCGGGAAGGAGATGATATTCGACTTGGCGAAGAACTCGTTCATCAGCTTGGCGCCGTTGCCTTGCCGATACCAGGCCTTGATCTGACGGGCGTTCATGCCGAACGGGATCGCCGTATCGATGCAATATGTCGGATCCTTGCCGAAATAGTAATAGGAGCAGGTAAACCCGATTTCAACGGTGTTGTCCTTGACCGCATCGTGCACGCCTGGGCCGGGAACGATTTCACCCGCAGCAAACAGCTGGATCTGGAATTTTCCGCCGGACATCTCGGCAATACGCTTGACCAGGAACTCTGCCGAACCGTGAAGAGTATCCAGGCTCTTCGGGAAGCTCGATGCCATCCGCCACTTGATCGTCGGGGCGTTCTGGGCAATCGCCGGGGCGGCAACGGCACCCGCGGCGAGACCAACCCCCGCTTTCTTCAAAAAGGAACGTCTTTCCATGATTTATTCTCTCCGTAGGTGATGAACCGGTCTTTTTACAACCGGTTAATTATAGCCAAAGCCGATGACCCGAAAGGGGCTTTTTGCCCTGTGATTACAGGCCAGATTGCAGGCCATTCCTTGACGCGGCAAAGGAACCGCCCCTAAACTCGGGAGCCATTCCAACAACACACCACTCTTTCCGGGGGAAACCATGAACAGGCTTCACACTGCCGCTCTTGCCTTGACCATTGCCGCGCTGCCCATGGCCAGCAGCATTGCCCACGCCGCAGACTACAAAGCGGAGTACCGCCTGTCGACCGTCCTCGGTCCGGCCTTTACCTGGGGCAAAGCCGGAGAGCGCTGGGCCGAACTGGTCAAGCAGAAAACCGACGGACGCATCAACATCAAGCTCTATCCGGGCACCAGCCTGGTCGGCGGCGACCAGACCCGCGAGTTCTCGGCTATTCGGCAGGGGGTCATCGACCTTGCCATCGGGTCGTCGATCAACTGGTCACCGCAGGTCAAGCAGCTCAACCTGTTCTCGCTGCCGTTCCTTACCCCGGACGCCAAGGGATTGGATGCCTTGATCAAGGGCGAGGTCGGCAAGGATATATTCGCCATCCTGGAAAAACAGGGCGTCGTGCCGCTGGCCTTCGGGGAAAACGGTTTCCGCGAAATCTCCAACTCGAAGCATGCGATCAAGTCCCCCGCCGATCTCAAAGGATTGAAGATACGCATCGTCGGCTCGCCCATCTTCATTGATTCGTTTACCGCGCTGGGCGCCAATCCCACGCAGATGAGCTGGGCCGACGCGCAACCTGCGCTGGCCACCAAGGCGGTCGACGGCCAGGAGAATCCGCTGTCCGTATTCAACATCGCCAAGCTGCATACGCTGGGGCAAAATCATTTGTCCTTGTGGGGCTACATGGCGGATCCGCTGATTTTTGTCGTGAGCAAGCAAATCTGGACCTCCTGGAGCGACGTCGATCGCAAGGCCGTGCGCGAAGCCGCAGAGCAGGCCGCCGCCGAGAACCTGGTCGCCGCGCGCAAGGGAATCACTCCCGGTGACGACGCCTTGTTGCAAAGCATCGAGAAGAATGGCGTGACGATCACCCGCTTGACGCCCGAGCAGCGGAAAGCCTTCAAGGAGGCAACCCGCCCGGTTTACGACAAGTGGGCTGCCACTGTCGGCAAGGACCTGGTCAAGAAGGCGGAAACGGCAATCGCCAACGCCCGGTAGTCCTGTTCTTCGCACAACGTGTTCAGCGATGGCTACGGCAACCCGTAGCCATCGGTCTTTTTCCGAAGCTCATCCCGCGTCACAACCTATCTGCTCATGGACACTCCCGGCAACAAACGTCCGGCCAGGCTAGAACGCGCCTTCGCCGCTGGATGCATGGCCCTGCTGTGCATCATTACGTTCTCCAACGTTCTCGTTCGCTACCTCACCAATGTCTCCTTCGCCTTCACGGAAGAACTCTCGGTTTTCCTGCTTCTCGTCCTGACCCTGTTGGGATCGGTCAGCGCCTTCGCGGAAGGTCGGCATGTGCGCATTACCCTGCTGGTGGACAAGCTACCGAAGGCCGGAAAGGCCATTTGCTCGTCGCTGGAATGGGGGGCCAATGTCGCGATGTTTGCCTTGCTCGCCTGGACGGGATATCGCATGGCGCTGGACGACTTCGAGTTCGAGGTCACTTCCCCAGGACTTGGTTTGCCGCAATGGATCTACACCGCCTGGCTACCCCTGCTGTCCGCACTGATTGTCATCCGTTTGTTTCTTTTCCTGCTGGCCCGACGGAGGAAGCCGGCATGAACATGCTGTTATTCATCGTTTTCTTCGCCCTCATGTTTTCCGGGGTGCCGCTCGGCGTGTCGATGGGCCTGTCGGCCACGGCTGTAATTTTTCTGGCCGATCTCGGCTTGATGTCGGTGCCCACCAGTGTGTACACCGGCATTGCCAAGTACCCTCTGCTGGCGATTCCGGTCTTCGTACTGGCCGGGATGGTATTCGAACGCTCCGGAGTCGCTTTGCGGCTGGTTCGCTTCGCCGTCGCGGTTGTCGGTGATCGACGCGGGGGGTTGGCGCTGGCGGCTATCCTGGTATGCATGGTGCTCGGAGGGATCTCAGGCTCCGGCCCGGCAGATGCGGCAGCCGTCGCCACGGTGATGATCCCCGGCATGGTCCGCGCCGGTTACCCGGCCGCATTCTCGGCGAGCGTGATTGCCGCTGCCGGATCGACAGCCATCCTCATCCCGCCGTCAATCGCCTTCATCCTCTACAGCGTACTGGTCCCGGAGGCATCGGTACCGGCACTATTCGCCGCAGGAATGGTGCCCGGCATACTGGCCGGCCTTGCCCTGATAACACCCGTCATCTGGTTGTCCGTCAAGCACGGCTTTGGTGAGGAAAATACCGGTAATGAAATGGTCAAAATTGGTTTCTGGCAGACCTTCAAGGAAGCCATTTGGGGACTGCTGGCTCCCGTGCTGATCCTGGGCGGCATGCGCTCCGGTGTGTTCACGCCAACCGAGGCCGCGGTGGTCGCGGTTTTCTACGGGCTGTTCGTCGGACTGGTGATCTATCGCACGCTCGACTGCCGGTCGATTTTCGAGGTCCTTGCGGAATCCGCCGAAGTATCCGGCGTCATCCTGCTGATCATCGCCCTGGCCAGCGTATTCGCCTGGGCGGGGAGCACGCTGGGCGCCTTCGAAGCCCTGGGCTCAGTATTGATCGGCTTGTCTTCCAACGAAACCGTCGTGCTTCTTGCCGTCACCCTGCTGTTGCTCATCGCCGGCATGTTCCTCGACGCGGTATCGATTCTGTTTATCTTCGTTCCATTTCTTCTGCCGGTCCTACTACATTTCAAATGGGATCCGGTGTGGTTCGGCATCATCCTGGCGATGAACATGGCCATTGGGCAATTCACGCCGCCGATGGCCATCAATCTCATGGTCACCAGCCGCATCGCCGGCATAAGCATCGAGAAGACGGTACCCTGGGCGATGTGGATGGTTGGTGCAATGGCGGTGGCCCTCCTCCTGGTGACCTTCATCCCGGAGTTGGCGTTGGCTCTTCCGCGCTCGCTGGGCTACCTGAATTAATGGCCTGCCACTAGCCCGGCCAAAGGTCGCTCGGTCTCAACCGCCGGCGACCTTCATCTCCGATACCAGAATGGAGCCCACCTGCCTGGACCCACGCACGGCCACATCGCACCCCACATCGACAATATTCCGGAACATGTCGCGCAGGTTGCCGGCAATGGTAATTTCCTCGACCGCATGCCGGATTTCTCCGCCTTCGACCCAATAACCCGCAGCGCCGCGCGAGTAATCGCCGGTAACGTAATTGACGCCCTGTCCGAGCAGTTCGGTCACCAGCAGGCCGCGTCCCATCTTCTTCAGCAAGCCCCGGAAATCATGCCGTCCGGGTTTAACGATCAGGTTGTGGCAACCGCCCGCATTGCCTGTCGTCTGCATGCCCAGCTTGCGCGCCGTATAAGCGCTCAGGAAATAGCCTTGCAAAACGCCATCCGCCACCAGTTCGCGATCGCGCGTAGCCACCCCGTCATTGTCGAACATGCTGCTTGCCAGCGCGCCGGGCAGATGTGGACGTTCGCTGATTTGGATATTTTTGGGGAACAGGCGTTGCCCCAGGCAATCCACCAGAAATGAGGTCTTGCGGTACAGGCTGCCGCCACTCGCGGCATGCACGAAGTTGCCGATCAGCGAGGCGGCCAGAGGCGCCTCGAACAGCACCGGAACCTTGCAGGTTCTGATCTTGCGCGAGCCCAGGCGGGACAGCGCCCGACGCGCCGCATAGTCGCCAATCGCCTCGGCCGAAGCGATATGCTGCGGATTCCGCGACGTCGAGTACCAGTCATCACGCTGCATGCTCTCGTCCTTGCCGGCAATGACCGAGCAAGACAGGTAATGCCGCGACGTGGGATAGCCCCCCATGAATCCGAGACTGTTGGCCGAGATGAAATGGCCTTCCTGGATCGATACCGAAGCCCCTTCGGAATTCGTCACCAGCGGACTGACGTCGAAGGCGGCCTGCTCGCAACGCCGGGCCAGATCAGCCGCCTCATCCACCGACAATTGCCACGGGTGATAAAGATCCAGATTGGCAAACCCCTGCTCGCGAGTAGCCAACCGGGCGGATTCCGGAAGGCCCGCACAATCGTCTTCAGCAGTGAACCGGGCGATGTTGAGCGCGGCCTGGACGGTTTCGCGCAGGGCTGCCGCCGAGAAATCGGACGTGCTGGCATGCCCCTTGCGCTGTCCGATATAGACAGTCACGCCGATCCCCTTGTCGCGGTTGTACTCGATCGTTTCAACCTCGCCACAACGCACGGTGACGGACTGCCCGAATCCCTCGGAGACATCGACCTCGCAATCGCTGGCACCTGATTTTCGCGCATGGTCGAGCACATCCTGAGCATAGGAACGTAGCGCGTCGAGCGAATGACTGAACCTCGACTCAGAGGAAAGCGGAACGGTTTTGCGTGACATGGATGACGGAGCCGGTTACAAAACCGCTATCATAGCAGCCCAAGCAGTTCACCCGCCGGCTCCGGCCTCCGGGCTCACCTCCCCTCGACAGCGCAGATGAACAATTCAGACGAAGACAGCCTCCCTCTTTCCAAAACCCGGCGCAAGCACGCGATGGAAGAACTCCAATCGCTTGGTGAAGAACTGGTGGCATTGCCCGCCGACCGGATCAAGAAGCTGGACATCCCTGACGATCTGCGTGAAGCCGTAAGCATGGCGCAACGCATGCCCCGCCAGGACGAGGCCAAGCGCCGGCAGATGCAGTACATCGGCCGGCTGATGCGCAGCGTGGAAATCGAACCGATCCGCGCTGCCCTCGCCGATGCCCGGGGCGAATCCGCCAGCGAAACCGCCCGGCTGCATCGCCTGGAACGGCTGCGTACTGAGTTGCTGACGGACGAAAAAACACTGCAGAACATTGCCACGCTTTATCCGACCATTGACCTGCAGCATTTGCGGTCGTTGCGCCGAGCTGCGCTCAAGGAACAGGAACAGAACAAACCGCCCCGGAATTTTCGCGCGATTTTTCAGCTACTGAAGGATGCCGACCAGCAAACCTGAGGATCAGGCGAGTACCTGCTCCCGGTAACGGCCAATCTCGAAGTCGCCCGCTGCCTCCTCAAGTTCCGCAGGAGTCAACAAATATCGGCGTTCGCCCTGGACGAATTCAAGACTCTCCCGCACATCAAAGCCCCCTCTCGGCAACACCAGCCGTATCTCGCCGGCCACATGCTCCTCGCGCAGCCAGATACCCGGGATGGCATCCGCCGCCGAAAATCCGGAGGTCCGCGGGTGAAGCTCGATGCTTTGTGCATTTCTGGAAAGAGTCTGGATGCCGATGCTGGCGCGCGCGTCGGGTGCGACGCTGTAGCGCCTGACCATCCCCAGGACCCAGTTGTCGCCCCCCTCCGGCTGAATGGACAAAAGCACCCCAATCTTCAGCCACTCGCCGATACCTTCGGCTCCTGCGCAAAAGCCGCCGAGACTGACGTTCTCGACGACCCAGCTTTCGGCGGAACGCTCGATTCCGAGACGGGCAACATTACCGGCAAAAACAGTCAGGCAATCGTCGAATCCCTGAAGCACGGAAATTCGCGTCTTGACGGCATGGCGAACGTGCTCTCGCTGGGGGGGCTTGGGAGCCCAGTACAAGGACAGGTGCTGCAAAACCTTGAGCACCGTGGCCGTTGGATATTCACCGCCGAGATTCAAATCGGCCGGGAGCGACCCGCGCTCAACGGCGTGAAGCAACTCGTTCAACGCCTGCGGCACTGTCCCAGGAAGGAAAAACCGTAGCGACGCAGACACCTGGGCCGGTGGCCGCGCCAGCCGAATCGGTGGTGATCCGGTTGCGGCGTCGACCCAATAGACGCTTCCCGGCAAACACGTGTTGGCGAAGACGAACCCAGGAAGAAAGTGCGCAATCAGCCGGTCCGCCAACTCGATCTCGATCGGCAGCAGCGTCCCCATCGACGACGAAGCGCGAATCAGCACCTGCAGATATTGCTGGGCCACGCTGGTCATCCCCGCTGTCCCCGGGTAGAGTTGCACCGGCTTCTGGGCAAAGCCATCCGCTTCGGCAACCAGATAGGGGCGCCCAATCCCGAGCCACAGATCTTCGCCAATCGCGCCATAGCGGTATTCGATCCACTTGAGCTGGCTCGAACGCGCCGCCATCAGACGAGTTGCGGCCAGCGGCAAATCCTCCTTGAAGGCCTCGCTACCCTTGTCCTTGGGATTCCTGCGGTAACGCTCGACACAACGGGCATACAAACCGGAGGCTTCACCCCAGTAATTGAAGCAAATCGTCCACAGACGCCGTTCATCCGTCTTCGACAACCTGGGCGCCTGCAAATAGTCCCGGGCCAGGCGACGCAGATGTTGTTGCGCTGCTTCATCAAGGCGCGCGACTACATCGAACAACTGATCAAGGCGAAAATCGTCGGCCAGCCGCAAGGATTCGAACCAGCCGTAGATTTCATCAACGGCCTTGAAGGCATCGAGCGGCAGATCGGCGAGAACGCGCTTGAATTCCTTGGGATCACCCAGAGGATGATCGGGACGGGATGAGAAGAGATTGAGGATCATGAAACCCCGTTCTGCCGGACACGTAAACCGGCCATCAGGAACAACGAAAAGATAAATGGGTATTCCGCCAGTATAAGGCGATTGACAGATGCTGCAAACCATCGGAAAGCCCCGTCAGAGGACACGCTGACAGCAAACGCCCGTGGCACTCAATCCATTACAATGCCCCCTTCGGCCGCTGCCCCACGCCACCATCAAAGCTCAAACATGAAACAGTATCTCGACCTCGTTCAGAACATCTTCGACAACGGCTCCTGGCAGAGCAACCGCACCGGCATTCGCACCCGAAGCATCCCGGGCGCCATGATGAAATTTGATTTGCAGCAGGGTTTTCCTGCGGTCACCACCAAAAAACTGGCATTCAAGTCGGCTATCGGCGAACTGGTCGGTTTTTTGCGTGGTTACCGCAGTGCCGCCGAATTCCGGGCCCTTGGATGCAAGGTGTGGGACCAAAACGCCAACGAGAACACGCAGTGGCTGGCCAACCCCTACAGGCTCCAGATGGATGACCTCGGCCCTGTATACGGCGTTCAGTGGCGCCAATGGCCTGCCTATAAGCGTATCGAACTGGGCCAACCGCAAAGTTCCGCACAAATTGCTGACGCATTGAATCGCGGCTACCGACAAATCGGGGCGGTGGATGAGGAGGGTGAACGAGGAAAAACCACAAGCATCATCCTCTACAAGGCAATAGATCAGCTTCGCCACTGTCTCGACACTCTTATTGCGGACCCCGGTAACCGACGCATTCTTTTTCACGGATGGAACTGGGCCCAACTGGAGGAGATGGCGCTTCCACCCTGCCACCTCTTGTACCAGTTTCTGGCCAATGCGGAAACCCGTGAAATCTCGCTCTGCCTCTACATCAGGAGCAACGACGTTGGACTCGGCACTCCTTTCAACCTTGCGGAAGGCGCTGCCCTGCTGCATCTGGTGGGCCGGCTAACCGGCTACTCGCCGCGCTGGTTCACCTACTTCATTGGTGACGCCCACATCTACGAGAACCACTCTGACATGCTGAAAGAGCAACTCAAGCGCGAGCCTCATGCAAGCCCGAAGCTGGTATTGTCAGACCGCATTCCGGATTACGCCGCGACCGGCAGGTACGAGCCAGAGTGGCTGGAAAAGGTGCAACCCGGCGATTTCATCCTGGAAGGATACGAACACCACGCTCCACTGACGGCTCCCATGGCCGTTTAGCCGGGATGATTCGACTGTCGCTGAAGCCCCGGGAAAACAGCCGCTACTTCTTGCAGACATGGTTAAGTGCGTCGGCCGCGAACGTCTCCGGGGTTACCGAGCTCCAATCGCTCGGGACTTCGTTGCCTGACACAAGGCTTCCCTGCGCCAGCGGCTCTGCGTACTGGTTAAAGGAGAGGGTTCTGAACCGCCTTTCCTTGCAGTCATACTCCATCCTGCCTCGAACGGATCGCGCCCCGTTGGGCAGTACATCACTGTAAGCAACAAGTGCCAAGACACTGCGGTTGTTGCCATTGATCTTGATTGTCTGCGGGTCGATATAAATGACAACACCGCCACTGCTCACCATTATTTCCCACGCCGCAATGGCCGGAGTGGCCGCAAAAACCATGAGCATTGCCAAAACGATTCGCACCTTACTCTCCTCGCACACGTAACCGGTTCATGATCTCCAGCGGCCGGGGCCTTTGCACTCCACCTGCATCATGGATCAACTGAGGGCTCTGACAGCCTGATGCATTCAAGAGTTGCACTTCTCACGGACGCCCTGGTTTTTTTGCTGTTCGCACGGACAACCTGAGCTAGACTTTCGAAAATCTTATCCCTTACAGGCATATAGAAAGCGCGAGATGACTAACTGGGATTATCGTTTTTTGGCCATGGCTCAGCTTGTGGCCACTTGGAGCAAAGATCCGTCGAGCAAAGTCGGCTCCGTAATTGCCGACGGCAAGCGCATTGTCTCGCTGGGCTTCAACGGCTTCCCCGCGGGGACGGACGACGACCCATCCATTTACGGGGATCGCGAACGGAAGTATCGGCGCGTCCTGCACGCCGAGCAGAACGCCATGTCCTTTGCCAAGCGAGACCTGACCGGATGCACCATCTACATCACTCACCCGCCCTGCGCCCGCTGCGCCGCCCAGATCGTTCAGGAGGGAATCAGGCGCGTGGTCTACCCTTCTCCTGGCGCAGATTTTCTCGTTCGCTGGGAAGACGACGTAACGGAGGCCAGGGCCATGTTCAAGGAAGCCAACGTACTATTCCTGGA
>Ga0302238_1002872_pt1 | contig 11535 bp, 19 predicted proteins | sample AAG_UR_Asn_MG_FD_193527 | JGI IMG/M metagenome (GOLD analysis project Ga0302238, IMG submission 193527) | Enriched activated sludge microbial communities from anaerobic digester in WTTP, New Holstein, Wisconsin, United States - AAG_UR_Asn | ecosystem: Engineered > Bioreactor > Anaerobic >...
TATAGCCACACATTGCTAGCTACATCCCGCCAAACGGAAGGAGTAATAAGGTCTTTTTTTGTATCTACAACTAATCTTGCATCGAGAGGAGCTTTATTAAGAACCTCGAAGTTCGCTGCAAAATTAAATGTTCCTTTATTTCTTGACATTCATATTTTTTATTTTAGAATACTAATCTAATCTGAACACTACCTCGATCAGTTCCATTATATTCATACCTTGTATAATTTATTGTATTTCCTGAAACTGTTTCTGTAACTGCAAATATTGTCCAATATGTTATTGATATTATTCTATCTGCCGCTATTGTGGATGGTAAATTTAATCCTCCTTGATATTCATAATTTCCTGAAACTGAATTATATGTTAATATTCCAAGTAACGGTTTATTTGTTGGAGCTCCTGTCCATGCTGTTGGTATTTCAAATTTTTGTTTATTCCCCCCAGTTTCTGCAACCAAAGTCATTGAGATATTATTCCCCGTTAACATCGAAACTAATGTTTGCTGCGTTAGCGTAGTGATATTTGAAGTTGTAGCAAATAGAGGATAAACACCTTCAAATGAAGTACTATAAGGTCCCACACTTCCAGCTGATAGAGGAGTTCCATAAGGATTTCCCTTGTTATCATAAGGCTGAGGTCCTGCATCATAGTAAATTCTACTGGTGAATGATTGAGTTCCTATCTTAACTAAATAGTTATTAACTGTTTGTATATTAGATAATGAAGTTGAGGACGCATCGATTAATAAAGTATTTGCAGAAGCATCTGTAAACACATATTGATTTGGTAGTCCCGAACGATAATCTTGGAAATTTCCGCTTACCAAAATTTGACCCCTGCTAAATGAAGCTGTAAATTGAGGATTTATCATTGCCCCAATTTCTTGTAAATTAGCAACATTATCATTAAATGACCCAGAAGGAGCAACATAAGTTGGATTTACAGTTGGGAATAATAAATCATTAAGAATGGATCTTAAAGAATCTCCTTGCAAATCATATACTGTAGTTCCGGCGGGAATACCCCCCACGGTATTTGGCATTGCTAAACTTGGATCTAATGCTGGATCATAAAATACATGGCTGGTGCTTATATCTCCTGTAAATGAACCCCCAGAGACACTAACATCAAGTAATCCAGAAGCATCCCAGAAAAATTTAGGTCCTAAAGAGGATTCTTTAACAAATTGTCCGCTAAAAGAACTATCTAAATAATCCCATAACTGAGTAATGGATCCGTCAACGTATGTCCAAAGTTGATTTATTGAAGCATCGATAGAAGCATCTTTTGCATAGAGATCTGCTAAAGAAGCATCAATTTGTAGAAATTTATAATCGATATAAATCGAAGCATCGGATAAATTTGTATCTAATTGATAGAATAAATTATATAAATCATTTATGCTAGGATCTTTAGCAGAAAGAGAAGCATCAACCCCAATAGTAATAATACCATCGGATTCAATAATATAAGATCCTGCCCCGGGATTTATTTTCTTAAATATGAGATTTTTGCCAGACTTCTGATAAAATACACCTGTTCCGCTCCCATCAACATTAAGAGCATTGGTTATAGAATCATTTAATCCAGAGGTTAAATTATTAAGAATATTCTGAAGCCCTGTAACACTACTTATAGGCTGAGTTCCTTGATGATTAGGTCTCCATAGATAATAATCACAGGATTTTCCGCAAAGAGTTTCGGCATCTGTAATTTCAATAGTTTTGAAAGTCTTTGTAGTTCCGCCGAGATCATTGCATCCATCAGGAAGAATATGATTATTGTCCATATTAGTAACATCCTCAACGGCTGGGGCATACGTTTCGTTAGGATTAACAATATATTCGACAGCGAAGGAAGTAACTTTTCCTGCTGTAGGGCTGGTCATGGTATACTTTATTTCAAAAAATAGGTATCTGTTATTCCCAGTGTTGACCTTTGCAATATTTCCTATATTCAAGGTTTCCCAAGAAGACCAGTAATTCCTATCAAATGACCAGCGGAATTCTTTTTTTAAGAATGCCCCCGAAGCGTTGTCCGTATAAAATTTTAAAGTGCCAACATTTTCTATTGGGGTTTCATTCCTAAAATATATAAGATTTCCTGAAGAAATTTTCGTGAATGTGGAAAAATTCATTAATATTCCTAATTTATCTTATTTATTCAAAAAAATAAACAGGGATATGGCGACACAAAAAACCCTCTGCCATTTCTGACAGAGGGTAAAAAAAAAGAAAAAAGAAATGAAAAATTAAAGAGAGAGTTCTTCTGGAGTTAGCGTTTTCATATTATCAAAAGACGAAAACTCCTTTATTTTTTCATAATTAGGTTTAGCCTTAAATTCTTCTTGCTTGGGTTTTCTCATCTCATCCATCATCTTAATTTTCATGTGAGAGATAACAAGATCATGAACAAGATCTACATCTGCACCTTGGCTGGAAATCCAGTCTTTGTGTTTGATGACCAGGCGAGCTGATATAAATTCATGTCCATAGGAACTCCAGGATCCTCTTTTGTTAAGTTTGGTGGATTCCGTTTTACCAAGATCATGAAATATAGCAGCAAACATGTAATTTATATCACCCGTTTTTGCCGCTCTGCTAAAAACTATTTTTGTATGTTTAAGCACATCCCCTTCAGGATGCCATGTAGGACTTTGAGGTGTCTTACGACATTTTTCGAGATAATCCTTTATCTCTTCTGGGGATGTTTCTATAAATTTAAAGAAGTCCATTAACAAGTTTTATAATAGCATCTGTTTTTTTCATAATAAAAGAACCTGCTGCCGATTTAATCATTTCTTTTTTCATTTCTTCTTCCATTTCGGCTTCTTTTATTTTCATGGCCTGTTTCATTTTGAATAAATCTAGCATAGCCGACATTTCTTTGAACTTTTTTTCTTCCTCCTCTTCTTTCCTCTTTAAATATCTTTCCTCATCTTCTGTAAGATAATTTATTCGTTTTTCAATTATCTTAGCTATAGATGGCATTTCAAAAAATTTGCCACAATATAAAATGGTTTTTCCGGCATACTCATAAAGCCTGATTTCCTTAAAAACCTTTTTAGTCGCAACTGGATCCCTATAAGGAGGAACGTATCCGTTTTTCTGAGCTGCTAAAGCCCTAGCAAGATCCATTGAATAATCTTCTACTATTTCCTCCTTTTTCAAAACTATGTTATGAGGAGCAAAGATAAGATCCTTTGGGAAATCAAGATCCTGAAATTTTTTCAGGAATTCAATAATTTCGTTGGGATATTTAAGCTCTATCGGGCATCCTCTTATAGAAAATACAATTTCCTTTATTTCGATTGCATCCTTTTTTCTTCCAATTTCCATGGAATCTTTAGGGTCCATATTTCGGGTAAATGCCATGATGCAAATATACTAAAAGTTTTCTTATAAAAAAATATTTTAGAATAAAATTATGAGTTCATCCCCAAAATTTTTCTCAATAATTTCCATAAAGTCTTCTTGCGTTGGAGCTTCTGCAAGTTCTTTCGATATTTTTTCGGAGTCCAAACCTTTTTCAGTAGCTAATTCCGCTGCTTCCCTGAATATCACTTGCATGAAATTCATGCCAAGCATCTGAACATCTATAATAACTTTTCCCATCATTTATTAGCAATTATTTTTGGTTGAGCACCATATCCACATTTGGCAGAAACTTTTTTAGCATCCACCCACATTACTGTTTTACAAGGAAATACCATATCATCTATTTCAGCTTCCCTTGCTGCTTCACTTAATATTTCATCCGGATGATAATCCACAGAAAGAACCAATTGATAATCTCTGTAATGTTTTACAGCATTTTCGTATGCTTCCTTCATCTTTCGAATAAGGCATCGCTTTCTGTAATAATGACTCCCCGGGCTTGCTGAACATGTGTAGAAATTCCTTTAATGCATGGTCTTCGGGGGTCATCATTAAATCTCCAAATAATTTATTGGTTTCCTTAGTATTCCATTCAATATATCTTTTTCTTTGTTCCAAAATTAGTTCTTCTGGAATTTCAGATAAAAGAGTTTTTTCATGAACATTCTCACATTTTTTGCAAAACCAATCTTCCCAATTGGGATAATGTTGTTCAAAAAGCTCCCAATTTTGACAATGTTTACACCAAAGCCTTCTATATTCTCTAGTAGGCATTATTCCCTAGAATTAGAATTGGCCATTCTTCTATTTGACTCATCCGTAAGAGTTCTAGAATACTCATTAAGAAGATCATGAGCCGATGAAAGCAGATCCAGTTGTCGTTTAAGAGATAAAAGTTTTACGGGGTTTACCCATCGCTTTTGAACCTTCCTATTGTATTCGTTTGTTCTAGATGCATTGAGCTCTAAAATACAATCTGCAGATTCAAAAATTTTTCTCTTTTTTTCTTCAAGCTCTTTCTGAGAAAGTTTTGTCAAATCGTTATTCATTGTTAGTAATTTAGATTGTTCAACATTCTGGTCACCCTGCCATTTGGGTGTATAAATGGATTATCATTTAAGAACTCCTGACGATCGCATCTAAAAAAATCGCAGATAAATTGACCGACCGCACCACTTCTGCTTATACCAGCAGAGCAATGAACAATAAAAACTTTTTTATCTTTATTATCCTTGATAAAATTTCTTAGCCTTGTGGCATCTTCAACTGTAAATGCTTTAACCCCTTCAGTATTAGTTGGGGAGAATTTATCTGTATCATTTTCAACATCGTCAAACCAAAGTCTGATAACATTAGGATGATCCTGATCAAACCAAGATTGACTCCATGCCCCATGAGTATCATTGATGGATATAAAGGCCACATCAGTTTTTTCTTCAACATTCTTATCAGATAAATTATTGGAGATCATTAGATCATTAAATTCTGGTTTGCTTCTTACAAATATTTTTATTGGGCCTTTCTGAAACATAATTAAATAGTTTTTGCTAATTCTTCAAGTTGCTTTATTCCATCCTTCCATTGTCTTCCGCAAGTCATTTCATGAGTAATGGTTAATCGGCCTGTCCAGGCAGTATAATCCTTTGGAAGGGGGGTTGAATCAATTTTGCAGAGAATATATTTTGTAGGAAAGGGATAAACCATTCCGCACCCTCTTGCCCCGCAGAGAACATTACAGCTGGGGGTTTTGGCAATAAATGTTTTATCATCAATCCATTTGACCAGATATGTTCTGTTCCCCATATCAACCCCAGCAAATCGTATTTCTTCCTTTCCTTCCCTATTTTTCCAGATCTCATATAAGAGATTATCCCAAATGGATGTTTCTATTTTTATTCCTTGTTCTTCCATAGTACAAATATACGAATTATTTCTTTATCTTTTCCATTTTTCGACAATTTGTTTCGCTGGTTTTAAATGATTGGTTAAAGCCAATATCATATCTTTCTTCTTTCTCTGATAATCCTCAGGTTTATCAATTTTTACCCTTGCTAAACCAAAAAAAGCTTTCTTATGATTGTCGGTTGCAAATTTAGACCAATGACCATTATAAAAGGATGAATTCCATAATTCAACTAATTCATCTACTCCTTTATCAACATGAATGATATAATTATCAATTGCATCTGTAACTTTCTTTACAAAAGCAAAGGCATCTGCATCCTCTGATGGGTCAAGTTGGGACATAACATCGTCAAGAGTTTCTTCGAGATAATTTTTGATAACATAATCTTCACGATTAATATCCTGAGTTCTCAATCCATGGAGTTTGAAATACCAAGCAGTTTTGATTTTGACAAGCTGGCCATCGGTAAATTTAACCACCCATCCCTCTTTTCCTTCCATAGTTTTAGCAAGCTCAACATAATAATCCAAGTCTCCTGCGTATGATCCAGCAAGATGCATAGACATTGGAATGGAATTTCTAACTAATTCTTCGGCAGCATAATAAGCTCCCGTGATATTATCTCTCACCCCAATAAGACAAAGATGGGGAGCTGCATATTTTACAACAACCCTGTTATCCCAGGAAAGATATTCAAATAAAGGAGTATATCCGCTATTGAGCATATTTTTTACCCAAAGAACTTGTTCTTCGTCCTCATAAAGAAGTTTGTAAGCTGCTTCTGCCTGTTCGCTGGTAAAAGATCCTATCGTTTTAGAAAAAAGCTTTCCGTTTGGTAACATCATAAATGCTACCAATGATCCATCTTCTTTAGCAGTAATATTAAGAATCTTCTTATCCTTGATTTTCCCATATTGGGTGGATTCAACTTGATTAATGTTGAAAAATTTAGGAAGCATAAGAAAAGTTTTCCAAAGGGAACCGTCTTTATTAAATACAAAAGTGGTTCCCCTCATATCAAAAGCATTTACTTCAGGCCGATTTGGTAGAGGGGTTTCGAAATCATTCCATCCACAAATAAAATAGTTGAAAGAGGAAAGTTTATATCCATCTTTCATAAAGGAGAATTCCCAGAAGTTGTTGTTATTATACTTCTGAGATATTTCCTGTGCGTCCTTATATTTTAATACGTATCCCATTATAATATTTCTTCGGCTTCCCACTCTTCTTCCCATTTTCCCCAATACTCTTGATATGTCCATCCATCATCAAAAGAAGTATCCCGGGCAAATGTAAGTCTTTCTATAATTTTTATTTTTTTCAACCATCTGAATTTATTGCCAACCCACCAAGGCCTCCACGCAAATAATTCTCTTTCTCTGGTTACATCTGAAATCTTTATTTCATAATGACCCCTTTCAGTCTCCCCTTTATGCTCGCTAAGAATATTATATTCTTTTCCTTCAAATGTAAAAATTTCTGGTTTCATAATTATTTTTCCTCAATCCATTCATTTGGCCAATTATCCCCATCAAGTATAGGTTTTTTCAATGCTTCTTTTATACGGTTATTAGTCCATATAAGTTCTTTCAAAGAAGAAAATCCTTGCATTATATTTTTATCAGCAGAACCCTGGGGAACTCCATTTTCATAATGAACCTCTGTAACTGAAAATAATCTCTCACCAGAAGGATGCAAAGTTGTGATCACCCTGTAATTCCAGTAATGAAATGGTCTTTCTTTTTTTCTTCGAGGCATTACTCTTTAATTTTGGGTAAATGTACAAATAATTTTCTAAATAAAAAAATGTTTCTCAAAATAATTTCGAGGGGGGTATCTATTTAATAATTTGCGCGACGCGTACGCGTAAAAGAACAATAATTTATTTTTACCTACTCTATAGAGTGGATTCTTTCCGGGGATTTAAGGCACTTATTGTATGAGCCCCCCGCGTTAAGTTTTGTTAAAATAGTTAATTTTTTGTTAAATCCAAAATAACGTCTTCTAATATCGAATTTTTTTGTACATTTGATTTTTAATATTTTTATGAAAGAAATGGACGACCTAATATTGGACACAGAAACTCGGGAGTTTGTAGAAGAACTAATGGCTAAGTATCCCGAAGCTGAAATTGATATGGATAAAAGAGAAGATTATGAAGGGGAATATCTATATCTGGTTGGCTTAATGGTAAAGAAAAAATACAGGGGGACTGGAATAGCTACAAAAATTATTAAAGACATTTTTAAGCATGCAGATGAAAATGGTTATCGAGTGAGAGCATGGGCATGTAATGTATTTGGAACAGATCTCCGAACCTGGATTCCTTTTTTAGAGAAAGTGGGGTTTCAAAGAGTTGATAATGAAAATAATCTTATATACTATCCAAAAAGTTCATCATAGGTTTTTTTATTTCGGAAATTATTCGTACATTTGACCCATAAAAAAGAAAGAGATGATAAGAATTATTTATAATCATGCAGAAAAATCAGGTCGAGAACAAAATTCTAAGACCAAAGGTTGTTTGAATTATAATAAGGAGACTAAGACATTTTCCTGTGAATCTTCGGATCTGAAATGCATGAATGCAAAGATCAAAAATCTTACAGAAGGATTCGAAATAACGGTGGAGGAATCAGGAAATGCAAAGACTTTTTCTTTGAAAGATGTTAAATGGGATAGTGAGGGGGAGCTTCAATATGAGATTTATGAATCCGAAGATGGGAAACATCGTTTTATTATTTGGAATGATTAAAACATTTTGTCCTCTTTATCATACAATAAGGAAGAATATATAGGAAAAATTTGAAGCTAAAAAAACATGGCTGGAAATACTGAACAATTATCCATATCTGCAGAAAAGCTCTACAAGCTAGCCTGTGGATCAAATAGAGAGTCTGCGAAAAATGCGGGCTTCTATGATGGACGTTTTGCATCCAGAACCCAGCCAACAAAGAAGCAACAGCTTCACCTTAATTTAAGAAGATCAAAACATACCCTGAAGGGGGAAATTTAAGATATTTTTAACTTAAAGTGAAGGCTTCTCAAAAGGAAGCCTTTATTATTTTATTAAAACAAGAAAGGAGGAACAAATGGCTCAGAACTTAATTTTCAAGAAATTCGACGGAACTGTTATCGAAGACGTAAATAAGTATGTTAGAGATTGGGCAACTGAAAACCCATACGGAACTGTAACTATCGGATGCGACTCTCAGGAATTCGCAAGATATGTTAAGTATGCTATCGTTATCGTTATGCACTTTAAGGATAAGTATGACGTAGGTCATGGTGCTCACGTTATTAGTGCAACAATATATGACAAGGGCATGAAGACCAAATTTGGGCACGTCGAAAAGAAGAATGGTTCGTCCTTTGATACCTCTAGATTGCATGGCAAGCTCTGGAAGGAAGTAGAGCTTACTGTCCAGACTGCACAGATGCTTCAGGGATGTGATAAGAAAATCAGAATCCACTTAGACTACAACTCTGACGAACATGAAGTTTCCAACGCACTCTATGCAAGTGGGATTGGGTACGCATTATCTTATGGATATGAAGCTGTAGGCAAACCTTATGCCTATTGTTCGACACATACAGCGGATGCTTTATGTAGATAATTATCAAAAGATTGATAATTTTTATCTACAATTATAAAGTAATTAAAGCCATTAGAAATAGTGGCTTTTTCTTTTTCCTTTATAATTAATTCATCTCGTTGGAATAAATATAGGCTCTTGATTTCGATGACTAAATTTAGAGATGGTATAAAAAAATCTGGAAAATAATAATGGATTTTATTTTTAAATTTATATTTAATAGGGGAAGGATTTATTAAATCCGGGTATAAAATATAGTATCTATTTAAGAAATCCAGCTCATAAGAATCCTGATATTTTAATTTTTTAAATATTTTTACTTTAAAACTGGATATTTTTTGTTTCTCAAAAATTTCTTTATTTTGCATGGGGTTTTCAACCCCAAATAATTTTATATTTGTATTTTTTCGGATTTGAAGGGCTTTTGTTGATTTATTTTTATTGGATCTCCCTATTTTTTCTTTTGTATCTTTTAAATATGAAATATTTTCTACTCCATATTTTTCAAAACACCCCTCTTTGGATTTTTTAGCAGCATATATTTTTGAACAATTTCGTGAACAGCATTTATTATAATTATATCCATTATATTTTGGGGGATTTCCGCATATTGGGCAGAGATCTGTTTTTTCTTTTATCCATTTATTGATATAATCTTTCATGGAAATTTTATGATATTTAGAAACATGGGAACTTAATCCTAATCTCCCTCGACAGACTTTTCCGCACTCCTCACATATAAATCCTTCATTATTCTCCTGAAACTTTTTCATATTAATTATATAAATAATTATAAAAAAAGTTTTTTATCTGGGGAATTTTGTTTACATTTGCCTGGCTATGAATTTCGAACGAGGCATAAATCCATACGAAACCTTAAAGGTTGGGAGAAAAGCTAATGCTGCTAAGGTGGAATATTTTGAGATAAAGGGGGAGATTGTAGTTCATCTTATCCCAGAAAGGGTGACGTATAAAATGAAAAAAGAATGGAGTGTTAGGGAAAATAATACTCTTACATTTTTTGAAAAATTTTCAATAAGTGAAAATGCTTTTTTGAATAAATAAAATAAACTGTCAAATGAAAAAAATATTTTTATTTTTGGTAATTTTATTGGTTTTGTCTTCTTGCACAATGATGAAAACTATAAGTGTTTACCAAAATTACTATCCTCAGGAAAAAGAGCAGCAGTCTGTTACAGATCTCTATTCAGTGATTAAAGAGCATTCAGTTGATTCTATTGCTTTGGATAAATGGTTAACTCTCCAAGCACAAAATGATAATGGATATATTCTTCAAAGGACAATATCTTCTGTTCAAGATGAAAAAACCTCTTGGAAATTCATTTATACTCAACATGTGGTGATCGATTCTACATTTTTCTCAGTGAAAGCTTTAATAAGTACGAAGGATAAGAAACTCCAGAAATTCTATGGCAGATAATAAAAACTCCCAAATTATTTTTTAGTTTGGGAGTTTTTTTGTATATTTGCATAAAAGAAAAAGAGTATGTCAAATTCAGTAAGTAAACTTCCGATCCTGGGAAATATCAATCTCCCAATCAGACTTTTTAATTATCGTCATAAAAAGGATTCTGAAAAATTCTTTCAATCTGGTTTTGCTTTCTTTAGAGTAGCAGACGATCAAGCAGATGTTACAGGTGCCAATGATGAAGATCTGGGTACGCTCGGCGGATGTATGGGTGGGCACTATCAAATTAATAAACACGGGGAGGAGGAAAGTATCAACGTTATAATAGATGTTGAGGATCTTTGGAACCTTGTTACCGAAATGCTTGAAACGAAAAATGTCAGGATAAAACTCGAAGGAGTTAAAGAAATTTATGATGAATATTGGAAAGAACATCAGATTGATAAAAAGGAAAGACTAGATCAGAAAAAGAAGCTTGAGGAAATTCGTCAGATGCAAAAAGAAGCTGAAGAAGAAGCTAAAAAAGCTGAACTTGAAAAGGAGGAAGATGAATTTGAAAAAATGCTTGATGAGGAAAGGGCTTCTCGGGTTAAAGAGGGAACAGTCGATTCCGATGAAAAAATGGGAAACTATCAGATACTTAATAATAAAGGATGGGATCTCTCTAAGATCCTTCCGGCCGAATCCCATGAATATGAAGATGATTTCAAATTCGATCCTTATCGAGGGGCTGGGGTTCAGATTATGGATGAACATGGAGAAATTTTCCAGGCTCAAATCGATGATTCAAAAGTAACTCTGGATATTTCAACATGGAGGGGAACAAGCTTTGGAGCTATTCATTATTATGCAGCATTAAAAGTTTCCCATCCATGTTTCGAAAATATTAAGGAAACCGGAACATTCAGAAGTGTCTGGAGTATTCCTTTCTTTAATAATTACAGGATTGAAATGACCCATGTTCTTGAACAATGGGAAATCGATAAATATCCCGAGAATTATAAGGGATGGAGACCAGGATCTAATGTCAGGGGATTCTATACTCAGGAACAAGCTATCCGGGCTGGAAAAGAATTTTTTGAAAAGCATTTTGATCCGGATGAATGGGAATTACAAATTGATGCATGTGAAAGAACCGATAACTCTCTCGATTTTGAATGAAAAAGATTCAGGAAATAAGGGATTATCTTAATAAAGAATCCCCTAATAAAGCCCGGGATATTA
>Ga0302238_1002878_pt1 | contig 11509 bp, 7 predicted proteins | sample AAG_UR_Asn_MG_FD_193527 | JGI IMG/M metagenome (GOLD analysis project Ga0302238, IMG submission 193527) | Enriched activated sludge microbial communities from anaerobic digester in WTTP, New Holstein, Wisconsin, United States - AAG_UR_Asn | ecosystem: Engineered > Bioreactor > Anaerobic >...
TGCGAAGATACGATCGAATTCAGGTATCACGAATCGTAGGATCAGCACCATTAGCGTTGCAGTGAAAATCAGGATGAATGCTGGGTAGAAAAGAGAGGCCTTTGCATTTGAGATGATCTGCTGGTTTATGCGGGAGACATAGGCGATCTCGGAAAGAATTTCGGAGAGAGTGCCATTTTTTTCGCCGCATTCTATCATCTTGATGTGAAGAGGATTGAAATACTTCGGGAACTGTGCCATAGCACCCGACAAGGTCCTGCCCTTTGATGTGTCCTCAGATATGCTGAGAAGCACCTTCTTGAAATCCCTGCGCCTGAAATTAGAAGCGAGTTGATAAAGACCCTGGGGTAGGGGAAGGTTAGACTTGACGAGGAGCGAAAGCTGCTTGTAGAACTCCGTCACTTCTGCTGCTTTTGTGCTCAAGGAGGACCGCCCAATTTAGTGATTCGTTTTATTCTATATCATGTTTTCCCTAAATTCAAAAAGCCAAAGGGTGAATTTTCATTGCAAAATCCAGTCCCTACAGTAAATTAATGAAATTTTATAACACGAAAATTTATTATGGAAAGAACCTGGCTTGGAGCATTTGTGTCGGCGTGGAACCTCCTTCTCGAGATTCCATTTCCGAACATAGGTCTTTGGTATGACGATGACGAGCCGAAGGGGGACTCACTCCGGACCCTCGCGTGCTTCCCGATCGTCGGAGCCCTGCTCGGTTACGGTGCATACTGCATAATCTGGCTTCTGGACAAGTTCCAGGCACCTCCATCGGCGGCGGCGGTTTCCGCCATCCTAATAGTTATATGCCTTGAAATTGCAACCCTGGGCAAGAACTTCAATGCGCTTATCACCTTCTTTGAGGCAAGGATCATGGGACTCAAGGACCTTGAGCTTCTTGCGGCTGTGGAAAAGGAGCCTTCCCTGTGCAAGACCAGCATCGGACTCATGTTCTTCTTCGCGGTCTTCCTCCTGAAGATAGCCTGTGTGGCGCTTCTCGTGTACTATGACCGTACCCCGTGGCTGATCGTGACGATGGCTGTGTCATATGCTGTCATAGCTAAGATGGCGACAGCAAACGATCTGCGGACCTCGCAGCCATTCTTTGATGCGGAGATGCGGGCCGAAAGGCTGGCATGGCTCTTTGCAGGTGTGATATCTCTGATCGTGGGCTGGAGTTTCTCCCCTGCGATAGTCATAGTGATCATACTCGCCTACTATTTCTCCGACAAGTTCAAGATCTACTGCGAGACAAAGTTCGGTGGAGTCACTGGAAAGCTTATCGGGCTTTCGGGCACTGCCGCAGAAACATTGATCCTTCTGGTCGGTGTAATCCTTCTGGTCCGGGTTTAAGGAAAGCCGGCAGGATAAACCGTCATCGACATTTGGGTTATGATGGACACGCAGGATCAAATCCATACAATGTGAAAGAACTTATGAACTACAAATGCCTTGAAGATCTTAAAGCTGAGCTCGCAAGTACATATCCCGACGCGAAAACCGCAGAAATTGAGATAATCCCCGACATCTGCCCTCCTGAAATGACGGGGGACATAACTGTGAACTGTTTCAGGTTCGCCAAGGTGTTCAGGAAAAGCCCCGATGAGATTGCACAGAAGTCCGCTGAATTCCTTTCCGGGCATCCAGATGTCGAAAAGGCCGAAAAGATAAAGGCTTTTGTGAATGTCACATTGAAAGGTGCCGCCCTGCACAGGGATACTGTTGGAAAGTTCAACGAGGTTCTGGGATCATGCATTGTTGATGACGGTAAGAGGAAAAAGATACTCGTCGAATTCTCTGCGCCGAACACGAACAAGCCCCAGCATCTCGGCCATGTCCGCAACAACACCATCGGCATGTCCCTCGCATCGCTGATGAAGAGGGTGGGTCACGACGTCGTAAGGATCAATCTTGTGAACGACCGCGGGATACACATCTGCAAGTCCATGATCGCATACCAGCGTTTTGGGAACGGATGTACTCCGGAAAGCACCGGTAAGAAGGGTGACCATCTTGTCGGAGACTTCTACGTGAAATTCGACGAGGAGTTCAGGAAACAGATGAAGGAGCTCAAGGAGAAGAATCCGGATCTCAAGGACAGGACTGAGGACGAACTCTTCCTCCAGACGGAGATCGGTGCCGCCGCCCAGGAAATGCTGCAGAAGTGGGAGGCCAACGATGCGGAAGTGGTCGCCCTGTGGAAAAAGATGAATGGCTGGGTGTTTGACGGTTTTGCGCAGACCTACAAACGGATGGGTGTCGAGTTTGAGCACACATATCTTGAAAGCCAGACATATCTCCTCGGCAAGGATCTTGTTGAAGAAGGCCTCAGGAAAGGGACTTTTGGGAAAAGGGATGACGGTGCCATTTTCATCGATCTTGAAGACGTGAAACTCGGAAAGAAAGTGCTCCTGAGGTCCGACGGTACAAGTGTATATATGACGCAGGATCTTGGTACGACGCTTCTTAAATACCGCGATTACAAGCCCGACACCCAGATATGGGTTGTAGGAGATGAACAGATACACCATTTCAAGATGCTTTTCGCGATCCTGAAAAAGATGGGATACCCCTGGGCGGCAAACCTTTTTCATCTGTCATACGGGATGGTCAATCTGCCTACCGGAAAGATGAAGAGCCGAGAAGGGACCGTTGTCGATGCTGACGACCTTTTCGATGAGATGGTCTCTCTTGCAAAGTCCGCAGCCTTGGAAAGAGCGGGGGAGGGAAAGGTTCCTGAAGACATAGACAAACGTTCGGAAATAATCGGTATCGGAGCAATAAAGTTCAACCTGCTCAAATTCAATCCGAAGACGACCATAATGTTCGATCCGCAGGCGTCGATTAAGTTCGAGGGGGATACCGGTCCATACGTGCAGTATGCCTGCGCCAGGATAAATTCAATTGAAAGGAAGGCGAAGGATGCAGGACTCAACTTGGGAGCCGATGTTGACTGGATGCTGGCATCTTCCCGTGAGGAAAAGGAGCTTTCGGTGCGGATTTCGCAATATCCTGAGACACTCAAAGCGGCCGCGGAGAAGATGGACTGCTCAGTGGTTTCCGAATACCTCCTGGATCTGGCAAAGTCCTTCAACCGGTTCTACAGGGAGCATTCTGTCCTTAACGCAGAAAGCGAATCCCTGAAGAAGACAAGGATTGCTTTGTGCTTCAGGACCAGGGATATCCTTGCCGATGGGCTCAGGACCCTTACTATCGATGTTCCAGAGGCGATGTAATAAATTTGTCCGTTTGGAAAAATTTACTTGAGAAATACCTCGACCTTCTGGTTTTTCTTCTCAGCCTCTATGATGCCCTGGATAGCCTCTCCGATCTTCTGCTTCTTGAGGTTTTCCATTATGAAGTTCTTGACGTCTGCAAAGGGAACTACCGATGCTTCGTTCTTTTCAGCCAGCTTGATTATGTGATAGCCAAACCTGGTCTCGACGATGTCGCTGAGTTCGCCGGGTTTCAGGGAGAAAGCGGCTTTTTCAAATTCAGGAGCCATCTCTCCTCTGCCGAAAGTACCGAGGTCTCCGCCTTCCTTTTTGCTCGGACACGCGCTGTTCTCGGTTGCGAGTTTCGCAAAATCATCGCCCTTCTTCAGCTGGGCAAGCAGTTCCTGCGCCTTCTGTTCGGCCTTTTTCTTGGATTCGTCGAAGGATTTCTTCTTCTCCTCATCGGTCATTGTCTTGACTTTTTCAGGATCCGGGGATTCCGGCCTTATCAGGATGTGAGATGCACGGACTGTCTCAGGCTTCTTGAATCGCTCCTTGTTATCGTTGTAGAATTTTTCAGCATCCGCCTCGGACACATTTACGCTGGGCTTTACCTTTTCCTCAATCCATTTCTGTATTGCGAGGATCGAGGCGATTTTCGCCTTTGCTACCTCAGGGGAGATTCCCTGCTTTGCTAGCTCTGCTTCTCCTTGTCCTTCAGGCATCTGTGAGAGCATTTTCTTGAATTGTTCATCTGCCTTGGCAGTATCCGGCTTGTAGCCATTTGCTTCTGCAACCTTGCTGAGGAGCTTTTCGGCTATAATGTCGTTGACCATCGCAGAAACCTGCTTCTTCCAGATTTCAGGCGGGATCTTGTCCATCTGCCCGCTGTCCTGCATCATTGAGAGCATCGGCTTCAGTTCAGTCCTGATGTCGGCGCTGGTTATCTTATCGGTGCCTATGGTTGCGACCGTCTCAGGCAGGAAAGCGAGAGGATCCGCACCAGTGCTTTTTTTAGCAGTAGCGGTGGAGTCCTTGTCGTCGATCTTGAAGAAACCTTCAGGAAGACCACTTGCATCCTTTGCCGTAGTAGGTTTTTTCTCTTCGGCCTTGGTGCAGCCGCAGATTGAGAAGAGAAGAGTAAATACCAGTAGGGAACATAGTGACTTTTTCATAAACACCTGCTGTCGTTTATAGGTTAAAGAATTTTCAAGCCATTAAATATAACGGGCTTTTATGATTTAGACAGCAGATAATGAAATAAGTTCATTTTTTCGGGAAGGCCCGGAGATACGAGGATATTATCCTGTCGTGAAGCCTGTCGGTTTCCTTGTCGATTGCACAGCGAACGGGATCAGCCTCATGCCATCTGACAGCCCTCCTGACACCTTCGGCCCATTTCACCTCGCACTTGAAGGAAGGAACAAGTTTTTTGATCTTGGAATTGTCGAATACGACGCTGTTTACCTTGTCACCGATAAGACTTCCCTCGAGTCTCGGGATGTGGGTCGACAGCAGGTCTGAAGGAATATGCATGAGCTCAGGAACCACTCCCGCAGCCTTGCCTGCCTGAAGATATATCTGGTTCCAGCTGAGGACTTCATCCGAAGTGATATGGAAGGCCTCTCCGACGGCCTTTTTGCATCCCAGGAGTCCGACCAGTCCTTTTGCGAAATCCGCATTCCAGGTGACTGTCCAAAGGGATGTGCCATCGCCGGGGACAATAACAGGATTACCTTTTTTCATCCTATTGATCACGGTATAAGGATAACTCCAGCTTCCAATGCAAAGTGGTATCTGGGAAAGCCCGTAGGTGAGGGACGGACGGACTATTGTCACCGGAAAATTTTTTCTCCGGTATTCCCGCAACAGCCTTTTTTCACATGCAATCTTGTTCCTGGCATACTCCGAGAATGGATTGGCAAGAGGAGTATCCTCGGTTATCAGGTAGTTGCTGGGAGGTTTCTCATAGACCGTGGCGGAACTTATGAACACGAACTGCTTTGTCCTGCCGAAGAATATTTTAATATCCTGCTCAATATCCTTTTCTGTGAAAGCGACCCAGTCCACAACGGCGTCAAACAAATTATTCCTGGCGTATTCAAGTACTTTTTCAGGCTCCTTCCTGATGTCGGCATGGAATATCACCGCCTTCTTAGGAGCCTCAAGCTTTTTTGAAAGTCCCCTGTTCAGGATATGCAGCTCCATTCCACGCCTTATAGCAAGCTCTGAGCACGCCGAACTGATAATTCCCGTACCGCCAATGAAAAGAATTTTCATGGAAAAATCCCCTATTGAAGCATATCTGCCGAAGTTAACGTGATTCCACCGGGACGGTCGCCACCACCACCCATTTCTCACCAAGGACGTCCATTTTTCGCCAGAAAGCACTTTTTGTAACCGGCTTTTTCAATCCAGTCTCGAGGAAATCATAGCTTATATGACCTTTTTCCTTGCCGGAGATCATTCTGCGTCCGGCTTCCAGCAGCGATTTATATGGCTGGTAAAGATTATCCGAGAAGAGGTTGAGTCCAATCTCCTCCTTGTCGACGTCGTATAGGATCCTTCCATCCATGTCCATCATCCAGATTTCCACGTTAGAGTCCTTTATCATTGGACTGATTATGTCTCCGAAAAATTTTCCAGGACAGATAAGTGCGCTCAGGGTACCGATCACTTCGTTCTTCTCGTTCAATACGGGGATCTCGAGATCAAGGGACTGCACCCCCTCGACTGAAAGGAACATCTTGCTGATGACAGACTTTCCTGAAAGCGCACGCTTGACCTGTTCCTGTGACGAGACATCCGAACCTTCGAACTTGTGGTAAGCCTCCGGTTCCACGATGATCATTTTTCCGTCAATGCCTATGAGGCTGAAATCAAGCACCTGCGGATTGGATCTTGCGATATCCGCTACTGTCTCCCTTATGCCTTCCTTGTCCTTTACCTTGTGGAGTACGGAAATCCTCATGCTGGCAGTACGCATCTGGATGATAAGCTTGTCAAATGTCTTTGCAGTTTTTACAGCGGCTTCTTCAAGCACGGCAGGGCTTTTCAACTCAGGAATTCTAGTCTGAGAATATTCGTCCTCTGTCATGCACGATGTAAAAAGGGACAACAGGATCAAGGTCCCAAAGAAGACAGCAATTCTTATTTTCATGGTAAAATCTCCATTGTATAGGCTGAATAATAAGCTGGGAAGCTCCATGAATCAAGATAAGTTTTGAAATTAGGACTTTCTGTGATTATCTTGCAGGCAATAAAGAGCCCCCTAAAAATTTACAATCGGTTCGCCGCCGTAGGTGGAAGATTTTTGCAAGCTCATACGGAATTTCTGTGAGAAGGCGTATCCAGTGCGATACGCCGAAGAGAAGTAGAAGATCCCGAGTCCACAGGGGCTCGGGAAACATTCTTCTTCAAGCCAAAAAGATCCGTAACCCGATATATGTATCGGTTCTTAGTCTTAAGTTTGGGCGATGCTCTTTATATATCTACTTGTCTTCGTCTAACTTATGGTATTTTATGAGGAAGCTTGTCTGACGAAGTTCTATGGATAGGAAGAGGAAAAATATAAAGCAAAAATTCCCAGAAAGGTATACTTAAAGAAAAGATAACTCCATTTATTTCATGCCACGTGCAAGGAAATAATTAAGTAGTTTATAGGCATATTACCATAAATACCTTGATTTTTTACAAGCGCTTTATTATCTTCTGAAAATATGAAAATTAAATTTGCTTTCAACTACAAGACAGTCATCCTTTTTCTGGCTGCAATGATTCCATTGTTGTATTCGTTATACACCAACCACATATGGGAGGACTATTTCATAACTTTTAAATTCAGTAAGAATCTATGTGAAGGCAATGGCATGGTATATCATATAGGGGAAAAAGTCCATGGCTTCACATCTCCCCTCGGAACACTTCTCCCTGCATTCTGTTATTATATTTCTGGTATGAAATCCTATGAGGCAGCTCTCTGGCTTTTCAGAATACTCTTCTGTATCCCATGTTTTGTTCTTGGTGCATACTTTGTGATGAGGACAATGGAGAAACTGTTCAAGGATTCCCATATACCCGCATTGTTCGTCGGATTGATGTACGTCCTAGAATGCAAGGCCGTCATGTATTCTGTCAATGGAATGGAAACAGGTATCATGCTGTTCTTCATGGCCTGGACCATATATCTCACTTATGACAATATTGCTAGGAATTATATTCATATAGGCGTGGCTTGGGCAGGCTTGATGTGGACAAGGCCGGATTCCTGCATATATATCGCTGTTATCATGACGGTTCATTTCATTTTTGGGACGAGTCCTAGAAGGGCGATTGTTGTTTCCTCACTGAAGGCTGGGCTTATAACTACCGTCTTATATCTGCCATGGTTCTTGTGGGCCTGGTATTATTATGGTTCTCCTGTCCCTCACACTATAGTCGCAAAAGGGCTCTTTCTGAATGAGAACGCTATCCCAAGGATGATATCGAACTTTATTCCTGCAATACTCAAGGTTTTTGCACCTGTGGGCAATATCTCGTTCTCATCTGAAGAGACATATTGGCCTGTTGTTCTTCCTGTTTTTTGTTATGCTTCCACCTTTCTGTCCTTGATATACTGGCTAATCCCTGGATTTAAAGATAAAAGCGGAAAAGCATTTTCACTGACTTTCTTTGTTCTGTGCATTTATTTCTCATATATGAGGCATACTTACCTTTGGTATTATCCTCCTCTTGATCTCTTTGCTATTCTTGCGATTGTATCCTTCTGCATGCATCTTTCCCGAAAACTCCCCTGGAATATCGGGACTGAAAAGATTTGTACCTATTTTCTTGGAGGCTTCTGCGTCATCCTGTTGATTCTCCTTGTTTTCACTTCAATCCAGATGAGAATACATGAACGTGAAATCGAAATGGGCATGAGAAAACAAATAGGCGAATGGTTGAAAGAGAATTCAAAGCCTAAAGACAGTGTTTATCTCGAATGCCTAGGCTACATAGGATATTTCAGCGATCTAAAGATGTTCGACTGGCCAGGTCTCGTATCTCCAGAAGTTGTCAAGCTTTTGAGCGAGAATTATAGTGCTCCAGAGCATATTGCAAAGTTGCGTCCGACTTGGATGGTGTTGCGGCCATGGGAGGCGGCAAAGATGGAAATGAATTCCTACGTCGCAGAGAATTATATACTTGTCAGAACTTATGATGCTTCTGAAAAATTGAAAGCTATCAACTTCATCCCTGGTAGGGACTACTTAAATTATGACGCATGTTTCTTTATATATAGGAAAAAACAAAAGACTAGCGGAACAGACTAAATCATTCTTCAGTACTACTGGTGTTTGCGTTCCTTGAACAATATTTCATGCCATAGTAAATTATTGATATGAACAATAAAATTTCCGACCAGGCTGGAATATCTAGAAAATCTGACCATATGACGTATATAAGATCTCAAGGGATAAGACTCCTTCAAATATTACCATTCTGCGCGAAATCCGCGGAGCTGAAAATCAAACCAGCATGGAAAGGCTTTATTAAGAAAAAGATGCTGCCAATATTGGCATTAGCATATTTCCTGTTTATAACATTTCCTCCGTTCCCATTTGAACCGATTGGGCGAGGATTGGACAATTCCTATCGATATGCCATAAATTATCTTCCCCATACAAATTATGCTTTTGGGAAAGATGTTAACTTCAATTATGGACCTCTAGGTTATCTGATCAGGCCTTTGAACATTGGGTCAAACTTAATTCAAAGTGCAATTTTTGTGATTATGATCCATGCAATGTTCTGTTTTTCGATAATTATTTTCTATATGAAGAACAAAGGAATTTTCAGCATGAAGTTTGTTTTTTCAGCTTTGGCTTATGCAGTCTCTTGTTTCTTGACTTTGTATGAGCAGAACTGCCTTTCTACCCGTTTGCTTGTGCTGGTGGTGCTTCTTGCAGCCCTCTCGATCTATGGCCGGAGAACCGCTGTACCATCTGCTGTCATGAGCGGGATTCTGATGGGCATGCTCCTGTTCATCAAATTTAATGTTGGATTTTTCTCGCCCGTCTTCTATATATTGGTAATGACCTTTGCCTGCCTATCAGACAGCAGGCGATATCTGAGAATTCTTGTTATTGCGTTCTCTGCGTATGCTGTGACGGTCTCAGTCATCACTCTCGTCTTCTTGAAAAGATTTGAAAACCTGTATTTGTTCGTTGTCAATTCACTTGAGCTGGCATCAGAATTCAGTGAGGGGATGTCACTGATCGGAAACAGGATGGAGCTGATTCCTGCCATTTGCATCATAATTGTTTTTTTCCTCTTCCTATGGCTTCTAAGAGGAAGGAGCAGAAGACTCCTATGGATATCGCTTGCCTGTCTGGTCTTGGTATTCCTTGCATTTAAGCAGGGATTTGTTCGTCAAGATGCACACGTACTTTTTTTTGCAACATCTGTTGTTTCAATCGCAAGCATCTTTCCTCTCATTGCGGCAACAAGAAGGGAGTTGCTGCTGACGTCGGTGAATTTCCTTGTGATACTAATCTTGTCCCTGATAATATTCATCTCGTATGCTTTAGGTTTTCCGAATGGCATTTGCGACTATCTTTGCGGTAAAAGGTCGTACGACGGCATTTGGTCCGTTTTAAATCTCAAATTAACAAAATTGCTTCTCGACAAGCAGGGAACCGTAAATTTATTCTCTGATGCGCTTCCGGTCGAATGGATAGACATGATTAAAAAAAACAAGAACGCCTTTGTTGACATTGTCCCGTGGGAAATCAATTACTGTCCTACAAATGGTCTAAGGTGGACTCCTAACCCAATCCTCCAGCTGACTTATGCCACGAGTGCAGTATTGGATAAGGTAAGTGCTAGTCATTTCAAGGACAGTTCCTCGCCCGAGTTCATAATAGCTGAATTTCAGGATATTGATTACCGTAACCAGATTGTCGATTATCCTGCAACATGGAATACGATATTGGCCAATTATAAGTTATGCAGATTGAATGGGGCACGAAATATCTTTCTCCTCGAGAAAAGAAAAACACCGTTACAAAATGAATATGAGAATATATGTACCACAAAAGAAAGCCTTGGAGAGTGGATCGAGCTGCCAGAAAGCACAGGACCAGTTTATGCTGAGATTGAAATGAGGTTGAATATCTATGGAAGAATAATGAAGAAATTATTTAGAATAGGGCCGACATACATTTATGTGGTATATGAGGATGGCAAGCCTGACGTTTTTAGGATTATGCCAGGGACTATGAAGAATGACGTCCTGATTTCATGTATTCCGCGAAACGCCACTGAAATGTCAAGCCTATTCGAAGGACAATGTGCTAACAGGATTGACATGGTGGCAATAATCGGTCCGGGTTCAATTTGTTACAACCGCGAATTAAAGATCATTTGGAAGCGACAATCTGGCGTCAATCTCCAATATAAGAACATCTTGAATAAGGATGGGCTAATTCAGAAACCGATTGTGACCGATGAAAATATCAGATTGGAGGAGATAGTTGAAATTAAAGATTCGGTTCTTCAGGAGACAATGTATAGAATCATCGGGCATGCTTATCAACCGCAGACAAGGAAACCGGCAGATACAGCATTTATTGATATAGATGGAAAGATTGACATACCAGTAAACATCAATGAAGGTAAATTTATTTCTTTGATTCCAGCAACGACCTTCTTAAGGGGTAAGCATAATATTCGCATCAAGATGATTGCAGATAATAAATATTATATTCAAGGGGTGCCCTTTGAACTTGAAGTCAAATAATGTTTATAATTAACAAGATGTGAACCATGGGATGCAGTAAAAACATTGGAAATATCTCAATATATTCAAAGTGCGGGACTCGGAACAGTTTCGGGAATTACATGTGCATCTTAAAATTCATAATAGGCGCGTTGCGGAAGATTTTTAAAAACTCTAAACGAATTTCAGAGAGAAGACATATCCAAATTTATATATACTCTTTAGATAAGTTTTGAAATTACGACCTTCTGAGATTATCTTGCAGGCAATAAATTGGTTAATAAATATTGGTCAACTCCCCAAAAATGATATCATTTGGATGGAAGCTGTTCAATTGCTCTTTGCCAGCTCTGCTGTTATCACTGTTCTTACTCCTGCCTTTTCTCGATAAGGCTTTCACAATTGATGACACCCTGTTCCTTCTGCAAGCGAAGCACCTTGCTGAAGATCCTCTGCATCCATCCGCTTGCATGGTTGTTTGGAGCGAGTTGCCGATTCCTGTGCGAATGTCGCATATCATGCCCAACGGACCGGTCAT
>Ga0302238_1002894_pt1 | contig 11470 bp, 9 predicted proteins | sample AAG_UR_Asn_MG_FD_193527 | JGI IMG/M metagenome (GOLD analysis project Ga0302238, IMG submission 193527) | Enriched activated sludge microbial communities from anaerobic digester in WTTP, New Holstein, Wisconsin, United States - AAG_UR_Asn | ecosystem: Engineered > Bioreactor > Anaerobic >...
GTTGTGTCCAGTTATGATGAGGGGCACGTCAACGGCCTCGAGGACAGTTTTGACGAGTTTCACAGAATCCTCAGGAGAACGATTTCCTTTTTCCGGATGGGTTCCTTCGAGGCGGACGCTTATTAGATCTGCACCGTATTTCTCTACGCAGACCTTCGCCATCTTTGCGGGATTCGCAAGGAGATCGCCATAGACATTCCTTAGCACCTGAGGATACTTGTCGCTGAGAACGTCAAACACTTCCATTGCCACGAGAGGTCTGTTCGGCATCTCGCCTTCCCAGAGATGGAAAGGCATGCATGTGGCACCGCCGACGGAATAAGTTTTTCCGCGCGTGCCACCTTCCTTCTTGGTTGCACCAAGCTTGACTGACCATACAGGAACTTCGCATTTGTCCTTGCGGATCTTGAAGGTCTTTAGGGAAGAGAACCTTTCAACAGGAGAGGGGGCTGGTACCGCCGGGGCAACAGGTTTCTCAACTGGCGCTTCAGCTGTTTTTGCAGGAGCCGTTTCAGTCTTCTGTACCTCTTTAACTATTGCCGGCTGTTCCTGCGGAATCTTTCCGCCCATATATTTATCGCTCAGGGTACCGATGATATCCCTGACTATCTCCTTGGCGATCGTCGACTTGAGCTCTTCGGAGATCTCCTTGGCGATCTGCGTCTTCAACTGGTTCACCAGTTCCTGGGTTATCTTCATTTCCTCCTCCTCTGATTTTTTGTCCACGGCAGGAGCATCTATCTTCTCGATCGGTTGTATTTCCGCCGGTGCCGCCTCCTGTTCCGGCTGTTTCGCCTGTTCCGTGGTGGCAGAATGCGAATGTATCGTCATGTCATCCATCTTAAGGGCGGGATGTCCAACCTTCTCAAGATATTTGCGGACTTCGCCGGCTTCCACCGCGTTTGTCTCGTCGGCGATCTTTTCAAGCAGGTCCGGAACTCCCTGTTCCTTGAAACGTAGCTTGAGATCCGCGGCGAGAAGCTCCTTCAGTTCCTTAGGCATCCATACTAGTCTTCTGAAACCTCCCTCCGAACCGAGGAATTTTCTCGAGGTAAGGAAGACTTTGCCACAGCCCATGAATCCCGGGGTCTGCTGTCCGCCGCCGACATTTCCGGCAAGTGTGGAGAATGTCATTCCGACAGGCGTATCCCCCTGGAATTCGCGGTTGACGACCATGACACCGTTGCATTCCGGCAGATATGCGCAGATGACTTCAAAGCATCCGCAGCTTGTCATCGGCCTGTCCATGATAGAATAGGCGCAGAACGCATCGACTGTCTTGTGGCTGTTGGTGAAAACGTAGTCGTTTATGCCTTTCCATATTCCCTTTACAGGATCAATGCATTCGCCTTTTTTTACCGGCTGGTTGGGTCCAGTCTCATCTATCTCGAACGCGGCTTTTCCATCGAGCCAGTTGTAGGCACCGCAGAGGCCAAGTCGTTCAGGTGTGATTATGCAGACGTGGTTAGGCGCGAACGACTGGCAGAGCAGGCATGAATAGAATGTGTCGACAGATTCATCAGTCATCGATTCGAGACGGCGGTTGCGTTCATCATAGACCTTTCTTGCCGCAGCAAGACGCTTTTCGACTTCCTTTGTGTCGGTAATCAGTGTGACCTTTACCTTGTCGACGATAGCTGGATAATCGGAAAGAAGTTTGGCGTGCAGTATTTCACCGTAATGGCGCAGTCTCAGTCCCTTTGCGAAACCGTTCTTCGAGACGCGCGTCCAGATGATGTCGCGCTGGCCCATGTGCCAGATTCCCTCCGCGCCGTTGACCAGATGATGGATCTGGCGCTCAAGGATAGGTTCGAAATCAGACTGCATCTTGCGTCCGGCCACCTCTACCCATATCCCGAGCGGAAGGGCTTCACCCTCTTTCACCTTGTCGATATCGGGACCGATGATTTCAATCTCACCATCATTGATGCTTTCAAGATCAACCGTTGTCACAAACTCGAATGCAGGAGTCTTGTTTCCTCCGAATTCGACATGGACATCAGCCTTGCGGATTCGTTCGCCCTCGAATGCTGGTCCATAAGGAACCGGTATCGGAACTTTTGTTATCTTGATCTTGCAGCCCCTGACCTCAAGAGCCTTTTCGACCATTGTCTCGTGCGGAATTCGCGAAACTACATGTTCATATGTGCAGACACCGGTGGGCAGGATCTCAGGAATCGCGGTATCAGCGATCACCGGGAACCCGTAGTTGATCGCTCCTGCGGCCGCCGCATACTTGTCGGCTGTGACTTCACCCAATGCGAGCACGAAAGCAAAAATCCTGTCCTTGTTATATTTGAGGTTTGCCCTGAAGTCGCCGGGTTTGACGCCTCCGAACGAAAGCGCCGCGCGGCTGGCGAACCCAAGCGCATATACCAGAGCTGATACATCACGGCCGAACGGAACCAGTCGCGTTTCCCAACCGAGTTGAACGCCTTCCTCAGCGAGCTGTTCTGCGAACTGCTTTCCATTTGTGCATCCTGCCATGAACACGTAGAGGTTCTTTTCCTGGAGCTCGCGGGCGATTTTCACTGCGATCTTGTTGTTCGGTGCGGCACCGGTAATCGCTGCGAATCCGGGCGCAGTCCCATCCACGAATTCGATACCACGTTCACGCATAATTACATCGTTGGCCGCTCCGAGCCAGATGCCGTTGACAGGATTTGGTCCAATTAGATATTTGCATGCCTCGATCACTTCGCATGCAAAGAGTGCGGCAGCTCCGGCATCGAGCGCTTTTCCTAGATAGGGCAGCCATACCTTGTCGGCAGGTCGTGGAGGGAGGATGCTTTTCGCCATGTTCAATATTCTTCTTAGGTCGGAGAGCTTCTCCATCTTTTCGCCGGTGAACGAGTATATGATCGGCAGATAGTAGGCGGTATTCGGGAATCCGACCGTGCACGATTCGCCTTTCTCCTTTATCGCCTTATCGAGAATGGCCTCGGCCTTCGCCACCCATTCAACGGCTCCGTCGATCGCGCTTCCGCATATTATTTTAGACATTGCCAGTTCTCCTATCTTTCATGTCGAGCAGCTTGCGTTCGGCCTTCTTGTTGATACCGAGCTTCTCGCGTTTGGCTTCTATCAGCTCCATGATCTTCTCAACAGCCTGCAGAGGATCTGGAATATGGATGAATCCACCTCCATACTTTTCCCTCGCCTCAGAGTCGAGATATTTCGTCACGTTCTCCGATCCGGAGATGTGGAAGGGCTGTCCAAGTATCACATCGACACCGGACGCTACGAAATAACATCCTATCGCAACTGCCTTCTCGCTCATCCATTCGGGGGCAACGCCGACCGCAGGAACTTTTGCAATGCTGTCGCCAAGTCCGCCTTCATAGACGATCTCTGATGCCGCTTCAAGTATGCGCGTGTTGTCAACACAGCTTCCCATGTGCAGGATTGGCGGGATTCCGACCGCCTCGCAGACCTCGCGAAGTCCTTGTCCGGCCTCATCAAGTGCGGTTTCTGGAGTGAGCTTGCCAGCCTTTCCAGAAGCCTGGGCAGCGCATCCTGTCTTGAGGATAAGCACATTCCTCTTTATGAGTTCCTTTGTAATAGTATTGATATAGAAATCGGTCTTTGTCTTGATGTTGTTGCAACCGACGATTCCGCAGACTCCACGTATCCTGCCCTGGATGATCGCATCGTTGAGCGGACGGAACGACGCCCTGAACCTTCCACCAAGCATGTATCTTATTGCCTCGACGCTGAATCCCGCGACAAGTTGGTTTTTCACCTTCGGTATCTGGACTTTCTTGGGATCGCGGTTCTTGAAGTTGTCGATGGCCTTCTTGATCAGATTCTTCGCTGAAACGTAGGCGTGGTCCTCGTCGAATTCCATGTGTATCGCGCCGATTGTCTTTGCGATATCCGCAGTAGAAACAACGAGAGTATGGTAGGAAGAGGCAACCGACGGAAGACTCGGCATTACGCACTGAACATCTACGACCATCATCTCAACGGCCCCTGTGATTATCGCGAGTTCCTGCTGGAGGAAATTGCCTGCGACGTTTATTCCGCGGCGCATCAGGATTTCGTTTGCGGTACAGCAGAGCCCTGCGAGATTTACGCCTTCGGCTCCGGCCTTCTTTGCGTATTCGATTATCTCAGGATCATAGACCGCGGTGGCGAGCATTTCAGACAAAGCAGGCTCGTGGCCATGGACAATCATGTTTACTTTCTTTTCTTCAAGTACTCCAAGGTTGGCGCTGCTGGTAATCGGTTCCGGCGTACCAAAGATTATGTCGGAAATCTGCGTGGCGACATGCGCTCCCCCCCAGCCGTCAGCGAGAGAGGTCTTGAATGCCATGTCGAGAAGATTCCTGTAGTCGTGGTCCACTCCCATGTTGGTGCGGTGCATTGCTTCGACAACCATCCTGTCTGCGCCCTTGGGTTCAATTCCCGCCTTCTTCCAGACGGTGCGCGTTTTTTCAGGAGCGAGGTTCAAGGTCTTCAGAGGTTCTTCCTGGGAGGAGAATTCCGCCATGAAAACATTTGCGAGCTCAATTGCTATTTCCTGTTGGCTGCGGCCTTCAGTCTTGATATCATATTTTCCAGCGATCCTGTAGAGGGCCTTGACATCGGTTATTTTGTAGTCTGGCTCCCTGCCTTCTGCGATCTTCTTGAAAAGCAAAGCGAGATGACGACCATGATCAGAATGAGCTGCTGTTCCTGCCGCCGCTTCACGCAGGAAGTTCCTGGAAACAATCGTGTCGGCATCGGCTCCACAGGCTCCACGCGGCGACTTGGGCGTTATCTTGCACGGGCCCATGTGGCATATCTTGCAGCAGACGCCCAGCGTTCCGAACTTGCAGGGCATTCCCTGCTGTTCGGCCCTGACGAAGCAGGTCTCGATGCAGTCAATCTGGGACTTCTGTATCATCTCCAGAGACGCCTGGTCGGATACCAGTTCTTCCGGTTTCTTTATTTCTTTGGCCATGTGTGTTTCTCCTTAGGACAATTGTTTTACGAATCCGTCGATGATGCCGGCAACTTCGTTCTCCTTGGAAAGAGATGACAGTTCTTTGCCCTTTTCCGAAAACGATGCGATCTCCGAGTTGTCCGGCAGCATTATTATGTTATCGGCCTCCGTTTCATTCTTCAGATATTTCGCTTCTTCAGGAATATTTCCGTTCCTGAGCCTGTTGATGAAGATGCAGAGCCTCTTGAAATCTATTTTCATCTCGAAAGCAAGCTTGTGCAGGCGTCTGATGGTATCTATGCCATTTTTTGTCGGATCCGAGACCATCACCAGTAGATCAACCTTCTGCACGATGCGGCGCGAAAGGTTCTCGAGCCCGGCCTCGTTGTCTATCACAATGTATGGATAGCTTGCTGAAAGTTTCTGGATCACATCCTTCAACACGTTGTTCGCATAGCAGTAGCAACCTGGGCCTTCAGGTCTTCCCATAGCTATCAGATCGAAATCCTTCGCTTCGACGAGGCATTCCGCAATCTTCATCTCAAGCATCTGCTGCTTGGAAATCCCGGTGACCTTTCCTTTTGAAGCTTCTTCGCGAACCTCCTCGCGTATTCTGCCGACGGTGCTGTCAACATTGACACCAAGTACATTGTGCAGGCAGGAATTCGGATCGGCATCAACGGCAAGCACCGGAGTCCTGCCGTTAGCGAGAAGCCGGCTGATGATAAGACCGGTTATGGTCGTCTTGCCAACCCCGCCTTTGCCTGTCACTGCTATCTTATAAGTCATTTTAGATTTCCGATTGCCAATTTCCGATTTTTAACCACTGAACACACAGAAATGAATTACAATTTATTATGAGCTAATTTCAAATCACCGATACTCCCATACTCCGTTACGCCGGAACTTGAATTTCATCAATGCGCATGCGGTTTTCCGCAGCCGTCGCTGATCCTCGTCAGTTCATTCCTCTTTGCCGCGAGATCATCCTTCATCTGGACAAGCTCCTTTTCGGACTTCTTGCCAGCCTTCTTGGAGCCTTTCTTCTCCATCTTTTCGATCTTGTCCTCAAGATCCTCGATCTCCGTCATGAGACGGACATATTTCTCGCGCATTACATCCGCTTTCATTTCAAAAGTTTCTCCAGGTTATTTAAGATTGTTTCAAAAGCTTCCCTTGTCGCAGGTTCAATCTTCTCCAGGACGGAAACACCGCTCATGTCGGACCTGCGGATCTTTTCCGAATACGGAATCGCTCCGAGAATCTCCCGATCCGGGAAGGAATTCTTGATGAATATCTCATCCTCGTGTCCGGTCACTCGGTTTGCTACGATATGGAGTTTTTTAAGTCCGATGTCATGAGCCATTCCGATTATCGCCTTTGCACAGTCCACGGAACGCTGTCCGGGCTCCACAACTATCAGCATTCCGTCGACACCGCTTGCGGTCGCCCTGCCGAGATGTTCGACCCCGGCTTCCATGTCCATTATGAGGGCCTCGTTCCTGTGGAGGACAAGGTTAGTTACAAGTGCCCTTATCAGGACGTTTTCCGGACATGCGCATCCGCTTCCGCCTTTTTCAATTGCGCCAACGACGATCAGGGAGACATCATTGTATTTGATGGCGTACTTGTCGGCGATGTCCGCGACTTCCGGATTCATCTTGAACATCTGCCCGTAACTGTTGATCTTCGCTCCGGTGCGCTCCTCTATCAGGGCTTTCTGTTTTGAGATCGGGACTATCTTCTTCCTCATCTCTTCAGGCATGCCGAGGGCAACTGCGAGATTCGCAGCAGGATCGGAATCGAGGGCAAGCACCTTTTTCTTCCTTCCGGCCATGAGCATGGCGAGCGCCGCCGATATCGTCGACTTTCCTACCCCGCCTTTGCCTGTAATTGCTATCTTAAAGGACATTGTAGATTTCCGATTGCCAATTTCCGATTTTCAAACCACAGAGCACACAGAAATGAATTACAATTAATCTTATCCAAATTTCTAATTTCAAATCACCGGTACACCTATACTCCGTTACACCGGTTCGATTAAAAACCATATTTCTTCTTCATTTCATTCGAGAGCTGGAACAGTGTCTCGAACACCTTCTCGGCATCGGCCGGATCCATCGATCCGGTTCCACAGGAGGGTGTGATCATCGCCTGTTCAGTGATAAGCTTCTTGTCGATCCCTTTTGAAGCCAGGTTGTCCATCATCTTCTCGAGATGGGCGGCGAGCTTCTCGACTGTCTGTTCCCTGATCGCAGTGGAGGTCGGGACAACGCCCCATGCCAGGATTCCGCCGCGTTCGAGATGGGCCTTCACGGCCTCGGGATACATTGCGATCGTCTCGCCGAAACCGAACGCGTCGAAGTTCACTATGTCAACGCCTGCATCGATGAGGATGCTCCATTCGGTATTGCCGCAGCAGTGGACCCCGGAAAGTGCGTCTTCCGCATGGATGGATTCAGAAACCTCATTCACCATGAATACGACATCCTCGCGTTTTACGGATACGTATGTCGAACTTCCAAATGCCGAGAGGATAGGTTCGTCGATGAAGCAGATGATCTTTTCGGCATAAGGCTGGAACTTCTGGATCTGCCAGCGGCTCTTCATTGAAAGCGATTTGACGATCATGTCGCGGAACTCTTCGTTATAATAGATGGCTCGCTTGTTCTCGTCGACGAGTGTCAGGGCAAAACTGCAGGGACCGGTTGTCTGTACTTTCACGAATGGTAGTTTTGCTCCGCCTTTGGCCTGAAGGGCTTTTTCAAGGGCATAGATTCCCTTGGAGAAATCCGGACTTATGGCCATCTTGGAGAAATCTTCCGTCCCTCCTTCTTCAGTTGCGGCGATGAAACCTTCATAGAGCTGGGCGAACGATTCCGAATAGTCCTTGGACGTGTCGAAATACATTCTATGCTTTTCCTCGTCGATTACGGCGCAAGGCATGCCTTCGGAGTATTGGATCTCCATCTGTTCATGGAGCCCGAGTTTCGGGAGCTGTGGCCAGATAGGGGCGTCGCACATCTTGGATAGGGAGACCTTTACTGCGTAGTCTGGATCCGGAAAAGGCATGCTCCCGATACCTGTTGCTGTGAATTTGGTCTTCATATTGTTTCTCCTGTTTGTTTTATCAATGTGGTACAGGTGTCTCGCCTGTAATTTTATTTTTTCCACAGGCCAGATGCCTGTTTCACATTCTTAACAAATTTCCAATTTCAAGTTACGAATTGCAAGTTACTTCTTGAACGCATCCACCGCCTGCTTGATAGCCTTGATGTGTGCCGGTGTCGTCCCACAGCAACCGCCGATGATATTCGCTCCGGCCTTGATGAGCTCTGGAACCCTCTTCGCCATCTCCTCAGGCGTCTCCGGGAAGATGTCAACACCGTTCACGTTCTTTGGAAGCCCTGCATTTGCATGGACGAGAATGAATGATTTCGGGGCGGCCTGCTTGATCTCCTTGACGATCTCGATCATGCGTTCGATCCCGTTTCCGCAGTTCGGACCGATGATGTCGGCACCGGCCTCGATCGCGGCTTTTGCTGCATCTGCGGGGGTGACGCCCATCATTGTCCTATATCCGCCATGTGCAGTAAGCTCGAAGGTGAACGTGCAGATGATTTCGCATTTCGTGTTTTCCTTTGCGGCCCTGATGGCGATCGCGGCCTCATCGGTTGCACTCATCGTTTCGATGCAGAGCGCGTCGGCTCCGCCTTTTTCAAGAGCGACAGCCTGATCCTTGAATGCCTTATAGAGATCATCTTCGGTGACATCGCCCATGACAAGCATTTTTCCAGTCGGACCAATTGATGCAATCACCCATTTGTTGTCGCCAGCGGCCTTGCGAGAGATCTTTGCAGCAGCAACGTTTATTTCAGAGGTTCTTTCAGATAGGTGATAGTGTTCAAGCTTGTAGCAGGTTCCACCGAAACTGTCGGACTCGATCATGTCGGCTCCGGCATCGATATAGTTTTTCGCGACATCGAAGACATCGTTCGGACGGTCAATGCACCAGAGTTCCGGGCACTCCCCTGGCTTCAAGCCTTTTTTCTGGAGGAAAGTACCCCAGGCACCGTCGGAAACCAGGATTTTTCCGCTTTTCAACGCATCAATGATTTTTCCCCTGCTCATATAACCCTCCTAAAATATTTTGGTAAAATACTGCATCAGTCAAATCAACGTTCAGAGTATAATTATACAGGCGAATAAATAAAAGCGGGCTTTTGCAGCTTTATAGCAAACTTCAAGTAATTTGCAGGATAGTGCTAATGTGAATTGGGTCTAAAAAAGCTGTCAATTTGCAAAACATTTATTCTCTATGTAAAATGTTTACATGAAAATTGACAGCAGCAAACCAAGGTGTCCGGGGCAGGACATGAGATTCTGGAAACCCGAGGACATATTTACTTTGAAATGTCCGCACTGCGGAAACGAACTTGAGTTCTGGAAGGACGAACCGTTCCTCAACTGCAGGAAATGCGGCAATGAGATTAAGAATCCCAGGATTGATCTCGGCTGCGCGAAATGGTGCAAGTTCGCCGACCAGTGCCTCGGTAGGGATTCAAAGAACGAATCGGCGTCACCTGTGATCGAAAAGGTCAAGGCCTTGCTTGTCTCGCAGTTCAAACCTGACGCCGAATCCATGAATAAGCTTGAGAAGGCCTGCAGGCTCGCGGATGAAGTTCTCGGTGGGACAGGATGTGATCCTTGTGTTATCAAAACGTCCCTTGTCCTTCTGTTTTTTTCAGCAGGCGCGAAAAGATATGATGAAGGAATTTCTGATATCCTTGCAAGGGCTGGAATAAATCCTGAGCAGCAGAAAAAGATCGTTGCCATTGTGAAGGCGGTTGTTGCAGGCTCCGAGTCGGACTCGGAGGAATTCAAGACCGTACAAAAGGTTCTGAAAAGCAAATAGATTTCCTATCGGAAATTTATCGGATATGGAACTTCGAGGAGGTGATCTTCTTTCCAGATACGATCTGCCTGTACCAGGAGCTAAGATCGTTCAAGGGGACCCATCTCCTTTCCTCTTTCCTGTAGTGCCAGTCCTTGTCATTCTGGTAATAGATCTGGATCCGATCACCCTCGAGGATGTTGAGTATCTCATTGTTGTGGTAGTTCTCCTCGTCGTAGTCGGTCAGGGCACGCTGTCCCATCTCGGAATAGCAGGAATTCAGCTCGAGCAGCAGGTCGTTGAGTTCGGCGTCAATTGGCTTGACCTTCAGGCCGATGCGTTCCGCCTCGCGGAGGGTGATAGGATATTCGTGTGAGGGATAATTGGAGTTGAGATGCTGGCTGATCTTCTCGGAAACCTTTGCATCCTTTATATGGTATGAAAGGATTTCCTTGCACAACTTTATTGACAGCGAACTTGCCCTGTCGATCGCTCCGAACACCAGCGGATGGATGTGAGTGTAAAGCGATTTGTACGGATTCTCTCCAGCTCCCTGCTTGTATTCGTGCCAGAGCCGGATTACACGGGTGAGCTCATCCTGGCTAACGCTTACGGTCTGGTTGTTCTTGTCGACAGGTGACAGGCTGTGGCAGAGGGAGGTGTCGATCGCCGTGAGGTAGGCAAGAGGGCCCATATGGATCTCATCGGCACCAAGTGCGATCATGGTGGCGGCAGACGCACATTCAAGCGGAAGAATAGCGATTATCTTGCTGAAATGCTTGCGCAGGAGGTTTACGATTCGGAGCGAGGCCTCTCCATCGCCGCCGTTTGACTTTAAGAATAGATAGAGCTTCTTGCCGGTCTTCATATATTTCATGATCTCATAGAAGGCCATGACGTCGTTATGGCAGACCGATCCGCCAGGAGAGTTCCAGTATGAGAGGAATGTACCGTCGAGCATCTTTTCTATCTTCTGGACGCTTTTCTGGGTCTGCCTGATGAGTACCGGTGGTTTGTTGAGCTTTATGTTCTTGCGTGGCATGGTGATTCCCTTAATTAGATTTGATAGGAGAAATATATTAGGAAAAGAATGGAAATACAAGAGGGAAGGAATTTAACCACAGAACACACAGAAAAATGGTAACATATAAAATAATGATTGGATTTTGTGCCAAGAAATATTTCTGTGTAGTCTGTGTGTTCTGTGGTTGAGGACTAGTGTTTCCTCAGATTCATTAGCCTGTACATTTCCCGGCAAAGCTGAGGCAGGGTGATCTCGCTCTTTTCAAAGACCTCGTCCGAGAACCGCTCTGCCTCAGTATACAGGGAATCTGTTGAATTGAGCCCTGTGTATACGATGATGGGCGGGGAAGTATGGGGTTTGATCCTCCTTATCTTCTTGATGAGGTCGATTCCCTGTTCCTTGTGACCTTCAATGTTGAGATCGCTGAGGACCAGTTCGATTTCTCCCGCCAATACCATGTTTTCAGCATCCGTGAAGTTGCACGTTACGATGCTTTTTTCGTGGAACATGTGATCGAGCATGTGCTTGAGCACAAGACCGACGTCCATGTTGTCCTCGAAGATAAGTATCATTGGCTACCTCCGGATGTTCCTAATGTAAATACACAAGGACCCTAAAACCCAAT
>Ga0302238_1002895_pt1 | contig 11467 bp, 15 predicted proteins | sample AAG_UR_Asn_MG_FD_193527 | JGI IMG/M metagenome (GOLD analysis project Ga0302238, IMG submission 193527) | Enriched activated sludge microbial communities from anaerobic digester in WTTP, New Holstein, Wisconsin, United States - AAG_UR_Asn | ecosystem: Engineered > Bioreactor > Anaerobic >...
TGACATTGTTAAATTGTTAATGAACTTGAACGTGAATCCCCAACTTTGGGACGTTCTCTTAAACCCCGTTCTCTCAAACGAGGACGAAATTATATATTTAACCTCCTTAAATCTAGGTTAAATGAATAGAGGCTTTTTATTTTAGTAATTTTGAGCAGAAATATAAGTGTAACCAGTTTCAGGAACAATGGTGATGGTTACGTTCTGAGTTGCGTTGGCAAGCGTAATATTACAATCATTTCTTAATAATCCAGAATATGGTGCAGGAGTGGCAGAAACAGAATGTACATAAGGACGTCCTAAATTATCGAAAAAGAAATCTAAATAACCTGTATCACAAGTTGCAGTAACACTTGTAATACCAAATGTCGTTGTTAAGTCCATTTTATTATTGTTTTTTGGATCAGAGGGAGTATTTCCTACGAATAAGTATTTACTGGATAAAGGATCTATTGCAGGTTCTGTATGTGTTGTTGTATCTACATTTCCATTCCTATCTTTATCTGTGAATACAACATAATAAACAATACCTGATACCGTATAGAAACGCGTTCTCCAAAATTCTTTATACCATTCTCCGTTATGAGATGCTGAATAATTAGGATTCGATTTAAATCTTGCATCATTAGGATCAAACTTATCATCTATCATAGCAAGGTGCTGAGTATAGCGAATGTGACTAACGACTTGATCTGCGGCTTCACGTAAGGGGTTGCGTTGAAAACTAGAAGATACAAAATAAGATAAAATACCTACGATAACAATGACAAACACCAGTTCAAGCATTGTAAACGCTTTTTTCATTTTATCCTCTTTTTATTTGAAACTATAAAGATAAAAGGTCTTCACTACCTTACCATAATATGTGATATCAATCTGTTCATAACCTTCTTCAATCTCTTTTTGGAGTGAAAGTTTGTAATTGCCACCTCGTTCTATCTGATAAAATTTAAGTCTGAGTGCCATTTTATCATCTTTAATCATTACTTTTGTAATGCTTTTAGATTTAAGAGCATCAGCTAACTCTTTAGCAATGTCATAATTGATCGCAAAATGTTTTGATGGCTCATTCATAAAAGCGTAAAGCGGCTTATGAAAAAAGCTTAACATAGTATTTGCAACAAGGAAAACAAGTACTGTTATAAAAAAGAATGTATGTAGCTTACGAAAAGCAGGTAACCTAACACGATAACTATTGAAAAAGACTTTAACCATTAAAGGAACAGAAAGAACCACAAAAGGAGCAAAATCTTCGAGTAAAAGTCGTTGTCGTAAAGAGAGCAACAGTGAGACAACTAACGAAAAGAATGAAATGTACCATAAAAGATTCTTTTCTTCTTTAATAAGAATACGATACATCGCATAGACAAAATACAAAAATAAAAGCGGTGAAAAGACAATAGCATAAATACCTAACGTATCAACAAAATAACCTTTAGGTTTTCCACCTGTATCAAAACCATACAAATACATTGAAGCACTAAACAAGATCAACGTTAAAATTAATAGATCTGTTTTGCGCTTCATAATTGCATAAGCAAACAGTGCAATATAAAAAATCGCAAAAGAATTATCGATGAAAAGGCACACAATAAGAACTAAATGCGAAGCAACTTTATACTCTTTTAGATAAAGGTAGGTAAATAATAAACTAAAAAAGATAACAATAATGCCATTATTGACTAATAATGCGACGCCATTCACCCCTGGTAAAAGGGCGTAGATAGCAATGGATATAATACGATCTACTCGTTTTTTGAGAAAAAGCTTACCAATTTTATAGAGTAAAACAATAGACGCTAAATGAAACAGAATAAATGGCAAACGAAGAGCAAAATCATTTTGTCCTAAAAACTGTGTTGAGTAAACAGCCAAATAATGAATAAAGCCATTTCCATTAAAGAAAATATTTGCCTCATCATAGCTAATCGATATACTCTGTGTTGCAAACGAGAGTAAGATACCGCTTAAAACGAGGATAAGAAGTAAAAAAAGTCTTTCTCTCATAGTTTTAAAAAATTATTTAAGATAGCGTGGCCATGTTCACTTAAAATGGACTCTGGGTGAAACTGAACACCGTAAATTTGTTTGTCTTTAATCTGTAATGCCATAATCTCATGATCATCTGTACTATATGCCGTTGGAATAACGACATCAGGTAAACTCTCCTGTTCAACCGTTAAAGAGTGATATCGTGTTGTCGTGAATGTCTCTGGTAATCCCTCAAATAAACAACTGTTATGAAGTTGCTTGGTAGTAGATGTTTTACCGTGCATCATACGTTTTGCACGTACGACTTTACCACCAAAAGCTTGACCAATTGCTTGATGTCCTAGACAAATTCCTAAAATAGGAATTTTGCCGCCAAAATGCTTAATGACATCCAAGCTCACGCCCGCTTCATTAGGGGTTGCAGGACCAGGAGAAATGATAATTTTTTCAGGATGTAACGCTTCAATCTCCTCGATGCTGAGTTCGTCATTTCGAATAACTTTCAGATCAGCTCCAAGTTCTAAGCAATACTGAACAATGTTGTATGTAAAACTGTCGTAATTGTCTATCATTAATATCATTTTCTACATATCCCTTGAAAGCTCCCTTTTAAAGAGCCTTTTCTCCTATATACCTTTTTAGAGTTCTGAGATTTCTACCCTATTTCTACCCTAAACACTATATATGGTCATATTGTATCAATTTTTGCGTTGCTTTTTGATTAATCTCATGCTTGAAGAATATACAAAAGAAAAAGGAAGGGCATTTCCCCTTCCAGAGAACATACTTAACGCGTTTGCATCAAATAATCTGCCACGCCATGTGTAGGAAAAACGACACGAGCTCTAGCCCCTACTCCTATTTTTTTGGAAGGAGGGAGAAGTTCTGGATTTTGAGAACGCCTTCTATCTACAGTTGTTATGCTGACATGAAGTACTTCAGCCAACTCTTGTTTTGAAAGAGTAAACCCATACTCTCGAACTAATTTTCGTAACAGTATCTCTACGTCCATCAATTATCCTTTCATCGATTGACAAACGTATTATGTTAAAAATATCATTGTGCTCCCAGTGAAAACATCCATGTTGAGAGCCTACATATGTTTCATAGTATTCATTACTACACCGCAATAACTTCTATCCGAATATATTCAAGATCTAAATAATTTTAGATCTTCCTCCATTGTCGATTAATTTTCCTCCATTATGTCTTTAACATAATACGTTCTTTTCTGCTTTAAAAATTTAACAGATGAATTATTTAACCATATTAAAAATAAAAAAATTATTAATTAATTTCTTACAGAAGCCCTTTATATAGGGCTTCTGTCAACACCGTTGTTGACAATTCTTTAAAACAATCCTGCAATTTGCGTAGCAATTTTCTGCTCTAAAATAGGCGTTGCTTCATCAAGCGTCAAACTCATTTTTGTTGCTTCTGCGAACATCATTGTTTTATGTTCTATAAAATCAGTCTCATACGTTTGAGCGTTACTGTTCACGCTATTACTATTGAGTTGGCCACTTGCATCACTATTGCGAATATTTCCGCCAAAACTATTGATAAAACCTGCTTTTTGGATATCTCGAACACTGGCTTGTCCAGCAACATTGCCTGTTGTAGCTGTAACTTTCCCCTTAGCCTTTTCACGAATGACGATATCCACTTGCATTTGATAAATTGTATCTTCTGTCGCTTTGGCGATGAGCCCACCCACAACAGCTCCTGCCAAACCAGCAGCTGCCATGCTACGTCCATTACTTCCAGAATTTGCAATAGCACCTGTTGCACCACCCAGCACTACTCCATTGCCAACATTGTTTTCTTGTTTTTTATTGCAATAAAGTACATTAGTCATTAAGACATAGGTTGCAGTCTCTGGGTCATCTACAAGCATATAGCCTTTTGAACCTAGCGCTTGTGCGATGGTTCGCTCAAGATTGATATTTGCACCACTGGTATTTTTCATATTTATAAAAACCGTACGCTTTTCTTTTGCAACAGGATTAATGAAAACACTTTGCGTCATTTTTGCACTGGTTTGCAATTCCGATGTTGCACAACCACTGAAAATCAACCCTGCTACGGCACAACTCAAAACTAAAATCCTTTTTGACATTCCAAACTCCTTTATTAAAATCTATACTTAAGAATCAAACCAACCGTATCATAATCGTAATCTTTATAATTACGCCCGCTCATATGATAGGTTTTATACTCGACTGCCGTTACAATATGTTCTGTTACAGAATATTCAACACCTGCACCATAGCCAAAACCATAGCCTTCAACCCCATCTAAATCTTGGATTTTATACCCACCGATGGCATAGATGTTGAGCTTATCCCATACGTTGTACCCTAGTTTTAGATCACCACCCAGCCCATAAATCTTTTTACTTTCAATATTGCCCGCATCCACATCGAAAGCAACACCAAACACAACGCTATTGTCAAATGTTTTTGTAACACCATAACCAATAGTATAAATACTTCCCTCATCCCCATCTTTAATGCTAAGCTGAGCTACACCTGCGTGTATGTCGTAGTAAAAATCACGCGCCATCATAGGCATACTACTCAATCCCGCCAAAACACATCCCATAAAAACAACCCTAGATAAATTCATTCTAATCCTTTTTGTTTAGTGTAAGCAAAACGACTTTCCCTCGGCTAATCTACTGTGATACTTCATTGCTTTGCTCTTTGCAATGAAGCATCACAGCGCGTTGATAGTAACATTCGCATACAACACTTGCAAGCAACGATACCACCAAAAGAGTTCCATTTTTGAAACTCAAAAAGCTCTCTTGGACTAATAAATGATAAAGCATCAACACAAAAAGCGTATAGCTCACTTTGTGCAATGCATACCACAGTTTCATTTTATAACGTACAGCCATCGCATTCTCCTTATAAACTGCCACGAACATATTCCACATTGACCCACGGTTTTTCGTATTCGGCTTGTTTTAAGCACTCACGCAACTCTTCTCTATAAGTAGCTTCATGCTGTAAAACTTCCTCCACACTCCATAAAGGGACAAAAAGTGTTTTTTCTTTAAAAAAGACTGCCTCCATTTCTGCTGATTCGATATGAATAAACTGTTGGCATTTCAGCTCAAAGTCTTTGACATTGGGATAGCAGTATCTCCATAATGCTTGATAATTGGTGATAGGAAACCCTTCAAGATTATTAACATTGGTATTGATAAGCGCAAAATAAGGATACCCATGTTTTTTAGCTTCATTGGCAACCGTAAATAACGCTTCTTTAGAGTTAATGCCTGAGCCGTATTTGGATAACGACGCCTTAAGGTTTATACGCGTAGTAACCGATGTTTTCATCACTGTTTGGTTATCGTCAAGGTATTTTGTTTTGACATACGTTGGGAATGGTTGTTTTTGTGAACACCCACTAAGTGTTAGTAAAAGCCCCAACATAAGCGTAAAAGAAAGTACATTTTTCATAATTTTTCCTTCTTATTTGATATATCGTGCTTGCTCTGCTTCGAGCAATACTCTGTACGCATCTGGTTCTAATCCCTTATCAACAATCAGTAGGCTTATAAGCACAGTTGATTGCGTATCGTTGCCATACATACGTACAAGCATGTATTGGTTGTCTTCTTTGTACTTGTCAATACTAAATTGAATCAATCCAAATGCTAAGCCTATGCCAAGCCCTGCCCCAACGTTTTGCATACCTGCACCTACATTCCCCATATTAAAGGCTTTTGAGCCCGCATTTAACCCATCGAGTGTTCCTGAGAGTGCCGCATGACTCACTTTAGCCAGTGCCGCATTGTACTCGCTTCGCTTCCCGCAAAAAATCTCTTGTTGTGTATTAAATGCTTTTGTTACTTCTATGCCCATAGTATTGGTAGTAAACATCTGATGATCTTGTGCCCAACAACTTGCACATATAAGAACAAGTGCTATCCATTTTTTCATTTTTTATCCTTTTTAATTTTCAGAAAAAGCTTGCACAAACAGCTGTGTAAAGGAATGCTCGTCTTAATCTATCAATCTCACGTTTGCTTGGTAAATGACATAATAGTTTAAGAGGAAGACAAAAACTGTCAAAAAAAAGAGTCATCAGCAATTTGTTTTTTTAATCATCAATGAGAGATAAATTACTGCTTGATATATCACTAAAGCTATCGCTTGAAGACATAAAAGCATCGTCACTTGTACCATAAGGATTACCAGCAATATCGATACAATCGTTTAACATGGGATACCCTGTTGCGGGATTAATATTGATTATAGATTCATATGTCGGTGTCGATATATCATCTCTTTTAAACCAATGACTAAAAATGTCAAAAAAGCCCATCGTTTTTTCTCCTTTGTGTTATAACGTTTGAAATTACAGTTAAAATCTTGATCTATTTCAATCCCAACTTTCGGGTATAAACTACTACTGTTACTTTCTGGCTCGTTCAAAATGTGCCGAGCCAATCAACTATAAACTAGCGTCGCATATCGTCTAACCAGACTAAAGCGTTCATATGCGTAATCGCACCTAAAATCAACCCTATGATTCCCAAAACAACTGCCGCATCTTGATGCATCGTCTTAAAACCAATATATGCACCAATTGCACCCCAAAGAATGGCAAAAAAGACTAGAACTATTATCCTAAGAATGGGCAGATGAATCGCAACGATCAGTCCTACCAACAAACCACCAAAAAGATACCATGAGCCAAAAAAAAATCCCATTGCGATTGCAAAAAAAATGATTTCACTATAAAGCTTATCACTCGCACTGTTGGTTATCTCAGCTTGTGAAACACCCGTTCGTACGATATCGATATCATAAGACATTGTTTTCATCCTCCTTGATGTATTTGCGTTATAGTAATGTGAATGAATGACAAAAACTGTCATATATGAAGAAAGAACAATGCTTTTAAGTGTTTATGTGTATTTGTTAGGAGGAATAATTTTTGAGATAAGCTATGTTGTACGCATGTAAAAGCCAATATAATCGCATTATACTTTTGAGGTTTAAATGTCTTGAACATACCAACATTTAAATTATTAGCTAGCTTCGCACGTCACTGCCGTAGCATTTTATCATAGCCTTCGCTTAAAATTTTATGCCAAACCGAGGATAGGCGAAAGTGCTTTTCTTAAATCTTCTGCATAAGCATCTTTTAACTCTTTTGGCTCCAAAATTTCCAGCTCAGGAAGCCATTGTTTTACAAAAGGCAATATCTCCAATACTTGCGTGTAATCTACACTAAAAACTACACTGCCATCGTTTTGCATTTCAATAAACTTTTGAGAAGTAAAAAAAGGTTTCATATCTGATGCAAAGTAACGACTGATTCGTGGTGTGGACCTTAAAATAGCTGTTTTTAGAACAACCCCTTGAAGGCTCATGGCATTTTGCATCGTTTCAAAATAATTTCGATATTTAGCAAGCGTATGGGGTTGAAAGGTCGTTCTTTGAGCATAGCGAACTTCTTTGATAAAAGCAATTCTTAAGAGCCTTAGCTCTTCTAGTACTGTTTCAACTGCAACATACCAATTATTATTGGTAAAAACCAGTTTTAAACATTTAGCATTTTCAAGTATCTCTTCTTTTTCATAGTGATACTTAATCGTTCTATATTCTCTATTTTTGACAGCTGACTTAATAGTAGAAAAGAGCTTTGCTTGACCGTTTTGAAGGTTTTCAAAAGGGTTAGACTTAAATAAAAAGATTTCTCTATCTTCCACAACACTTTTTTCAATTACCTCTTTTTCCGATATTGAGAGTTTACTCAATAAAGAGGGATTATTTTCATTAATAAGTGTCAAAATCCAACTAAGCTCATTACTCTCTTCAAGAAAAAAGCGCAAAATTTTCGAGACATCTTGCTCAGGATTTAACGTTCTGTAAACCAATATCTTTTTACCATTAAGGTATTTTTGCTTTTTTTCACAGATAAGTATATGCCCATAAAGATGATGAATATCTTCTAAATAACGCCTAAGTGTTCGCTCATTGATACCAAATTCTTCTAGAAGACGCTCGTTTTGAGGATAAAGTTCTTCCCCTGCATATAACTTTTGCATCAAACTAAAAATATGAATAATTTTTTTCTCTGTTGTCGTGCTTTTCATGAAGGCAACCTTTACACTGTTCCATTTTTTATAGTGTAGAAAATACTAATGACAAAAATTGTCAAATTACTTGATATATTTCCCTATTTTCGTGCGTATTCTACCATGCCAAAATAATTTTAAGTGTGAAATCGCTATATTTAGCGACAAATTAGAATCTTTGCTTAAGCCAAAAGGGACAAGTTCTATGCATACTATTTTTCAAGACCTCACACTAAAACACTTAACCCAAACATTTGATGAGATCCTAAACGTTTCTGACAATCAACTCACACCATTCAACACCCTTGATGAACTCCTGCAAACCATCAATAAAAAAAAGTACTTTCTCAACAATCAAATTTTACATACTATCAAAGATACAAAAATGCCCAGAAAATTAAAAGATGAAGATGTCACACTACTTGCTCTTTTAAATTATTTTGAAAAAAACTATGTCTTCAAACCTTTTTTAATAGATGCAAAACGTTTTCGTATACCATTGCTAGAACAAAGTACAGAATCCGCAACTATCGAATCCAAGATCAATAACTTTCCGCATCTCATCGGCATTCGAGGCTTTCGAGACGAAACTGGCAACGTTATCTCACGTATTCATCCAAAAACATTCCTAGATGGTGTTCTCTACCAGTGGATTTTACTCTCATCAACCAAAGGGTATGAGATCGATTACCAAAAAATTGAAGTCTTCCCTTGGATCAAACAAACTCTTGCCAATCCAACATATATTTTCCCAGCATATGCAATTCGCACAGAACAGACTAACTTTTATGCTGATTTAACATTTGTTAAGCGGGTAATTCATTCTGATACATATGCATTTCATCTTGTAGGTCTTAAACAAGACAAAAAAGGTCGTTTGCATTTTACGTCACAATTTGCCATTAGCCACGAAAGATACCATCAACTCAAAAAAATATTTGATATAAAAAAAGGGATTTACTATTACGAAGCATAAAAAAAACCCCAATAAGCTTGGGGCGGGCCGGATCAGTCTATAACATAAACTGAGATTGTCACATAATACATGACAATGATAACAAGACAATTATAGCATAACTTACACCAAATTTTTCTCCACTATACTGCATCGTGCAATCGCTTGTATGCTGCACGACTGTACTTCTTCTTACTCTGTTTTGTACGTGTTACTGGGCTAAATCCCCACACAACGCGCTCTTTGATCTTTGGAACCTTAATACACAAACGCTCTTTCATCACTCATTCCTTCTATCATAAAATTGATTTTGGAAATTGTATCGCAGGAAAATGACAAATTCTGTCATTATGCATATCTTAAAGAAATAACTGCCCCGTTTGGAACGAGGCGTATAAAAGTACAATTGGCAGAAGTGATTAACCAAGATGTATTGTCTCAAAATAACTGCCCAAATGAAGGCAAAACTTCCTTATCACACAAGTCTCTTCCAAGCTCTAAGTTTAGCAAATCGTGATTTGCGTAAAAACTTAGTGGTGACGGCTATGAGCTAATGCGAATAGAAAATAACTGCCCCGTTTTATACGGGGCCTATACTCTAGAATCAAAATGCACAGAAAATGAAGATAAGTCTCAAAATAACTGCCCCGTTTTATACGGGGCCTATAAAGAAGAACTCTTATTCTTTAACTACAAAGATATCGTCTCAAAATAACTGCCCCGTTTTATACGGGGCCTATGGCAAGGTTATGTTTATTTCAGAAGAATATGGAAAAGTCTCAAAATAACTGCCCCGTTTTATACGGGGCCTATAAAGCTTGAAGGATTGCACAGAAATCTAGGGGTTCGTCTCAAAATAACTGCCCCGTTTTATACGGGGCCTATATATTCATTGTTTGTTATTTCACGAACAGTGGATATCAGTCTCAAAATAACTGCCCCGTTTTATACGGGGCCTATAAAAAATGAAAACATTCTTGAATTTAACTCCACACACGTCTCAAAATAACTGCCCCGTTTTATACGGGGCCTATGGAAGGTACGGAGAGGCAACGTTCTTGGGAGTGCGCAGTCTCAAAATAACTGCCCCGTTTTATACGGGGCCTATAGAGATATGATAGGTGAAACAACTGATTGGTATGTGTCTCAAAATAACTGCCCCGTTTTATACGGGGCCTATATGCTGGAATTCGCTTTGCGAAATTCAGAATTCCAAGGTCTCAAAATAACTGCCCCGTTTTATACGGGGCCTATTTCTTCCGTTCGAGAATGGAACGGAAGAGATTCAGATGAACGTCTCAAAATAACTGCCCCGTTTTATACGGGGCCTATTCCTTATCAGGTGTTGAGTTTGACCTCAATGCAAAAGTTGGTCTCAAAATAACTGCCCCGTTTTATACGGGGCCTATGACGGCAATTATTTCAAGGAAGGACGTTATCTAGAGTCTCAAAATAACTGCCCCGTTTTATACGGGGCCTATAGAAACAATGAAAAAAATCATCAGCTTAGACGCTGAGGTCTCAAAATAACTGCCCCGTTTTATACGGGGCCTATAGCCATAAGTTGGCTATGTGAGAAAGTATTGTACTTATTTTTTTCTTGAAAAATTCCTTTATTTAGGCACTTTCGCCTCAAAGTTCGCAAATGTAGTAAATTTTACAAAATTGAACTGCTCACTTTTGACAGTATTATGCTAAAGAATACCGATTTGAAGGGCTTTTCTCTTTTACAAAAGTTCGCAAATCGATGAGTAAAAAATCTAAAAAACGATATTTTCTTATTTTCAAATTGGTTTAAATCTCAAGATGCCCTATTTTAGGGCTTTTGAAACTTAAATCACTCTGAAAGTTCGCAAACCTTTTCAATGCCCTCGTCTAAAAGATAGGTTTACCTCTTTACTTGTGACATTTCACCCTCATGTAGCCTAAAAATAGGCATAAAAAGTTCGCAAACCGATTTCATCAAACAAACATCTCTTTTGGCTCGAATATATCGGGCTTTTCACACAACTCTTTTGAGAGCTTCACACAGTTTTCACAGACATGGTATATGCGCACACTATCTTTTTTTTGTTCCAAAATCTCTTTGAGTTTTTCTGCTAACTTGATGTATTTTGTCTGGGTAATGGTAATCTCAAACACAGAGTAATTGACTCTATACCCAAAGGCTTCCAAAAGGTCTGAAACTTTTTTTCGACGTTTGTCATCTTCAATGTCGTAAGCAATGAGCAAGTGCATCAGAACTTTCCTATAAACGCTTTGTAGGTGTCGGTTTGGTCATTAATGATACTTGCTGTCAAGCGAAGCGCAGAAGTCGCCAGTTTTTAATGTAAAAAAGTTGCGAATTGAAACTTAAACCACCTCTGAATTTTGACTGCTTTGGTTTGAAGATTTAGCTTCAAACTTATAGATTTCTGAGT
>Ga0302238_1002897_pt1 | contig 11458 bp, 8 predicted proteins | sample AAG_UR_Asn_MG_FD_193527 | JGI IMG/M metagenome (GOLD analysis project Ga0302238, IMG submission 193527) | Enriched activated sludge microbial communities from anaerobic digester in WTTP, New Holstein, Wisconsin, United States - AAG_UR_Asn | ecosystem: Engineered > Bioreactor > Anaerobic >...
TGCTGGAGATGTACTGCGATGTACTGGTTCAGAAATCCCATTCAATTGCAGCGTCAGGTGCTTCCACCCAATCAACTTCTGCAACAGCAGGTTGCGGTTGCTGGACTGGTGTGGCTTGCGTTGTCTGAGTACGCTGACTTTCCCAGCCATGCTGCTGCGTGTAGCGGTCTACTTCCTGATAGCGGTCCTTACCGCTTTTCTTCTGGTCAATGATTCTGTTCAATGCCGCAACATCGCCAGGTTTACCGGCATGCTGACTGATCTGTCCGGTTCTGCCCCAGTAGGTGTGGATCTCGCCATCTGCGGTGACTGAACCGACCCAGTCTTTTCCACCGGAAACAGAATCTGCACGCAGATGTACGGCAAAGACTGTCTGAGGTTTCAGATTCAGTATCATGGCTTCACCCCCTCGATCTGCGGAGCAGGTACACCAAAGTTGGTCTGGATCAGGGTATGCAGCATGGCACGGACATGGGGATCAACACCGTTGCCGAACGCCTTGTCGAACGAATGATACAGCGGTGGTACATCCTTTCGGTTCCATGCCTGAATCAGTTTTCTGCACCAGCGCAGAAGATCACGGATGGAGATAGGACCAGGACAGTTACCATCCTGATAGGCTCTGCGGATATCAGCAGCGGTCTTGACCATTGCCTGCATCAGATTCGGTTGCAGTTTTCCACTGAACTGATTCTCCAGTATCTTTTCCTCAACCTCGGCGGGTGGATAGGACATCTCCCACTTCTCAAAACGGTTGAGACTGGCAAGGTTGAAGATGTTGGTGGCGGCGTACTGGTCACTGCCTTGACCATCACCACGGGTATTGGCGGTTGCAGCCAGATAGATGCGTGGTGCAGGTTCAATGACGGTACCATCGTCCAGTGTTACCACTGCCCGTTCCAGCATACGATGACAGGCCATTAGTACTTCAGGATTGTAGCCGTCGATCTCATCAAAGATGATGGCGTATCCCTGCTGGTATGCCTGCAGCAGTTCTCCCGGTACAAAGACCGTATTACCGTTTCTGAGTTGTACCCGCCCCAGAATGTCGTCAGGTTCTGTTGAGGATTTGGCAGAGACGATCACGGTTGGAATATGCAGTGCAGCAAAGACGTTTTTAAGCGCATCAGTCTTGCCGCACCCGGTTGGACCGGCAATCCAGAGTGCGTCAGGACTTGGTTCTGTCAACCATTCAATGAAGTCCTTGACGATCCGTGCATCCCATACGTATCCGGGAGTTGGTTTAGGTACCAGTGGATGACTAGGCTTGTACCCATCAAGCGGAAGTTGTGATGGAAACCCGAAGACCTCCTGAACGGTATAGCTGGCAGGGATGAGAGAATGTTTTTCTGGTGATTCCTTGACGATATGTTCCATTGCATGCTCCATTTTCAGTAAGGTTAGAGTAATCCCCGTTCAACAAACGAAACGTAGCGGTCTTCTCCGATAATGATATGATCCAGTACCGGTGTTCCCAATAGATCGCCTGCCTCCTTGAGACGCCTGGTAATTGCCATATCTTCATTGCTTGGCTGGGGATCACCTGATGGGTGGTTGTGAATCAGGACGATTGAAGATGCTGAACTGAGCAATACTGACTTCATCACTTCCCGAACATGCACGATACTTTGGTTGAGGCTGCCGACTGATACCCGATCCATGCAGATGATCCGGTTCTTGGCATCCATATGCAGACAGATGAAGTGCTCTTTGGATTCAACGGACAGATTGCGAAACAGCTCATAAATCTGCTGTGGTGAGCAGTACTGGCCGCTTGGCAGATAGACAGGCATATCCTCGCGGATAACTTCACGACTGAATACCGGACGTATCACCTTCATCCGCACGGTTTTAACCTCATCACGTTTCAGCAGAATGTTGATGGACTCCATGTTTCCTCCTCAAAAAGAAAAACGCCCCCGAGTAGTATTCAGGGGCGTCTATGGTGGTGCTTGAAGCTATTCAGGCAGTAGCAGTCTTAACCGGTTTGCACTCAAGCTTGGTGTACCCGGCCCGTTCTTTAAGAACCAGTGGATAGATGGTGGGATAGCGTTCTTTCAGCAGTTCAGCATCCACACTCATGCTTGGCGCAACAGAGGAAACAATCAGAGATATTTTGCTGGAACCTCCTTTGAAGCTGTCACCGGTGAATGCCATCAACTCCTGCCTGATGCTCTTCATCTGCTTTTCAGCCTTTGACTTGGTACTGTTCAGCTGAGCGTATTTTTCAGCAAGTGCTTCGATTTCCATTGGCAGTTCAACCTTAGGTACATGCAATGCAGGACAGTCAGAACGATACTGACAGTAGGCACAGAGGTGGGAAACCGTTGCCCGTGGTGTATCCTTCCCTTCCAGGCAATCAAGAAGATACAGTGCTCTGCAGTACAGATAGTTGAACAGGGCATCATTGTAGGTATACCCGTTAAACTGGTGGATCTGGCCGGCGTTCAGGTCAACAGCCAGTATTGATCCGCCGATCTTCCTGTCAGGGTACTGCATCCGCAACAGACCCAGCTGGTAGGCCAGCTGTTCTTCCCACTGTGGATACGGTTCATCAGGAATACTGCTGACCGATTTCACCTCGATCACATGCAGTTCCGGTTCGCCATCCAGATTGAGGTACAACAGAAAGTCCAGGTGTGCCTTGAGCGGATAGTCAGGATGCTGCAGTTCCACCTGCATGTCATAGCAGTGTTTCATACCACCGGCATCAAAGATACGCTGAATCAGGGTTTCAGCAACATGACCGCGACTCATCTTGAGGAGATTGCTTACGGTTGGGGTGACGGGCGATGTACGCTGCAGCATAAACTTTCTGGCACAACTGCTTACATCACTTGAACCGATATACCGGGTACGATCTCCCAACTCTGCTGATGACTTCCGGTTTAAGGCTATCGCTGCTGTTTCAAATAACGGGGTGAGATTCATTATGGATTCCTTTCCTAAAACGGTTCGTTTTTGAATTTGAATACCCAGCGTTTGGTATCCGGTGACCACCTGAAACCGGAGGACTTGAGCAGTTCCTTTTCCGTGAACGAATTGGCAGAGAGCATGCCGTCAATTCCGTCGAGGATAACGTCATAGGCGATATGCTTGCTGTCCAACAGATCCATGACCTGCAGGGCAATGTCATCAATCACCTGGCTCCGTTTTGATGAGAAATCGGGGATATCGTCTTCAGCAATGACAGGCGACTCATCATCAATGGTGAGGACTGGTTGCTGGGTTTGAGTACGTGCAGTTCTGGTTTGCTCAGGCTTGCTTCTAGGCGGAGACTTTTCCGTATCCACCCGCGTGTAATCAGCTTCAATGGACTGAGGAATGATCTCACCGTTTGAAAGTTCAAAGCCTGCTCCCATCTCTTCCAGCGAGTAGACGCCACAGATATTGAACGCCTTGCGCAGTGCCTGACTTTCGGCAACCTTCTTCAGCATGGTTTCCGGTTTCTCTGCCCAGAACTTGGTAGGAGTGCCTTCAGCGGTTTTCTGGCAGTATTCGTTGTACGCAACCTGCGCGGTAAACGGTTTGTTACTGTCCTTTCTCCAGACCATGCATTCAGCCACCAACTGTTTTCTGAATACCCACTGACTGTTTTCAAGCTGCGGTACATCGCGGATACTGACGCTGGTCTCAATACCGGCAAACTGGTTGGTGCGGTGGGCAATGGCGAGAAAACCGTCACGGCCTACCATCGGTTCAACCTTGTTGATCCAGGTGTCCCCGATCTTCTGACGGCGTTTCACAAAGAAGATTTCCTTGGTAATCGGATTGAGGCACAATTCCCGCGCCACGGAAAAGCAGTACTGCTGTTCCGCCTTGCTTGCCCCTGACGGAAAAAACTGTGATTCGATGACTGCCATCTGTTCCTTGTCAAAGTCCATTTTTACCAGTGCATTACTCATGGTGCTGCTCCTTTCATGGTGAGAAGTTCGGCATGCAGACGCAGAACGCACAACGGACCTCGTCGGTAGCTGCATACCGGAATCTGATGTCTGATTATGTTGGGGTGAGATACTGCGGTGGGTTAGCTGCTGGTGATGTCGAAACCTATCTTGCGGGTACTGCCAAACTGCTTCATCCGTGCGTTCAGTTCTTCATGGGCAATCTCTTTCAAGGTTGCATGACGGATCTTCGGCTGTCCTCGATAGGCTGCAATACGTACTGCCCGTTCCACTACCAGTCTGATTTCTCCACCGGTTAATCCCAGGTCGGCAAGTTGTCCAATATCAACATCAGCTTCCAATCGTTTTTCAGGAAGATGGTTTTTCCAGAGTTCCATGCGAAGCAGCCGGTCTGGTGGGGGAAGTTCCAGCTTGTAATTAAATCTGCGACTAAATGCATTGTCCAGAAGTTCACGACGGTTTGTTGTGGCAACCAGCACACCTGAAAACCGCTCAAGACCTTCAAGAAAGAGATTTTGCAGATTGTTGTTCATCCGGTCTACTGAACTGGTACCAGTTCCACGACTCCCTAAAAGCTGATCTGCTTCGTTCAAGAGCAGTACCGGAGATTTGCCAAACTCCTTCTGCAGCATGCTGTAGTCGTCAAAGATACGTCTTACGTGCTGTTCACTTTCCCCAACCCAGCAGCTGAGCACCTTTGCAGCATCAATCTTGAGCAGCGGTTGTTTCAGTTCACTGGCAATGTACTGGGCGGTCAGAGTTTTGCCAGTGCCAGGAGGACCATACAAAAGCACGGTACTGCCGGTGGGAGAGCCACAGGCGGCAGGAAGAGTTGCATGCCAGCCTTTTCTGATCCGCTTGCCGATGTATGATTCGCTGAACAGGATGGACTTGATGGTTTCCATGGTCTTCACAGGAAGCATGACCGAATCTTTTTTGACCTTGGGTTCCTCATAGTCAAAGAAGGTCTTCTTTTTTACCCGCTGTTCCAGTTCCTGTCTGGACTTCTTGAGTTCCTGCTTGCCGATCAAGGCGGTGAGCGCGGTCTGCGAAAGTTGCACGGATTCACCGAATGAGCCGTGACTGCTTTCGATCAGCTTGGATTGTTGCAGCGGACTCTTTTCACCATAGAGATGTTCCTGCATCTGTTTTCTGCAGATGCGTCCCTTGGCAAAGAGTCTGGTGACATCATTGGTGTCACTGAAGTCGTAGCGCAGATCACCTTCACGCAGTGCCAGAAGTCCGATCAGGGTCAGGAACTGGTAGATACTCAGTTTGTAGGTATGCTGAAGTTGTGCTGCAGGAAGTGCAATTGTTGATGCCTGTACCCGCATGATTATTCTACGGTGCCAGGCAAAAGGTTCAGCAGCGTACAGATCCAGACCGTGATCAGTTACCCGGTAGGCGCTGCTATCGTCACTGATCATTGCTTTCAGGTAGTTTATGACGGCATCAAGATAGGCGTCATTGGAGGTGAACTGTTGCGAGTTATGCGTTCCTTCTCCAATGTTCTTTTGAAAAGTTTCACCCAATTCAACTGAGGTCTGCAACCAGCAGAACGGTTCCTGATCAGTGAATGCACCGGATGGTGTTTCAAGAAAGCGAATCCATCCCAGTTCTTTAAGTTCAGCAAATCCCTTCAGGTAGTCAATGGTGTGTTCAGGATCGCAGACCAGTTTAGCGATGATTTCATGGCCTTCAGTGAACGGGTCATTTTGCATTTTGCATCTGAACAGGTAGGCAAGACATCCCAGTGCCTGAGGGGAAAGTTTCTTGAGACACGCAGGTTTAGCACGTACAGAGTTGACAACTTCCTTCATAAGGGCGCGTTCATCATCAAAGCTTGGTTCCGTGTGCCGAGCACCTCGTTTCTTTTTGTTTTTCCAAAGGTCTTTCAACTCTTCTTCGTAGGAATCTTTGGCCTGCTCGTGACGTGATGCGAGACAAATCAGGAATTGTCCTAGTTCCATCGGTTCTCCTTTCTTCTGCGTAGTGGACACCTGGAGCAGGCGCAGTTGTGCCAGCATGATGATTGAGCGGTCATCATTGGTTACTGGTCTGCTGCAGGGTGTTGATGGGATAATGATGCTTGTGAGAGATGCGAGTGGTGCGGTGAAAATTTGACAACTTTCCGGGTGTGTCAGAAGGAGGGGCAGACGCTGGGCATTCCACCCCCTGATGATAATCATCATAGCAAAATTAAGCCCTTAGGTCAAATTTGAGGGGAAATAGAGTTTATAGAAAAATTGACAACTTTCTGGTGGGAAACGGATGATGATGCTACGGGTGAGTGTGCTAAAACAGTTTCATGACCGACTGCGCTGTTTGTCCAGCCATGCTGAGACTGGTAATACCGAGATTCTGACGGGTCTGTAGCATGAGCATATTTGCCCCTTCTTCATTCATATCTGCCAGTGTCAGGTTGTCAGCACCGGTTTGAAGGTTTGCAACCATTGAGTCAGTGAATTCTTTTCTAATGCCGATGACACTCAGGTTGGAGGATAGTGTCTGTGCATCTGTGCGCAGTGTGCTGAGTGCGTTTTCAAGCTGTTGCTCAGATTTGCTGATACCGGCGTCGGTGGACCAGGAGTTATCTGGAGAACCGATTCCAGACTGAGCTGAAGGGGGCACAGTGGTTTCTCCATTTGAATTATTTCCCCATGCGACTACGGAACCATTGTTTTTTAGTGCATAAGATGTCGTATAGCCAGTTGCGATGGAAACCACACCGGATTGGGCCGCAATAGGGACGGTTGTCTGACCATAGTCGTTATAACCCCAAGCAACCACTGAACCATCTGTTTTCAGAGCTAACGCATGCCCACCTCCAGCAGAAATAGAGATTACACCAGTTTGAGCTTGTAAAGGAACTGTGGTTTGACCAAGCGTATTTACACCCCATGCGATTACCGAACCATCGTTCTTAAGTGCCAATGAAAAGCCACCACCGGCAGCAATAGCAATGACTCCTGACTGAGCCTGAGCTGGTACTGTAGATTGCCCAAGATTGTCACGCCCCCAAGCTACTACGGAACCATCATCCTTAAGTGCAATTGAATGGTCATAGCCAGCGGCAATTGAAATAACATTGGATTGCGCTGATGTTGGAATATCGATTTGCCCATAACTATCTGAACCCCATCCTATGACAGATCCGTCGTCTTTTAATGCCAGCACATGGCTACTACCTGCGGCAATTTGCGTTACGCTAGACATAGCTGTAGTTGGAACATCAATTTGGCCACTTGAGTTGTTGCCCCAGGCGACTACTGAACCATCACTTTTCAGAGCTAGCGAGTAGTAGGAGCCAGTCTGAACTGAAACAACGCCTGATTGTGCGTCATTAGGTATATTTAACTGCCCAAAACTATTGTCTCCCCACGCCACAATCTTGCCGTTATCGCCCAACGCTAATGAAAAACCGTCAAGGATTTCACCGCCACCATCAATTACACTGCCTTGTAGATAACTCGTCTTTTCTAATCCTAACCCATCTGATGTTGCATCAACGCCATTGATGGTCAGATTTGAACTTCCATCCTCATTGAAGTTTACAGTCAGATCATCGTTTTTCAGCAAATTAGTACCACGATACCCAGAGTCACCGGCCAAGGTGTCCATCTGGCTCAGTATCTGGTTGAATTGAGATGCCAGGCTTTGCCGGTCAGAAGCACCTGCCATGTGAGCGCTGTTTGCTATCCCCTTGGCCGTTTCAATGAGTGAAACAAGTGACTTTAGGCCGACATTGGCAGCATCACCATTCTTGATGGCCTCCATGATGCCGTCTTTTCTTGTCGTTAGGTCTCCTGCTCTGTTTAGTGCTGCTTGAGCAGCAAAGTAATTGGTGGGATTGTCAAGCGCACTCATGACCTTCTTGCCGGTAGCAAGTCGTTCTTGAGCACGCTCAATCTTTGCGCTTGTATCCTTGAGGGAAAACAGCGTGGAACGCATTGAGGAGGTTAAGGAGATGTCGAGTAGGCCCATAAGTCAGAGGTCAGAAGTTGGTTAGAGAAAAATTTGATATAGGCTACAACCTACACAGCGGTTGCAATGAACGTTAGGGTCATCAAGTCAGCATATACTTTTGTAGACGAGTATTGCGTTTCCAAACACGTCTCTGTAGGCGTTAAATAGCCCCGAAATGGCGTATTGTCAAATATTATACGTCTATATATGCGTTCAATATGCTCGCCATGCCAGTCACCCTGTGCGCACAGGAGGGATCGGCATGCAAAACGCGAATGAACTGCTTGGTAAAAGGATACGGGAGCTCAGAAAACGGGCCGGATTAACGCAGGAACAACTTGCAGAACAGTTGGGGATCGACCAGAAGCATATGAGCAGAATTGAGCTTGGCAAGAGCTACCCAAGTCTTGATCGTCTTACCAAGATTGCGGAAACGGTAGGAACTCCGTTACCAGCTCTATTCAAATTTGGACATCTGAGCGATGAGGGAGATTTGCATAAGCAGGCCGCTGATATGCTGCAACAAATCGGTCAGAAGGACCTTAAGAAGGTGTACCGGATACTTGAAGCGTTTTTGGAGGGGTAAATATTCAACATTATAGCACTAACTGACCTGTTTTAAGGGTGTTTATGGTAATTTCTCGGTTTCTCTGGTATGAATAGCGCAATGCTGACACACTTGGTACCTCTATCTCTGGTTTGTCATGGTTGCGTGTTATATGGCCAACGAAGCTGATACCTGTCGAAAACATGTCCTTCCTAAGCTGATAGAATCAGGTTGGGACAACGCTAACAAGATGGCGGTCAAGACTGCTGCCCGACAATACAGGGCAAAATAAATCATGCAGCTTACCGACTACCACGCAAAATACTACGCCCACGAGCTAACGAAACGCTGTGCTTCTGACAGTCTCGAAAAGCTTGCTGCATCATTATCTGATGCCCAGGTAGACCTGAATCCACATCAGGTTGAAGCGGCCTTGTTTGCATTTCGTTCGCCTCTTTCTCGTGGGGCAATCCTTGCGGATGAAGTCGGCTTGGGAAAGACTATTGAAGCTGGCATTGTGCTTTCCCAAATATGGGCAGAGCGAAAACGGAAGATACTCATAATAGTTCCTTCCAGCCTCCGCAAGCAATGGAACCAGGAACTACTGGAAAAATTCTTTCTCCCTTCAACGATCCTCGAAGCAAAGTCATTCAACCAGGAAGTCAAGCAAGGCAAGCGTAATCCCTTTGAACAGAGCGAGATAATCATCACTTCGTATCAGTTTGCCCGTAACAAGGCTGACCAAGTCAAGGCAGTTAAATGGGATTTGGTGGTTATCGACGAAGCGCACCGGCTCCGTAACGTTTATAAAACATCCAACAAGATTGCCCGTGCCATCAAGGACACTCTGTCGAATGTGCCAAAGCTACTGCTTACTGCCACGCCATTGCAGAACTCCCTTCTTGAACTGTACGGCTTGGTTAGCTTTATTGACGATTACATCTTTGGCGATATCAAGAGCTACAAGAACCAATTCGCCCGTCTTACCAATGAAATCAACTTTGATGACCTCAAAGCCCGTATTGCGCCTATTTGCAAGCGTACCTTGCGACGGCAAGTGCTTGAATACATCAAGTACACCAACCGTATTCCCATAACCCAGGAGTTTATCCCAACCAAGGACGAAACTGTCCTCTACGATCTGGTCTCTGAATATCTCCGTCGTTCAAACCTTCAGGCATTACCAGCCAGCCAGCGCACGCTCATGACACTGGTGCTACGCAAGTTGCTGGCATCTTCGACTTTTGCCATCGCCGGAGCCTTGGATTCCATTGTCAGCAGGCTGAAAGCAAAGCTGAAGAACGCAGAGATTACGGTTCCGGTTGAAGATGAGCTGTCGGATGATTTTGAAACTCTTGACGAGATTAAGGACGAATGGGATGAGGATGAGCTTGATGAACGCCTGACTGCTGAGGATAAGGAAGCGATCCAGAACGAAATCGTTGATCTGGAGGCGTTCAGAGACCTTGCCGTTTCTATCACCGAGAACGCAAAAGGCAAGTCACTTATTCAAGCTCTTACAGCAGGTTTTGCAAAGGCAGAAAGTCTCGGAGCCAGCAAGAAAGCCATCATCTTTACTGAATCTCGTCGTACACAGAATTATCTGGTCAGAATCCTTGCTGAAACCGACCATGCAGGCAAGATCGTCCTCTTCAATGGCTCCAACAGTGATGACCAATCCAAGCAGATTTATCAACGGTGGTATCAGCGTCACCAAGGGAGTGACCGGATCACCGGTTCCCGCACTGCCGACATGCGTTCGGCCCTCGTCGATTACTTCAAGGAAGAGGCGCAGATCATGATTGCCACCGAGGCAGCGGCAGAGGGTATCAACCTGCAATTCTGCTCACTGGTGGTCAATTATGATCTTCCCTGGAATCCGCAACGGATCGAACAGCGGATTGGGCGCTGTCATCGCTACGGACAAAAGCATGATGTGGTGGTCGTTAATTTCCTCAACAGGAACAATGCTGCCGACCAGCGGGTCTATGAACTGTTGGCTGAGAAGTTTGCTCTGTTCGATGGTGTCTTTGGCGCCAGCGACGAGGTATTGGGGAGCATTGAGTCCGGTGTAGACTTTGAGAAGCGTATTGCCAGAATCTATCAGGAATGCCGCTCACCGGAAGAGATACAGGCCTCGTTCGATGAGCTACAGCGAGAGTTGGAATCCGAGATCGACGAAAGCATGAAGCTGACACGCAAGAAACTGCTGGAGAACTTTGATGAAGAGGTTCACGAGAAGCTGCGGGTCAATCTGAAGGAAAGCAACGAATACCTGAACAAGTATGAAAACTGGTTGTGGGAGCTTGCCAAGTATGCGTTGGAAAGCTGTGCAGACTTTTCTTCCGAAGAATCCACGTTCCTGCTTACGAGTAATCCAACCAAAGACAGCGCGATTCCACTTGGTCTGTACCGTATGGGAAGGCATGTAGAGGATGGTCATGTATTCCGCATCGGTCATCCGTTGGCACAGCACATTCTTGATGCTGCCACCAACAAGCAACTTCCCGATGCTAAAGTGGTCTTTGATTACTCCGCACAGCCGTTAAAAATATCCATTCTCGAACCGTTGATTGGAAGATCGGGATACTTGTCTCTGACGCGGCTATCTGTAGAGTCATTTGAGGAAGAGGATCACTTGGTATTCTCTGCCATTTCCGATGATGGCACTGTGTTGGATGAAGAACAGGCTCGCCGACTGTTTTCTCTGCCAGGAACATGTCAAGGGCTGAGCGAAATAGGCAAAGCCAGCGACCAGCTGCAGCAGATATTTGAAGCTGTAAAAGCAAAAATTATTGACGACATCAGTACCCGTAACTCAACCTTCTTTGATGAAGAGATGGAAAAACTTGAAAAGTGGGCGGAAGACCTGAAAAGCGGCTTGGAACTCGAGCTGAAAGAGCTGGACCGTGAAATCAAGTTCCAGAAAACCGAATCAAAGAAAATCCTCAAACTTGATGAAAAGCTGAAGGCGCAGAAAGAAATTAAGGAACTTGAGAAGAAGCGTAATACTAAACGCCGCACTCTTTTTGAAGCACAG
>Ga0302238_1002901_pt1 | contig 11453 bp, 8 predicted proteins | sample AAG_UR_Asn_MG_FD_193527 | JGI IMG/M metagenome (GOLD analysis project Ga0302238, IMG submission 193527) | Enriched activated sludge microbial communities from anaerobic digester in WTTP, New Holstein, Wisconsin, United States - AAG_UR_Asn | ecosystem: Engineered > Bioreactor > Anaerobic >...
TCAATTAAACAATAAACTGTTATAATATCTCGCTCCATAAACGTGCCCTCCACGGCTTTTTATGGAGTTTAAAGCAACTTTTAGACCTTTTTTGCAACTAGCAGTTTGGGTTAAATAAATTAATTACAGTAAAAGGAGGCAGAAATGTCTAATAAAGAAACTTCACCCTTCTACCATCACCCTTCATCCTTTGTTGATGATGGAGTAAACATCGGAAACAACACTAAAATATGGCATTTTTCACATATCTTAAGTGGATCAAATATTGGAGATAATTGCTCATTTGGTCAAAACTGTGTAGTTGGACCAAAAGTAAATATAGGAAATGGTGTTAAAGTTCAAAATAATATCTCTATTTATGAAGGTGTTGAAATAGAAGATGATGTTTTTTTAGGACCTTCTATGGTATTTACAAATGTTATAAATCCTAGAGCTTTTATAGTGAGAAAAGAAGAGTTTAAAAAAACTCTTTTAAAAAAAGGTTGTAGTATAGGAGCAAATGCTACAGTTGTTTGTGGTGTTACTATTGGTGAGTATGCACTAATTGGCTCAGGAGCTGTTGTAAATAAAGATGTAAAACCATATGCTTTGATGGTAGGAGTTCCTGCTAAGCAAATAGGATGGGTTTCAAAAGCTGGAAATACTTTGAAATTTGATAAAGATGGAATAGCAACTGATAGTTTTGATAACTCAAAGTATAAAATAGAAAATGATAATTTAATAATATTAGGATAATTAATGTCTCAAAAAACTAAAAACCAAAAACCAAAAACTAGTATAGATTTTGCCAACCTTCAACACCAACACAACCTATATAAAGAGGAGATAGAAGAGGCTATTTTAAAAGTAGCACGAGATTGTAACTTTATAATGGGTTCTCAAATAGATGAACTTGAAAGAAACCTAGAGAAGTTTACAGGTTCAAAATACGCAATATCTTGCTCAAGTGGAACGGATGCTCTTTTACTTGCTATGATGGCACTTGATATAAAACCAGGTGATGAAGTGATAACTACTCCATTTACTTTTGTAGCCACAGCTGAAACAATAGCATTTTTAGGAGCAACTCCAGTATTCGTTGATATTGATGAAAAAACTTACAATATAGACCCATCTAAAATAGAAGAAAAGATTACACCAAAAACAAAAGCCATAATCCCTGTAAGTCTATATGGACAACCATGTGATATGGATGAGATACAAGCTATAGTAGATAAAACACTAAAAACTAAAAACCAAAAACTATACACTATCATTGATGGAGCTCAAAGCTTTGGATCTACTTATAAAGGTATAAGCGACTCAAACCTTGGGGATATATCTTGTACCTCTTTTTTCCCCGCTAAACCTCTAGGTTGCTATGGTGATGGTGGAGCTGTATTTACTAACAACCAACAACTAGCGACTAAAATCCAAAGTCTTAGACTTCATGGACAAAGTATAAGATACCATCATCAATATATTGGTATGGGTGGAAGACTTGATACTATTCAAGCAGCAGTTCTTAACGTAAAACTAAAATACTATGAAAAAGATTTGAAACTAAGACAAGATGTAGCATCTAAATATACAAAAGCACTAAACTCAAAAAATATAGAAACTCCATTCTTAAAAAATGATAGAACATCAGCTTGGGCACAATACTCAATAAGAGTACAAAATAGAACTGAACTACAAACAAAACTTCAAAACCTAGGTATTCCAACAGCAGTACATTACCCAATGCCTCTACATGTACAAGAATGCTTTAAATACCTAAACCTACAAGAAGGAGATTTCCCAATCTCAGAAAAAGTATCAAAAGAGATAATGAGCTTACCAATGAATCCATATGTAAGCGATGAAGAGATTGAGTTTATTGTTGGAAGTTTATAATAGTGAAGAATTTTATTCCAGTAGTAAATCATAGTTTAAAATATAATCCTTCAATAGATGGACTAAGAGGTATAGCTATATCTCTTGTTCTTATTTTTCATATATGGCCAGAGTATTTTTCGTTTGGTTATGTTGGAGTTGATATATTTTTTGTACTATCAGGATATTTAATTACACAAATAATATATACAAAACTAGAATCAAACAGTTTTTCTTTAAAAGAATTTTATAGAAATCGTATAAGAAGAATTTTTCCTGCTTTAATAGTTGTATTAGTAACTACTTTGCTAATTGGATATTTATTTATGTTTCCGAGTGAACTAGAGCAACTCGGAAAACACATAAAGTCATCTGCTTTTTTTTATGAAAATTTTAGACTTATAGGAGAAGTTGGATATTGGGATGAATCTGCAACTTTAAAGCCACTTTTGCATTTTTGGTCGTTAGCTATAGAAGAGCAATTTTATATATTTTGGCCATTAGTTTTGATACTTTTATATAAAATAAGGTTGAATATAGTTTTAACTTTATTTGTACTATTTTTGATACTTTTTACTATTCCACTTATTCTTGAAATAGATAAATTTTATCATACTCTGTCTCGTGCTTGGGAATTGGCTTTGGGAGGCTTAATATTTATAATTTCTTATAAGTATAAAAATATATTTGAAGTGTTAAACAAATATAAATATTTAGTATATATAGCTTTTTTTATTTCTATTGCAATTTCATATAATAACACTGTTTTCAGTACCTTTAAAACATTTATAATAGTATTTTTTAGTGCTTTATTAATTTTAAGTTTGTCTCATGATAAATCAAAAACTATTTTTTCAAATGGTGTTTTGGTATTTATTGGACTTATTAGTTTTCCATTATATTTATGGCATTATGTATTAATAAGTTATACACATATTTTTGGATTTGAAATGGATATAAGTATGGGGTTGATACTTATATCTTTATCTATATTTTTATCATATCTTACATATAGATATATTGAAATATATGCAAGAGCAAAAAGTAGCTATATATTTGCATTTGGTTTATTTATTATAGTTTTAATTATTGGTATTTTAGGCAACTATATATCGAAAAAAGATGGTTTACCTAATAGAAATCATCTTGAATTAAATGAAAATTTTGAAAAGCAGTTTATAAAGCCTGAACCAACAAATGAAAGTGGAATTAAATTAATAACAGAAATTTTAGGGTATTCTTCTAAACAAAGTTTCTTAAAATCAGTGTCACATATTAATACTGATAATAAAGTATTGGTTGCTGGAGATAGTCATGCTTATATTGGATATGAAGGAATAGCACACGAATATAAAAAAAGAGATATAAATACTTTATTATTTAGTTCAAATAGTTGTTCTTTGTATAAAGGAATAGGGATAGGTACTTCTTTAGAGAGTTCAAAAATTTGTACAGAAAGAACTCAAGAATTTTATCAATTTATAGAAAAAACTAATTTTTCAAAAATATTTTTATTTTCAAGAGGTCCAAAATATATTGAAAAAAAAGGTTTTGGAACTATTGATAATGAAGAAGTTATTAAAAATTTAAGTTATTTTAATAATTTAGACCATGAAAAACAATTTTGGATTAATGTGCTTAATACAATGGAATATTTTAATAAACAGAATACAAAAGTATATATAATTCTTGAAAATCCAGAATTGGGATTTTCTCCAAAAAACTCTTGTCTTTCTAGACCATTTAATTTGTTTAATAAAGCATGCAAAGTAGAATATGATAAATATATACAAAGAATGTGGGGATATAAATTAAAAATGATAAATTTAGCAAAGAATTATAAAAATATCTTTGTTATTGATATTGAACAAGCATTTTGTGATAAGAATTACTGTTATGGTATTAAAGATGGAAAAATGCTTTATTCAGATGATGATCATTTAAGTATTGAGGGTTCAATTCATCAAGCTAAATATATACTTGAGAAAGTAGATAATGCTGAATAAATTAAAACCAAAATCAGAATTTAGTAGAAATGTTCTCACTCTTATGACAGGTACAACTATAGCACAAACTATACCTATAGCTATTAGTCCTATACTCACAAGAATATATAGACCTGAAGATTTTGGTGTATTTGCATTATTTATAGGTGTAGTTGGGGTTATATCTGTCATTGCAACATTAACCTACGAACAAGCTATTATACTTCCTAAATATGATAAATATGCAATAAATATATTTATGCTGAGTTTGATATTAATTTTATTTACTTCAATTTTTAGTTTTATAATAATTTTTTCGTTTAAAGAAGAAATTTTAAATTTGCTAAATAATGATTTATTAGGAAATTGGCTTTTTTTTGTACCTATTACAGTTTTTTTTCTTGCTTTGTTTAATTTACTCACAAATTATAATAATAGAATTAAAGAATATAAAGACATAGCAAAAGCAACAGTTATTAAGTCACTTGTATTGTCAATAATACAAGTTTTAATAGGTTTTTTAAAAAGTGGATTTTCAGGTTTAATACTAGGTCAAGTACTAGCTCAAATTTTTGCTAATTTAAAATTAGCAAAAAATATTTTAAAAAATAAAATTTTATTGTCAAGTGTATCATATATACAAATGTTAGTTTTAGCTAGGAAATATTTTAATTTTCCTAAATATCACATGCCTCATGCTTTATTTGGAAATATTTCATCAAATTTACCAATTTATATATTCACTCCATTTTTTGGAAGTGCTATTGTTGGTAAATATTCTTTAGCATTAATGATAGTTTTAACACCATTATCGATAATTATAAATTCAAATGCTAAAGTGTATAATCAAAAATTAGCAGAACTTTATAATAAAAAAGAAAATGTCTATATTTTTACTTTGAATCTTATTAAATCTCTTTTAAAAAAGATAATATTACCGTTTACTATTTTTATAGTATTTAGCCCTCAAATATTTGAAATATTATTTGGTCCTCAATGGATAGACTCAGGAAAATATATACAGATTTTATCTTTTTATATATTTTTAAATTTAATAGTATCAATTATAGCTTACATCCCAAATTTATTGAATTTACAAAGAAAAGCTTTAAAAATTGCAATAATTCATTTTATTCTATTATCAATATTATTATATTTTACTTCAAAATATTTCGATATTTATATTTCCTTAGCTTCTATGACTATTCTTAATAGTTTAGTATTAATTTATAATTTTATTTGGATGACGACAGCTTTAAAGGATAGAAAATGAGGATATTAATAATTGCAAATTCAAAAGTAGTATTTGGAAAAGAACTTCAACTAGAACTTAATAATAAGGGTTTTGATGTAAGTTTACTGGATTTTGAGACATTGACTTTATATGATAAAAGAAATAATGAAAATACCAAATATGCTAATCTTTTTAAAGAATATAAATCTATATCAAAATTAAGTATGTTTTTTAGAATGATTTATATCAAAAAAGTGATACAAGAAAATGATTTTGAAATAGTTAATATACACTATTCAAGATGGTTTTATCTTATTATATTACCTTATTTATCAAAACAAAAATTAGTTATAACTTTTTATGGAGCTGATATCTATGACATATCATCTTTTACTAAAAATATAAAAATTCCTCTATTTAAAAAAGCATATGCTATAACCTTTACAAATCCAGTAACAAAAAGAGATTTTATAGAGTATTACAAAGATTATGATATTAAAAGTTATGTATGTAGATTTGGACTTAAAACATTAGAGTTTATAGATAAAAATAGAAATATAAGTAAAAAGGAATTAAAAGAATCTTTAGGATATGCTTTAGATAAAACTATAGTTACTTGTGGATACAATTCTACTAAAGAACAACAACATGTGAAGATTATAGAAAATTTGATAGATCTTCCAAAAGAGATGTTGGAGCAGATTCAATTTATTTTTCCTATGACATATGGTGATAATAAAAATAAAGAAAATGTTAAAATTTTATTAAAACAAACAAAGTTAAACTATATTGTTTTAGAAGACTTTTTATTTGGTGATGATAATGCAAATATAAAATTAGCATCAGATATAATGATAAATATACTAGAAAATGACACATTTTCTGGAAGTATGCAGGAGTTTTTATATGCAAATAATATAATTATAACAGGTTCATGGCTTCCATATGATGTATTTGATGATGCAGGTATTCAGTATTTAAAGATAGAAGAGATTAATGAGTTATCTTCAAAATTAAAAAAAGTAATTGATTCTGATATTCAAACTTTTGACACATCAAAAAATAAAAATATTATTTCAAAATTGTCATTGTGGAGTAGTACAATAGAAAGTTGGGTAGATGTTTATACAAAATAATCAATTAATGTTAATTAAAAAAAGTAGTTTATATTTATTATTTTTTTCTATTTTTTGCTTTGTTTTAGTTAGTTTATTCTTATTTTTAAGTATAAATACTCAAGAATTTGATATTGAAATGTTTATTGTTTCTATTTTCTTTTTCTTTTTTTTGACTTTTATCATAATAAACGAAGAAGATAAATTTACTCCAATAGTATTTTTTTCTTTACTTTTTTATGGATATGTTTTTAGTGGTCTATATTTTTCTTATTATCAAAATATTCATACTGCCAAATTTTTCAATTTTTCAGGAAATTTTACAACACAGGATATTAAAATTTCTCTTTTTCAAGTTATCCTAGGATATATATTTTTTGTTACGGGATATAAAATTATTGGAAAACTAAAAACAAAAAAAATAAATTTTGAAATACAAGGTATTAATTATAGTTCTAATTTATTAAAAGGTATTCTTATATTATTTTTTTTATTGTCTTTTTTTTATTGGGTATATGTGTCTTTTAGGATTGCAAAAGGACCAATAGACTTACTTCAAAATATGGGAATTTATTCATTTTTATTGGAAAATACTTATATTTCAACAGCTCCCTATCTATTGGCATATATGACAGCATCTTTTTTATTCTTAATACATTTAAAAAATCGAAAAAAGATTTCTATTTATTTGATTTTAATGATATTTACAAGTTTTATAATGTATGTTTCTACTGCAAGGTTATCAGGTTCTGTTTTTTATTTATTATCATTTCCTTTAATGTATATTATTTATTATAAAAAAAAATTAAATATTAAAAATTATGTTTATATAAGTTTATTTATAATTTTTTTAGGATTTTTATATTTTTATAGATTTTATAGTAATCTAAGTTACCTTGGTATTGAAATAGAAACTAATTTATTAAATCTAATGGGAGAACATTTTTTTGGTATGACGAATTTTGGGGATCTACAAAGTATAACATTTGCGAGACAATATACTCAAGATGTAGGATATTTATATGGAGCTAGTTTTTCAGATTTTATTAGAGAATGGCTAAATAGAATTCCTGGAATAGAAATAGAAAATACTTCTATAGGATTAAGGCTGAGAGAGTTCTATTTTTCACATGTCTCTACTGGTGCTCCAGCTCCAGGAATTATAAGTGAAATGTTTATTAACTTTGGGTATTTGGGACTTACGTTAGTAATGTTTTTATTTGGTTTTTTTGCTAAAATAATTACTATTTTAATTGATAGAAAAAATAATATAGTTAATTTATATATATATACTCACTTTTTGTTGTTTTTTATGTTGTTAGCAAAAGTTGATTCATCACATATTAGCAGTTTATTATGGAATATAATTCCATTTTATATTTTACTAATATCTGTTTATTTGAGTTCGAAATTATATGAAAGGATTAAAATTTAAAATGTGTGGAATAAGTGGAATAATAAATAAAAATGGTTTAAAAGTAAAACCAGAGGATATTCTAAATATAAATGATTTGATTTCTCATAGGGGACCAGATAGTGAAGGATTTTATTTTGAAAAAAACTTTGCATTAGGGCATAGAAGATTATCAATTTTAGATCTAAGTAGCGATGGACATCAACCAATGCACTATTTAGAAAAATATACCATTACTTACAATGGAGAGGTATATAATTATCTTGAAATAAGAGAAGAACTTATAGAAGATGGATATGAATTTATTTCAAATACAGATACAGAAGTAATATTAGCTAGTTATGATAAGTGGGGTGAAGAATGTGTAAATAAATTTAATGGTATGTGGGCCTTTGCAATTTATGACAAAGAAAAAGAAATATTTTTTTGTAGTCGTGATAGATTTGGAATTAAACCTTTTTACTATACAGAGATTGATGATAAGCTTGTGTTTGGTTCTGAGATAAAACAACTTTTGACGTTTCAGAAAAAAAAAGTTGCGAATAAAAGAATATTAATAGATTTTATAGTGACTAGTATACAAGATAATACAAATGAAACTTTTTTTGAAAATATATACAAGCTAGAGCAATCACATAATTTAATTTATGATTTAAAAAACAATACATATCAAATTAAAAAATATTATTCAATTAAATTTGAAAATAATAATATGAGCTTAGAAGAATCAGTTATAAATTATAAAAAAGAGTTGGAAAGAGCTATTGATTATAGACTTCGTTCAGATGTAAAAGTAGGTACTTGTCTTAGTGGAGGATTAGATAGTTCAAGTGTAGCAGCTATAGCTGCTAGTAAATATTATGCTAAATCAGGTAATAAATTTATCGCAATACATGCAAAATCAATTGAAAAAGAAACAGATGAAAGTGAATTTGCAAAAATTGTTGCAGAAACTTCAAATTTAGATTTGAAAATTGTAGAACCATCAATACAAGATTTTAAAGAAAATATAGATGAGGTTGTGTTCACTCAAGAAGAGCCATTTGGTAGCCCATCTATATTTATGCAATATTTTGTTATGAAAAAGGCTAAGGAGATAGGTTGTACTGTAATGCTTGATGGCCAAGGAGGAGATGAAACACTTTTAGGGTATGAAAAATATTATCCATCAGCATATGTTGATGTATTTAAAAAATCAGGTTTATTAAAAACAATAAAGGAAATAAAAAAATCAAATAAAAATAATAGTAAAATGAGTTTATATTGGATATTGAAATATACAGTTGGTACTTTATCATCATCATTGAGAAAAAAGGAATATAAAAGAAGAACTAGCTTTATGAATATATATGATAATAGTTTTACTTTTTTAGATAATCTATCTAAAAATTATTTAGATGTAAATAAACTTCAAGAATATGAAATTAAATATACTAATTTACCTGTTTTATTGAGATATGAAGATAAAAATTCAATGAGACATTCTATTGAAACAAGACTCCCTTTTATTGATTATAAAACATTAGAAAATGCTCTAAATATAAATATCGAATATAAAATTAAAGATGGATGGACCAAATATATTTTAAGAAAGGTTATTGATAAATATTTACCAAAAAATATTGTATGGAGGAAAAATAAATTAGGCTTTAATGCTCCTGAAAATATTTGGTTAAAAGAAATCAATAATGAAATGATAGCTGAAATAAAAAACTCTAAAATATTAGATTCACTTACTTGTTTAGATAAATTGATAATACAATTTGACACAATGGATAATAGACTAAAATGGAGACTTTACAATATTGCAATTTGGGAAAGAATATACGATGTTGAAATCAATTAGTATTACTCACTTAACTTCTGCTCATACAAGAAACGATACAAGAATATTTCTTAAAATGTGTATTTCTCTTGCAAAAAATAAAAACTTTTCAGTAAGTTTTATAGTAGCGGATGGTAAAGGTGATGAAATTAAAAATAATGTAAAGATAGTGGATGTGGGTGCAAAAGTTGGTGGGCGAATACTTCGTATGACAAAAACTGTAAAAAAAATTTTTGAAAAGGCTGTTGAGCTAAACAGTGATGTATATCATCTTCATGATCCTGAACTCATACCCATAGGATTAAAACTTAAAAAATTAGGTAAAAAAGTAATATTTGATTCTCATGAAGATGTAGGAAAAGATATAATATCAAAAGATTGGATTCCTTATATTATAAGAAAATTTGTATCGATTACATATAATAGTTATGAAAAATATGCTTGTAAAAAGTTTGACTATATTATTACAGCAACACCATATATAAAAGATAAATTTTTAAAGATAAACAAAAATAGTATAGATATAAATAACTTTCCAATTTTAGGTGAACTATCAAACGATACACCATGGAGTGAAAAAAAAGACGAAGTGTGTTATGTGGGTGGAATAGCACAAATACGAGGTATAAAAGAAGTAGTAAAAGCGATGGAATTTACTATTTCTAATGCAAGATTAAATCTTGTAGGTGCTTTTAGTGAAAAAGCTGTAGAAGAAGAAACAAAATCTTATAGCGGATGGCAAAAAGTAAATGAACTTGGTTTTTTAGATAGAGTTGGAGTTGGAAATATGATGAGCTATTCAAAAGCTGGAATAGTTACTTTTCATCCTTTACCAAACCATATAGATGCTCAACCAAATAAAATGTTTGAATATATGAGTGCTGGATTACCTATTATTACTTCAAATTTTCCATTATGGAAAGAAATAGTTGAAGGAAATAATTGTGGAATATGTGTAAACCCACTTGAGCCAAAAGAGATAGCCCAAGCTATTGAGTATATTATAACTCATCCCAAAGAAGCTGAACAAATGGGACAAAATGGTAAAAAAGCTGTTCTTGAAAAGTACAATTGGGGTGTTGAAGAGAAAAAATTATTTGAAATATACAAGGGAGCCACTTGCAAATTCAATCCCCACCAAGTAGCTAATTTTTCATTGTAGCTATTTTTTACTTTAAAAAAATCATTCTCATTTTGCTTTCGCGTTGTTTTGCTCTAATTAACTCAATTTTCTTAAAAAATCATATTTTCACTCCGTGCTTTATGGTTTTGTTTTAAAAATCTACTCATTTTTTGGTATTTTTACAAATCTCAAGTTACAAGTTTCAAACTTTGATGGATACAAATAGATAAAATCCCAAATGCTAAAACTGAAGCTACTTTTGTAGCTCCTTGATAATAGATTGTATTGCATCCAAAGTCTTCTTTGAGATATTTATTGACTCTCTCAACCATACTTCTTTGGTTGTAGTGATGGATATCTGAAGATTGTGGAAGATTGAAATATTCAAACTTCTTTTTCTCATCTTCTGCGAGTTGTATTTTGTCTCTTAAGGCTTGTGAATTTTTAGGGTTTATGTCTATAATTGGACGGTGTCCATGTTTTTGTGAAAACTCTCTAATAATATCAGCATCATATCCGGCATCTTGTAAATCATAAAGGTAGCTTACTCTTCTTGAAGTTTCCCCAATGAGAGGAAGAGCTACAGAACTATCGTGAACATTAGCGCTAGAGTAAAATGCTACTATTGGAATATCACCATCCACCGCACTGATGTGGAGTTTGCCGCCTATCCATATTTCACGGTTGCCTTTGGAGTTTTGCTTCACACCTACACCGCATTTAGTCGAGACAAGCGACAACATCTCCTCTACTGTTTGCATATCTTTTTGTTGATTTAGTATTGTCGGCTTAATAGGTTCTCTTGTTTCACCTTTTTTTGGTCTGCCTCGTTTTAACTTTGGTTTTTCTTCTTCTTTTTCAGCCTTAAGAGGTTTTTCTCTTAGTGGTATCTTAGTAGCATCG